>Ga0224534_1000940_pt1 | contig 16537 bp, 13 predicted proteins | sample 714E12024metaG_FD_172012 | JGI IMG/M metagenome (GOLD analysis project Ga0224534, IMG submission 172012) | Peat soil microbial communities from Stordalen Mire, Sweden - 717 E1 20-24 | ecosystem: Environmental > Terrestrial > Soil > Wetlands > Peat | place: Sweden: Norrbotten County, Stordalen... | reverse complement strand
GCGGCGGTGACAAGGCGCTCGTCATGCTGCGAGCGCTCGTAGACGGAAGCCTGCTGGTCCACCGTCACCACAATTGCCCGGCACCCCGCCGCTTGAGCCTTCTCGATCGTCTGGCGGTTGTAATCCGGCCCGGGCTGTGGGTAGAGCTGGAACCACCAGGGACCGGTGGCCGCAGCCGCGATCTTTTCCACGGGCAAGGTGGCGGCATTGCTCACGATCAGCGGCGTGTTGGATGCGGCGGTGGCTCCCGCGCGTGTGGCCGCCTCGGCATCGGGATGGAACCACCCGTGACGGGACGTGGGCGCGATGAGCATCGGAAACGACAGCTTCATGCCCAGAAGGTCCGACGCCGTCTGGACCTTGCCCGCGCCGCCGAGCCCAAGCGGAACAAGTCCCACCCAGTCGAACGCCTCCCGGTTCCGGCGCAGCGTGAACTCCCCGTCGACGCCCCAGGCCAGGAAGTCGGACGCCTGCCGAGGGACCTTCGCGTGTGCCACGGGCTCAAAGTCGAAAACGTCGAGCATCTCGCCAAGTGCCGGAACGCGGTTGTGATCGTGAAAAGGATCTTGCTGGCCAACGAGCAGGGGGGAACCAGCCAGAAACCCGGCCAGCCCGCGGAATACCGTACGGCGGCTGAAATCTGCCAAGAGTCCCTCCAATCGGAGACAACCCAACAGATTAACAGCAAAGCGGGGAGTGCCACCAACTCCGCCTTTTTGCGCTACGCTGAATGGCGAGGTCGACATGAACGATTTGACGCGCAGGGATTTGTTCAAGACCAGTCTGGCCGCGCCGGCCGTGGTTGTGGCGGCGAGGGAAGCCCAGGGACCAGCCGCGCCGCCTGCCACCGCGGCTGCGGGACCCGGCCGGGAACGTCTACTGCTGGATTTCGGCTGGCGCTTCCACCTCGGTCACGCCGCCGACGCGGCGCAGGACTTCAATTTCCGGGGTAACTTCTCGAAGACCGGAAATTTCGGTCCGGTTAGCACGCTGCTCTTCGACGATAACGACTGGAAGGCCGTCGATCTGCCTCACGACTGGGCCATCGAATTGCCCTTCCAAAACGATCCCGCACTCTCCAGCAAGGGGTTCTATCCACTGGGGCGGACGTACCCCGCCACCAGCATCGGCTGGTATCGCCGCGTCTTCGAACTCCCGGCCTCGGACGCGGGTAAGCGCATCACCATCGAGTTCGACGGCGCGTATCGCGAGGCCACGGTCGTCTTCAACGGCTTCTACATCGGCAGGCACATCGGCGGCTACGACCCGTTCAGCTTCGACGTAACCGATTTCGCCTCCCCGGGCGCAAAGAACGTGCTGCTGGTCCGCATGGACGCCACCCAGAGCGACGGTTGGTTCTACGAGGGCGCCGGCATTTACCGGCACGTCTGGCTGGTGAAGACCAACCCGGTACACGTGAAGAAGTGGGGCACGTTCGCGCGCGCAGAGGTGCGCCCCGGCGAAGCCACGGTCCGGATTCGCACGGAGGTGGAGAACCACGGCAAGCGGGCCGAGAGCACGCGCGTCACCTCGACCATTCTCGACGCCGCGGGCCGGGCGGTGGGGAAAGCGGCCACTGCGCCGGCGTCCATCGCGGAGGGCGGAGAGCACGTCTACGAGCAGCAGGTGGTGGTGAAGGCGCCCGCGCTGTGGTCGCTCGTCGAGCGCAATCTGTACAAGGTGGTGACCGAGGTCGAGGCGGGCGGCGCCGTCGCGGACCGCTATGAGACGCCATTCGGCATCCGCACCTGCGCGTTCGATGCGGAAAAGGGCTTTTTCCTGAATGGCAAATCCGTTAAGCTCAAGGGAACCTGCAATCACCAGGACCATGCCGGCGTGGGCGCGGCGGTGCCGGACGCGGTGCAGTACTTCCGCATTCGAAAGCTCCAGGAGATGGGCTGCAATTCCCTGCGCACCTCGCACAACCCGCCCACCGCCGAACTGCTCGACGCCGCCGACGAGCTGGGCATGCTGGTGTTCGATGAGACTCGCATGATGTCTTCGAATCCCGAAGGCCTCTCCCAGTTCGAGAACCTCGTCCGGCGCGACCGCAACCATCCCAGCGTGTTCATGTGGTCGATGGGCAATGAAGAAGGCACGGCGGCGACCGATAAGGGCTTGCTCATCCTGACATCGATGAAAGCCGTGTCGACCCAACACGACGGCTCGCGGCTGGTTTCCATGGCGCCGAACGGCGGCAACAACATGGGCAAGTTCGGGTTCGCCGCGTGCGACGTGCAGGGCTACAACTATGCCGATCCGCAGGCTGACGCGTTCCATAAAGCCAATCCGAAGGTCCCGGTGATGGGCACTGAGCAGGTCAGCGCGGTGGCCACGCGCGGCATCTACACCATGGACCCGGAACAGGGCTTCGTCGGCTCCTACGACCCCTACACCACCACCGGCCGCGCCTCCTGCGAGGGTTGGTGGAGCTTCTGTAACGCGCGCCCGTGGCTCTCCGGAGGGTTCATCTGGACCGGTTTCGACTACCGCGGCGAGCCTTCGCCCTACCAGTGGCCCAACATCGGCTCGCAGTACGGCATCATCGATATGTGCGGCTTTCCCAAGGACAGCTTCTTCTACTTCCAGGCGTGGTGGGGTTCGAAGCCCGTGCTGCACCTGTTCCCGCACTGGAACTGGCCGGGGCTTGAGGGTAAGGAGATCGCGGTCTGGGTGTACTCGAACCTGGACCGGGTCGAGCTGTTCCTCAACGGCCAGAGCCTCGGCGCCAAGGACATGAAGAAGGATTCGCACCTGGCGTGGAACGTGAAATACGCTCCCGGCGCGATTGAGGCGCGGGGATACAAAGACGGCAAGCAGGTCATCACTACCACGCGCGAGACCACGGGACCGGCGGCGAAGCTCGCGCTCACAGCCGACCGCAATGAGATTTCCGCCGATGGCGAAGACGTGGCGATGTTCGCCGTCGAGGTGCGGGACTCGCATGACCGGTACGTGGCGATAGCCGATAACCAGGTGAGTTTCCGGGTCTCCGGCCAGGGCCAGGCGATCGGCGTCGGTAACGGCGACCCCACCAGCCACGAGTCCGACCGGGCCAGTTCGCGCAAAGCCTTTTCCGGCCTGTGCATGGCCCTGGTGCAATCCACCAAGGCAGCGGGCGCCATCACGGTGGAGGCCAGCTCGCCCGGATTGACCCCGGCCAGCGTCACCATCTCCTCAAGAGCCGTAAAGCTCCGGCCCCAATCGGCGGTTTGGGAGCGCGCAGTCCCGGCGGGCGAGGGCATCACGGGCCTGTGGAGACCCGCGCCTGTGGCTGCTGGCGCGGGTTTCGGCGGCGGTTTCGGCGGCGCAGCCAGCCAGGTCTTCACTTTCCAGCAGAATGGGAATGCCCTCGCTGGAACGGTCGAGGGCGATACGCCCACCCCGATCGAAAATGGAAAGGTGGATGGCGCCGGCATCTCCTTCAGCGCCGCCAACGTTACCTACACGGGGACGCTGAAGGGAGACACGATCGAGCTTCAGCGGACCGGCGGCGCCATGGGCGGCCGCGGAGGACGCGGCGCCCCGGCCGAACCAGCCGGACCGCGCCCGGCTATCGGCCCACCGCCGGACGGTACGGATCCATCGAGAGGCGTGGGCGGAGGACGGGGGCCGCAAACGCCCGCGCCGATGGTGCTTCACCGGGCGAAGCGGTAAATCGGCTTTAGAACCGGCGTGGCGCGGACTCTCAGTCTGCAGCGTCCCGACTCATCGGGACGCGGCAAGCGCCTACTGGCCGCGGCCCGCCGTAGCCGGGGGGATGCCCAGGTTGGCCCGCGCGCCCGCTTGGATGAGCATGCCTTCCGTGGCCGCCTGCAGGAAGGTGAATCCCGGGCGGTCCTTCCAGGCCTGCGGACCACCCAGCTTGATGCCGGCCTTCAGCGTAACATCGTGGATTCGGGTGACCAGCGCTTCATACTCCGGCTCGCCCTGCTTATGCCCGGAAAAGTTCCCCAGGTCGCCGCTGGCGGCGAAAATAACATCGATGCCCGGGACGGCGGCGATCTTCTCCGCGTTCGCCACGCCGATGGGCGTCTCAATCATGATCACCACCACCATATTGTCGTTAGCGGTCTGGCGGTAGTCCTGCCCATATAGTCCCTTATACTGGCCGCCGCCCATGCTGCGGCGTCCCTGGGTCGGATACCGGGCCCACTTGACTGCGGCCTGGGCCTTCTCCACCGTGTCGACGGTGGGAACGATGATGCCCAAAGCCCCGATGTCCGTGGCCTTCTGGATATCGCTTTCGGTCGCGTCCGGCACTCGAATAAACGGCACCGCCGGAGTTCCCCTGCCGGCCCATATCAGTCTGGCCGCTTCTTCAAATGTCAGCGTGCTGTGCTGCATCTCGATCCAGGTGAAATCGTACCCGGCGGTGGCCACGGCGTAATAAAGGTCTGGGTCCGGCGACTCGATGGTCCCGCCGAATATCTGCTTGCCGGCCATCAATTTCTGCTTCGCGGTGTTGTAAATCTTCACCGGCGCGGCAGCCGGCCCCTGTTGCGCTCGGATCACCATTGCAATCGTCAGGCACAGCATCGCGCAGACTACGCTGCCCGTGACAATTCGTTTGATGCTCATTAGACTTCTCCTGTTCGAGGATTCCGTCACAGCCATTCTGGTGCGAGCCGGCCACAGTGTCAAGTTCGGCGTTCTAAAATCGGAGTTAGGCAGGAGGTGCCGTGGGAAAGGTGTCCCGGGAGTTTCAGGTCTTTGTCAAACCGGCCGGGCCTGTCTGCAATCTCGATTGCCAATACTGCTATTACCGGGACAAGCGGAGCCTCTATCCGGATACCGGCGTGTTCCGGATGCCGGAAAGCCTGCTGGAAGAATACATCGTCCAGCACATTGAAGCCGCGCCTGGACCGGAGATCGACTTCTCCTGGCATGGAGGAGAGCCCACCACTCTGGGCGTGGACTTCTTCCGGAAGGCGGTCGAGTTTCAGCGCAAGCACCGGCCCGCCGGCTGGCGCATTCGAAACGGCATCCAGACCAATGGCGTCCTGCTCGACGAAGAATGGTGCCGCTTTCTGGCGGCGGAGGATTTCAGGGCCGGTCTCAGCCTGGACGGCCCGGCGGAGCTGCACGACGCCTACCGCGTGACCAGGGGCGGCCAACCGACTCACCGGCAGGCGATGCGCGGATACGACCTGCTGCGCAAGCATGAGGTCCCCACCGACATCGTGTGCGTGGTGCACAACCTGAACGCCCGGTATCCGCTCACCGTCTACCGCTTCTTCCGGGAAATCGGCTGCCGGTATCTGGGCTTTCTTCCGGTGGTGGAGCGCGCGCCGGAGAGCCCGGACGGGGTCGGCCCGTATACCCCGTCCGCAGAGGCCTACGGAGCGTTTCTGTGCAAGATCTTCGATGAATGGATTGCGCGGGACACCGGCCGGATCGCGGTTCAAACCTTCGAGGAGGCTGCCAGACCGGCCCTCGGCCTGGAGCACTCGTTATGCGTGTTCCGCGAAACCTGCGGCCAGATCCCGGTGGTGGAACACAATGGCGATTTCTTCCCGTGCGATCACTTCGTCGACCGCGAACACCGCTGGGGCAACATCCGCCAGACGCCACTCGGCGAACTGCTGGACAGCCAGGCGCAACGGGATTTCGGGGAGGCCAAGCGGGACGGGCTGCCGCGTTACTGCCGCGACTGCGAAACGCTGGCCATGTGCCATGGCGGATGCCCCAAGTACCGCTTCATCCGGACGCCGGCGGGCGAAGCGGGTCTCAACTACCTGTGCGCCGGATTGAAGCGCTTCTTCCTGCACAGCCGGGCGCCGCTGGCCAGAATGGCGTCCCGGGGGCAGGAGCAGGCGCCCGGGCCCCAGACCGCGCCGGGCAAAGTGGGCCGCAACGATCCCTGCCCGTGCGGCAGCGGCCTGAAATTCAAGAAGTGCTGCGCGGCCAGGTAGTGTTGCGGGCCTGAAAATACTCTTTGCCTTGCGCTGGCGTGGCAATCCGTTGGAAAATATGGGCACAGGAGCAAATCGGAAATGAAGACTACAAGAAGGCGGTTTCTGGAAGGAAGCGCAACGGGAGTGGCCGCAACCGGCTGGGGCGCGGCTTCCCTGGGCGCGCAGGATTGGGCGCGCCAGGCGGTGGACAAATCGCCGCGGCGCCGCGAGTGGGTCACGGTGAAGCACGATAGCCGGTCCGTCGAATCGTTTGTGGCCTACCCGCAGTCGCCAGGCAAGGCGCCCGCGATGGTCGTCATCCACGAGATTTTCGGAATGACCGACTGGGTGGAGAGCGTCACCGATGAATTTGCGGCGGCGGGCTACGTGGCCATCGCTCCCGACCTGCTGTCGGGCATGGGACCGAACGGCGGACGCACCAAGGATATTCCGGCGACTGGCGTGGGGGCGGCCATCGGCAAGCTGCCGCCCGACCAGATCACCGCCGATCTCAACGCCGTGGCCGACTACGTCAAGAAGCTTCCCGCCTGCAACGGGAAGGTTTGCGTGGTGGGCTTCTCGTGGGGCGGCGGACAATCGTTCCGCTTCGCCACCAACCGCAAGGATCTGTCGGCGGCATTCGTGTGTTACGGCACGGGCCCGGCGCCGGAGGCCATCGCCAACATCCAGGCCCCGGTCTACGGTTTCTACGCGGGGGCCGATGCGCGCGTCAACGCCAGTGTTCCGGCCACCCAGGAACAGATGAAAGCGGCGGGCAAGTTCTTCGAGCCAGCAACTTACGAAGGCGCAGCCCACGGGTTCATGCGGGCCGGCGCGCAGCCCGATGCGACCGAGCCCAACCAGAAGGCGCGCGCCGAGGCATGGGTCAAGCTGAAGGCGTTCCGAGACAAAGTGAAGTAAGCGCGCGTTCAGCCTTCACCGCATTTTCTCGATCTCGTTGAAGTAGACCCGGCGCTCCTGGTCCATGGCGAGATTCGAGAGAATCACGGCCGTGGAGTTGGCCAGGCCGGCCTCCACGTCCGCCTTGGGGGTATCGCCCGTGCGGCAGCAGTCGAAGAAGCTTTCCATCTGCACCTCCACCGGCGCCGTCGCGGAACTGGTCCCTCTCCATCGATGGAGCCCTGGTTGCAGGGACTCGAGTTTGAGCGGGCCGTCGGCTTTTATCGGCAGGGTTCAAACCAACCGCCTGCCGAAGCAATCCAGGCATTTTGTGGTATATTGCCCCGTACCATGAGAACCCAAAAGGGAGCTGCCGGTATGCGGGCGGGATCTGCCGTTGCTCTTGTCCTTGTGCTCGCTCTGCTGGCTTCCTGCAATGCGCCCGACACCGTCGCCAAGTTCTGCTCCTCAGCCGTTGCGACGCTGAAAGCCGGCGACGCTCTGTTCGATGGTATGCAGGCCTCCTGCATCCGGGAAGCGCAGACCTTTGAGCCCTTCGGCACCTTCCTGGTCTCGGATCCAAATCCCACGGCTTGCGCCAATGTAGGCAGGCAGGCCGAAGGAGTCAAGGCCGCCTCCAAAATCCTTTCGGATTATTTCACCGCCTTGAACGACCTAGCCTCCTTCGGAACCACCAAAGCTGGCGATGACGCCAGAGACCTGCTCACCAAGGCTTCTACCGCAGCCAAGCTAAGCGCCGCGCCGCAGAAGGCCCTGTCATCCGTTGCCGGTTTCCTGACGCGCACGGCCACGTCCGGCTACCAGCAAAAAATGCTGGCAGACGACATCGTGAAAGTCCACGAGGATGTCAAGATCGTCCTCGACGGCCTCGGCGAGGCCGTTGGCGTGGCCTATCTCCAGCAATTGCAGGACGAGGAACTTAAAACCGCCGCTCGCTACAAGGAGTTCAGGCTGGTGGCCGAACAGCAGCACCAGTGGACCGCCGAGGCCACTCTCGTTCTGGACTCCCGCTGGCAAGCTGACCGCGCCAGCTTCGCTGCCAAACAAAAAGCGGCCCTCACCTTCAAAACGGCGCTCGAAACCCTGGCCCGGGGCAATGACGATCTGGCGGCCCACGCCCGCAGCTTCAAGGCCAACGAACTGTCCGGCCTGCTCAGCCCTTATGTCGCCCAATTGGAGAGTTTGGTCCCGGCAATTCAAAAGGCGTTCTAGGAGGCTCAGCCGATGCAGATCGATCCCGCAAAACAGGCAGAGGAACTGGCGCAGATCTTTTTCACGCTTTCCAACGCGGTGAACGATTTCCGTTTGCGCCCGGACAACTTCAACGCGCTCCCGCCCGACAAGCAACAGCAACTCAAAGATCAGGCGCAAGCGCTGGCCATGCGCGGCCAGCAATATACAGCCGATGCCCTGGAAGCGATTCTTCAGGCTATTCAGCCCCACTTGCAAGATATCAAGCAGGCGACCCAGGGCGCGAAAGAAGCGCTGGCCCACTTAAACGACGTGGAAAAGGGAATCGCCATCGTGGACGCTGCCGTAGCGCTGGCACGATCAATCGCCGACGGTGACATAGGGTCGATTGGCGACAACGTGCAAAACCTGATTCAAACAATCAGCCCAACCAACAAGAGCTAGCCTGCAAACCGCACGGCCTTCCTGGACCACTCCCTTGACACGTCGGTCACAACGTCGGACAGGCTTGGAACTGTTTGCGCCACTGGCGTGGCGCCCGACGCCGAATCCACGGGACTACCGCTCCGCTCGCCCTCGGAGCGTTTCCAAGAGGCGGATCACTTCCCGGCAACACTTATCGAACGAAGGAGCCCGCCTCGCGGTGTCCAAATCGAACTTGTCGGTCAGGGATGCCTGATCCACGTTCGCCGAGTAAGCACCGGTCGTCGCTCGTTGGTTCAGCCACTCTTTCGCACCCCGGATGGCTTCTGGCTCAGAGGGTGGCTCGAGGTCCTCGAGGAATCCTCTGTATCCCCGCAGCGATCGCGCAGCGGCCAAAAACCAGGACTCGAACTCTTTGTTCGGGAGTACAACTGCGGACGGCAGGTCGCCTCGCGCTGCCCGCGTTCGTGCAAGTAGATTCGGGGCGAGCTGGGCCGGACAGTCGTCATCGCTATCCAAAACGACCAGAATTCCGCCGCCGGCCTCGGCGCGCATCGCCGCGAGCTTGACCGCTCTCTCCAGCTCTCCGGGTTTCAAGAGTTTGCTCTTTGGAATACGAATCGGATGGGGAATCTGCACAGCCAACCCCGCGTCGAAACGGCTGGCGATTCTACGAATCAGAATCGGAACGGACGCGCATTCTCCGTGCCCTTCCACAATGCACGCGATTCGCACTGCCATCAAGTACGCTCGCGGTCGAAGAGACGAAGCTGTCTGTCGACTTTGTCCGGAGCCGAGTCGGGGTCCGGGCGCAATTGGTCCATCCGCAGGAGTTCTCCGGGCGTGTAGAGACGGTTCAGCAATGCCGCGCGGCCGGCCCGATCCAGCGGCGCGATGTGCGTCGATCCCCCTTCGGCGTAAACCGCCAGGATGGAATCTGCATCGAGTTGTTCGTCATCCAGCAGGTCCCCGCTGTGGCTCGTTACGATGACCTGCGTGCTGCGACTGGCTTCCCTCAGACCATCGCGCAGCAAGCCTGCCGCGGCAGGATGCAGCGCGATTTCGGGTTCTTCAATGCCCACCAGCGGCACGCGGGGTCCGGCGCCGTTTCCAGACTGGAATAGTGCCACCAGAATTCCCAGCGCGCGGACAGTGCCATCGGACATGTTCGCGGCCAGGAAGTGCCAGGGGTTCTTCGAGCCGGCCACCTGTTGGCGGAATTCCAGAGTTTCCTTTGGCCCAATCACTTTCACATCGACACCGTGAACGCCGGGAACCACCTTCGACAAGTACTCCTCGATGCGCGTCTTTCGATTTCGGTTGTTCTTCTTCAGTTGGGCCAAGACGCTGGTGATATTGCTGCCGTCGCGTGCCAGCAGTTCACCGGCGTCGGGCGACTGGAGGTCGCGTATCCTGTCCGGGTTCAGACTGTAAAACCCCATGCGGGAAAGAGCTTCGTAGACTGGCCGGAACGCGGAAAGCCCGGAGGCATTTACCAGATACAAGCGGTCGAGGGCAGCGGCGGGCCCTGGCTGAGTATTTTCAACCACTTTACCCGATTCGATTCGAAAATACTGGACCTCGCCGAGGGCTTCGGCAGTCCCGATCGCGCATTCTTCGTCCTGAACTTCAAAGCCGCCCTGCGGACGCGCTCCAATCCGAAACGCGTAGTGGCCAGTCTCTCCGGAGGCCAGGGCAAACCACAAGCGCAATCCGAAGTGATTCGGATGCCCCCCGGACCGCCGGCGCACTTCGTTGATGCCCCCCCGTTCTCGAAGCGCATGTTCGAGTGACGTGCGGAGTGAGTCCGTAACAAACCGTAGCGCGTCCAAGAAGTTACTTTTCCCAGCGCCATTCGGTCCCACGAGAAACGTCAACGGACCGAGCCTCACGTCGCACGCGGCGAGGCTCTTGAAGTTTTTCAGGGCGACCCTCGTCAAGAAGGTTGAACTTGTCATAGTTGCCGCTTCGACGGGCGGCGCGCGGCCTTTCCAGACCACGCGCGTTTTTGGCGCTCAGCGATCTCCTCTCCTATGCTATCGCACAGCCTGCTCCCCGTTTCGCACACCCCTGCCACACCCGGCGTCATTCACCCGCTTGTATTCCGGGGGACTAGGCCCTATTATGTGTTGGGGAGAACCCGATGAAGAGACCCAAGATCGAACCGCAGGGCCGGACCAAGCTGAGTCGCAGGAATTTTTTTGGTTCGGTGGCTTCCGGCGCCGCAGAAGCGGCCATACTGACCCTCCCGGGCGAGATGGCGGCCCAGCCGGTAACCGGGCAAGCCGCGGACGGCGACATGGTGCCAGCCGTCCTCAACATCAACGGCCAGACCCACTCCTTGAGCGTGGAACCGCGATGGACCCTGTTACATGTCTTGCGCGACCATTTGGGGCTCACCGGGACGAAACCGGGGTGCGAACGGGGCGAGTGCGGAGCGTGTACCGTTCTGATCGACGGCATAGCCCGGTATTCGTGCCTGACGCTGGCCCTGGAAGCCGTGGGGACCGAGATCACTACGGTGGAGGGCTTGATGCTCGGCGAACAATTGGGCCCCGTGCAACAGGCCTTCGTGGAAGAGGACGCGATGCAGTGCGGGTTCTGCACTTCGGGACAGGTGGTTTCGGTGGAGGCGCTGTTGCGAAGGACGCCGCAACCCACCATCGAGCAGATCCGTGAGGGCGTGAGCGGCAACCTGTGCCGCTGCGGAACGTACAATCACATCTTCCGCGCCGCCCAGCGCGCGGCGGAATTGCGGAAGGCGGGGAGGTGAGCGATGGCGGAAACGACTGTAAAACCATGGGGCGAGACCACGATTGTCGGCAAGCCCATTCCCCGGGTGGACGGCTACGAACGGGTGAGCGGAGGAGCGGTCTATCCGGTGGATGTAATCCTGCCGAATATGCTGTATGGGGCCACGCTGCGCTGCCCGCACCCGCATGCCACGGTGAAGAAGATCGTTGTGGGGAAGGCGCGGGAGATGCCGGGGGTGCGCGCGGTGCTGACGGACGCGGACCCGGAAGCGCGGGTTGGATGGTACGAGGCTTCGGGCCCTCCCGGCCCCGGCGGCAGGCGGATGCTGAGCCGGCTCTTCGACCCGCATTGCCGGTATGAAGGCGAAGAAGTGGCCGCGGTGGCGGCCGAGAGCCCGCAGCAGGCTTGGGACGCGGTGCGGGCCATCCAGGTGGAATATGAGACGCAGCCCTTCGTCACCGGCATGGAAGAGGCCTTGAAGCCGGGCGCCCCGGCGGTGCAGGAAGGCGGCAACCTGGTGGGCGCTCCTCGCGAAACCAAGCGCGGCGACATCGCCAAGGGCTTCGCGGAGGCCGATGTCGTACTGGAGGAGACCTATCGCAGTTCCTGCGTGATCCACGCCCCCATGGAAGTCCACGGATCTGTCGCCCAGTGGGACGGCGATCGCCTGACCGTATGGGATACCAACCAGGGCCCATTTGGGATTCAATCCGACATTGCGACTGCTCTGAAGATGCCCTTGAGCAACGTGCGGGTCATCTCGCACTACATGGGCGGCGGCTTCGGCAGCAAGCAGGAAGCGGGCAAGTACACGGTCATCGCGGCGCTGCTGGCCCGCAAGACGGCGCGTCCGGTCAAGCTGTTCCTGACCAGGGAAGAGACGTTCCTGTGCGTGGGAAACCGGCCGGCGCACATCATGAAGCTGAAGGCCGGGGTGAAGAAGGATGGCACGCTCACCGCGTTCCAGTTGACGGGACTGGGCGAAGTGGGAGCATACCCTTCCGATACCAGCGTGGGCTATCAGATCGGGGACTTGTACACGTGCCCGAATGTGCAGATCGAAGAGAGCCAGGCATATATCAATGCCGGCCGGAACCGGGCGTTTCGCGCGCCGAGCTTTCCTCAGGGTAATTGGGCGCTGGAACAGATGATGGACGCCCTGGCCGAGAAAATCGGCATGGATCCGGTGGAACTGCGCCTGAAGAATATCCCGACCGTCTGCCAGATGCAGCAAAACAAGCCGTATACCTCGACCGGCTTGCGGGAGTGCCTGACCGAGGGGGCGCGGGCGTTCGGTTGGAAGGAGGCCCGCAGCCGGCCAAAGGGAGACGGGCCCTGGCTCCGGGGCGTGGGCGTAGCCAGTAGCATATGGATGTACCAAAACGCCGGGAACTCCACGGCAATCGTCAAGCTGTTCGCCGACGGCAGCGTCAACCTCAACATCGGCGCGGCCGACCTGGGTACCGGGACCAACACGGTGATGGCCATGGTAGTGGCCGAGGAGTTGGGGGTGCCGCTGGACCGCATCCAGATCGAAAATGCCGACACCGGAACCACGCAGTACACCGACGTCAGCGGCGGCAGCAAGACCGTGCTGGCGGATTCGCCCGCCGTACGGTTGGCCGCGCTCGAGGTAAAAGCCCGCCTGCTCGAGATGGCCGCGGAACAGTTGAAGGTTCCGCTATCGGATCTGGTCTTCAAGGATGGCGCGATTCTGGCGCAGGGGGGCGCCCGGAAGCTGGCCATCACGGAACTGAGGCGGTTGCGCGGGCAGATGGTGGTGGGGGTGGGGCGGCGGGGCCCCGATCCCACCGACAAGGTCGTCCGTCCCTTTTCCACGGACTTCGCCGAGGTGGAAGTGAACACGCGCACGGGCGAGGTGCGGGTTTTGCGCATGCTGGCCGCGCATGACAGCGGCCGGGTGATGAACCTGCTCACTTATCGGAACCAGGTCTTCGGCGGGGTGGTGATGGGAATCGGCTTCGCCATGACCGAGCGCCGCACCATGGATTCGAGCACCGGCAAGATGGTGAATGCCAACTTCCACGACTACAAGATCCCGACGGCCAAGGACGCGCCGGGAGAGATGACCTGTCTCCCCGTCGATCCGCACGACACCGAGTGCAATATCAACGGCGCGAAGGGAATCGGGGAACCGGCCACTATTGCCGTCGGCGCGGCCATCGCCAACGCTTTCTACCACGCAACGGGCTTACGGGTTACGGCAGCGCCCATCACGCGGGCGCAAGTTCTTACTCTTCTGGCGGAACGCAAGACAAAAGGATAAGCCATGCTAGCCAAATTCTCATATCAGCGCACCGCATCGATTAAAGAGGCGACGGCAGCGGCGAGCCGGCCGGAAGCGCGGATTCTCGCGGGCGGCACGGACCTGCTGGGATGCCTGCGCGATGGAGTGTTCCAGGCCAACCGCCTGGTGAGTATCAACGGCATCAAAGAGCTCACCGGCATCCGGCCGCGGGCCGGGGGCGGGTTGCGCATCGGAGCGTTGACCACTCTGGCCGAAATCGCCGGAAACCAACAGATACTGGATCGCTATCCGGTTCTGGCGCAAGCGGCGGCCTCGGTGGGCAGCCCGCAGTTGCGCAACCAGGGGACGCTAGGCGGGAACCTGTGCCAGCGGCCGCGCTGCTGGTATTTCCGCGGGGACTTCCATTGCTTGCGGAAGGGTGGTGACACCTGCTTCGCCGCGGCCGGCCAGAACCAACTGCACTGCATCTTCGGCGGATACGAATGTTTCATGGTGCACCCGTCGGACACCGCGCCCGCGCTGGTGGCTCTGGACGCGAAGGTAAGCGTGACGGGGCGCCGGGGCGCGCGGCAAATGCCGCTGGCATCCTTCTTCGTGCTTCCCAAGGAGAGCCTCGTCAAAGAGAACGTGCTGGAGCCGGGGGACGTGGTGACGGAGGTGCTGCTCGACGCGCCGCCCTCCGGCGCCCGAGGCGCGTATCGGAAGGCGCGGGAGCGCGGGTCGTTCGACTTCGCCCTGGCCGGGGCGGCCATCGTGCTGGCCGTGGCGGAGGGCAAAGTGCGGACCGCGCGCGTGGTGCTCAGCGGGGTGGCGCCGGTCCCGTGGAGGTCGGCCGAGGCGGAGCAGGCGCTCGTGGGCAAGCCGTTGGACGCCGCCACGGCGGGGGCAGCGGCAGCGGCGGCGGTAAAAGCCGCCGTACCGCTCGCCGAGAACGGTTACAAGGCGCCGTTGGTTCGGGGCATATTGGAAGAGACCCTCATCGCTCTGGCGGCGTAAGGCCTTCCTGTAATGCCTTGATTTCGAACCGCAAGGAGCGTAAGATTCACGGAGGAGTTATTATGCAACCGCTGTGTACAGCAGGCCTTTTGCTCGCGCTGTGCGGCATGGCAGCCGCGCAGACGGTCCCTGCGGGGTGGAACATCCTCAAGGAGAAAGGAGGAGCTTGCCAGGCCGCGATTCCACCGGACTGGACACCAGCATCGGAGCCCGGTATGGCGCACGTCAAGAACATGCTGGAAGGAATGGTGGTGGTGAGCTCGGATGTCGACCGCCTCCAACCGATGCCGGAAGCCGTGCAGAAGTCGTTGGTGGACCAGATGATCGAGAACACGAACCAGCGCGTGTTCTACCTCAACAAGGCGGGCGACTCGAAACAATACCACGTGAGCGTGCCGGGCAAGGGCGGCAAAGGCCGCTGACACGCGACAGTGACGTTTCAGCCGCCCAAAGTAAAGGACGAAATCGCGAAGCAGATCGCCCTCAGCATCGGTCCGGTGAAATGACGCCGGCCGTCTCGGGGCGGCCGCTTCGCGCACCCCAAGACTAGTTAAAGATTTATATATCGATTCCCACCACTTCGTGCAGGGCAATGGGCGGCGTGGTGGTCTCGATCCATCCACCGTTTTGCCGCCACTGCGCCTTGGCTTCGCTGACCAGGAACCGGACGTTGCGCGCTTTGGCGCCGTCGGGTAGCTTCACGCGGACCTTCTGCGGGCCGATGGGTAGGATCTCGCGCAGCGGCCCTTTCATCATCATCGGGTTGGTGAGATTGACGAGGTGAGCCGTAACGGAAGACTGCTGCTTCCAGAGCGCCACATCGAGCACGCCGGGGCCTTCGACCCGAAGCGGCTGCTCCTCGTTGGCGGCCCAGCGGACGGCATTGGCCAGCACAATCCCGTGATCCGGGCACATGATTTCCCAGAACGTCCGGTCGATGTCCCACGGAAAGTAGACCACGCGGCCCGGCCCGGAGGAGTGAATCATCACACCGGGGATGGTGGTTGTGGTGTCACGCACGTACACCTCCTCCATGGGCAGATCGGGGTAGGTGGGCACCGTCATGAGAGGCGCGCGCAACCCCGGCGCGGTGCGAATCTCGACGCGCTTGACGCCGTGGATCATGCGGCCCGCATCCTCGAGCCCCGCCAGCAGGGGATGGGAGTGGTCTTCGAGGTTCAGATAGGCGTTCTGCTGGCGCTCGATCACGTTGCCGGCAAAGGAGGCCCCGAAAAGGCCGGCCAGGCCGAAATCGTCGCGGCGCCGGCCGCGCTCGTCGTAGAGTGAAGTCTCGTGGGTGGCCACCAGCCCGCCGCCCTTTTCCACGAAAGACTTCAACTGGGCGCACTGCGCGTCGGAGAGGTTGGCGATATTCGGCAGGGCCAACACTTTGAACTGCTGCACGTGCGCCGGGTCGAGTTGGCTGTCCAGAACCATTTCGAAGGGGATACGGGCTTCCACCAGCGCGTGATAGAACCCGGACGTATGGTCCTGCGCGGCCCGCGACGCAGACGCGGATACCATCCCGACGCGAGCCAGCGGGCGCTCGTTGCGCAGGTACTTCTCGTTCTTCCAGTGCCAGACGTAGAGGTCCTCGACGGGCTTGAACCAGCGGTGGTCGAGCGGCTTGGCATTGAACTTGACGACCCAGGGCCGGAAGCCCTGAGCGATGCCATCCGCGGCCCACAGCCGGATCTCATTGGAGTTCTGGGTGGAGTCCTTCCAGCGGTAAGGCGCCTCATATCCGACGCTAAAAATACCCACGATCGGCTTCGAGCCGGAGGTCAAGCGGGCATCTTTGGCAAACTTGCCGTTCTGCCAGGGCAACTGGAATTCGGAGCGGCACTGCCGATCCGCAAAGAGAATCGGGACGGAGACGCTGTCGCGTATCTGGTCGAATCCGTTGGGGAAAAACACGGCCCCCGGGTTGCGCTTCCTGATCTCGCCATCCCAGAGCGTGTACAGTTCCAGGAGGCGTTTCTTCTGCCATGCGGCGAACTGACTCTGCGCTTCGCTTGGTGCCCCCGCTGCTCCGCGTCCGCCACCCGCTCCGCGTCCACCCCCCGCTCCCGGCGCCGTCGCAGTT
>Ga0224534_1000939_pt1 | contig 16556 bp, 13 predicted proteins | sample 714E12024metaG_FD_172012 | JGI IMG/M metagenome (GOLD analysis project Ga0224534, IMG submission 172012) | Peat soil microbial communities from Stordalen Mire, Sweden - 717 E1 20-24 | ecosystem: Environmental > Terrestrial > Soil > Wetlands > Peat | place: Sweden: Norrbotten County, Stordalen... | reverse complement strand
CAGCAGGTAGGCCCGCGCGCCGGCCTTCAGCGCCTTCAGCACGTAGCCCTCGTCGGAATGCATGCTGAGAAACACGATGGCGGTCTGTGGCAGCTTGGCGGAGATCTGTCGGGCGGCCTCGATGCCGTTCAGAATGGGCATCGCCACATCCATGACTACCACGTCGGGTGTATATTCTTCGGCCAGCGCCACGGCCTCGCGCCCGTTGGCGGCGTCCGCGACCACCTTGAAACCAGCATGGCTTTCCAACAACAGCCGCAAACCCTTCCGCACAACCGTGTGGTCGTCGACCAGCAGAATTCGAATCGGTTTCATGCGCTCTCCCGCGGCAAGGGGAGCACGACGCGCAGCACGGCGCCCTGCCCAGGCTCGGAATCCACTGCGAAGCTGCCCCCCAGGTGGCTGACTCTTTCCTCGATCCCCAGCAGCCCCATTCCGCGCTCCTGTTGGGTGTCGAATCCCTTCCCGTCATCCTGGACGGCGAGCAGCAGGCGGTCTCGCTCCTGACGCACTGTGACGCTCACGTTCGAGGCTCCCGAGTGTTGCACGCAGTTGTGCAGAGCTTCCTGGACGACCCGGTACAGGCAGGTCTTGTGCTCTTCGGGAAGTTCTTCGGAAACCTGCTCGGCCGCCACCTTCACCCGCACGCCGTTGCGCCTTGAAACTTCACGCGCCTGCCATTGCAGGGCGGGCACCAGGCCGAGATCGTCCAGCATCGACGGCCGCAACAATAGCGCCATGCTGCGAACCACGCCGATCGAGTTCTCCACCAGCTTCTTGATCCCGTCTGCCTTCACCGCCGCGGCGTCCGCGTCTTTGGTGCGGATCAGGGTTGAGAGGTTGGCCATCTCCACCAGCACTCCGGTCAGTGCCTGACCCACTTCGTCGTGCAGTTCGCGGGAAATGGACCTGCGTTCGTCTTCCTGGGCTTCCACCAGGCGCGCCGACAACTGTTTCAACTCCGCTCTGGCATTCGAAATCTCTTTATAGTGCTGCGCCGTCTCGGCCTCCAGCACCAGAATCTTACGCATGCTGAAACCGGCCAGAAGGAGGCCCAGGATCATCGTCAGTCCGATGGCCATCGCCAGGCGGCGCCGGAACCCGGAAAAGAGTTCCTCCACCCTCAACTTGCCGCTATTCAACTGGGATTCGTTGATGGCGCCAATCTGGTCCGCGATCCCCAACATGGACATGCGCCGCGGGAAAACTTCGTCGCGCAGAAAAGCATAACCGCCGCGCTGCCGCTGTCCGGTGGTCCATCGAAATACCGGCTCCAGCACCGTCCAGTATGCGGCCAATTCCCGCGTGAGCACCTGAAACGGTTCGGCTTCCTGGGCGTTCAGCAGCGCCTGGTATTGCCGCAGCGCCGTGTCCATGTCGCTGCGGGTTTCGCGGAGACTGTAACGGTGGCCTTCCGCTTTGCCGCTCTCCGGCTCGAGCAGATAGTCCCTTACGTAGGTGCCCGAGACGTACACATCCGCGCGGATCCGTTCCAGCACCCGTGTACGCAGCAAAAAACCTTCGCGAATGTTGTTGTCCGACGCCTGAATCTGCCGTAGAGCTTGAAGCCCATCGAATCCCGCGAACACCATCAGAAGAAGCAGCCCGCCGAAACCCGCCACCAATACCAGCCGGCTGCTCATGACCGGGGCTCTGTTTTCGGGGCCGCTCATAGCTCTTTCTATCCTATCGCCGACCGGCCCACGCGGTGCCTGCCCCACCGCTACAATGTAAGGCCATGCCCTTGCGCCATCATTTGGAGCAGTACTTCGAGTTCAAGAAACTCGGCGCCACCTGGAAGACCGAGATCCTGGCGGGGTTCACCACCTTCATGACGATGGCGTACATCGTGTTCGTCAACCCCGCCATCCTGCACGAGACCGGCATGCCGCTGGCGGCGGTGACAGCGGCCACGTGCATCTCGGCCGCCGTCGGGAGCTGCCTCATGGGAGGCTTTGCCAGGTACCCTATCGCGCTGGCGCCCGGCATGGGGCTGAACGCCTACTTCACCTACACGGTGGTGAAGGGGATGGGAGTTCCGTGGCAGGCGGCGCTGGGGGCCGTGTTCATTTCCGGCGTGGCCTTCCTGCTGCTGACCGCGCTGGGCGTGCGGCAGCTCATCATTTCCACCATTCCCTATGAGCTGTACGCGGCGGTGGCGGCGGGCGTGGGGCTGTTCATCGCCCTGCTCGGTTTCCGCAACTCGGGGATCATTGTGCCCAACGCCGCCACCACCGTGACGCTCGGCAACCTGAGCGATAAGAGCACCGCGCTGGCCATCTTCGGGCTGCTGTCGATCGCCGTGCTGCTGGCGTGGCGCGTGCGTGCGGCCATGCTGATCGGCATCCTGGCCACCACTGTTATCGGCCTCGCCACGGGGGTGGCGAAATGGACGCCGCACTGGTACCGCTTGAGCGACCTCTCAGCCACGGCTTTCAAACTCGACCTGCCGGCCACGCTGCGCATCGGCTTCCTGGAAATCGTTTTTGTGTTCCTGTTCATCGACCTGTTCGACAACATTGGAACGCTGGTGGCGGTGGGCAAGCGGGCTAATCTGTTCGACAAGACGCACCAGATTCCGCGCGTCAACCGCATCCTGCTATCCGACGCCACGGCCACCATCGTAGGCTCGCTCACCGGCACTTCCACCGTGGTGAGCTACATCGAGAGCGCCGCGGGAGTGGCGGCCGGCGGGCGCAGCGGGGTGACCGCCATCGTCACCGGCCTGCTGTTTGTAGTGGCGCTGTTTGTGGCCCCGGTGGTGGGCGCCATCCCCGCGGCCGCCACCGCGCCGGCGCTGATCATCGTAGGCAGCCTCATGGTGGGGGTGCTGGCGGAGATCGAGTGGCAGGATCCCGAAGTGGCGGTGCCCGCGTTCCTCACCATGATGGCGATTCCGCTGACCTTCAGCATCGCCAACGGCTTGGCATTCGGTTTCACCGCCTACACGCTCATGAAAATCGCGCGCGGCAAGTTCCGCGAGGTGAGCTGGTTCGTATACGTGCTGACGGCGCTGTTCATCGCGCGGTTCGCATATCTGTCGCGAGGGTGATGGGGAGCCCGATGACGACCGGGCGGTTTACGGAATCAGCCGCAGCGACTTTCCGCCTTTGAGCCGAAATACTTCGAAATCGCGGCGGTCCAGCGTAAACACGGCGTCGATGGACTCCCGGTTCGCGAGGTGGAGTAACGCGGCGTCGGCCAGTTGTACGCCGAGGGTACGGTACTTGTTCAGGATGGCCGCTATCGAAGCGATATCGGAGGCATCGAGCGGCGCAAGTTCAAAGACTCCGGTTTCGAAAGCGGCCATCAGCTTGGTAATCGCTGCCGGATGGCGGCGCAACAGCCACGCCGCTTCCGTCAGCACCGGCCAGCAGGTCAACAGCGGCGCCTGCAATTCGCGGAGCTGGGCCACGCACCGAACGTGGTGTTCGTCGGCTTCCCGAAGGATCGCCACCGTCGGGCCAGTGTCCAGCAACACCCGCTCCGTCAAGATTCACCAAACCCGTCAAAGTGCCGCGGGTTCGTGCTCACATCCCGGCTTCCCCGCTTGACCGCACCGATCAGCCCAGCCTTCAATGCGAGATCGTATGCGGTCTCTCCAGCCTCAGACCGCGAAAGCTGTCGCTCCAGAGCTTCCCGAACCAGGCTGGATTCGCGCTTTCCGGTTCGGACGGCGGTGGCTACCAACCTTCGGCGCAGGGCGGAGTTGAGCCGGACGGAAATACGGTATTCCTTCATGGCCTCTGTCTGACATTTTACCAACATTGTCCGACGCCAGCGGAGCACCGCGCATTTCTTGCGGAAATTTAATGTAACCCATTGAGCCGTATAGGAATCCCAAGTGTTGAATGGGTTGGAGGAACCACATGATGCGGAAGGTTGAGTTACTGGCGGCTCTGTTGGTGGCGGCGGTAGCGCCGGCGATGGCGGACGCCGGAGATCCCCCGTCGCGCGTGGCGCGGCTGAGCTATCAAAGCGGGACGGTCTCCTTTCGGCCGGGGACCGTCGAGGAATGGACGGCGGCCTCGCTGAACTATCCGCTCACCACGGGCGACCATCTCTGGGCCGATGCCGGCGCGGAGGTGGAGATGCACGTCGGGTCCACTGCCATTCGCATGGGTTCCCAAACGGCGCTGGCCATCCTCAACCTCGACGACCGAATGGCGCAGCTCAGCCTCACGCAGGGCGTGCTCGACGTCCACATCCGGTACTTGGGGGATCAGGAAGCCTACGAAATCGACACGCCCAATGTGGCGGTCTCGCTCTTGCGGGCGGGCGACTACCGCGTCGACGTCGATGGCGATAACAACATCATCACCGTCACCGTGCGGGGCGGGGAAGCCGAAGTCACCGGCGGCGGGGCGGCGTTCCCGGTTCACGCCGGCGAAAGCGCCCGCATCAGCGGCGTCGATACGGTGCGCCAGGAGATGGGCAGCGCCCCGCCTCCGGACGAGTTTGACGGCTGGTGCCAGATGCGCGACCGGCGCGAAGGCCAGTCGCAATCGCTGCGCTACGTTTCGCGCGAGACCACCGGCTATGAAGACCTGGACCAGTACGGCGTGTGGCGAGAGGTTCCGCCGTACGGCTGGGTCTGGGCGCCGGCCGGAGCGATGGTGGGATGGGCGCCCTACCGCTACGGCCACTGGGTCTGGGTAGATCCGTGGGGCTGGACGTGGATCGACGACGCGCCCTGGGGCTTCGCGCCATTCCACTACGGCCGGTGGGCGTACGCGGGCGGCGGTTGGGTGTGGGTGCCCGGCGCCATGGCTGCGCGCCCCGTGTATTCCCCGGCGTTGGTGGCCTTCGTGGGTTTTGGCGGTGTGGGAATGGCAGCCTGGTTCCCGCTGGGCCCCGGCGAGGTGTACCGGCCGGGCCCCGGCGCGCGCTACGCGAACCAGGGCGTGGTGGGCGCGGTGACGGTGGTCCCCCGCGATGCGTTCGTGGGGGCGCGGCCGGTAGCGCGGGCCATGGTGGTGGCGCCGCAGCGCGAGATCATGCAGGCGCAGGTGGTGGGCTCGACCGCGCCCATCGCGCCGGTGCGGGAAAGCGTGCTGGCGCGCCCCATGGGAGCCGCGGCGGTTCGGACGCCCCCGGCCAGGGTCGCGGACCGCGCCGTGTTTGCCAAGACCGCTCCGCCTCCTCCGCCGGTTTCCAGAGTCGAGGGCCTGCGCCCCACCGGGCCCGGAGGGCAACCCGCCGCGCGCCCGGCCGTGGTGCGAGGCCCCGGGGCCGGGGTGGCACGTCCGGCGATAGCGCCTGTCCGCAACGATCGGCCGCCCGCCGTCCAGACGCCCCAGGCCCGGCCCGCCGAACAGCCACGGGCCGCACCTCCCGCCCAGGTGCAGGAGCGCAAAGCCGAAGCGCCAAAGACCGAGAAGAAAGCCGCCAAGAAGACGGAGAAAAACGACAAGCCGAAAGATATCCGCTAACAACACCCAGTCGGACTATATAATTCACTTGGAGGTGTCTATGAAAGTTTTGCTTGCGCTCAGTGTAGCCCTGTGTGCTCCTGCATTCCTGGCGGCACAGAGCCAGAACTCGCCGGCTTACCAGCGCCTCGTCAAAGAGGTCCGGCACGAGTTGGTGATGCTGCCCTACCTGGGTGTGTTCGATAACCTCGAGTACAAAGTCGACGGCAGCACCGTCACGCTGGTGGGACAGGTGACGCGTCCCACGCTGAAGAGCGATGCCGAGAGCGTCGTGAAGAAGATCGAAGGGGTGGAGAAGGTCGATAACCAGATCGAGGTGCTGCCTCTCTCGCCCGAGGACGACCGCATACGGCGCGCCGTCTACATGGCCCTGGCACGATCCCCGCAACTGGACCGGTATTTCATGCAGGCCGTCGCGCCCATCCGCATCATCGTGAAGAATGGCAATGTCACCCTGGAAGGCGTAGTCAGCAGCCAGGGCGACTCCGACATGGCCAACATTACCGCCAAGGGTGTATCGGGCGCGTTCAGCGTGACGAATCACCTGCGCGTGGAGAAATAGCCCCCTACTGCGCCTTGGCTTTCTGGCTGAACGGCGGCTCCTTGCCCGAGTGCACGGCGTAGAGCCGCCGGTGCGTGGTCTTCATGGCCTCCACCAGCTCGCGGTAAGGCCGGTCGGTCACATCCACCAGGCCGATGTTGTAGTTCTCGCCGTCCATGCGGCCAGTGACGGATTCGTCGGCCCAGGTGAACCAGCTCGCGCCGATAAACGCCGGGAACGCCGCCGCCTGCTCGACGTAGTAACGGTACGCCACTCCGCGCTCCTGCTGATTGGCCGCCTGGACGAGACCCGCCGCGAGGCCCCGCCCGGGCGTGCCGATGTGGAACTCACCCACCATGATGGGCCGGCCGGTCTGCTGGTAGACCTGCGCCAGCACTTCCGGATCGACGGCATAGGCATACACGTTCATGCTGTAGACGTCGAAGGTGCGGGATGCGCGGACGATCTCGGGCGCGGGAACTCCGCCGCCGAAGCGCAAGCCCAGGTTCAGGTGATGGGGGTCGTGCTTGCGGATGGCCGCGTTGACCACTTCGAGGAACTTGTCGAAGGCGCGGTAGACAAACTGCTTGCGGCGCTCGGGAGTATCTCCATCGGCGAGGAACGCCTTGGCTTCGCGCTGAATGGCGCTGGGCGGACGTTCGAGAATGGTATCGACCACCAGCGACTCCCTTCCGGGCCAGGGCGGTTCGTTGGCAATGAAGTACCCCAACAGATACGGATCGTCTTTGCGCGGCGCGCACTGTTCGGCGGCGACCTTATCGGCAAGTTGGAGGAACTCCGGCGCGTACACGTCCGGCATACCCATGTAGCCGGTTTCCATGCCCCAGCTGCGCAGAAAGACGATGTAAGCCTTCTTGTGCGTGTCCCACAGGCGGGGATCGCTCCAGTTGCCGATGGTGTTGATGCCCCAGGTGCTGAGGCGCCGGATGGCGAAATCGACCCAATTCGAGTTCCACTCGGGGCCGAATCGGCGGAACAGGTTCCACGCACTGAACCCTGCGCGGCCGATTTCGGCGGGGGGCAGGGCGGCGTAGTAGCTCTCGCGGCCCTGGGTTCGCGTGTCGGCGCCGCCGCCTCTCATACCATTGGAGCTGACGGAAAAGAACAGGTGCCCGTCGGGATCGACGAACCACCACTTTTCATCCAGCTTCTCGACGCGGAAGAAGCCCGTGGGCTTGGCTTTGGTGGCCAGGTAACCGCCGTACCGGCAATAGTTGAAGTCGCCGGGGCCCAGATCCTTTTCCTCTTGCGCCCACTCGGTCTTCAACTGCGCCAGGCTTTTGATCTTGCCGGGCCAGTCCGAGAGAATCCACTGTCCGAACTCATCCACCACCGGCTTCGGATCTAGGATCTCGGAGCCGGGGTCCTCTTTGGACAGCCGGACGGACCGTATCTCGAGCGTTGGCTTGCCGACCGGATACTCCATGGTGAAGCCCAAGGCCTGGACGGCGGTGAGCGGGCCGTAAGGGCCACGCACGCCCATCCAGAACGAGTTTCGGAACTTGTTTCCGAGCGACGCCAGGTCGAAGCCCTCGCGGTCGGGCCGCTGGAAGTACTTGAGTGGGATGGCGGCACGGGTCCACGCGCCCCCGCCAAACAACTGGAGCCGCATGTTTCGGGCGCCATCGGCCAGGTAGAGGCGGAGGAGGATTCTTTGAGGGGAAGACGCCTTCAATTCGAGGACCAGGTAGTCGTAGCCAGACCAGTCGGATGGCAGATCGGGTGGACTGAACCCCATTTTTGAGACACGCGGAATAGACGCACTTTGCAGCGAATGGAGACAAAATGGCCGAGATGGCAAAGTGGCGTCGACACACCGTGGAGTTCAAGCGCCAGGTCGTCGAACGGATGAAGACCTGTGAAAACATTCATGCTTTGGCCCGCGAGCTGAAGCTTGAGCGGAAGCTCCTGTACACCTGGAAGTACCAGTTCGAGGGTCGTCCCGAACCGCGGCACGCAAATCTGGGAACAACCGCAGAAGACCGCAAAGACAAACAGCTGCGGGATGAAATCACGAAGCTGAAGGTGGCTCTGGCGGATAAAGCCCTGGAGACGGATTTTTTCAAAAGTGCCTTGCTCAAAATCAAGGAGGGTCGCCAGCAGAACACTGCGTTTGGCGCCTCGGCATCTACGACACCATCCAGTCGTGGGCGCAAGAGCAAGGCCTGTTAGGCGTGGAACGGATGTGCTCTCTGGCCGGAGTCAGCCGGGCCAGCTACTACCGGCATCTGGTGGTGGTGGCGCCGGACGAGGAGGAAATGGCCGTGCGGCAGGCCATCCAGGAAATCGTCCTGGCCCACCATCGCCGCTACGGCTACCGGCGGATAACGAAGGATCTACACAACCGGGGCATGATCATCAACCACAAGCGAGTATTGCCCATCATGCGGGAAGACAACCTGCTGGCGATCCGCTACCGCAAGTTCATCCTCACCACGGATACCCAACATGACTGCCAGGTCTATCTAAACCTGGCGGCGCGTATGACCCTAACCGGCGTCAATCAGCTCTGGGTGGCCGATATCACCTACATCCGTCTGCGGGCCGAATTTGTCTACCTGGCGGTGGTGATCGATCGATTCTCGCGCAAGGCGGTCGGCTGGGCTTTAGACCGTACGCTGGCGGCCCGGATTACGGTAGCGGCGCTCGAGCAGGCCATCCGCCGGCGCCAGCCGCCGCCGGGTCTGGTCCATCACTCGGACCGGGGAATTCAGTACGCCTGTACCGATTATGTGGAGGCGCTGAAAGCCAGCGGCATCATCCCGAGCATGAGCCGTCCCGCCAATCCCTATGACAATGCTTTCTGTGAAAGCTTCATGAAAACCTTGAAGCAAGAGGAAATCTACTGCAACCAGTACCGGGATTTTGAGGAGCTTTCCGAGCATCTGGAAGAGTTCATCGATCATTACTACAACCGCCTACGACTCCACTCGGCCTTGGGCTATCGGACGCCGGAGGAGTTCGAGCGCGACACCGCGGGCGCGGCCACCTCTGGCGGGGTCCAGGAGGCGGCGACCCTGAAGTACTTTGCGCCTCCGCATCAGGAGGCTCCGATCACATCATGAAAGGGAAGTGGCGTGAAGGCAAAGTTCGCCCTATACCGGGAAATCCTCCGCACGACCGGACCGGTAGGCCCGGGGGATTTTCCATCGTCAAAGAGGATTTGCGACGATCCCTTCCCCGCCACTCCGTACCCGCAGATTCACACGATACTGAGGCGCCCCAGTATGCGTTTTTCAAGGCAGGGCGAAATCTATCGGTCCGATGTGGTCCAAGACCAAAACCAAAATCAAAACCAAATCCTGGGGTGGGACCAACCGCCTCCCGCTGGTCGGCCCCGGGCCCAGGCAAAAGAACGCGTCGGGAGGACCACGCCCTTCTCATCGTCCGCGATGAGTTCCGCGCCGGCTATTCCTCGATCGGGTTGCTCGCCAGCAGAGCCCGTCTCCGCTTCACCGGTAGGCCGATCATAAAACACTGGACGAATCGCAAGGAAGGATTTATCATGGAACGGTAACTGCGTCTTTTCCCTCGTGTCTCACCGAAGGGGTTCACCCCACAACCCGCGTTTATCGGCGTTCATTAGCCCACGTTTCTCGCAAGTGTTTGCGTGCGATGAGGTGGCGCAGGCACTCGTGCCGACGCTGCCTTCGACACCGTGTTACGGCCGCGCACACGTGTCGAGACGAGTCTCGACACGGCAGGCAGGAGTGCCTGCGCCACATGCTTGATCGCATCGCTCAAACCATCGCCCGGCACCGCATGTTCGAGCCTGCCCAGAAGGTCGGTGTCGCCGTCTCGGGCGGCGCCGATTCCGTCTGCCTGCTCTATGTTCTTCTCGAACTCGCTCCCCGCTGGGACCTCCGGTTGAGCGTTCTTCACCTGGACCACGGCCTGCGCGGCGAGGAATCCCGCCAGGACGCCGAATTCGTGCGCGGTCTGGCGGATCGACTGGGGCTGCCGCACACCCTGCGCGAGACCCCCGTCGCCCAATCGCCCGACAACCTCGAGCAGGCCGCGCGCCAGGCCAGGCTGGCCTTCTTCCGCGAAACCATCTCAAGTGGCGCGGTCGATCGCATCGCCACCGGCCACACCCGCTCCGACCAGGCCGAAACCGTCCTCTTCCGTTTCCTGCGCGGCTCCGGGACCGCCGGGCTGGCCGGCATTCGGCCGGTCACGTCCGAGGGCATTGTCCGGCCGCTGATCGAGGTCGACCGCTCCGAGGTCCGGCAGTTCCTGCTCGATCGCGGCATCGCCTGGCGCGAAGACTCCACCAATTCGAGCCTCCAGTTTGCGCGCAACCGCATCCGACACGAATTGCTGCCGCAAATCGCGCGCGAATGGAACCCGGCCATCGGCGAAACGCTGGCCAACACCGCGGATTGGGCGCTGGCCGAAGAGGCCTGGTGGGACGACGAAATCGGCCGCCTGGCTTCCCAGCATTTCACGACAACAGATGGCGCCATTCTGCTCGACGCCGGCCTGCTGGCCGCGCTGCCGCTGGCGGTGGCCCGCCGCCTGGTGCGGCGCGCCATGGAACTGGCCAAGGGCGACCTTCGCGGAATCGATTTCGGGCACATTCGGTCGGTAATGGACCTCGCACGAAGCACCGAAGGGCACGGACGCCTACAGGCGCCCGGCCTCGACATCTTCCGTTCGTTCGAGTGGCTGCGTTTCGGCCAGCCGGGCGCCGGCGGTTTGGAAACCCGCAATTACCGCCTGGCGCTGGCCGTGCCGGGGACCGTGCGCGTACCCGGTACCAATCTCGCCATTTCTCTGGAACTGATTGATAAATCGGGGCCTTCCGTGTCCCCCGAATGGGTATATAATGATTGGGTGGGTTGCTTGGATTGGCAACGCCTGTCTGGATCCCTGGAACTGCGGAACTGGAGGCCGGGCGATCAGTACCAGCCTGCGGGGTACTCCGGCGAGGAGAAGATCAAGACCCTCTTTCAACGGGCCCGTATCCCACTGTGGGAGCGCCGGCATTGGCCGGTCCTCACCGACGGTTCTTCGATCGTTTGGGCGAGGCGCTTCGGGCCGGCTGCCGGACTGGTGGCGGAGCAGGATGCTAAGGTGATTCTCAAGATTCGAGAAGACGCCATATGAGCGAAATAGGAATCGGGATTGGCCAGGGCCACGTCTATAAAGGTGAGAGCGCCGGTGCGGAGGTTTCGTGAATTCTAATATCAAGACGTTGATCTTCTGGGTGGTTCTCATTTGCCTGGTGGTATTGTTGTTCGCCGTGGTCCGAACCGGCCAGGGTCGCCGCGAGCAGCCGCTTACCTTCACCGAATTCATGGCCAAGGTGCAGGAAGGACAGGTCAAGGAAGTCACCATCAACGGAAGTGAAGTCCACGGATCTTTCCAGAACCCCAGCTTGGGGCTGCACACCTATATCCCTATCAATTACCCGGATGTGTACAAGCAGCTCCAGGACCACGGTGTCAATGTCGAAATCAAGGATAACTCTTCCGGGAACTGGGTCTCGATCCTCATAAACCTCTCCCCATTCATCGTGATTTTCGCCTTCTGGATCTTCATGATGCGGCAGATGCAGAGCGGCGGCAACAAGGCCCTGAGCTTCGGCAAGAGCCGCGCGCGGCTGCACTCCGCGCAGCAGAAGAAGGTCACCTTCAAAGACGTGGCGGGCGTGGAGGAAGCCAAGGAAGAGCTGCAAGAGATCATCGAGTTCCTCCGCGAACCGCAGAAGTTCCAGAAGCTGGGCGGCCGCATTCCCAAGGGCGTTCTGCTGATCGGCCCTCCAGGCACCGGCAAGACCCTGCTGGCGCGCGCCATCGCCGGCGAAGCCAGCGTGCCCTTCTTCTCCATTTCGGGTTCGGATTTCGTGGAGATGTTCGTGGGCGTGGGCGCCAGCCGGGTGCGCGATCTCTTCGAGCAGGGCAAGAAGAACGCACCGTGCATCGTGTTCATCGATGAAATCGACGCCGTGGGACGCCATCGCGGCGCCGGCCTCGGCGGCGGGCACGATGAGCGCGAGCAGACCCTCAACCAGTTGCTGGTCGAGATGGACGGCTTCGAATCCAACGAGGGTGTAATCCTGGTGGCCGCCACCAACCGCCCCGATGTGCTCGACCCCGCGCTGCTGCGCCCCGGCCGTTTCGACCGCCGCGTGGTAGTGGGCCGGCCCGATGTGCAGGGCCGCGAGGCCATCCTGCGCGTGCACACCAAGAAGATTCCGTTGAGCGATAATGTCGATCTGTCCGTGCTCGGGCGCGGCACCCCGGGCCTGGCCGGCGCCGACCTCGCCAACCTGGTGAACGAGGCGGCCCTCAACGCCGCGCGCCAGAATCGCAAGGTCGTCACCATGTTCGACTTCGAGACGGCCAAGGATAAGATCCTGATGGGCGCCGAGCGCAAGTCGCTCATCCTCAGCGACGCCGAGAAGCGCAATACGGCCTACCACGAAGCCGGCCACGCGCTGGTGGCCGCCGTGATCCCGGAGGCCGATCCGCTGCACAAGGTCACGATCATCCCGCGCGGCATGGCGCTGGGCGTCACCATGCAGTTGCCCATCGACGATAAGCACTCCTACAGCAAGGACTACCTGCTGGCGCAGGTGGCCATCCTGATGGCTGGCCGCATCGCGGAAGAAAAATTCCTGCATCATATGACCACCGGTGCGGGCAACGATATCGAGCGCGCCAGCGAACTGGTCCGCAAGATGGTTTGCGAGTGGGGCATGAGCGAGCTGGGGCCGCTGAGTTTCGGCAAGAAGGAAGAGCAGATCTTCCTGGGCCGCGAAATCACGCAGCACCGCGATTACAGCGAAGAAACCGCCATCCGCATCGACGAGCAGGTGAAAAAGCTGGTGCAGGGCTGCTACGACACCGCCGCCGCTATCATCGATGAGCGGGCCGAGGCGCTCGCCAAGATCGCCGAGACGCTGCTCGAACGCGAGATCCTGGATGGCGACGAGGTCATGCAGCTCATCAAGGGCCAGACGCTGGCGCCGTTCGCGGCTTCCGGCGGCGGCAAGGACGCCGAAGAACACGTCCAGCAGGTGCTCCGCCCCGAGGGCGGGCGCCGTGTTCCCGGGCTCTCGGAAGGGGAGCATCCCCAGCCCGCGTGATTCCGCCGTTCCCGGTCTACCTGTTCGACATCGACGGAACGTTGGTGGATTCCGCCGCCGACATCGTCGGCGCCATTCAGGAAGTGCTCGCCGCCAACGGGCGCCCCACCGCGGCCGATTTCGATTTCCTGAAAAGCTCTATCGGCCACCACCTGGCCGTTCCCTTCGGCGACATTTTTCCGGACTACAATTCCCAGCAGATCGACGAGCTCATTCGCCAGTACCGCGTCATCTATCTGGCGCGCGGCCACAGACTGACGCGCGTATACCCCGGCGTCCCCGAGGCGCTGGCCGCGCTCGCCGGCCGCAAATCCACCGCCACCACCAAGGGCACTCCCACCACCCGCGCCGTCCTCGAACAATTCGGCCTGATCCGGTATTTCGACCACGTGCAAGGCACCGACGGTTTCCCGTACAAGCCCGCGCCCGATGTGATTCTGACCGCCCTGGCCGCGCTCGGCGCCCGTCCCGAGGACTGCCTGATGGTAGGCGATTCCTCCGCCGACATGGAAGCCGGCAAGCGCGCCGGCGTGAGGACCTGCGCCGTCCGTTACGGCTACGGCAAGCCCGAAGACCTGGCCCGCTTCGCCCCCGACTTCTGGATCGACGATCTGCGCGCCCTGGCGCCACCGCAGTAGCGCCGGTGGTCTTGCCACCGGTGTAATGGCGTGCCGTCGCGGCGCCGTTCAAGCTGCCTGGGTCGGAAGCTGTAAGAACATCGCCGCGATCGCCGGGTTGACAGGGCCGAAAAAGCAGGCCGCCTTACAGGCGGCTGGACTCGCTGAAAGCGAGTCCGCAGGCAAGATTGCCTGCCCCACAAGCCGTGCTTTTTCATGGGGTTTTGCGGGCCGAAGGCCCATCCTAACAGACGAAAGCGTCTGTCCCACATTGGCGCGCAAGGGTTTGTGTTTTTGTGGGGCAGACGCTTCCGCCTGCCAACCGATTTTTTTACAGCTTCTCACCTTTGGAAAGTGGAGGGGGGTAAGCTTCCACGAGCACCGGGCGACTCGGTAAGCGCGCAACCCGGATGTTCGCAGTCGCACGAGATCTCTACCTCTGCTCCGGCGTCTTCGCATGGCTGGCTGCAGTACTCTTTGTCGTCTGCTACGATGCACCGGCAGGCCGGATGCGCACATTTCTTTGGCTCGATAATGGACATGACAATTTACCTTTCGTCGATAGAGTTGCCTACTGTCCTTTGCACGAGACGGTCCATAGCGGAAATTCGCCGGCAGGCGCATGCTGGAACGCCACGTGCAAGCGGTTCACCGGCGAGATATCGCCAGAAAGGTTGACGTGAAAAAACTCATAGGGCTATCGCTACTGATTTGCGTGGCTGCTTTTGCGCAGCAGAATAAAGGGGGCGGTGAAAAGCAACGTGGCGGCGGTGGTCACCCCGCGGCGGTTGGCGGTGGACACATTCCCGCCCGCGGTCCCGCTCCCGCGAAGGCTGCCGCGCCGGCACGCGCTTCGTCCCCGGCGCGCGGCCAGCAGGCTGCACCCGCCACCGAGAACCACATCGCCGTGCACCAGACAGGTCATCCGGACGTGCCGCACGTGGACGTCAAGGGCGACAAATGGGTGGGACATGATAGCGGCCCCAACGATCCGCATTACCAGATGGCTCAGCCGTTTGCACACGGACGCTTCACCGGCGGCTTTGGACCGCAACATGTGTTTAACCTGGCGGGAGGAAACGCGCAACGTTTCTGGTTCAACAATTTCTACTGGGACGTCGCCGCCTACGATTACAACATCGTCGCGGGCTGGAACTGGGCTGGCGATCAGATCGTGATCTACGAGGACCCCGACCATCCTGGCTGGTATCTCGCATACAACCCGCGGTTAGGTACGTACGCCCACGTCGAGTATCTGGGGGCTTGACTTCCAGCAAATTACGCACTCCCAGGTGCAGCTTCTGCACTCTTTCGGGGCAGATTTGTGCCGTGTCGCGCCCGCAGCACCACGCGGGCGCACTTGGTCCGTCTCGTGCTTGAGATGTAGGGCGGTCTTCACATATGCCCGATAGCCCAAAGTCGCCGCCTGAAACCGTCACCCCCGCTCCGGCCCAGGGTGCTCGACCCGGGTCCCGCCGGCGCTGGCTGTGGGTGTCGCTATGCGTTCTTCTGGTGGTGGGTTTGATGGCGTATTTTCTGTGGCCGAAAAGCACCAAGGCCGCCCCGCCACCTCCGCCGCCCATACCCGTGGTGGCAGCGACGTCCCACAAGGGGGACATCGGCGTCTACTATTCGGGGCTTGGCGCCGTTACGCCCCTCGCTACGGTTACCGTCAAGAGCCGGGTCGACGGGCAATTGATGAGCGTTCGCTATCGTGAAGGCGACACCGTTCACCAAGGCGATCTGTTAGTGGAAATCGACGACGGACCCTATCGGGCGGCATTGACCCAGGCCGAAGGGCAACTGATGAGGGACCAGGCCGCCCTGGAGAACGCGCGCATCGACTTGGTCCGCTATCAACAGTTGGTTCCGCTGAAAGCCATCCCGGAGCAACAGCTTGCCACCCAGCAGGCAACCGTGCATCAGGACGAAGGGGTGGTGAAACTCGACGAGGGCCAAATCGAAAGCGCCAAGGTCAATCTGGCGTACTGCAAGATCGCGGCTCCGGCCACCGGACGCATTGGGTTGCGGCTGGTTGACCCCGGGAATATCGTTCAAACCGCCGACACCAACGGATTGCTGGTCATCACACAGATGGACCCAATCAGCGCCATCTTTACCATCTCCGAAGATCAGCTTCAGGTGGTGCTCAAGAAGATGGCCGCCGGGCAGACGCTTGAAGTGGATGCTTACAGCCGCGACGCCAAGACGAAGCTGGCGCAAGGGTCGCTGACAACGCTTGATAATCAGATCGATCCGGCCACCGGCACGCTCAAGCTGAGAGCGACTTTCGAGAACCCGAAGGGAACGCTGTTCCCTAATCAGTTTGTAAACGCGCGATTGCTGGTCGAGGAAAAGCGCGGCGTAACCCTGGTGTCAACGGCCGCGGTACAGCGCAACTCGCAAGCCACCTACGTATACGTTGTGAAGGCGGATTCCACGGTGACCGTGCGTCCCATCACGATCGGCACTACGGAAGGCGACGACTCGGAAGTCACTGCGGGGCTGGCGCCGGGAGAAGTGGTGGTCATGACCGGCGTCGACAAACTGCAGGAAGGCACCAAGGTCAACGCCCAGATCCCCTCCGCGAACCCCCCGGCCACCCCGTCCGTAAGCGCCCCGGCCAGCCCCGCTGTGAAATCCCCGGCCAAGAAGGGCGGCAAGGCCTGAAAGGGAAGTTTAGATGAACCCATCTCCGAACTTCCGGGCCGCGGCGCTCCTCACCGTGCTGCTGGTTTCGGCCGGATGCTCGGTGGGGCCGCATTACAAACGGCCTTCGGCCGCTGCGCCGCCAGCGTTCAAAGAGCAGCCGCCGGTCAACTTCAAGGAAGCCGAAGCGGCCGGGTGGAAGC
>Ga0224534_1000937_pt1 | contig 16567 bp, 14 predicted proteins | sample 714E12024metaG_FD_172012 | JGI IMG/M metagenome (GOLD analysis project Ga0224534, IMG submission 172012) | Peat soil microbial communities from Stordalen Mire, Sweden - 717 E1 20-24 | ecosystem: Environmental > Terrestrial > Soil > Wetlands > Peat | place: Sweden: Norrbotten County, Stordalen... | reverse complement strand
GCGGCGCGCACGCCGTCCACCACGCGGATGTTCAGGATGTAATCGTTGTATTCCGTGAACCAGTCCTGTTCCGACACCGGTTTGAGCTTCGCCGATTTGAAATTTGAAATTTCGGATTTCAAATGCGCCAGTGCCGCCTCATCGCCGCGAATCTCGACGCGCTTCTCGAACAATTTGGCGCCGATGGCGGGCAGAAATTTCTCCGCCACCGATTTATCAACCAGCAGCGTTTCCATCGCGTTGCAGACGGCGGGACGCTGGACTTTCGCATTCATGACAATTTCACCGGCCATTTTCAAGTCGGCGTCAGCGTCCACGAAAACATGGCAGACGCCCTTGTAATGTTTGATGACCGGAACCTTGCTGCAATCGGCCACGGCACGAATTAATCCCTCGCCGCCCCGCGGCATGCACAGGTCAACGTATTGCGTGAGCGAGAGCAACGCGGGAATCGCCTCGCGGTCGGTCGTCGGCACGACTTGAATCGCGTGTTCGGGAAAATGCGCCAGCGCGATTTTCCCGGCGTCAATCATCGTTTGGGCAATGATTTGGTTTGAGTGCATCGCCTCCCGGCCGCCGCGCAAAATCGTGGCGTTGCCGGATTTGAAACAGAGGCTGGCGGCGTCCGCCGTGACGTTCGGGCGCGATTCGTAAATGATGACGACGACGCCGATGGGCGTGGAAATTTTTTGCAGCTTCAGGCCGTTGGGCCGGACGCGCTCATCCAGGATTCTCCCGACCGGATCGGGCAGGGCGGCAACTTCGCGCAATCCGCGCGCCATGCCGGCGATGCGTTTGTCATCCAGCTTGAGCCGGTCCAGCATGGCGGATGAAAGGCCGGATTTCGCGGCGGCGTCCATGTCCAGCGCGTTGGCCTGTTTGAGCGCCGCGGCGTTCTGCTCCAACGCCGCAGCCATCGCCAGCAGACAGGCGTTTTTCTCCGCCGTCGTCAGCTTCGCGAGTTCGCGCGACGCCGCTTTGGCCTGCCGGGCCAGTTGCGTCATTTGTTCCGTCAAAGTCATGCCGGAGAAAAGGTAAGCCAAAAAAACGGACTGAAAAGGGTGAAGTTTTCAGATTTCCGATGTCGGCTCGCGCGGCGGCCCGATTTTTCACGGCAATTTTTACTAATTGGTTGCCAAAAAAAGGAGAGCTTGTTCCCGGCTTTGGCTGAATAGTCATCACAGGTTAGCAATGGCTTTGGGGTGGAAGAGGTTGCGGTTCTTTCTCAAGCAGAACGAGTTTGGAAGCTGGATCGGCAAGATTCAGTTTTCCGAAACATGATTTTGATTCGGGCGGACAGTCGTTTCTTCAGCGGGATTCTCCATCCCCACCTCCTTGGCGACTGTCGCCCGAATCTTTTTTTGCGGGCTGCGTTCAGAACATATAGCTCGCGCTCAATTTGAACATCACCGGCGCCGCCAGTTGATTGCCGGTGAAATTCTGATAAACCGGAAACTCCACGTCCGCATAAACTTTCACCGGATGAATGTGAAATTCAATCCCCGGCGAAAGCATGAGCCGCTGGTAGCCGGTGTCGTCAGGACTGGCGTTCGATCCGCTGTCGCTCGTGCGTTCCGAAAAAATGACCTGCGCCAGCGGCGAGATTCTCACCCGACCGAGCGAGAATCCCTTGTAATCAATTCCCGCCGCCGCATCCAGTTCGGTGCCCGGACGATATCCGGCCTGTGTCAGCGCCGGCACATCCAGTTGCAATTGCGCGAACCAGTCCCACTTTTCGTTCCTGGTGATGTTGCCGCGATAAAAGCCGCCGAGCAAAAGGTCCGTGCTACCCGTGCCGATTTGCGTATCACGATCCACAAAATCCGGGTCTTCCGTATAACTGCCCGTCGGCAATTTCAAGCCGAAGGTCACGTCTGCCGACAAATCCGCGAAAAATCCGGTGTAAATGCCCTCGATGCGGATGTCGCCAAGCTGGCTCCAATGACGGGTGGCGATGTTGCCCATGCCGTCGTCCGCCTTGAAACGCCGGGAATCAAAGGGCACTTCCAGTTGCGCGCCCCATTTATCATTGAACATATACTGCACCCCGAGGGTGGTGAAGTGCGTTTCAATTTCCTTGTCATCGTTGTTCGCCGTCGGCGCCATTTCCGTGCCGCTCCAATTGCGATTCTGGTCCTGATAATCGTATTGCACCCAGGCCATTCCGCCCTGGCCGTTCGGGAGCATCGAACTCGTTGCCACGTCAAAAACGCCGCAGCCGCACGCGCAGGCGTGAGCCGCGCCGGGCGTCAGGGCCGCCGCCAGCAAACTGACGCCGCCTTTTAACATTCGCAAATTAACTTTCTTGTTCTTCATTGCTGAATTTACGATTTGCCAATCAATTTTCAGAAACCCACACTAGCGCGCCGCCGGGCAGCAGATCAAAAAGCGGAATCAAATCGGCATCGGCCAGGTGAATGCAGCCGCAAGAAGACGGTTTGCCGATGCCCGCCTGGTCCGCCGTGCCGTGGATGTAAATGTGGCGGGCGTGCGAATCCACGGTGCCGCCGCGGTTGAAGCAGGGTTCGAGTCCCTCCAGCCACAAAATGCGCGTGGTGATTTTGGCGTCCGCAAATTCCGGCTGCGAGGTGTGGCCGACGCCCCGGCGCGCTTTGAAAACCGTTCCCGCCGGCGCGCCCGCGCCGATTTTTTCCGCGATGCGGTGCAATCCGATCGGCGTGCAATTCGAGCCTTCCGTCTGCCCGACGCCGAAACGCGACGTGGAGCAGGGAAGTTGTTTTACAAATCCGCCGTTCTCAAAAAGCGTGACGGACTGTCCGGCGATGCTGACGATGAGTGCGAACCGCGTCGGCGCAATGTCAAATTTCGCACAGGCGGATAAAAAGCGGGGCAAAAGGCTTTCCGGCCCGTTTTCCGCCTCGATTTGCCGGGCAGCACTGGGGTGACGCATGGGCGTGATTTTAGCGGGTTGCATTTCAAAGTCCACATGGACTTGAAACCGCCCGCCCGGAGCTTGACGCGGGCGGCGTAGTTCCTTTATGCTGCGCGGCTCGCTAACGAGAAAATATTGTGAACGTCACCGTTGAAAATCTGGCCCCGTGCAAGAAACTGCTTCGGGTGGAACTGGACGCGAAGTCCGTGGATGAAGTTTTTGAAACCATCACGAAGGATTTCCAAAAACAGGCCGCGCTGCCCGGCTTCCGTCCGGGCAAGGCGCCGCGCGCCCTCGTGCTCAAAAAATACGAGGCGGACATCAAGGAAGAGGTCAAGCGCAAGCTTATAGGCGACAATTACCGCAAGGTGCTGGAGGAAAAGAAAATCCCCGTGATCGGCTACCCGGACATCGAGGAAATCCAGTTCGGCCGCGGACAAAACCTGCTGTTCGCCGCAACCATCGAGACCGCGCCGGAATTTCAACTGCCGGAATACAAGGGCCTGCCCGCCAAACGCGAAATCAAATCCGTCACCGATGCGGACATCGAGCGCGCGCTGAAACTGCTGGCGGAGCAGCACATGACATTTGAAACCGTTGCCCGCGAATTGAAAATGGGCGACGTCGCGGTGGTGAATTACACCGGCGCGTGCGACGGCAAGCCCATCACCGACACCGCGCCGACGGCGAAGGGTTTGACGGAGCAGAAGAATTTCTGGGTGGACGCCGCGCCCGGCTCGTTCATTCCCGGCTTTGCCGACCAGCTTATCGGCGCGAAGGCGGGCGACAAGCGGACGGTCAGCGTGGATTTTCCCGCCGACTTCGTGACAAAGGAACTCGCCGGCAAGAAGGGCGCCTTTGAAGTCGAACTCGCCGAGGTGAAGGAAAAGGTTCCGCCGGTGATTGACGATGCGTTCGCCAAAAAATTTGACGCGGAGAATCTGGAGAAGCTGCGCGAGGGCGTCCGGCGCGATCTGGAGAACGAGTTGAAATACTCGCAGGCGCGGGCGATTCGCGGACAGATTGTGCGCGGGCTGCTCGACCGCGTGATGTTCGACCTGCCGGAATCGGCGGTGGCGCACGAGACGCGCAACGTGGTTTATGATTTGGTGCGGGAAAATTCGCAGCGCGGCGTGACGCGCGAGATGATAGAAAAGCAGAAGGGCGAAATCTACGCCGCCGCGACGAACAACGCCAAGGAGCGCGTGAAGCTGGCGTTTTTGGTCCAGCGCATCGCCGAGCAGGAAAAAATCACCGTGTCGCAGGAGGAGGTCGTGAAGCACGCGCAGTCGCTGGCGGCGATGTATCGGATGCCGTTCGAGCAATTCCTCAAGGATTTGCAAAAGCGCAACGGCGTGAACGAGCTTTACGACCAGGTTTCTCAGGAGAAGGTCCTCGCGTTCCTGGAACAGAACGCGAAAATCGAGGACGTTCCGGCCTCGGGCGCGAATCCGGCCTAACCCGCAATCCCCGGCGTGGCGCGGGACTGGTTCCGGCGGCACAATGGGAATTAACCATTTGGTTACCTCGGCGCGTTTCGCAGCGTCTAGGATTTGACGAAACCGCGTAAAAGCCGCAAAATTGCACAACATGAAACATTTTGGTGCCGCCCTGTTTTTTCTCGCAACCGCCCTGATCGCCACCGCGCAGCCGGGCACGAACGCGCCGGTCGCGCGCTCGATGTCGCTGCCGGAGTGCATTCAGGAGGCGCTGTCGCACAACTTCGACGTGCAGATCGAGCGCTTCAACCCGCAAATATCGCTCTACAATTTGAACGCGGCCTACAGCGGCTACGACCCGACCTTCAGCGTTTCCGGCACGCACAGTTACGATGTGTCGCCCGGCGGCGGCATAAATCCGTATTCCACCAATTCGGTTACCATACCGCCCCGAATCACGGACGTGAACAGTTTCAGTTCCGGCATCAGCGGCGGCTTGCTGCCGTGGGGGGGATTGCAATACAGTTTGAGCAGCGGTCTCTCACAGGATTATCTTCCAGACAGTTCCACCGCCAACGTCGGGGTGACACTCACCCAGCCGCTGCTGAAAAATTTCTGGATAGACAGCACGCGCCTGAACATCCGCGTGGCCAAAAACCGGCTGAAATACTCCGAACAAGGCCTGCGCCAGCAGCTCATCACCAGCGTCACCGCCGTGGCCAATGCCTATTACGAACTCATTTATGCCCAGCAAAATGTCCAGGTGCAACAGGAAGCGCTGGACCTGGCCCAGACGCAACTGGATCAGGACAATCAGCGCGTGCAAATCGGCACGCTCGCCATTTTGAGTGTGCAGCAGGACGAGTCGCAGGCTGCGCAGAGCAAAGCCAATTTGATTGCCGCGCAGAACACGCTCGACACGGACCAGAACACGCTGAAGAACCTGCTCACCGACAATTATTCACAATGGCACGACACGGACATCCAGCCGGCGGAAACGCTCACAGCGCCGCCGCAAACGTTCAATCTGCAGGACAGTTGGACCAAAGGCATGGCGGGGCGGCCGGATTTACTGCAAGCCAAACTCAACGTGGAGCAGTGGGGCATCCAGTTGAAATATGACCGGAATCAGCTTTTCCCCGAGTTGGATTTGACCGGTTCCTACGGTTACAACGGTGCTGGGCGCGTATTCGAGAACGCGGTGGATCAAACCGGCGAGGGCAACGCACCGTTTTACACCTACGGAGCGAAGATGACCGTGCCGCTTGGCAATATCGGCCCGCGCAACCAATACAAGGCCACCAAGGCGACGTTGCAGCAGATTGAACTCCAATTCAAACAGCTCGAACAAAACATCCTGGTGCAGATTGACAATGCGGTGAAACAGGCCGAGTCCGCCTATCAAAGCGCGGAGGCCACGAAACAGGCGCGCATCTACGCCCAGGCCGCGCTGGACGCCGAGCAGAAAACCTACGCCGTCGGCAAGGCCACCACCTTTGAAGTGCTGACCTATCAAAACAACCTGACCGCCGCGCGCTCACAGGAAATCCGGGCGCTTGCCAATTACAATGAGGCGCTCGCCAATCTCGCCGCCCAGGAAGGCGCCACGCTCGAGCGCAACGATATCACCATCGAGGCGAAGTAGTTTTTAGCCAGTAGTCAGTGGTTGGTGGTCGGTAGCTGAAGGCGGCGCACGACATCTTGCTACTGACTGCTGACTGCTGACTAATCACCAGAAATGCCACGCGCATTGCCAGACGATCCAGACGCCCAAGAGGAAATTCGTGATGGCGTGCGCCGTCATCGCGTCGCCCAGCCGGTTCTTCCGCAGCACCAGCCATTGAAACGCCGCGCCGCATAAAATTCCGGCAAGCCATTCGTTGTGCGAAAAGCCGAAGACGGCGGCGGTCGCCAGAAACGGCCACGGCAAAAACCGGTTCAGTGGCACGGACAGGAAATTTTGATTTGCGATGTAGCGATACAGGAACGAGCGGTAAAAAACCTCCTCCAGCGGCGGGACGACAAAGGTCGAGCCTAGAATTCGCGTGACAATGAAAAGCCACGCCAGCGCGGAGCCAGAACCGAATTGTTCATTTGGATTCCACAACGCCGCAGGTTTTGCCGGCGGATGTGAAATGCCGAGTTTCACCCAAAGCGAGTTTTGCGTCGTCCACTCGCCGCTGATGCCAGCCCAAACCACGAAAATTCCGACGCCGACCACGACCGCCTCCCAACTGAACGCCCAGCGCATTTCGGAAACAAGCGGGCGCATCTCCAAAATCAGCCACACACCGACAATGGTTTTCGCCAGATAAAACCAATAAACCGACTCCGCGCCGAATTCGCCCTGGCAGCACGTCAGCGCGAGGAAAACGAGGAACGGCGCGACGCGGGCGGTTGCGGGCTTGGTGAAGATTTTTTCCAGAAGGCGCACGCGAATGGGTGGCGAAGCTCTATTTGCCGATTGATTCGCCGATTGCCAGCGTTTCCAGAGAGCCGTCCGGCCGTTGGAAGATGACGCTGTTCTTTGAGATTTGTTTTATCTGCAAGTCGCCCACGCGGTCGCCAACCCCGACGGCCTGCCCGTTCACAATCGCCACCGGACTGGCGGCATTGAAAATGATGCCTTGAAGCTTGGGCATTTGCCTGATGACGACCACCACCTGTGGCGGATTTTCTGGATTCACATTCGTGGCCGCCGGCGGGGCGTTGGTCACGGGCACGGGCGCGGGTGCGGGCACGGCTTCAACCGGCGGAGGCGCGGAAATTTCCGGAGGCTTGGCGGCCGCGTCCGGCGGAGTCTTGTGTCCCAACAGCACCGGGCCGATGAAAAGACAGATTGCGGCGAGAAATAAAACTGCCGCCACAACCAGAATCCATCCGCTACCGCCGCGCGCGGGGGATTCGACGGGCGGCAATGGCGGCGCGCCGGACGGCGGCGCGTCACGTTGCGTCTCGCGGGCGCGCTTGAGCGCATCGTTGATCAGGCTCATGCGTGGATGTCTCCTTCCAGTTCGCGGACGGCGCGGCCCACCATGCGAAAGTTGATGCGGTCGCTGTGTTCGACATAACCGGCCAGCAGCGCCTTGTCGCAGACGGCGTTGACGAGCCTCGGGATGCCGCCGCTGTAATTGTAAATCCGCCACAGCGCGGGCCGGGTGAAACACGGCAGGCCGCGCGCGCCGGCCAGTTCCAGCCGGTGCTGGATGTATTGGGTCACCTCGAAGCGCGTGAGTGGACGGAGATGGTAACGCACCGTGATGCGCTGGCGGAGCTGGCGCAGGCGCGGGCTGTTCAGGCGATCGCGCAATTCCGGCTGGCCGAGCAGGACGATTTGCAGCAGCTTGCGGTCGTCGGTCTCAATGTTGGAGAGCAGGCGGACCTGTTCGAGCAGTTCCTCGGTCAGGTTTTGCGCCTCGTCAATGATCAGAACGGATTCACGGCCCTGCCCGACTTGTTTCAACAGGAATCCGCTGATGAGTGCGACAACGTCCAGCCGGTCGCGGCCGCGGGCGTCGAGGCCGAATTCCGTCGCGATGGCCTTCATCAATTCGTCCGCGTTCAGCACCGGGTTCAAAATCACCGCCGTGGAAAAATGCCCGTCAAGCTGCTCCAGCATCGCCCGGCACAGCGTCGTCTTGCCCGCGCCCACCTCGCCGGTGAGCTGCACAAAGCCCTTGCGCTCGCGGATGCCGTAGAGCAGATGATTGAGCGCCTCGCGGTGTTTGCCGCTGTGAAAAAGAAAACGCGGGTTCGGCGTGATGTCGAACGGCGCCTGTTTCAACCGGTAAAACTCCAAATACACGCCGGCTTTCTAGCAGAATCCGCGCTAAAGGGAAGCGAAACGTGAAGCCAGATTCCTCCTCGTCCCCGCCTGTTTCACGAAATTTTCGAGGACGAGGACGAGAACGAAGGATGAGGAGGAATGATTCACAAAATCGCCCGCGCCGCATTCGCCAGCGCCCCCGCCTCCGCCGCCGTGCCGATGGTGATGCGCAGAAAATCCTTCACTTCCGGCGCGCTGAACCAGCGCACGAGAATTTTCCGTTCGCGCAGTTTTTGCAGCCAGTCCCTCGCCGGAAACAACGGCGGCTGGACCAGGATGAAATTCGTCCGGCTCGGAAGGACGCGGAAGCCGAGCTTCGTCAGCTCGCGCGACAACCACTCGCGCGTGACGATGATTTTCCTGAAATTCGCGCGGTAGTATTTCAAATCGCCCAGCGTCGCCTCCGCCGCCACCTGGCCGAGGCCGTTCACGTTGTAGCTGTCGCGGATTTTATGCAGCGCGGCAATGAGGTCGGAATGCCCGACAAAATAGCCGACACGCTGGAAACACAATGAATACGCCTTGGAAAACGTCCGTGCCACGAGGACGTGCGGAAATTTTAACGCCAGCTTCAGCGCGTTTTCTTCCGCAAAATCCACATACGCTTCGTCCAGCACCACCACGCCGCGCTGCGCTTTGCAAAGCGCGGCGAGTTCGCGGGTCGCGTAGCCGCACCCGCTCGGCGCATTCGGCGTGGTCACAAATGTCAGCGCCGCGTCGAATTTCCAGACGCCGCCGCGCTTCAAATCCGCGACGCCCGGCAGGCCGAAATCCGGTTTGAGCGGCACCGGATTTTTCGCCGCGCCGTGGATGTCTGCCAGCACTGGATATAATGAATAACTCGGCGTGAAAAATTGCACTGTCTCGGAGGGACGAGTTCCACGAGTCCCTGAATTTTTTTGATTGGGGACTCGTGGAACTCGTCCCTCCGAAACCGGCTCCACAAATCCGCGCACCGCCAGCGCCAGCAATTCGTCCGAGCCGTTGCCGACGATGATATTTTCCGGTTTGCACCGGTGCAACTTTGCCAGCTTCTCGCGCAGCGCCTGCGCCGTCGGGTTGGGATACAGCCGCAGCCGCCCGTCCACCGCCGCCTTGACCGCTGCCAAAACTTTTGGCGACGGCGGATAGGGATTCTCGTTTGTGTTGAGCTTGATCAGCCCCTTGATTTTTGGCTGCTCGCCATAAACATAGGGATGCAGCTCGCGCACCAGCGGGCGGATCAATTTTTTCAAGCCGATTGGCTTCATTTCCAATTATTAGCGAACGGGTCTAGGGTTGAGAGCAAGCGCACCGGGCCGAGCAAGCCGGACGGCAGCGGCTGGATGAGATTCAAGCCTTGCGGCTGAAACCGGTTGCCGTATTGCCGCGTGACGCCGGCGTAGTCGTAATTCGGAAGCGTGATGCTCGCCATGTAGTTGACGGCAAGGTTGGCGACCTCGATGCGGATTTTATTTTCGCCCTCCTTGAGTTTGTCGGTCACGTCAATCGCGTAGGGCGGACACCAAACCGAGCCGACGCGCTGGTCGTTGACATAGACAACGGCGGCTTCGCGGACAGGCGCGTCAAAATTTGCATGATAACCCTGGCCGCCGCCGCGTTCTTGCGAAGGCGTTCCTTGGCCGAAATCCAAGTTCACGGAGAAATTAGTCCTCAACATCCACGGGTCGACGTTGATTGTTTTTTCATAAGTCGCCATGCCGGAAAAATTGATTTTATCCGGCAGACTCGTCCACGATGCGAGCTTGTCCATCGTCATCGGCCCGGCATTTGTGCCGAAACGGACCGTCCATCCGCTGCTCAAATCAACCGGCGGCGAAATTGTGCCTCCCAAAGCGTTAAATATCGGCATAGGCCATGTGCGTTTCGTGAATGCGACAATTGTCGAGGCGTAAGGTTCAAGGTTCAAATCAACGGTTGTCTTTCCGGCGGATTTTTTCACGATGCCTGTGGGTTTGACCCTGCCATCCATTGCGTTCCAGATTTCCGGCTGCATTCCGGTCACGCGAAACACGGCCCGCACGTTTCGCGGCTGGTTGCTCGTGTTGGCGACAAAATAAATTTCGCCATCATCCGTGTGGCGATGCACGAAACCGATTTCAGACGCGCCGGAGGAAAACGCCACGTCCGGTGGCAGGCGTTTGGCCAGCACCTCGCCAATTTGATTTTCGTTCCCGATGAAAATGCCCGGCGCATTCGTGTCCTTGAAAAGGCGCTGGACGATGTCGCGCACGGCCTTGGTGTCGGCTTCGGGTGTTTTGTAGCCGGGCGCCAAGTCCGGCAGGCGTCCGGTGGCGATGACGATGCCTCCGGCCTTGGCGAACTTCACCAGCGTCTTCATCGTGGCGAGTGGAATGCGCTCAACGCCGGGCAGAACGACGACGCGATAATGCACATCGCCGAATGCCAGCGTGTCGCCGGAAATTTTCCCGCGCATCGCGAGCAATTGGTCGTCAAAGAAATCCAGGTTGTAGCCCGCATCGGTAATCAACTTGACGGAACCGCCCACTTTTTCCGCAAGCGTTTTGCTCAAGCTGAAATCCCTTCCCAGGTCCGTCCAAGCGTCACTGTTCGGAAGAAACAGCGCGACGTCGTTGGCGGGCGTTCCCTGCCGCAAAATGTAGCTGGTGCGCTGGAGATATTTCGCCACGTCTGGCATCACGATCCACCACGGGTTTTTTTCGTCGAAAACCGCCGCCGCATAAAAACTCCAGCCCGGATACGCCGCCCCCTCCGCAGTGTAAGGCCAGCCGTGGCAGATGATCTGGTTGACGCCGCACAGAAAATGCAGGTCGGCCTCCGCTTTCATGTCCAGCGGCGTCGCGCAAAACACGGCCGAGTGCAGCCAGGTGAATGTTTCCGAGGAAGTCACCGGATTGCCCAGCAGATGATTCGCCGATGCCGCCCAGCGCGTAGCCGAGAAATCTTTCACATTATTTTTTCCGCCGAGTTCGCCCTCCGGCAGGTCGCAGTAGGCGTAACTGAACAGCCCCGCAGGCGGCGTCCCGTAGGCTTGTATGCGAAATTTGCTGTTGTTCTCGTGCGCCAGATTCTTGAACGCAGTGACGAAATAATCGTTGAAAATCTCCGTGACCGTCTGGCCCCAGTCCTGGCGGATATCGAGCGTCTTCGGACCGAAGTTGCCGAACAGTGCGGGCAGCAACGGCGTCAAATCATAGCCGCGCCGTTTCTGAAATTCCGCGAGGAAATTCGGCGTCCAGTTCTCGCCGCCCACTTCCAGGCTGTCGCAGAAAATCGCATGGGGCGGATTCGGCCCGCACGCCTTGATTGCTGGCTCGGCGATTTCCTTGATGAACGTCCCGATGGCGGTCGGGCTGTAGTGATCCACGATGTAACCCTCGCCGCCGAGCGCCGCGCGTTTCACATTAACCAACCCCGGCAGGCCGAGCGTGTAAAATGTCACCCGCGTCGCGCCGCGCAAATCGGACGGCAGTAAAGCCATGTTGCCCTTAATCTTCAGCGGCAGGTAAGGACTCGTGCCCGCCGGAGCATTCGTGACCGGGCCGAGCAGCGCCGCGACAATCCCGTTGTTTTCCCCACGACGTCCGGTCGGCGCCATGACGTTCGTCTGTCCCGGCGACACGGCGACCGGCGCGGAGACATCCAGGGCGTCCACGGCGTTGCTGCGGGAAATTTGCGGCCCGCCGTAAGGCCAGCCGCTGCCGAGCGTCAAATCCATCCGCAACCCCAGTTCCTTCGCCTTTTCCGCAGTGAACCGCAGCGCTTCCAGATGCTGCGGCGACAGAAATCTGTTGTTCGTCACCCCCGGCAGTTCGCCATCCACTTGAAGCGGAAAAGTCTGCTGGACTTCGACGCCGCCGATGCCGCCCGCCTTCATGACTTCCAGTTCGCGCTGAATCTCCGGCTTGGTGACGGCGGTGCCGAACCACCACCAGCGCACCATGATTCGCGCGTCATCGGGCGGCTGATCAAAGCTGCGTTGCAACTGGCCGATGTTGTCGGCGGCCAACAGCGACCCTGCGGCGAGCAGCATCGCGATGACCGCGACCGAAGCGAAGGATTTCAAATGTGTTTTCATAATCAATCTCCAGTGAATTCAGCCAGCCGTTGTTTTATTTCAACCGCACTTCCGCGCTTTTCCCGTGCGCGCCAAGGCCTTCGATCTCCGCGAATTTTTTAACCGTCTTCAGCGCTTTCTTCAGCGAGGCGCGATTATATTCCACCACGCTCGTGCGGCGCTGGAACTGATCCACCGTCAGCCCGGCAAACGACGCGCCCGCGCCGCCGGTCGGCAGCGTGTGGCTCGGACCGGCCACATAATCGCCCAAAACCGTCGGCGACCATGGCCCGAGGAAAATCGCGCCCGCCGTCAGGATTTTTTCCGAGAGCTTGCGCGGATTGCGCGTCATCACCTCGCAATGCTCCGGCGCGAGCCGGTTCGCCAGCGCCACGCCGTCGTCGAGCGTCTTCACCTGAATCAGCCAGACGTTGCCATCGAGCACGCGCCGGACGAATTCCCGCCGCGCCAGCTTCGGCAGTTGCCGGGCAATTTCCTTTTCGACCGCCTTCAAAATTTTCGGCGAGGTCGTCACGCGCCAGACGCGTTCGTGGCCGGAGCCGTGCTCGGCCTGCGCCAGCAAATCGGCGGCGATGAATTTCGGGTTCGCCGTGTCGTCCGCCAGCACGAGCAGCTCGCTCGGTCCGGGGAGCAAATCAATCGCGACGTGGCCGACGAGCAATCGCTTGGCGGTGACGACGTAGGCATTTCCCGGCCCGAAAATCTTTTGCACGCGCCGGATCGTCTTCGTGCCATAAGCCAGCGCCGCAATCGCCTGCGCGCCGCCAACGCGGTAAATCTCCGTCGCGCCCGCCGCCCGCGCCGCAAACAGCAGCGCGGAATTGATGGAGCCGTCCCTGCCGCACGGCGTCGCCACGACGATTTCCCTGCAGCCCGCGACCTTCGCGAGCGTGACGGTCATCAGCGCGGTCGAGACGAGCGGCGCGGTTCCACCGGGAATATAAACGCCCACGCGTTGGAACGGATCGAATTTCTCGCCGACGCTTGCGCCGTGGGAATTTTTCATCTGCCAGTTTTTGCGCAGCGATTTTCTGGCGAAGGCGGCAATGTTCTTTTCCGCGCCCGCAACGGCGGCGCGAAGCGATTCATCGGCGGCGAGCGAGGCGTTGAACAATTCCGCCTGCGTGACGGCCAGCCGGTCGGCGGAAAACTTCGCGCCGTCGAAACGTTCCGTGAATTCCAGCAGCGCGTCGTCGCCGCGCGTTTTGACGGCTTCAAGAATGGTTTGCGTGCGCTGTTCGATGACCGGATCAAACAGGCTGGAGGCTGCGGCGGTTTCGCGGAGCCTGGCGGCAAAATTCGCGTCGGTATGGCGGATGACTTTCATGGCTCCAAACTAAAGGAAAACGATGCCCGACGGAAGCGGGAAGAAGTTGAACAACAAAGAAACGAAGAAGCAAAGCCTCAAGAACCCGGTTTCCTGGTTTTCTTGTTGTCCGCAAGAAATTGTTTTGCAGACGGGCGCTTTGGCGTAATTTGGGCGGAGCATGACACGCAATCCAATCATTGCCGCGCTGGATGTTCCATCGGCGGAACAAGCCTTGAAGCTCGCCAGGGAAATCGCGCCCGCCGTCGGCGCGTTCAAAATCGGCGGCGAGCTGTTCACCAGCGCCGGGCCGGACATCGTTAAAAAAATCCGCGCGACCGGCGCGGCGGTTTTTCTCGACCTGAAATTTCACGACATCCCGAACACCGTCGCCAAGGCCGTCGCGTCCGCCGTGCGGCTAGATGTGCAAATGCTCACCATCCACGCCAACGGCGGAGACGAGATGATGCGCGCGGCGGAAAAATCCGCGCAGGACACGGCAAAATCGCTGGGTCGGCCCGCGCCGCTGGTGCTGGGCGTGACCGTGCTGACGAGTTCCAACAGCGAAACGCTCGCGGAAACCGGCTGTGAACCCAGCGTTGGCCGGCAAGTCGAACGGTTGGCGCAGCTCGCCGTGAAATCCGGCCTGCGCGGGCTGGTTTGTTCGCCGCTGGAAATCGCGGACTTGCGGCGGATTCTGCCCGCGCACATCCAGTTGGTGACACCCGGCATCCGCACCGGCGCGGAAAAGACCGACGACCAGAAACGCACGCTCACCCCGCGCGAAGCGATTCAAGCCGGCGCGAACTGGCTGGTGATTGGCCGGCCGATTTACGCGGCGGAAAACCCGCGCGCGGCGGCTGAGAAGATTTTGGAATTAATTTATTAACCACTGATGGACACGGATAAACACGGATTTGGTGTGGATTCCGCTCCGTTGATTCACGGCTTGGCGGTTTCCTTGGTGTAGGCGATCAGGGATTTGATTTTCGCGTCGGTGGCGGCGTCGCGCACCTTCACGACTTTTCCCCACGGCGCGTTTTCGTCGGCGTTGATGGCGAGCGTGACGTCCGGATGCTGCGCCACGGCGTCGCGCAGTTTGCCGGCCAGTTGCTCCACCGTCACCACGTCGGCCTTTTGCCCGAACCGCAGGAGACCATCCTTGCCGATGCTGACTTCGAGGGTCTCCTTGTCATTCGTGCCGGCTTTTTTAGCCTGCGAGGATTCCGGCAGCGTGAGCCGCAGCGCCGGCTGCTGCTTGAATGTCGTCGTCACCATCAGAAAAATCAGCAGCACGATGAGCACGTCAATCAGCGCAACGATGATGACGGCTGGCGTGGTGCGGCGTTTGCGGACGTAGAAATGCATGTCAATTTTTCCTGTCGTCGGCGTATTGCCGCCGGATGAATTCGCCGCAGAGCGCCTCCATCTCGACGGCGAACACCTCGACCTTTTTGCTGAAATAACTCCACGCGATGAGCGAGGGAATGGCGATGAGCAGGCCGATGAGCGTCGCGCGCAAAATCAACGCGATGCCGGCGGCCAGTTTCGCGGCGTCATTCAATCCGGCCTGCCCGACATCGCCGAACACGGTCATCATGCCCGCGATGGTGCCGACGAGGCCGAGCAGCGGCGCGATGCCGACGATGATTTCGAGCACGACAAGGCCGCGATCAAGCCGGACGATTTCGTGGCGCGCGGCGGTCTGGAGCGCGTCCACGTTGTCTGCCTTCGGCTGGTCGAGGCTGTCGGCGGCGAGCAGCAGGAGGCGCCCGAGCGGCGACGGCTTCTGTTCGCAGACGCGGCGGAGGGCCTTCACGTCATCGCGCGTCCGGCACGCCGCCAGCGAACGGGTGACTGCCGGCGGCACGACCCTGCTCCAGCGCAGCATGAGGCCGCGTTCCACGATGAACGCCAGCCCGACAACCGAGGTCAGCCCCAGCAAAATGTAAATGAGTTCGCCCATAAGCTTTCAATAATAATAAAATGTGAAGGTGATTTCACGGGAATTCGCGCCGACCAGACGCCGCATTTCCTCCGGCCACGGTTTATACGGCGCGGGATCGTTGATGGACTTCTGGCAGACGTAACCGAGCAGGTCGCCAACGGTGTTTTCCAGAACGGTCATGCCGGTGATGGTTCCATCGTAATTCAGGTGGAACCGCACCGTGACCTTGCCGGTGCGATCCAGCGCGAATTGCTGGCTGTCGAGCAGCGAATACCAGCGATACGTCACCGCGTCCACAAAGTCGCTGTCATACTGGCCAAACGGCGTCGCCTTCACGTCGAATGACGCGGAGAGCTTCACGCTGGCAACGCCGCCGTCCTGTTTCATCGCCACGCCGGGCGAACGGTGCGGCTGCAATTGCGCGAGCGCCTCCTGAATCGTGCGCGGGCGCGGCGGCGTCTGCTCCTGCGACTTGCCCAGGGACAAATCACCCGGCTCGACCGCCTGCGCCGGCTGCGCCTGTTCGGGATTTGCGGGCTTGGGCGCGGGCTGGAGCTTGTTGAAATCCGGTTTTGTCGCGGTCTCCGTTTTGGGCACCTCGGTCTGCGTGCCGTTTAATTTGGGAACCTTGGCGTCCTGATTGGCATCCAGGTTGGCCGCGCGCGAATTTTGTGCGCCGTAATACTTTGCCTTGGCCGGCGCCTCGGTGGAGGGCTGCTCGACCATGACGAATTCCAGCGGCTGCTCCGGCGTTTGGACCGCTGGCAATTTGTGCGCGGGTTGCAGCCAAGCGAGTTGGGGAATCCAGCGCCACACGTTGAATTCCCTGGCTGCCTCGTAACCGCCCCAGACCAGCAGATGCGCCGCGAGCGACAACGCCAGCAGCAGCGCCAGCCGCCCGGTTTCCGGGCGGTTGAGTTGCAGCGATTCAAGTCTGTTGGCGGTTTCAGCCATGTCGCACAATTTGCCGCAGAATGACAAACCGGGCAACTGTCTTTAGTAGAGTAGGCGGAGCGGACGGGTTGAAAGGCACGAGGCCAAAGACCGTCACACTCCGCCCCTCATCAAACCGGACAGGCGGTTTTCCCGCATCCG
>Ga0224534_1000936_pt1 | contig 16583 bp, 16 predicted proteins | sample 714E12024metaG_FD_172012 | JGI IMG/M metagenome (GOLD analysis project Ga0224534, IMG submission 172012) | Peat soil microbial communities from Stordalen Mire, Sweden - 717 E1 20-24 | ecosystem: Environmental > Terrestrial > Soil > Wetlands > Peat | place: Sweden: Norrbotten County, Stordalen... | reverse complement strand
TGGCGGCAGTGCGCGGACGAACAGCCGCTCGCGCCAGCCGGATGCCTCCTTGCGCACGGCTTCGGGCAAAACGCTTTTGAGCGCGGTTTCCGGCGCACAGCAGTAGTATTCGCCAATCCACCGCGCTAGTTTCAGGACTTTCGGCGTGACCAGCGTCTGCGCGCCGATGACCTTGAGAATCGGTTTCAGATTTGCGTGCGCGGATTCCTCGGCGAGCGCGGTGACGCAGCCCAAAATTTTTCGCGGGCCGAATGGCACCTGCACGCGGCTGCCGACTTCGATTTGCCCCGCCAATCCGGGCGGAATCAAATAATCGAACTCTTTCCGCAGCGCGATTTCGAGGCTGACGCGGGCGATCATTTTTTCAATCGCGCGTGATGGCGCGCAGTTCGGCTTCGAGCCGCTTCCGCAACTCCTCGCGTCCGGCGGCGTCCGTCTCGCGCGGCACGCGCAGGGCTTTGCCGATGGTGATTTCGCAGCGCGCGAACGGCAGCGGAATTTGAAAACGGTCCCAGCTCTTCGCCCGGATTTTCCAGTTGAGATGATACGCGACCGGCACGATGGGCAAGCCGGTCAATTGTGCGGTGGAAATAACGCCTTCCTGGACGATGTAACGCGGGCCGCGCGGGCCGTCAGGTGTGATGGCCAGATCGTGGCCGCGTCTGCCCCAGGACACCATTTCACGCAAAGCCTGCGGCCCTCGGCGTGACGACGAGCCGCGCACCGGCTCAACCCCAAACCGTTCAAGAATTCCCGCGAGCATGCCGCCATCCCGGCTCGCGCTCACCATCGCCACCAAACGCCGGCCCCGGTCGCGGCGCGCAACGTAACGGCGGTAGAGAATCAGCGCCAGCGCCAGACGGTTGTGCCAGATGGCAAAAATAATCTTCTCCTGCGGTATGTCGGAAAAATAACCGGACAAATCATCCAGCCTGAAGCGCAAGGTCGCGGTCAGCGCGTGAGCCAGCGCGTAAATCAATGCCGCCGTCAGCCGCTGATGCCATTTCGGCGCGTGCGGAATGACAACTCCGCTTTTGCGTTTCGGCGCGGCGGGCAACGGCACTGGGTTTTGGACTTCAGGCATTGGGCTGGCTCAACTTTTTTTCAGGCACGCGCGCACCAAATCCTCGACCGTCGCCTTTACGCCGAGCATCGCCTGCGCGGCGCGGACGGCGTCGTGCGCCTCGATTTGTTTGAAGCCCAGCGCCATGAGCGCCAGCACGGCGTCGTTCAACTTCTGCTCATCGGGCGAAAGCGAATGTTTCGCGCTGGCGGCCTCCCACGCGCCCGCCGCGCCGATTTTGTCGCGCAGCTCGACGACGATGCGCTCGGCGGTCTTTTTGCCGACGCCGGAAATTTGCGAAAGCGACTTCACGTCACCGCCGGCCACCGCGCCGCGAAACGCCGTCGCGTTCATGCCGCTCAAAATGTTCAGAGCCGTTTTCGGGCCGATGCCGGAAACGCTGTTGACGAGCAGCCGGAACAAATCGCGCTCCGCCGCCGTCATGAAACCGTAAAGCACATGAGCGTCTTCGCGGATGACGAGCTGCGTGAGCAGTTTCACCGGCTGGCCGGGCTGCGGCAATTTGTCGAACGACGACAGCGGGGTGAGAACCTCGTAGCCGACGCCGTTCACATCCACGACGACCTGCGTGGGCAGGGCTTCAACGAGTTTGCCTTGGAGAAAAGTGATCATTGTTAAAAACTAGCGATGCCACCAATGCCGCCGTGTCCATCATGAGGGCCGACATCGTTCATCTGTTGGTCAAATTCTTTTGCTCGTTTTTCTTCCTGATCCATTTCCTTTTTCCAAAAAACGATTTCCGCATCGGACATCAAAAGTTCTTTTGGCAGCGGTTTTTCGCACACGCCGCAAATTTTATTTTTGCGGCTGTAAATCGGAGCCTGACAATAAGGACAACGAAATTCCATAGCTCAAATTTTTTTCAGCGGTGTCAATCCATGCCGCGAATTTTCCTGTGCATGGGCCAGCGCCAGCGCCAGCGCGTCGGCGGCGTCGGGCGCGGGCGGCTTGGGCAAATCCAACAGCCGCTGGACCATTTTGGCGACGGCGGATTTTTGCGCCGCGCCATAGCCGACGATGGCCTGCTTCACTTTGCGCGTGGCGATCTCGTAAATTTCCAGCCCCGCCTCGGCGATGGTTGCCAGCGCCGCGCCGCGCGCCTCGCCCATGATGATGGCGGTTTGCAGGTTTTGCGCGTAAAAAAGTCCTTCCACCACGCAGACGGTCGGCTGGTGCTGTTTCAAAACATCGCGCAATGTCTCGACAATTTTCACCAGGCAGCGCGAACGTTCCCAGCCCGCCGGACAGGAAATCGTGCCGTGCGCCAGCGCGACCGGATGCGGTCTGGCGAGCCGGATGACGCCGTAGCCAGTGCCACGCAGCGACGGGTCCACGCCGAGAATCACGCGATCCAAACCGGCGGCGGAGCGGAAACCCGGTTCAAAGACCGGCCGGTCTGCGCGCGGCGCAGCGCCGCCAATGCGGTGCTGCATTTGTTCAAATTGCCGACGCGTAATGCCCACGCGCCGATGTTGCCAGCGGCGGCAAGGTTGCAAAAGCAAAAACGCCGCGTGTCACTGCTGTCCGTTTTGATTCCTGTCCCTGCCGGATCTTTGTGATTGGGACGCGGAGGACGAAGGCGCGGACGAGTCGCGGGATTGATTGCCCGCCGCTGGCGGCTGATAATTGTCGGAGCGCGATTCACCCGGCAGTGATTGTTCCACCGGCGGCGTTGGCGTTGTCAACGGCGCCCCCACGCGTCCGCCAGAGTTGCCGGAATTTGCGCGCGGATTTTGTTGTTCCGTCTGCTGCATTTTGGGGGATGGATAGCGCCGATTGTCGGTTGAATTGTAATTTGGCGCCTGCGGCTGCACCGGCGCGACCGGCGCATAACGACTGCCCGGCGAAGGAGAATGTTCGGAGGGCATCGTCACCGCGTTGTGGCCCGGCGAACCAGAAGTGGTCGCGGGTGGAAATTGGCGTTGACCCGGCGGCGGTGTTGTCTGCACAGGCTGACCGTTGCGTGCCGGCTGGTATTGGCTTCCCGCCACTGGCGAAGGCGGCGTGACGTGCGGTGCCGCGCTCCGGTTGGACGGTGAAGGGTTGTCGGAGAAATGCGGGCGATTCACCATCAACGTCCGGCCATCGCGTCCGAGCTGTTCGCCGCGTGCGACCGGGCCGGTCGTTTCACGGATGGCAACCGGATGAATTTCCGTCCGGGTGACGGCCGTGATTCTTTCCGGATCAATGCCGTGATTGATGAAATTCCGGCTGCGGCTGTCCACGTTGAAGTTATTGATGATCGTCGTGTGGCTGTATATTTGCGCTGCCTCCCGCGATTCCACGCGATAACGCCGCGGATGCGGGTCGCAGAAATTTTTCGTCGGCACAAATGTGAAAAAGTCCACGCCCAGCCCGAAATCAAAATCCACAGCGACCGCCGCTCCACGGTAAGTGAAGCCAATTCCGCTTACGAAGGCGGCGAACGGCGGCAGCGGCGCCCAGCCGCAATAATCATCCGAATACCGCCACGTCACCCACGACGGTCCCCAGACCGTGTCCGGTGCCCAGCACCAGCCGAATCGCGCATGATGAAACCAGCGTCCGTAGTGAAACGGCGCCCAGCCCCATGAATAATCCGAAATCCAATACCAGCCTGCATCCGTGTAAACCCAGTGACCATGATCGCAATACGGTTGCCAGCCCGCATTGACCACCATCACCGTCGGCCGCCAGCAATGGCCATAGCCTTCCACGTCCACCCAGGTGCCATACGGCGCGAGGGTGTCGTAAAAATAATTCGCCGTGACCGGCACCGGCTGTTCCACTGGCGTTTCGGCTGGCACAGGCGCGGTTGCGACCGTTTCGGCTGCCGGCGCGGGTTGCGGCGGCGGTTGATAGGCCGATGCCGCCATTTGCGCCTGCAACGCCTGGTCGCGCTGCATCATTGCGTTGACGAGGTCGTCCGGAGCGCCGATGTCCTTCAAATAAATGATTTTGTCCGGGTCCAGATTGAACGTGCTGCCGGAGTTGGCGACGTAAGCCATGATGACGCCCTCGCTTACCCCGGACTGGGTGAGTTTGATGACCTGCGCCAGCGGGCTGGTCGGATAAACGCCCGGTGGCAGCGCGGTTGAATCGTCCGGCGCGGCATTGTCGGCTGGCGGCGGAGGCGGTGGCTGATCTTGCGCGTTGGCGATTGACCAGGAGCGACCGCCAGACAGACACAAAATCGCGGCCATCGCGCCGGTCGCCCAGCTTCGGGAAAGTTTGGTTTTCATTTTCATAAAATTGTAATCGGGCTTTTGCCAGTTTAACCGCTAATAGTTTAACAATTCATTGACCCATTTGTTGCGCAAATCGTTCACGTCGGCAACCCCTGCGGTGCAGGAAGTCAGGTGGCGCCCCCGCCCGGAATTGAACTGGGATCAACGGTTTAGGAAACCGCTGCTCTATCCATTTGAGCTACGGGGGCATTGCTCTTGAAAGAGCTTACCCACGACCTTCGGCACGGCAAGCGAAAGATGGGTAGTGGGCTACTTTGAATCGCACAATTTCACCATGTCCTCAATTTCCCAAACCCTGTCAACGATTCCAGCTTGCATCGCCGGGGTGACTCGCAGCGTTTGATGAATCCGGCAAAAGTTGTAATGGAAAAAATGAATGGCGCAAGCGTGCTTATGATTGCCAGAGGGATCCGGTGCGGAATCCAACCTTGCCAGAGCCATCCGGTTGATCATTGCCCGGTATTGGGCGATTCGGTCACGGTCAAAGCCCCGATTTTCCAGGAAGGCGACTTCCCAAAGGTTGTAGTCCTGATGGAGGCATCGGCTGCCCAGCTTGCGGAAAATTTGATCCAGCCGGACTGATGCCTCCTGCCAGTCCATGGTTGTGTGCGACCAAAGCAATCCGCCTCCAGTCAAGCCGAACTTCGAAGCCACCTGATGGACGGGCGCATGGTGCAGGTAATAGAAAAGCTGTAAATAGAAGAAATCCAGTCCCGCGTTGCTGATGAATTCCTCGGTCTGGGAAACCGTTTCGGCGGTTTCGCCAGGAAAGCCGATGAGAAAGGATCCCACGCTGGTGATCCCGGCGTTCTTCAACCATTGAATCCCGCGGCGATAGTGCTCAACCTTTGCGCCCTTGTTCATGTTAGACAGCACCGAGTCGGCTCCCGACTCAATTCCCAGCAACACCCCCCGGCAACCGCTGCGCCGCATCTTTTCAACCAAAGCCGCATCAACAAACTGGCAACGCAAAAAAGAATACCAAGGCAGGTTGATCCCGGCTTCAATCATCCGGTCGAGCAGATGGTCGAACCGCTCTTTGGGAACATTGAAAGTGTCATCGGTAAAGATGACCGCCCCGGCTCCGGCTTCCTTGGCCAGACGCAACTGGGCGATTGCGCTTTCCACATTCGCCAGCGACCACGTCCCACCGCTGGCGGGATAGGAACAAAAAGAGCAATGGAATGCGCAGCCGCGGGCGGTGCGCAGGTGAACCACCGAGCCTTCACGAATGCCGGAGAGGTTGATGGTGGCGTTAAGGTCATTCGCCTCGGCTTGCCTTGGGTTGATGACAATTTCTCCGGACGGCTGCCGCCAGAGCAGGTTGGGCACCTCGGCCAGCCGCGCCGGATGGAGCCGGGTCAACTTGACCAGGCTGGCCTCGCCCTGGGCATCGTTGATGAAACCGTCCAATCTGGTGGCCTTGAGGTAAGCCCGCTGCTGTTTGTCATTCAAGTTGGCTAATTCTGTCGAAATGTGTTGCCCGCCAGCGACCACGAACGTGTCTGGCAGGTGTTTGCGTATCAGCCGGGCCACATAATTAAGCTGGGATGGGGAGAGAATAAACGTCGTGCTCAGGGCAAGAATTTCGGGAGCAAATTCCTTGATGCGGGCAAATTCCTGTTCTTCGTTGTCGGAATCAATATAATTGATAGTCAGGACCTCGTTCCCGCTTTCCTTCAGGCGTGATCGGAGCAACAGAACCGACGCGAGGCTCATTTCCCAAAAGGAGAAGCTTTTGTTTCGCGGAATGCCAAGCTGGTTCTTCAAATGGGCAATGTGGTCGATCATCGAGCCGTTCCCCATCTCAACCCGTGTATATTTATAACCCCAGCGCTCCATGCTGGTGGGAACCAAGGTCAGAGGAGCGGGAATAATGTGCCCAATCAATCCGACTTTGGGCAGGCCGGTCGTGCCAGAAGTGAACATGACGTAAGCGCAATGATCCGCGCTCACTGTCACCGGTTCCGGCACTGGATTCAGTCCCTGCAGCATCAAGCCGCCGTTCCCGCCTTTCTTCCGTCCGGTTGTAATCGGCCCAAAGATTCTTTGGGGAAGCAAATCAGATTCCAACTGCTCCAGACGGTTGGCCCCGGTCTCATCAACAACCAGAGCTTCCAACTTTCCTCTTGCCACGACGTTGGCCAGCCGCGCGGCAGGCAGTTTCACATTGATGGGAACATAGCTCGCTCCCGACCAGCAGGCACCCAGGATTCCTGCGTAGGTATCGAGGGTTCGGGATGTCAGCACGCCAACGCGCCCGCCCAACATCCGCTCCGGTTCCGCCGCTTGCAGCTAGGCGGCCACTTTTCCGGCCAATGAAGCCAGTTCGGCATAGGAATAACTGTCGCCGTCAACCACCAGCGCAGTCTGGTTCGGGTGTTCAATTGCGTGCTGAAATAAAGGAAACGCGCAGTTCAACTCGATGGATCGGGAGGACACGGTTTCAGGCTAGACTGCCGGCAAAAAGATGTCAAAAAAATTGAAATGTCCCTTCTGTTGTTTTTGCCGGCTGCCATTTTGCCTTGCTGCTGAAACGGTTTTGCTTAACTTGCCGCCATGTTCAAGCCAGCCGACTTGTTTGACCTCAACCAAACCGAACACGCCGCCATCTTCGATGGCTGCCAGTTCGCGTGGGATGCGCTCAAGAAAATTGAAGCCTATCTCGACAAGGTGCCGAAACAAAATCCACCCAAACGATTTCCCGGCGCGAGCATCGGCGAACGCGTAATCATCGGCGATGGCACGGTTGTGGAACCTGGTGCGATGATCAAAGGCCCGGCCATCATCGGCAAAAACTGTCAGATCCGCCACAACGCCTACATTCGCGAAAACGTCATCATCGGCGACGGTTGCGTGGTCGGCAATTCGTCCGAGCTGAAAAACGCGCTGCTCTTCAACGGCTCACAGGTTCCGCACTACAATTACATCGGCGACTCCATTCTCGGCCACAAGGCGCACCTCGGCGCGGGCGTGAAGATTTCCAACGTCAAACTTTTCCCCGGCAACGTCGAGGTGGAGGTGGACGGCGTGCCGTTCGACACCGGCCTGCGCAAATTCGGCGCGCTGCTGGGCGACGGCGCGGAAGTGGGCTGCAACGCCGTGCTGAACCCCGGCAGCATCATCGGGCGCGGCGCGGTGATTTACCCGAACGTCTTCTGGCGCGGCATTTTGCCCGCGAACATGATTGCCAAGAACAAGGCGGAGATTGAAGTCGTCTTCAAAAGGCCAAGGGAAAGCTGATTTGGCCGGGACGGAAACAAAATTAGTTGCGATGAAAACCCAAACCCGAAAAAGACTGGATGATCTGATTGAAACTTGCGATTGCACGACCAGGGTGATGGAACACGGCACGGCGAAAGCGGTCAAGGAAGGCGGCCTGGTCTTTGTCTCCAACCATGTCCAGAGGACATGATTTATGGATCATCAATGAAATGCGCACAATTTGAACCGCGCGGACTCATCTTCGACTGCGACGGCACATTGGCTGACACGATGCCGTTGCACTGGCACGCGTGGCAAATCGTCACGCAGCGGCACAACCTGCATTTTCCCGAGGACCGCTTTTACTCCTTCGGCGGCGTGCCATCGCGCGATATTTTGAAACTGCTCGCACAGGAGCAGGGCCGCTCGCTCGACCACATCGCCGTCGCGCACGAAAAGGAGGAGACGTATCTGCCGCTGATTGCGCGGGCCGAGCCGGTTCATGCCGTCGTGGGAATTGCGCGGGCGAACCACGGCAAAATCCCGATGGCCGTCGCGTCCGGCGGCTCGCAAAAAATCATTTGCATGGTGCTCGACCATTTGAAAATCCGGCATTTGTTTGATGCCGTTGTGACCAATGAAATGGTGCAGCATCAAAAGCCCGCGCCGGACATTTTTCTGGAAGCGGCGAAACGGATTGGCGTCGAGCCGAAATTTTGCCGAGCCTATGAGGACACCGAGCTTGGCTTGCAAGCCATTCGCGCGGCGGGAATGGAAGCGGTGGATGTGAGGGAAATGCGCAGTTGAGATTGCGCTCGAATATGGACTTGCTAAACTGGGATCATGCAAAAGCAAATAGGTTTGGTGTTTTTCTTATTTTTCATTTCATCTCTTTTTGTGCGCGCCGAGATTGAATGGCAGGCCCATGTGGATTGCGGCTCGCTTTTTCCTTCATTCATTATTTCCACGGCGACTGTCAATTTAGAAAAAGTGAAGGCACCCCCTAATTACATTGGTGAGCCGCTTGGCCAAGTTGGTTGCACGGTAACATCGCCACGCGACGACTGCCCGTTTACTGTGGAAGTCAGCTCGCCGAAATTTATACGACAGAGTTCAATTGAAGGCCGATTGCCCAAGGCTGGCGAAAAATACAACATCTATCCAAAGCTCGACTACGATTATGACGCTTTGTATTCGGTGATCGAGCCTGTGCCGGAAACAATCTCGGTAAAGCTGAAGCTGGCAGGCGAGGAAGTCGGCACTCAAAAGAAAACCGTCGAAGTCCGCTCTGTTCAAGATTGCCTATTTGCATTTAAGCATGACGACGGGAAAATAGCGCCATACGAATTTGAATTTGCAGCCTATGTAAATGAAAACAATCCTTTGATAGATCGAATTCTCAAGCGAGCGTTGGATTTGAAGCTGGTCAACAATTTCGACGGGTATCAAAGCGGGGCAACGGGTGTTTATGAGCAGGCATTCGCAGTTTGGAATGTGCTGCAACGCCAGGGTATTAAATACTCAAGCATTACCACTCCTTCGGTGGAGTCCGAAAAGGTATTTTCGCAACACGTTAGGTCTTTGGAAGATTCTGTTGCAAACACTCAAGCTAATTGTGTTGATGGCAGTGTTCTCTTTGCATCAATTTTCAGGAAAATTGGTTTGAAAACATTTTTGGTGATAATTCCAGGCCACTGTTTCATGGACGTTGTCGAAGACGAAGCGGCAAAAAAAGTCCTCGTGATCGAAACAACCATGATCGGAAACGTTGATTTGAAACAATTAAGTCTGGAGCGGGGCATCAACGCGTTGGCGTCTGGCCGGAAAAACAACTCGTCACGAACTTCATTTGAGCAGGCAACTCAATACGGAGCAAAAGAGTTTCAGGAGGCTTTGCTAAAAATAAAGAACCGCACACCAGGTTATTACTTAATTGACATTGATAAATGTCGTAAACTTGGAATTCAGCCTCTGAAGTCAAAATTGATTCGGTAGTTGAACATTAACCCTGCCCCAGCTTCTTTGATTTCTCCGTCGCGGCGCGGACGGCGCTCATCACGGCGGCGCGCAAACGGGATTTCGGGTTTGATTTCAAATTTGAAATTTCAGATTTGAGATTCAAGCCGGCGAAGGACTCCGGCGGGTTTCCACCTCGTTGCGTTCCTCGGCGGCGCGGCGGGCTGGATGACTGGCGGGCAGGTTTGCCAGCAAACGTTTCTCAAACGCGGCGGCGCGCTGTTTTTGGTCCTGCTCCTTGCGGACCCGGTCGTTGAGGTGCCGCTGGCCCTTGATTTCGGAATTTTGAAGCGAGTCCGCCCAGCCGCGCAACTGGCGCGAGCAGCTTTCGGCCGAGGATTTCAAATTTGAAATTTGAGATTTCAAATCTTCGGGCCAGCCGGCCTGGCTGGACCGGCGCGATTTCACGGTGAGCATGGAGCGGACTTCGCCCGCCGAGCCGCGCGCGATGTAGATGAACGCAAGCAGCTCGTTGGTCGTGCCGCGCTCAAACCCCTCGGCGATGTTGTTGGACACCGACAGCGACGCGCGGTCCAACTGGTCGCGAAAGCCGGACGTGGCTTTGAAGGCGTGGTTTTCGAGCAGCGCCTCGGTCTGCTCGTAAAGTTCAGCGGCCTTCTGCCAGACGGGCAGGTCTTCAAAACGTTCGTAGGTCATGGTTCCTCAATTTGAGATTTGAAATTCAAATTTGAAATTGGAAAACGGGGCAGGTTGTCTTCGTCAAGTTCATGCTCGCCCCAGCTTTTTCGATTTCTCCGTCGCGGCGCGGACGGCGCTCATCACGGCGGCGCGCATCCGGCCTTTTTCCAGCTCATGCACGCCTTCAATCGTCGTGCCGCCGGGGCTGGTGACCTGGTCCTTGAGCGCTCCGGGATGCTGGCCGGTTTCCAAGACCATTTTCGCGCCGCCCAAAACGGTCTGCGCGGCGAGCTTCGTCGCGATGTCGCGCGGCAAACCGGAGGCCACGCCGCCGTCGCTCAACGCCTCGATGAATTGATAAACGTAAGCCGGTCCGCTGCCGCTCAAACCGGTCACGGCGTCAAGCAGCGATTCCTTCACCTGAAATGCGACGCCGACGGCGGACAGAAGTTTTTTCGCCAGTTCGCCGTCCGCTGCCGTTGCGGATTTGCCAAGCGCGAACGCCGACGCGCCCGCGCCGACAAGCGCCGGCGTGTTGGGCATGACGCGGATGACGCGCGCGCCGGCGGGCAGCGCCGCATCGAGTTTGGCCAGCGTCACGCCGGCGGCGATGGAAATGAGCAGATGATTTTTGGTGAACGCGCCGGAAATTTCGGCGAGCGCGGCGGGAACCTGGTCGGGCTTGGTCGCCAAAATCAGGACGTTCGCAAATTTCGCGACATCGGCGTTGGCCGCGACCGATTTCGCGCCGACTTCGTTTGTGAAATTTTTCCGCGCCGTGTCGAATGGGTCGCTGGCGATGATTTCCTTTGGCACGACGAGTTCGGCGCGGACAAAACCTTTCGCCAGCGCGGTGGCCATTTTGCCCGCGCCGAGAAAGCCGATGTTTGATTTGTTGGACATGGCTGTTTTGTAGCAAGCCGCGCGCCGGAGCGGAAGTGAAAACGCGGCTTGAATTCCGGCGCGCAAAACATATTCTTTGAGCGTGGCACGAAAAGGTTCCGCCGAAATGACGACACGCCGCACATGGGAGACGTTTGAGGCAATGCGCCAGGCCGCCGAGGAAGGCGACCCGCAGGCGCAGTGCTACCTTGGCGTGTGTTTCCAAAACGGCCAGGGCGTGCCGCAGGATTATCAGGAGGCGGTGAAATGGTTTCGCAGCGCGGCGGACCAGAGCGATCCGGTGGCGCAATGTTATCTCGGCGTCTGCTATTTGAACGGCGCGGGCGTGCCGCAGGAATTCAGCGAAGCGGCCAAGTGGCTGCGCGAGGCGGCGGAGCAGGGCGACCCGGCGGCGGAGTTCAATCTCGGCATGCTTTACGAGACCGGCCAGGGCGTGCCGCAAAATTACGCCGAGGCGGTGAAATGGTATCGCGAATCGGCAGAGCGCGGGTATCCGGCGGCGCAATTCAATCTCGGCGTTTTTTACGAGCAGGGGCAGGTCGTGCCGCAGGATTACATGGAGGCCGTCCGATGGTATCTTGCCGCCGCCGAACAGGAATGCGCGCCGGCGCAGTGCAACCTCGGTTTGTGTTTCCAGACCGGCCGAGGCGTGGGACAGGATCAACAGGAGGCGGTGAAGTGGTTCATCCGCGCGGCGCGGCAGGGGGACAAGACCGCGCAGCACAATCTCGGTTTGCACTACGCGGCGTTGGAACTCAAGGAAATCAGGATTACCAAAGTTGGAAAAAACACTTCGGGCTGAATCAACGCGCGAGTTCCGCGAGTTTTGCCCCGGCCTGGCCGCCATCAATTGTCGCCGCCGCCAAATCCCATCCTTCGGCCAGCGATTTTGTTTTCCCGGCAACAAACAACGCCGCGCCGGCATTGAGCAAAACCGCGTCGCGCTTCGGCCCGCGCTCGTCGCCGCGCAAAATCCGGCGGATGATTTCCGCGTTCACGATTTTATCGCCGCCCCGCAAATCCGCCAGCATCGCCGGCTGCAACGGAAAATTTTCCGGCGACAAGGTTGAAGCCGCAAAACCGCTCTCCTGATAAAATTCCGCAATCGTGTTTGCGCCGAGCGTCGAAAGCTCGTCCAGACATTTTCCGTCGGCCGCCCCGCAAACGACCATTCCGCGCCGGACGCCAAGCGATCGCAATGCGCGCGCCATCGGCCCGCAAAGTTCCGGGCGCGGCACCCCGACCAGCATCGCCGAGGGCCGCGCGGGATTGAGCAGCGGGCCGAGGATGTTGAAAATGGTCCGCTGTCCGTTCGCGGCGCAAAGCTTCCGCGCCGGGGCGATGTTTTTGAACGCGGGATGAAAATTCGGCGCGAAGAAAAACGCGAAGCCGTGTTCGCGCAGCGCGCGCGCCGCGTCCGCCGGCGACAGGTCAACCCGGATGCCGAGTTCCTCAATCACATCCGCGCTGCCAACCAATGACGTCACGGCGCGGTTGCCGTGCTTGGCCACGGTCACGCCGGCGGCGGCGCAAAGGATGGCGACGGTGGTGGAGATGTTAAACGTGCTCAAGCGGTCGCCGCCGGTGCCGACGACGTCGAGAATTTCGCGCGATTCGCGCCAGGTTTTTTCAATGGGCGGCTGGATGGATTTGTCGCGCAGCGCGCGGGCAAAGGCGGCGATTTCTTCCGGCGTTTCGCCTTTTTTTGAGAGCGCGGCAAGAAAACCGGCCTTTAGCCCGGTCGAAACCTTTTCGCTGGCGAGTCGTTCCACCGCCTGCCATACTTGTGCTTCTGCGAGCGTCTGCGCGGCATTGAGCTGTTGAATCAGTTGTTCGAGCGGTTCGGACACGGGCGGATTGTAAAGCCCGGCGCGCCCGGCTCAAACCGAAAGTTACATGGACAGACGGATAAATTTTCGTAACTTACAGGGCGCAACGGCGTCTCAATAATGACATTCCGTTTGAATCAACATTTATGGCAACGAAGCAAAGCGGCGGCAGGTTGAAGTGGATTGTTGTTTTTTCCGTAATCATCGTGATTGCGGCCGGCGGGGTCTGGTATTTCAATCGCGGGAGCAACGACGCGCCGCAGTATCAGTCCACTGTTGTTGCGCGGGGCGACATCGTTCAGGTTGTCAGCGCCACCGGAACGCTGAATCCGGTGACGAACATCACGGTGGGCAGCCAGATTTCGGGCATCATCGTGAAGTTGAATGCGGACTGGAATTCGCCGGTGAAGGCCAACCAAGTCGTCGCGCTGCTCGACCCCGCCACTTATCAATCCGCCGTTCGTTCGGCGGAGGGCGATCTGGCCAACGCGAAGGCGAATTTGGAATTGCAGCAGGTGCAGGCGAATCGCAGCAGCGAATTGTTCACGAACAAATTGATTTCCGGATCCGATTACGACACGGCCATCGTCAATCTGCACCAGGCGCAGGCGCAGGTGCAAATCAAGGAGGCCGCGCTGACCAATGCCGTCGTCAATTTGCAGCGTTGCACGATTTACTCGCCGGTGGACGGCACCGTGATCTCTCGCGCCGTGGATGTCGGCCAGACGGTCGCCGCCAGCTTGAGCGCGCCGACGCTGTTCATTATCGCGAATGACCTGGCCAAAATGCAAATTGACGCGAATGTCTCGGAGGCGGACATCGGCACGGTCGCGGAGGGGCAGGACGTGACTTTCACTGTGGATGCTTTTCCTGACGGCAAGTTCACTGGCAGGGTCAGGCAAATCCGCAACTCGCCCACGACCGTGCAAAATGTCGTCACTTACGACGTGGTCATTGAAGTCAGCAATCCCGATTTGAAACTCCGTCCGGGCATGACGGCCAACGCCTCCATCATCACCGCACAGCGCTCCGGCGTTTTGAAAATCCCCAATGCCGCCTTCCGCTTCCGGCCGCCGGAACCATCCACGAACGCAACTTTCTATGCCCGGCTGTTTGGCGGCGGTGCTACAAAGAGTCCCGCAACCAACGCTGTGCCGATCACAAAAACCGGCGACACGAACAAAGCCGAAGTCGCCGCCGGTGAACCGCCGCTTACGGGCAATGAACCGCCGGAGGAATTGCAGCGGCGCGTGGGTGAAATGCGGGCGCGCGGCGAGGATATCCCGCCGGAGATTCGCGCCAAGCTGCGCGACTATTACCAGAGCGGCGCATTGCAACGGCCCGCCGGTGGCTTTGGCGGCGGTGGCGGCTTTGGTGGTGGCGCCGGTTTTGGCGGACGCGGCGGCGGCGGTTCGGCTTCGCGTGGCTCACAGCCCGTCTCCCGCACCGTTTATGTTCTTGTTGCCAGTCCGCCGTCCGATGATCCGATGCCGCAGGCCGTCCGCGTCAGGACCGGCATCAGCGACGGCACTTCCACGGAAATCGTGGACGGTTTGAAGGAAGGCGACCCGGTCATCATCGGCCTGAAATTCCCACAATCCGCGGTGGCCCAGGCCCCCGCGGGCGGGCCGAGTCCCTTTGGCGGCGGCGGTGGCGGGTTTGGCGGGCGCGGCGGGCGGTAGATTTGAACCTGCATGAAGCCCGTCATCCAGTTGGAGGACATCCGCAAGACTTACCAGACCGGCGAGGTCGAGGTGAAAGCGGTGCGCGGCGTGTCGCTGGAAATTTTCCAGGGCGAATTTGTCGCGCTGATGGGCGCGAGCGGTTCGGGAAAATCCACGATGATGAACACGCTCGGCTGCCTCGACCGGCCCACGGGCGGAAAATATTTTCTCGATGGCATTGATGTCTCGCTGCTCAACCGCGACGAGCTGGCCGACATTCGCAACCAGAAGATCGGATTCGTCTTTCAAGGCTTCAATCTGCTTTCGCGCACCTCGGCGCTGGAAAATGTCGAGCTGCCCATGCTTTATATGCGGGAGCGGCTCGACGGCGCGAGCCAGCGCGACCGGGCGTTGAAGGCGCTCGCAACCGTCGGTCTGGGCGATCGTGCCGACCACATGCCCAACCAGCTTTCCGGCGGCCAGCAGCAGCGCGTGGCCATCGCCCGCGCCCTCGCCAACCAGCCGACGCTCCTGCTGGCCGACGAACCGACCGGCAATCTCGACAGCCGCACGAGCATCGAAATCATGGGCGTGTTCCAAAAGTTGAACGACCAGGGCATCACCATCGTCATGGTCACGCACGAATTGGACGTGGCGCATTACACCAAACGGATGGTCGTCATGCGCGACGGGAAAGTCGTGGGCGACACGCCGGTGGAGGACCGGTTGAACGCGGAAATTGAACTGCGCAAATTGCACCAGGAACAGGAAGCCGTGAATCTCGCCAACTAACATGCGATATTTGGCTGTTATCAAAATCGCCTTCCGCGCGCTGCGCCGGAACAAAATGCGGACCGTGCTCACGATGCTCGGCATCATCATCGGCGTCGGCGCGGTCATCGCCATGGTGGCCCTCGGCAAGGCCGCGAAAGCCCAGGTCGAGGCGCGCATCGCCGCGCTCGGCCAGAACGTCATCCAGGTCTTTTCCGGCAGCGTCAACCGCAACGGCGTTTTCTCCGGTTTCGGCGGCGCGGGCACGCTGACGGTGGACGACGCCAACGCGATGCAAAGCGAAATTCCCGGCGTGGTTGCCGTCAGCCCGGAAGTCCGCAGCGGCGCGCAAATCATGGCGGGCGAAAACAACTGGCAGACTTCCGTCATGGGCGAGGACGTGGATTACTTGGTCATCCGCCAGTGGGACATGACCGAAGGCGCGATGTTCACCGATGCTGACGTGCGCTCCACCGCCAAAGTCTGCGTGCTGGGCAAGACCACGGCGGACAAGCTGTTTCCCGACGGCGGCGCCGTGGGACAGATCATCCGCATCAAAAACGTGCCGGTCAAGGTGCTCGGCGTGCTTCGGGCCAAGGGCGCCTCCATGTTTGGACAGGATCAGGACGACACGGTCATCGTGCCCTACACCACCGGGATGAAACGTTTCGCCGGCGTCACGACCCTCCGCATGATCAACGTGTCGGCGGCCAGCGCCGACCAGTTGGCCGCCGTGCAAAACGCCATCGCCGACCTGCTCCGCCAGCGCCACCGCATCCAACCGGGCCGCGACGATGACTTCATCCTGCGCAACCAGCAGGAAATTGCCGAGGCCCAGACCGCCACCACCGATGTGATGACGGCGTTGCTGGCCGGCGTTGCCACCATCTCGCTGATCGTCGGCGGCATCGGCATCATGAACATCATGCTCGTCAGCGTCACCGAACGGACGCGGGAGATTGGCATCCGCATGGCCGTCGGCGCACGTGGACACGACATCCTCCTGCAATTTCTCATCGAAGCGGTCACGCTGAGTTCCACCGGCGGCATCCTGGGCATCCTGCTGGGCATCGGCGGCGCAAAAATGCTCACCATCGTCAAGCACTGGCCCACGCTCGTTTCCACCGATTCCATCCTCATCGCCTTCGTCTTCAGCGCGGCGGTGGGAATTTTCTTCGGGTTTTATCCCGCGCGCAAAGCATCGAAGCTCGACCCGATTGACGCTTTGCGCTACGAATGATTTCAA
>Ga0224534_1000928_pt1 | contig 16670 bp, 13 predicted proteins | sample 714E12024metaG_FD_172012 | JGI IMG/M metagenome (GOLD analysis project Ga0224534, IMG submission 172012) | Peat soil microbial communities from Stordalen Mire, Sweden - 717 E1 20-24 | ecosystem: Environmental > Terrestrial > Soil > Wetlands > Peat | place: Sweden: Norrbotten County, Stordalen... | reverse complement strand
AGGCGGCGCGACGAGCCAGATGGCAGTAGTTGCCGAGATCGAGCGGGCGCTGGAACTCACGAAGAACTGCAAGGACTTCCGGGAAATGCGCGTGGTGTTCGACGCGGTCTACAACGGCAAGGGCATGGCGTACGCTACGGCGTACGCCAATGAGGTGGTCACCAAGGCCGTGTGCGTCTTCCACATGTGCAAAGGGAACACCAAGGAGGCCATGATCTCCGGGGTGAACATGGGCCGCGATACGGACTGCCTGGCGGCAACGGCTTCCGGAATTTCCGGCGCTCTCACCGGAGCGAGCTCGATTCCCGAAGAGTGGTTCAAGCAAGTCGATTATGCAACTACGAAGATGCCGGTCACAAACAGCCGGAGAACCGTCCGGGAAACCGCCGACGGTATCTACGAAGCCTTCCAGACGCGGCTTCGCACGTTGCGGAGTTACGTCGCGGAGATGGAAAGGGCCTGAGCGTGGTCCCGCCGCCGCGCCTCACGGCCCCCCGTACCACCCCAGTATCCTCGGCCCCACGATGGCCGCTGCCAGCGCGGCGCCGCCCAGCAACGTGCCGAAGGGCAACTCGTAGGTGGAAGCGTCCTTGGCCAATCGACCACGCAAGGAACCGCAAAGCGATCCCGGTACATACCATATTAGATATGTGCTACATTTTGGTATGTGGCAGATCGAAGAGCACCGTCGGGTGGAGAAGCACCTTGATGCTGCGCCACGAGAAATTCAGGAGCGATACGAGAAGTGGAAGGACATCGCGATGATCTCCGGTCCGCCTGGGTTGCGACTGATCAGGGGATTCCGTGATGAAGCTCTTGGGGGGAAATGGCGGGGGTATCGATCATCCCGCCTCGGGTTGCAGTACCGGGTGATTTATCGTGCGATCCCCGGATGGCAGTTGTTCCAGGTGGTTCAAATTACGCCGCATGACTATGGGAGGAGAGGATGAAGACGTTTCGTCCAGCCAGAAAGCGCATCGACGTATCGGTGGGCGAGTCGGTGCGCATCATTAGAGAGTTGCAGGGGCATAGCCAGAATGAATTAGCCAAATTGAGCGGCATTCCCCAGGCAACGCTCTCCGCCATCGAGAATGATCGCGTCCGGCTCGGTGTCGAGCGCGCCAAGATTCTCGGGCGAGCCTTGCAGTGCCATCCGGCGGTTTTGGTCTTCCCCGGATGGGAGGTCGTCCGCGACTCGGCGGCTTAGCCTCGCTCCCAGTTCCCCGCACCACCCCAGTATCGTTGGCCCCACCACCAGCGCGGCGGCTCCCAGAAACGTGCCTCTGGGCAGCCGTTCCCACTGTACCTTCGGCATGCTTCAACGGCCCAGAATCAGAGCGCGAAACTCGTCGACCAGCCTGTCCTCCTGCTTCGGATCGTCGCCGGCGAGGTTGTCCTTCAATCTCTTGAAGAACTCGCGCTTTCGATCCTCCTGACTTACCAGGCCCAGGCGGCCTGCCTTGGATTTGCGCCGGCCGGAATCTTGGCCGCGCTTCAATGTGGTTGCTTCCGAATGAGGCATATATAGTCAGAATGCGTGGCAGCCTGACCCGCCTACAGCCCCCCGTACCACCCCAGCACCCTGGGTCCCACGATGGCAGCCGCCAGCGCCGCCGCGCCCAGGAACGTGCCGAAGGGCAACTCGTAGGTTGCGGCGTCCTTGCCGGTAGCCTTGATGTACCCGTAGCCCAGAATCGAGCCGCAGATCGAGCCGATAATCAGCGTGAGTAGCGCCCCGCGCATGCCCAGAAAACTGCCGACCATGGCGATCAGCTTCACGTCGCCGAAGCCCAGTCCTTCGCGGTGGCGCACTTTGTAATAAAGCCAGCCGCCGCCCCATAGAACCAGCGCCGGCAGCAGCGATCCGCATACCGACTCAGCCAGCGATTGCACGGCGCCCCCCAACTCCACGCCGAAGACCCAGAGCAGCGCACTGGCGGTGATGTCCGGCACCGGTACGAACAGCGCAAACACGAATCCGGCGGCCGCGCCGCCCATCGTCAGTTCGTCGGGCAGGATGCGCTTCTCCAGGTCGCAAAACATGAGCGCCACCAGCATGGCGGTGAAGACACACATCTTGATCGCGGCCGGCGTCGGCCCGAGCGTGAACACGAAATAGAAAAACAGCAGCCCGGTGACCAGCTCCACCAGCGGATAGCGCGCGGAAATGCGCTTGCCGCAATGGCGGCAGCGGCCTCTCAACACGGCATAACTGACGAGCGGGATGTTGTCGTACCAGGCGATGGTCTTGCGGCAGCGGACGCAGTGCGACCGCGGCTTCACCACCGAACGGCCGCGCGGCCAGCGGTGAATGCAGACATTCAGGAAACTGCCGGCCAGCAAGCCGAAGAAGAACGCGAGAATGGCTTCCATTATGCGAGCACCTGCCGGTAAACTTCCATGGTACGGCGAACCATCTGGTCCACGGTGAAACGCTCCATCACGGTGCGGCGTGCCGCATCGCCGATGCGCCGCGCGAAAGCGGGGTCGTCCAGCAGTTTGCGGACAGCCGCGGCGATGGCTGGGGGTGTATTGTCCACCAGCAGGCCGTTCTCGCCGTGGCGGATGATCTCGGGCAAGCCGCCCACGTTGCTCGCTACCACGGGTACGCCCGCCGACATTGCCAGCAGCGCGCCCGACCCGAGACCTTCGCTGTGCGTGATGTAGACCAAGACCGCGGCGTCGCGGAGGTCGCGCTCCAGGTCCGTCGTGAGCTTCAGCTCGACGCCCGCGAGGCTGGCGGCTTCCAGGGCCAGCGGAGCGCCCTTGCGGGGATCGTCAGCGTTCGCCGGGGCCACTACGCTCGAGCCGCGCGCGGGCTCGAGCAGCGGGACGCCGTCGTAAACCACCGCGATCTTTTCTTCCGGTACGCCTCCGGCCACCAGAACCGACTTCACGAACTCCGACACCGCCAGGTACGCGCGGCAGCGGCGGTACTTCCAACGGGACCTCACTGGGAACGCCACGCGCCGCGAGACCACCAGCCGCCCGGGCTTCACCATAACCCCCAGCGTGTGGCTGCGTGCGTCGTGCGCGTGCACCAGGTCATGCCGGCGGCCCAGCAGCATGGCGCGCGCCAGGCCCAGAGGCTCGACGCGCCAGCCCCGCTGGCGCGCGGCCTCGAACAGCGGCCCGTCGCGGCGGGCCAGCAACGTGGATTCCACGCCCGCCGCGGCCAGCCCTTCCACCAGCCGGAGCGCCTGCCACTGGCCGCCGCGCATTTCCTTTCCGGCATCGAGGTGCAGGATGCGCATCAGCTCATGTTTCTCGCTTTGGAGTATTTCAGGAAGGTGTAGAAAGCTGCCATCTGGGCGATCACCAGCCCCTCCGGTCCATCTAGAAACCCGCGCTGGAAAAGGTAGGTTTTCACAAATGCCCAGGCGGGGTCCAGAATCAGACGCGAGAGCGGGACCTTCACCTGGCGCGCGGCCAGTTCCTGCGCCGCCAGCGTGGTGTAGCGGTCCAAGGTCTTGAGGTGCTCGGAAAGCGACTCGCAGGTGAAGTGCAGGATGTTGCTCTCCAGGTGGCCGACGCGGCCGCGGGGCTGGACGCTCTCGTGCACGAAATCGCCGGCCCATTCGGCCTTGCGGCGGTCGTAGAGCCGCACCTTGCGGTCGGGGTACCAGCCCGAGTGGAGGATCCAGCGGCCCAGATAGCGCGCCATGCGCGGCATGGTATAGGCGTCGTATTGTGGGCCGCTCTTCTTGAGGTTCCAGATCTCGGCTTCGAGCCCTTCGCTGAGCGCCTCATCGGCGTCGAGCGAGAGGATCCAATCATGGGCCGCCTGTTCCGCTGCCCGGTTCTTCTGCGCCGCGAATCCGAGCCAGCCGGCTTCGATCACGCGCGCGCCAAGCTTCTCGGCGAGTTCCACCGTCCGGTCCACCGATCCGCTGTCCACAATCACGATCTCATCGCAACAACGCAGGCTCTCAATGGCGCGGGCGATGTTCCGCTCTTCGTTGAAGGTGATGATGGTGGCCGTTATCTTCATGGCGGTCTACAATCCGCCGTCGCCGATCGGCACGAAGGTGAAACAGAGAATGAAGACCGCCAGGGCGATCCATGCCAACTTGCGGCGGCCGGCGCCCAGGTCCGTGGAATCGTAGATCCCCGGATGGCGCCGCCCCAGCGCAAACAACAGCACGCCCCAGATCAGCCATCCGAGCCAGAACTTTCCCAGCGGCACCAGCAGGACGCATAACACCGTCGAAATGGTGCGGTGACGCCGCGGAAAGAACGAGTACACAATGTGTCCGCCGTCGAGTTGCCCGATGGGAAGCAGGTTCAACGCGGTGGCGAACATTCCCACCCACGCGGCGCGCGCCACCGGATGCAGATAGATATCGCTCGAAGCCACCCCCGGGAAAATGAGGCGCTCCAGCAGCCACTCGAAGCCGGGGACGCCAAAATGCAGGCTGCCCTGGTGTTCGATGCCGGGGATCACTTTGGAAAACGCCAGGCCGACCGAAAGAGCGGGCAGCAGGAACACGAACCCGGCTAGAGGGCCCGAGACTCCGATATCGAACAGCGCCCGCTTGGAATAAATCGGGGAGCGCACGCGAATAAAGGCTCCGAACGTGCCCATGAACGGCGACGGCAGAAAGTACGGCAGGCTCGCATCCACGCCGTGATACGACGCGGCGAAGTAGTGCCCGAACTCGTGCGCCAGCAGGATGGCCAGCAGCGTCAGGGAGAAGGGCAGGCCTTGGAGCAGACCGGCGGGATGCCGCCAGAACACGGAGTACAACGAGAAACTGCGTTCGATTTCGAGCGGCAGATTCGTCTCGAAATCATGCTGCATGGCCGCACCCACCACGGTGCTGGTCGTGAGCGTCAACGCAAACAACAGAGCATGAAGCCAATAGCGCTGGCGCGGGGGTGCTTCCGGGGCGGCGCCGGCTTCACCGTTACCGTCTTCGGCGTAGAGGGAGTACGAGGCAGGAGAGAAATCCTGAGAGGACACGATGAACCGCCGCGTGCAGCGGTCTACTGCAGCGTCTGTAACTCCTTGCCGGGCTTGAATCGCACGGCCTTCCCGGGCGGGATAGAAACCTCCGCGCCGGTGCGCGGGTTGCGTCCGATCCCCGTCTTGCGCGGCTTCACGTTGAACACCCCAAAACCGCGCAACTCAATACGGTCGCCCTGTTCGAGCGCCTTCTTCATGGATTCGAAGACGGTTTCGACCGCCATTTCGGCTTTGGTCTTGGTGATGCCGGTCCTGTTTACGACCTCGTTGATGATATCCAGCTTGATCAAAACTCAGCCTCCTTCTCCAGGCACGGGGCGACATTCCTTCCCGCATCAGTCAACTACATGATAGGATTGAATTTATTCTCATGTCAAGCGAGGTGCGCGTCACCAGTGCGGAATTCCGGCGCGCCTGCGGGCACTTCGCCACCGGTGTCACAATCGCCAGCGTTTTGGATGCGCAGGGAACGCCGCATGGGCTGACTGTAAGTTCCTTCACATCGGTGTCGCTGGACCCTCCTCTGATCCTCATCTGCCTGGGCCACCGGGTGAGCGCGATCAACGCCTTCCGCGCGTCGGCGCACTTCGGAATCAACGTGTTAGCCGAGGACCAGCGCGATCTCGCGGAGCGCTTCGCTCGTAAGGGGCAGGACCGCTTTGATGGATTGAAGTGGCGGCGCGGCAAGACCGGAGTGCCAATACTCGCGGGCGTGCTGGCAGCCATCGAATGCGCCGTGCGCCAGCGCTTTACGGCCGGCGACCACGACGTTTTCGTGGGCGAAATGGTTGGCGCGCGCGTGGCCGCCGGTGCGCCCCTGATCCACCTCGCCGGCCGCTACCGGCGCTTGGACGTAAGTCGCTGATTATACTGAAGACGAGGATGAGAGCACGAGTCATGGCCGGGGCGGTTCTGTGGTGCGTGTTGACGCGCGGCGCGCTGGCGCTCGATCCGCATAAGAGTCTGACGCAGTATTCGCGGACCGTGTGGAGCCAGGAACACGGGCTGCCGCAGGATACCATCCGCGCTATTGCGCAAACCACCGACGGGTATCTCTGGTTGGGCACCGATGAAGGGTTGGCGCGGTTCGACGGCTACGAATTCGTAGTCTTCAACAAGGACAGCGGCGATCTGCCGGGTAATTCGATTACGGCGCTGGCGGCGGCCCGCGACGGGTCGTTGTGGGTCGGGACGTCCGACGGCCTGACTTGTTATCGCGACAAGCGATTCCGCACCTACACGACCAAACAGGGGCTGCCCGACAACGCCATCACCGCGCTCGTGGCGGACCACGCGGGGACGCTGTGGATTGTGGCGGGCGTGTATCTCAGCCGGTATCAAGACGGGAAGTTCACGAATCTGGCGCCGGGGCCGGACCTGCCGGTGACCGCGGTGCGCGCCATCCGCGAAGACCGGCATGGCGATTTGTGGGTAGGGGGTTTCGGCGGCGTGGGCAAGCTGGTGGGCGGGAGATTCTTGCCGGTGGTGGATGCCGCGGGGCTAGGTGGCAACATTGTCACGAGCATGCTGGTGGACCGGCACGACAATCTCTGGCTGGGCGGCTCCCTGGGGCTGATTGAGCGATCGCCGGCCGGCAAGATCCGAAGGTATACCGAGCGCGATGGCTTGCCCAACGCGCTCGTTCGAGCGCTGTGGGAAGATCGTGACGGCAACATTTGGGTGGGCGCCAACGCCGGGCTGGCACGACTGGAAGGCGGGCGTCTGGTGACCTCGAGCGGTGAAGGCGGCTTTCCCCGCGAGATGGTGCGGTGCGTGTTCGAAGACCGCGAGGGCGACCTCTGGGTGAGCGCAAATAGCGGGCTCAACCGTTTCCGGGACGATGTGTTTACGGTTTACGGCAAGAGCGAGGGGCTGCCGAGCGACGAGCCCAACACCGTTTTCCAGGACCGCGGCGGCCGCGTCTGGGTGGGATTCCACGAAGGCGGGCTGCTGCTGTTCTCGGGTGAAAAGCCGAGGCTCTACACCACGCGCGACGGGTTGCCGGATAACGATGTAGTTTCGATTCGGGAGAGCCGGACAGGCGACCTGCTCATCGGCACGCGCGGAGGACTGGCGCGGATGCACGGCGAACATTTCGACAACTACGCGCCTCCTGATCCGCTGGGGCGGCGCAACGTATTCGACGCCCTCGAGGATTCGCGGGGACGGCTCTGGCTGGCCCAACCGGGAGGGTTGAGCGAGCTTCGCGGGAACCAGGTTCGCCAGGTGGTTCAGGGCGAGCCTTTGCTGGTGAGCGCGGTGGTGACGCTGTGCGAAGGCCGCGACGGCGCATTGTGGGCGGGGACCTACGGTAAAGGCCTTTGGCGTATTCAAGGTGAAGACGCGCGGCTGCTTACGGTGGCGGATGGGCTTTCGAACAACCAGATCCGCTCGTTGTACCAGGACCCCGACGGCACGCTCTGGATTGGGACTTTCGGCGGGGGTCTGGATGCGCTGCGGGATGGCCGGTTCCAGGCGTTTACAGCCAAGGACGGGCTGTTGAGCGACAATATCGCCAGCCTGACGGACGACGGCGAATCGCTCTGGCTGAGTACCACGCGGGGCATCTGCCGGATTGCCAAGCGCCAACTGCGCGAGTTCGCCGCAAACCGGAGGAAAATTCTGGAACCGGCGAATTACGGTGTGGAAGATGGCCTGCGCAGCGCGCAATGCTCGCCCAGTTATCCGATCGGCGGGGGCGGGAACCGAACCTCCGACGGGCGCCTGTGGTTCACCACTGCCCGGGGGCTGGCGGTGCTCGATCCGCATGGGCTGAAGCAGGCCGGGCCGGCGCCAGTGGTGCACCTGGTGGCGATGACGGCGGACGGCCTGCCGGTGGATCTCAGCCGCGCGGCGCGACTGGCGCCGGGAAGCCAGCGCATCCAGGTCCGCTACACCGCCATCCACCTCAGCGCCCCGGAGCGCGTGCAGTATTCCTACAAGTTGGAAGGGCTGGACGCGGAATGGGTGTGGGCTGGGGGCCGGCGGGTGATCGACTACAACAGCCTGCGGCACGGCCGCTACCGGTTTGCCGTGAGAGCCCATCTGCCGGGCGGCCCGGTCAGCGAAGAATCGTACTCCTTCGAATCGCTGCCGCAGTTCTACGAGACGGCATGGTTCCGTCTGCTGTGCGCGGCGCTGGTGCTGGCCTCCGCTTGGGCCGTGTTCCGGCTGCGTGTGCGGCAGATCCGCTACCGGTTCGCACTGGTGCTGGATGAGCGGGCCAGGCTGGCGCGCGAGATTCACGACACGCTGGCGCAGGGATTCGTGGGCATTTCTTCGCAGCTCGAGGCGGTAGCCATGTGCCTGCCCGATGAGACGGCGCCCGTGCGCAAGTACCTGGATGTGGCGCGGAAGATGGCGCGGCACAGCCTGACGGAGGCGCGGCGTTCGGTGATGGACCTGAGGGCTTCGGTCCTGGAAGGGCAGGACCTGGCGGCGGCCCTGGAATCGGGCACGCGGCTGTGGACCGCGGGGTCGGGGGTCGACGTGGACGTGGATGTCAGCGGGCCGCGGACTGCTCTTACCGAAGAGGCCGAACAACAGTTGCTGCGGATCGCACAGGAGGCCGTGACCAACGTTCTGAAACATGCCGGAGCGAGCAAGATCTGGGTCAAGCTGCACATGGAAGCGCGCCGGCTCTTCCTGCGGATTGTGGACAATGGACACGGCTTCGAGCAGCAGGACGCGTTTTCCTCGCAGGGCGGCCATTTTGGACTGATCGGGATGCGCGAGCGCGCCGAGCGGCTGGGCGGCGAACTGCGCCTGGCGAGTCAACCCGGAGGGGGGACCGAGGTGGAAGTGAAAGTGCCGTTGCCATGAACGACAAAATTCGAATTCTGGTTGCCGAAGATCACCTGGTGGCGCGGGTGGGCGTGAGTACCATCGTCAATATGCAGCCCGATATGACGGTGGTGGCGGAGGCCTCCAACGGGCAGCAGGCCGTGGAGTTGTTCCGGAAGCACCGGCCGGATGTGACGCTGCTGGATTTGCGCATGCCGGGCATGGGAGGAGTGGAGGCGGCTACGGCGATCCGGGCGGAATTTCCCACCGCCAGGATGATCGCGCTCACGACTTACGGCGGTGACGAAGACATCCGCCGCGCGCTGGCGGCGGGGGTGCTGGCGTACCTGACCAAGGACGTCCTGCACGATGAGTTGTTGAAGGCGATTCGCGCCGTGCATGAGGGCCACACGTACCTGCCGGCGGCGGTGGCGGCCGCGCTGGCGGCGCAACTACCGAGGCCCGATCTGAGCGCGCGCGAGGTCCAGGTATTGGAGCTGATCGTGCGGGGCCTGGCGAACAAGCAGATCGCGTACACGCTGAACATTGCCGAGCACACCGTGAAGAACCACGTGAAGAACATCCTGAGCAAGCTAGGGGCACAGGACCGCACGCAGGCCGCGACGGCGGCGATTCAGCGCGGCATCATCCACCTGTAAAACCCGGGGGTTTTGATGGCTCGAAAGGGCTAGCGGTAGCATGTTTCCGGGATCATCGGATATCATTAGGTGTTAGCCCCTTTCCGTGCCTAAACCATGTGGATCGTTCGATTAGCCCTACGACGGCCTTATACCTTTGTTGTGGTCTCGCTCCTGATCGCCATTCTCGGCGTGACCGCCATCCTGACCATGCCGGTCGATATCTTTCCCTATATCGATATCCCCGTGGTCAGCATTGTGTGGAGCTACAGCGGCCTTTCGCCCGAAGAGATGGAAAAGCGCATCGTCACCATCTTCGAGCGGTCTATGACCACTTCCGTCAACGACATCGAGCATATCGAGTCCCAGTCTTACACCGGCGCTTCCGTCATCCGGGTCTACTTCCAGCCCAATGCCAAAGTCGAGGTGGCGCTGTCACAGGTCACGGCCATCGCGCAAACTTTGCTGCGCATTCTTCCTCCGGGCACCACACCGCCCAACATCATCAAGTACGACGCTTCCGCCGTTCCCGTTCTGCAGTTGGGCCTGCAAAGCGATAGCCTGGCCGAGCAGGAACTGTTCGATCTCGGGCAGAACTTCATCCGCACCCAGTTGGCTACCATTCCGGGAGCCGCGGTCCCGCTTCCGTTTGGCGGGAAATTCCGCACCGTGATGGTCGATCTCAATCCCGACGCCCTGTTCGCCAAGCAACTCTCCCCGTCCGATATTTCCACGGCCCTCGGCAATCAGAACCTGATTCTGCCGGCCGGCACCGCCAAGATCGGGGACAAGGATTACCAGATCAAGCTCAACAGCAGCCCGCGCACCCTCGACGAGATGAATCGCATGCCGGTCAAGGTGGTCAACGGCGCCACCGTCTACCTCGGGGATGTCGCGCAGGTCCGCGACGGTTATACCGTTCAGACCAGCGTGGTCCGGACCAACGGCCGCCGCGGCGCTCTGCTCACCGTGTTGAGGAATGGGAAGGCCTCCACGCTGGCGGTAGTGGACAACGTCAAGAAAACTCTTCCCAGGATACTCGCCGGGCTGACTCCGGAGCTGCACGTCCGGCTGTTGTTCGACCAGTCCGTGTTCGTGCGCGCGGCCATCAACGGCGTAGTCCGCGAAGCCGTCAGCGCGGCGTTTCTCACGGGCCTCATGATCCTGATGTTTCTGGGGAGCTGGCGCAGCACGGTGATCGTCTGCATTTCCATCCCGCTTTCCATTCTCGCGTCGCTGATGGTGCTCAGCCTGCTCGGCCAGACGGTCAACGTCATGACGCTGGGCGGCATGGCCCTGGCGGTCGGCATCCTGGTGGACGACGCCACCGTGGCCATCGAGAACATCCACCGCAACATGGCCATGAAGAAACCGCTCATCCGCGCGGTGCTCGACGGCTCGCAGCAGATCGCCGTCCCGGCTTTCGTCTCCACCCTCGCCATCTGCATCGTGTTCGTTCCCGTGCTGCTGCTCACCGGCGCGGCCAAGTACCTGTTCACGCCGTTGGCCATGGCGGTGGTGTTCGCCATGATGGCCTCGTACTTTCTCTCGCGCACCTTGGTCCCCACCATGGCGCACTTCATGCTCCGCTCGGAAATGAAGGCGGCCCACGGCAGGGGGCTGTTCTCGAAGTTCCACAACCTTTTCAATCGCGGTTTTGAGCGGATGCGGACATCTTACGTCTCGCTCTTGCACTGGTGTCTGGATCATCGCGCGCTGGTGCTGGTGGGGTTCGGGATATTCGTAGCGGCGTCTCTGGGTCTGTCCGGGTTTGTCGGGGAGGACTTCTTCCCGACCGTCGATTCCGGCCAGATGCGGTTGCATGCCAGGGCGCCCTCCGGCACGCGCATCGAAACCACCGAGACCATCTTCGCCGATATTGAAAACGAAATCCGCCGGGTCATCCCGCCGCGCGAGATCGATGACATCATCGACAACATCGGCATCCCGTTCGGCGGTTTCAACCTGGCCTTCGGCGATAACCCGACTCTGGGCGTCAGCGACGGCGATATCCTCATCGCACTCAAGCCCGAGGAGCACGGTTCCGTGGCTGAATACACCGACCGGCTCCGCCGCCAACTGCATGAGAAATTCCCGGAGATGGTGTTCTTCTTCGAGGCCGCCAACATCACCAACCAGATTTTGAACTTCGGCCTGCCCGCTCCCATCGATGTCCAGGTGGTCGGCCGCAACGCCGCCGCCAACTACGAGATCGCGCAACGGCTCCAGACGCAGATGGCCCGCATTCCGGGGGCCGCCGACGTTCACGTCCACCAGGTGGTGGACTATCCGGAAATCCGCGTCGCCGTGGACCGCAGCAAGGCCGGGTTGGTGGGCCTTACCCAGAGGGATGTGAGCACCAGCCTGCTGGTATCGCTCAGCTCCAGCAGCCAGGTTGCTCCCACGCAATGGCTCGACTGGAACACGGGCGTCACCTACAACGTGGCTGTGCAGACGCCGCAATACCGCATTGATTCACTCGCTGCCCTGATGCGAACGCCCCTCACCAGCCCCATCGGCGCTATCCTTTCCACGACCCCGGCTTCGCTGGCGGGCGTGGCCAACGCGGGGGTTTCCGCGGTGGGCGCCGGGCCCAGCCAGGCCACGGCCGCTTATGGCAACCCCGGAACCATGACCGGCGGAGTGCAACTGCTCGAGAACCTGGCGGACGTATCGCGCGGGGTCGCGCCCGAAATTGTCAACCACTACAACGTGCAACCGGTCTTCGACGTGTATGCCAACGTGGACCGCCGCGACCTTGGCGCGGTGGGCTCGGCCGTCGAGAAGATCGTCCAGCAGGCTTCGCAAAACCTGCCGCGGGGCACCACCCTCGACCTGCGCGGCCAGGTGACGACCATGGAGTCCTCGTTCTTCCGGCTGGGCCTGGGGCTGATCTTTGCCGTGGTGCTGGTCTATCTCGTGATGGCCGTCAATTTCCAGTCGTGGCTGGACCCGTTCATCATTCTGATGGCGCTGCCGGGAGCGCTGGCCGGCATCGTCTGGATTCTCTTCATCACCCAGACCACCTTCAGTGTGCCGTCGCTGATGGGTTCCATCATGTGCATCGGCGTGGCCACCGCCAATAGTATTCTGCTGGTGGTGTTCGCCAACGACCAGCGGGCGGAAGGTCTGGACGCGCGCGCGGCGGCGCTGTCGGCCGGCTACACGCGAATTCGTCCGGTGCTGATGACCGCGCTGGCCATGATTATCGGCATGTTGCCGATGGCCCTGGGGATGGGCGAGGGCGGGGAACAGAACGCTCCGCTCGGCCGCGCCGTCATCGGGGGCCTGATCCTGGCTACCATTACCACCCTGTTTGTGGTCCCATTGGTGTACAGTTTCTTGCGCAAGAAGCCACCCGTCGATTACGCGCGCAGGATGGCCGAGGAAGAACACGAATACTTGCGGGACGACATGCCACCTGAGGACTTGCCATGAACGAGATCCATCCCACCGAAGACCACTTGCGCTCGGAGGCCGCCGGTAGCGCGCCACCGTCGTCCGGGCCGTCGCGCCTCACTCTGCTGGCGCTCGCCCTGCTGCTCGTGGTGCTGGTGGTCGCCGGGTTCTTCGCCGGTTACCTGCCGCGGCGGCGTCGCGAATCGGTGCTGGCGGCGGAATCGAAAGTCGCGGTGGACAGCCTGCCGGTGGTGAACGTGCAGAAGGTCAAACGTGCGGAGGCCAAGACCAGCCTGGTTCTGCCTGGCAATATCCAGGCCGTCACCGAAGCCCCGGTTCTGGCGCGCGCCAGCGGCTACATCAAGCGGCGCTACGCCGATATCGGCGACCGCGTGAAAGAGGGGCAGGTTCTGGCCGAAATCGAAGCTCCCGAATTAAACCAGCAAATCCGCCAGGCCAAGGCCACCGTCGACCAGGCCAACAGCACCGTCGAGCAAGCCGAAGCCGCGCTCCAGCAGGGCCACAGCAACGAGAACCTGGCGCGTGTCACGGCCCAGCGCTGGGAGAACCTGTCCAAGAAGGGCGTGGTTTCGCGCCAGGAGAATGACACCTACCAGTTGCAATGGGCTGCCCAACAGGCCAACATTCAGGCGCTCGAAAAGGCCGTGGCGGCGGCGCGTAACAATGTTTCCGCGGTGGAGGCCAACGTCGCCCGGCTCAACGACCTCCTGTCGTACCAGACCGTGCGCGCGCCGTTCGCGGGCGTCATCACGCTGCGTAACGTGGATGCGGGAGTGCTCGTCAACGAGGGCAACACCCTGCTCTACCGCATCGCCCAGACCGACCGGCTGCGCACGTATTTGAATGTTCCCCAGGCCGATGCCGGGTCCGTGCGCGTGGGGCAGCAGGCCGTGCTCGTCATCCCCGATTTGCCGGGCCACGGGTTCCCCGGCGCCGTGACCCGTACCGCCAATGCGCTCGACCCCGCCACCCGCACCCTGTTGGTGGAAGTGCAGGTCCCCAACCCGGGCGCCCTGCTGATGCCCGGGATGTACGCGCAGGTGGACCTCTCGGTTCCCCGGAAAGATCCTCCGCTGCTGATTCCCGGCGACACCCTGGTGGTGCGCAGCGACGGCCCGCAGGTGGCGGTGGTGGCGCCCGACGGCCGCGTGCATTTCGCGCGCATCCAGTTGGGTCGCGACTTCGGCGATCGCCTGGAAGTGCTCTCGGGTCTCGAAGACGGGCAGCAGGTGGTGGTCAACCCCAGCGACGCCATCCGGGAAGGCGCCAAAGTGAAGCCGGTTGCGGCCCCGGAAACGGCGGCGCCGGCAAGCCATTCGTAAGAAGTCTCCGACCATGTGCAAATCAAGTCTCAGCATTTTGCTTGCGTCTCTACTGTGCGCGGGCCCAGGCATGGCCGCGCCCCAGGACAGTTTCCAAAACTCGCCGCGGGTCCACGAGTTGGTTCGCGCCGGCAACCTCTACCTGTCGCTTCAGGATGCGCTGGCGCTGGCCATCGAGAACAATCTCGATATCGAGCTGCAGCGGTCCGCTTTGCCGGTCGCGGACGCCGAGCTGCTGCGTGCCAAGGGCGGCGGCACGCTGCGCGGCTTGAACTTCACCCTGGCGGAAGCGCCCGCGGGCGTGGGCGGGACGCTCAGCCCCGTGGTAACCAGCGCCGCCATCGCCGGGCGCGCCACCTCCGGAAGCTCGGTGGCCACCAACGCGCTCGAACTGGGAGTGCTGGCCGCGCCGCAGACCAACCTGTCGATGCAGGGCGGTATTCCGCAATCCAACGGGACAGCCGTGCCGGGCTACGACCCGGTGGTCGGCGGACTCCTGAACTGGACGCACCAGACGACGACGGAGATAGAGATCCAAACCACCGGCACCCCCACGCTGGTGAGCAACAGCACGCTCGCAAACGCGGGAATCCAGCAGGGCTTCTCCACCGGCGCGCAGGCGGCGCTGACCTTCAGCAACAATTACCAGTCGGTGAATGCGCTGAGTTACGGATACACTCCGTTTACCACCTCGAGCCTCGGCTTTACGGTCACGCAGCCGCTGCTGCGCGGTTTTGGCATGGCCCTCAACCGGAGGTTCATCCGGATTGCCGGAAATGAACGCAGGATCACCGGCCTGTTGTTCCAGCAGCAACTCGTCGCATCGGTATACGGGGTGATCCGTCTCTATACCGATTTCGTGGCGCTTTACGAAGACCAGAAGGTCAAGCAGGAGACCGCGGCCCTGGCCGAGAAGCTCTACTCCGATACCAAGGCGCAGGTGGACGAAGGCACGCTCGCCCCGGTCGAGATGACGCGCGCCAACGCGCAGGTCTTCTCCACGCGCCAGGACCTGATCAATGCGCGCGGTCTGCTCCAGGAGGAAGAGGCCATCCTCAAGAACGTGCTGACCAGGCGCGGGAATGAAGACCCCGAGGTGCGGGCCGCGCACATCATTCCCACCGATACGCTGGCCATGCCGGAGAAGGACGAAATCCGCCCCATTCAGGACCTGATCTCGGAGGCGCTGGCGAACCGCCCCGACCTGGGGCAGGCGCGCCTGCAAATCGAGAATTCGCAGATCGGACTGGAAGGCGCCAAGAGCGCCACCCGGCCCGAAGTGGACCTGGTGGGAGTGATGCAGAATAGCGGCCTGGCGGGCACCGTGAACCCCTCCGCGCTGCCGAATCCCGGGTTCACCGGCGGATATGGCACGGTGCTCGAACAGGTGCTGGGGCGCAACTACCCCACTTACGGCATCGGTCTGCAGATGACGCTGCCGATCCACAACCGGATTGCGGAGGCGGACCTGGCGCGCGATGAGCTGCAGCTCAAGCAGTCGCAGATCCGCCTGCGGCAATTCGAAAACCAGGCGCGGCTCGAAGTGGAGGACGCGCTCATCGCCATGGGCCGCGCGCGATCGTCGTACGAAGCGGCGGTCGAAGCGCGGAAGTTGCAGCAGGAGTCGCTAGAGGCCGAGCAGGCCAAGTTCGAGGTGGGAGCCTCCACCAGCTTCTTCGTCATCCAGTATGAGAGCTTGCTGGCCCAGGCGCGGTCCACCGAAGTCGCCGCCATGAGCTCGTATGTGAAGGCGCGAGCCGCCCTCGAGCGGGCCACTGGGACCATCTTGGACCAGAACAAGATCTCTCTCGACGCCGCCGTCAAGGGCAGGATGTAAACCGTGGGGCAGACCCCCCGGTCTGCGCGTCCGCTACGGACGCTCTTGGTCCGCCGCGTTTCATTGGATTACAATCACTACACAATGCTGAAGTTCACCGTTTGCCTGTTGCTGGTCGCGTCGGCTTTCGGCCAGAAGAAGCCTATTACCCTCGAGTCCATGAACGCGGGAGGCCGCGGCGGGGTGCCCTCTGGGCCCGGCCGCGGCGGCGCGGGTGCGGTTACTTGGGCTCCGGACGGCAAGACCTTCGTCTTCCGCCAGGGCCGTGGCCTCAGGGTCTATGACCCCGCCACCAGGAGTTCCAAAGAGCTGGCGGCCGTGGATGCCATGGATGCCGCCGCTGCCGCCGTGAACTCCCCGCCCGCCGACGGGCCGTTCGATTGGACCAACCGGCGCGTGCGCGCCGGCGGCCTTCAGTTTTCCTCCGACGGCAAGGAACTGCTCTACGTTGGCGGTGGTGACGTGTTCCTGGTTCACCTCGACACCGGCAAATGGGACCAGCTCACCAAGACGCCGATTCCGGAGGTGGACCCGAAGCTCTCGCCGGATGGCAAGATGGTTGTCTTCCGCCGTGGATGGGACCTGTACTCCACCGATGTCGCCACCCACAAAGAGACGCCGTTGACCACCCACGGCGCCGAGACCCTCCGCAATGGCGGCCTGGACTGGGTCTATCCGGAAGAGCTTGAGCTGGGCACGGCGTC
>Ga0224534_1000927_pt1 | contig 16686 bp, 17 predicted proteins | sample 714E12024metaG_FD_172012 | JGI IMG/M metagenome (GOLD analysis project Ga0224534, IMG submission 172012) | Peat soil microbial communities from Stordalen Mire, Sweden - 717 E1 20-24 | ecosystem: Environmental > Terrestrial > Soil > Wetlands > Peat | place: Sweden: Norrbotten County, Stordalen... | reverse complement strand
ATATCATCGTATTTGTCCAATTCAATGATACGGGGTATTTGGTTGGAGTGGTACCCTTTTATGTGATCACTGCCTGCTAAATTGGTATACTTTTATTGTAGCGTTCGTATTCGTTCCGGGAGCCAGACTTGAACCAACTTTATTGCCCAATATTAAGCCTGCTCCGTCCTTAGTAATAATTCGTTTCTAAAACATTATTTACCTCTAAAGTTGACCTTAAATCCAACATCAAACTTTCACGGTATAAGCAATGTAAGAAAGAGAGCCAAGCCCATGGCTCTCTAATTTTTATGGGAGAGGATGACAGACATGCAAACAATGTATCCGGATTTTTCAGCTCTGACCGTAAAAGAGTTACTGGCAATCACGCTACGGGAAAGTTCCGGCAAGTTCTCTTTTAAATAGATACAGGGCAATGGTTATACTTTAATGTTTTCATCATCCCCGGAATCAATCTCATCCAACAAACGTTGAAATACTTCATAGGGCTGTGCTCCGACAACGGCATGTTTATTGTTCAGGATATAGGCGGGGACGCCGTCTATACCAAGGCGCTGCGCTGTAGCCGTTTGGGTTTCAATCGCCGCTGAATATGCACCGCTTGTAACGGCACGCATCATATCATCGGTATCCAATCCCACACTCCTGGCTACATCGGACAGTACTTCCCAGTTTCCGATATCCTGTCCTTCACCATATAGCTTGTGAAATACTGCATGGTGGAAGGCGTGTAGTTTACCATGTTCTCTGGCATACTCTGTGGCCTCAAGGGCAAGCCTTGAGTAGACCATTTTACCAGGAACCACGTAGGGCAGGTTATCCGATTTAGCTCTTTGCATAATACGCGTCAAACTTGGCATCATAGCCTGACGCCTTTCCTGAGTTATTTCCCGGCCTTCTGGCGGTATTTCAGGGTGCAGTAAGAATGGCTGCCAGTCTACCTCTGCCCCATGCTCCTTCTGCAATCTTTCGGCCACAACTTGGCCGATGTAGCACCACGGTCAGAGGTAATCATAATAGACTACTAGTTTAAGTGGGTTCATGTGATATCAACTCCTCTGCAGCGTCTTTTCTAGTAAATGTAGATAAAGACGTTATTTACTTTGATACTCAATGTGCAGGGTCGTCTTGCTCAACCTGAGCAGCTTGAGCAGTAGTTGAGCAGGGGTTTTTGAATGCTCTGTGCTGTAGAATTTGCATCCTTGCTCAGTTGCTCAACTTTTTTCAGCCACCACTCTTATTCCAGCTCCTGGGCAATAGTCTTCATGTTTTCGATGATCTCGATGTGTTGAGGACAGACCTGCTCGCAGTCTCCACAGGCAACGCAATCCGAGGCTTTACCACTTGTTCTGGTTGCAAACCCATAGTTACTTTTCGCGCTGACTAAATCTTGATAAATCAGCTTGCGGTTATACGCCGCAAATATATTGGAAATGGGTATATTCTGCGGGCAGCCTTCTAAGCAATATTCGCACGCTGTACAGGGAATGCTGGGAATCTCACTGATCGCCTTTCGCGCCCTTTCAATAACGGCGAGTTCATCTTGATTGAGCGGCTTAAACTTTTCCATATAAGATACGTTATCCCGTACCTGGTCAATAGTCGACATTCCGCTCAGCACTGTAATGAGGTTGTCAAGAGATGCCGCATAACGTATAGCCCATGATGCCAGTGAAACATTGGGATTGGCATCTTCAAATATTTTTCGGATGCTATCAGGCGTATTCGCCAAGCTACCGCCCTTAACCGGTTCCATCACGACGATGGGTTTGTGATGCTTCAGTGCCACTTCATAGCATTTTCGAGCTTGAATGGTGGGGCTCTCCCAGTCGGCGTAATTCAGTTGGAATTGCACAAACTCCATCTCCGGGTGCTCGGTCAGAATTTTATCCAGCGCATCTGCTCTGTCGTGGATTGAAAAACCGATATGCCGCACGAGGCCTTTTTCCTTAAGCTCACGGACATAGTCCCACATTCCGAAATCATCAAAAATTTTGGTACGGCTATCTCCCAGATTGTGGAGCAGATAGAAATCGATATAACCCGCGCCGGTGCGCTTCAATGAAGTCCAGAACATATCCTTGGCCTCTTCTTCGGTTTGGACAAACCAAACGGGGCATTTTGTCGCAATTTGAAAGCTTTCACGAGGATAACGGTCAACGATTGCCGTTTTCATTGCCTCTTCCGATTTTCCACCGTTATAGGCCCATGAAGAGTCAAAATAACTGAACCCTTTGGACATGAACAGAGAAACCATTTCTTTTGTCTGTTCGATATCAATATCTTTGCCAATCATTGGAAGCCGCATAAATCCAAACCCAAGTTTCGGTATGCTTTCACCTAAATATGACATTTCTTCCTCCTTAGTAATTCAATATCCATTTTGTAGGAGTATACCATAATTCAATTATGATTCGCCAACCTCAAAATTTGCGGTATAAGAAAAATAACGAGGGAGCCAAGGCAGGTCCCCGGCAAAGTCACATTAAACGCCAATCAGTGACAAAGCAAGCTCGCGATTCCACCCGAGTTTGCGCAGATTCACATCATCCGGTAACAGCGAAAGTGCTTCCTTCGGCCTGATGCCTGTATCAAGGGTCAACAGCAACAGTGCGTAATCACGTTGCCCGGCAAATGTATTTGCTTCCGGCATAGACAGCAACCTCTTCAGGGTATCACAGTCGATATTGACCACCCTGCCCTCGTCTCTGCGCTTTTTCAGTTCATTAAAGGGATTGTAGACCATTATCGCCTCTTTCAGGCACCAGTTGCAGAATGACCGAAGGTAGATCAGGCGCATGTTGTAGGTAGCTGGTTTGATTGGCTGCCCCATATATTCAAAAGCAGCCTGTTTCAGGCAATCCTTTTCCCTGTAAGCCGCTGGATACCGCTTGTAGAACATAGTGACATGGAGCTTATAATCCTCAACCGTCCGTTTGCTCAACCCCTGTGCCTGCTTCCACCACAGAAATTGCTGCAACGCCTCTTCCCATGTTGCCGGAACTTCCTTCTGAATTGAAACCACTTTGCTCCTGCCCATAAATAAACTCTCCTCCTGCTCTTTTTTTGCCGACAGAACAGAAAAAGGGTTAAATTCAACCATGCAGTTTGGCATAAATCCAGTGAAGTTGACAGACTCCGTGAGCATCACTGGATTCACCTATTAAGCTTCCAGTTATCTTCCAGTGTTATATATTGGAGATACTCTGAACCCCATGTCTCCCAATAATTTGGCGGGAGCGTGTGGGAATCGAACCCACCACAGACACTCGTCATGCCTCTCACTGGATTTGAAGTCCGGAAAAGGGCGTTTTAGATGGTTTCAGTTTGTTATCGTTAGTGTCTGAAAATCAATAATATCAAAACTTTGACGGCCCGGGGCATATTCATCTATCATCGTCTGTTCATATGGTTTTCAAAGGTTCGTTTGCAAAATGTTTGCAAGATCATCCTGCATAAGAATTTAGAACATCGGGCAATTGCAGAGTTCGGATTACATAGCGTCTGCTGGCTCTTGTTTGGCTTTCTTCTGCTTTTTGATAATTGCCGCCAGACTACGGAGCGCTTCGTTCACTGAGTCATGATCAGGAAAATATTCGGCAACGTCGGGTTCTATTACCACGACATTGGCGCCTTCGGCATATCGCTTGGCATACTTGCCACGAACACCACCGCTGAAATTGTATTCTTCAAGCATGTCTGGATCATCCTTCATTTTCTTCATAGTCATGCTTCTCCTTCTTTGTCGCCAACCTGGCGCTGATGATACGTATCCGGTCTCCTCTTTCAATGTGTACTACGACCAAGAGACGATTTTGCTGGGATTGCCCAATTAAAACATAACGTTGTTCACCCTTGGAATGGAGTGGATCGTCAATCGTGATCGCAAGCGGATCACCAAAGGTTGTGCTCGCTTCATCGAATGAAACGCCATGTATCTTTAAATTTTTTCGACCCTTTTCAGGATCCCATTCGAATAGTAAGGCCATATGTATTCCTCACTTATGACGTTTAAGACGCTTGATTCTTAAATCCCGGATTTCATGGCTTCTGTAATATTATACCATATGAAGTGGCAAAAAGAAGCGTCAATTAACCTTGGAAAAAAATGAACATCTGGGGATAACCCCGGTGTTAATCTACTGTTCTATTTCCAGGCGCCGGCCTGGCGGAACATACTTGCCGCCCAAAGAAAGGCATTTTCATAAATTGCTTCCTTATCAAGTGGCTCCAGGAAGGCAACCTGCCTGATTCTTTCACTGACCTTTTCTATGCCGAGCAGTTTTACTGGCATGCCTTCTTCTTCGGCTTTAGCAACGGTTTCGGTGACATTTCTATTGGGCGGTATGAAACACCAGATTTCGTAGACTGCGCGGCATTCCATCTCATCATGTGATTCCGCAAAATTGGCGTATTTCTGAAGGCCTTCAACTTTGTTCCGGATTCTGCGCAACCGGGTAGACGGCTTTTCGTTTTCCGTAAAGTGATAGATGCTGGAAAAATCCATCCCGTATAACTCCCCTAGTTTATGAGCAAGAGCCACTACTGGAACGATATTTTCATACGGCTTTTGAACCTCTCATGGCTAAAGCCACGAGATTCTTGTGACTCCAACCACTCGTTCCTGATTCATCGTTCACAGCCTTCCGAAGAGAGGTCTTACCGGAACTCTACAGGCTACCCCCGCAGTTCCTGCGGTTCATTATTTTCAGGCTGCGAGAATCCGCAGGCCTTCATTTAAGATGTTTGCTGCGGCATTTTGATCCCGGTCGTGAATAGTTTTGCAGACTGGACACTGCCACTCTCTTTCGCTTAGGGTGAGCATGGGGTTCACTTCTCCGCAGTGGCCGCACTTCTTAGTGGACGGGAAGAACTTGCCGATCTGGACAAGAGTTCTGCCATACCAATCGGATTTGTATGCCACCATGCGTTTAAAGTCACTCCACCCAGCGTCCTGGATCGACTTGGCCAACTTGCGGTTAAGAATCATGTTCTTCACCTGCAGATCTTCCAGACAGATAATTTGGTTTTCTTTTACCAGTCTGGTCGATTGCTTGTGCAGAAAATCCTTGCGCTGGTTGGCAATACGTTCGTGCAGTTTTGCCACTTTGAGTCTTTGCTTGATGTAGTTCTTCGACCCCTTCTTCATCCTGGAGAGTCGGCGCTGTGCTTGGGCCAGTTGTCTCCCAGTCTTGCGGAAATACCGGGGGTTCTCGATAGGCTCTCCGCTTGATAGAATCAGAAATTGCTTCAGGCCCATATCTACTCCAACGCATTTGTCTATCTCTGGGAGAATTTCTACCTGATCCACGCAGCAGACAGACACGAAGAATCTACCGCTTGGAGAGCGTTTCACTGTTGCGTTAATGATCTCTGTTGGGAAGGTGGTTTGCTTCTTGTTCTTGCGGAAAGCTGCCCATCCTAATTTCGGCAGTTTGACCTGGCAGGTTTCCATGTCCACTTTGATATTGTCGTTGGTGAAGTTGGTCCGGTAACTCTGTCTATTGCCGTGCTTTTTCTTAAAGTTGGGATAGCCCTGTTTGATATTGCCTCTCTGGCATTCCCGGAAGAAGTTGACGAAGGCGGTGTCCAGGTTTCTCAGGCTGTTCTGGAGAGCAAACTTATCCACTTCGTTCAGCCAGAGATGTTCTTTGGTCTGTTTGAGTAGCGTCAATTCTTCGGAACACTTGGTATATCCCAGGGTTTCTCCGGTTTCTTCGTAGTATTTGCTTCGTCTTGCCAGAAAGTAGTTGTAGACGAACCGGGCGCAGCCGATGGACTTACTGATCAGTTCTGCTTGTTGTTCGGTAGGGTATAGCCTGAAAACGTAGGCTTTCTCTACCTGTTTGGTTTCCATCGGGTCACCTCCTATGGAGCATTATACCATATAGTAGCTTAAAAACAAACAGAAGTTCGCTGGCCTAACTCACGACTGAAGTCACGAGTGTGCGGCCAGCACGACATCAAGGCTAACCGCGCAGCCTCTCACCATCTCATAGTAGGCTAGGATCAACCCCCGCTCTACATCTGCCTGCAAGAACTTAGGCGCCTTTTTCTTTGTGCTCATTTTTCTACCCAAGGTTCATGTGTTCATTATTTCACGCTTTACATTAGATAAGAGGCGACTCCGTGATAGGAGAATTGAATCGCTACCATACCGACCAGAAGAAGCAGAAGCTCCTCTTGGGCAAAGATTACACCGACAGCGGACTGGTCTGCACCCGTCTCAACGGCAGCCCGTGGAGTCCAAGCAACTTCAGCAGTTCATTTACCCGAAACCTAAAATATCATGGACTACCGCACATACGTTTCCATGATATAAGGCATTCGCATGCTACAATTCTTCACGAGCTCGGCGTAGATCTGAAAGACATCTCAGACCGGCTCCGCCACAGCACCCTGGGGATCACCGCAGACCTGTACACGGATGTGACCAACAAGAGAAGGCGCCAGGTTGCACAGGCCTTCGCCAAGGCGATCATGCACGCCAGAAAGAAAAGCTCTCCCCGTCGCAACCAGGGAGAGAGATGACGTTTGCATCCGTTTGCAAAATCGATTACAGCTATATCATGATACGGCGATGCCGATTCCCTGAAACCCTTGCTGTAATTGGCGGGAGCGTGTGGGAATCGAACCCACCACAGACACTCGTCATGCCTCTCACTGGATTTGAAGTCCAGGCGCACCACCAGGCACAATCCGCCCCCGTTTTGTTTGATTCTACCATAAACACCGGCATGAGTCGATCAGACGCTGGCTGTACTGTTTAGCCGGGCTATTTAGACGGACTGCCGGGCGTGTTTCTGCTGGGCGATCAGGGCCGCCCCTAGGGCACCGACGATCTGGGGTTCCGGGGGCAGTATGATCTTGGCGCCCAGCTTCTCCGAGAGCGCCCTGACCACGCCCGGGTTTTTAGCCACTCCGCCGGTCATCATCACTTCGGGCGCCAGGCCGAGCCGGTTGGCCAGGCCGGCAGTACGTTCGGCAATGGAAAGGTGCAGGCCGCGGACGATCTCCGGGCGGGGCACACCCTGGGCGATCAGGGAGACCACCTCTGATTCCGCGAACACCGTGCACATGCTGCTGATCTGGGCTGCCCTGGCGGCCTGCTGGTCTTCCCGGCCCAATTCCGCCAACTCCAGTTCCAGCCGCTGCGCCATCACTTCCAGGAAACGCCCGGTGCCGGCAGCGCACTTGTCGTTCATCAAAAAGTCCACCACGTTCCCCTTTCCGTCGATGCGGATCGCCTTGCTGTCCTGCCCACCGATGTCGATCACCGTCCGCACCTTGGGGGAGAGCCATGCTGATCCCCGGCCGTGGCAGGAGATCTCGGTGACCTGGCTGTCGGCGAAGGAGACGCTCATCCGTCCGTAGCCGGTGGCGATCACGGCGTCCACATCCGAGGCCCGTAGGCCCGCTGCAGATAGGGCCAGCCCGAAGGCCCGCTCCGCCGCTGACCGGGCCATGGCTCCGGTGTTGATGATGATCTGGCTCAGCGTCTCTCCGTCCCGCATCAGAACCGCATCCGTCGACAGGGAGCCGACATCAATCCCCGCAGTAATCATAAGGCGCATCCCAACTTCCTCTCCTGCAATATCTCCAGGAATGCCTGCATGCGGGTCAGCATTCCACCGCAGGCCTCGCTCCTTCCATCTATGCAGTCTCCCTCCAGGACCAGCACCGGCCAGCCCTCATCCCGCAGGGCCTCCTTGATCATCAGGGCGCCGCCGCTAGCTGTCCGGCAACCATGGTGCGAGAAGTGCACGATCCCGTCCACCCGGTACTTCCGGGCCAGTTCCGCCATCACCCGGATACGTTCGGTGACCGGTTTGAAGGCAAAATGGGACATGGTTTTGCGGGCCAGGCTCAGGAAGGGCTGCTCCGGATCCAGGGGCGTCCAGTAAACGTGGCTGAACTCCTCCATGGCCAGCACGCCCCCATCCTGCTCCACGAACTTCATCAACTCATTGTTATAGTACGGTTTCAGGTGCATCCAGAGCAGGCGGTATTTCTCCGTCTGTGTGCCTGTTTGCCCGCTCCTGCCAAGTCCTGCCACCCGTCGCTCGATCTCCTTGGCCAGGCCTGCGGCGATCTCCGCCGCCTCCCGGCTGCCCTGGCCGACAAAAAAGAGGTAGATAAAACCGAGCATGTCGTTCCCGGATACCGGCGACGGTACCCGGCAGCGCAGTTCGTTCACCCGCTGCATCTGCGCCCGGAATCGCTCGCTACAGCGAACTGCCTCCGCCAACTTGTCCCGGTCGGGGCGCTGGCCGGTGACATCCGCCAGGCTGAGCCATACCTGCTCCAACTGCCCGGCCACATAGCGCACCGCCTCCGGGCTGGAGTTGTACGGGATGTCCAGGGCCAGCAGCGGGGCCCCGTAGAGGGCGGCCAGGTTCTGGAACAAAAGCGGCGCTCCGTCACACAGATGAGTGCTGGCCAGCAGCGCCGCCGGACGGGGCAGGTTGCCCGCCGAGGCGGCCCCGGCGATGCAGCGGTGAAAGGAGCAGATGTCCCGGCTGTAACCCGCCTGCTCCCCCATGCTCATGGTCTCTTCGCCAAAACCTAGCGTCGCTATATAAGCGGCTGCCACCTCCGGCGAAAAGGGGCACAGGCCGAGGCCCCAGGCCAGTTCCACCGGAAAGAAGGCGCTCGACCAGACCACAGGGGCCTTGCCGACATAGGCCCGGCCGGTCTCGTTAAAAGCAAACACCCCCATCTGGTACATGGCATCCAGCGGCCAATTGCCCCTGGTCAGCCTGAGAACCCCGCCCAGCAAGGTGTAGGTTAGTGGGGACGACAGCACCCTGTTCCACCGCCGCCGGTCCCACAGCATATGGCGCATAAAGCCTTCGACGTCCATCATTTCACCTGGTTTCCTTCGGCTAATATTTTTCCGTCGGGGGGCCGAGCACTTCCAGAAAGGCCTGGATGCGGGTACGGGCCTGCTCCAGCCCGGCATCCCGGTACTCGGTCTCCAGGTAGAGCACCGGCACGCCCGCCTCCATGAAGCGATTGCGCAGCAAGGCGTATTCGTAGATGGAGGCGTCGCAGAACTTCAGAGTATGATAGACCACTCCCTGTGCCTGGCACTCCCGGATCAGCGCCTGCAGATAGGCGAACCGCTCCGCCCCGGCCAGCATCCGGGGGCAGGCCGGGCGCCGCAGGTAGCTGCGGGCGAGGGTCATAAAAAGGTCTCTCCCGCCGCCGTCCAGCGTCTGTTCAGTGTCTGGCAGACAGTAGCGGTAGCTCTGGCAGAGGTCATCTCCGACCACATTACCGCCGAGGTCCTCGATCAGATCGAAATAGGCCGGCGGCAGTGAGTTGCCGGTCACCAACAGGCGCGGCCCCAGGGATGATCCTTGACGCCGTAAATGCTCCAGAAATACGGCAGCCGCAGGGCCGCCGTCCTGCATCCCGTCCTGAGCGCTATCCCAGTTGTCGCCCGAACCGGCATCCTGCAGGGAGGCGACCAGGCTGTTCAGCACCGGAGCCAACTCCTCTTTCCGAGTGCGGCCGGCAGCGCGCACCACCTCCAGGAGGCCTGCCGCCCGGAACTGTTCCGGGCGTTCCCGGCGCATCCGGTAGAGTTCCCGCAGCAGCAGCCGTACCTGCTGCTGCTTATCGATGGCAGTCAGGAAAGCCTCGTCACTCCAGGCCGCCCCGTAGAATTCTCCCAGGCGCCCGGCCAGGTCCCGTAATGCAGCGGCGAAGGCCCGGCAGGCAGCATCGTCCTCACGTCCAAAGGTACGAGGCAGGTCCAGCAGATGCACGAAAAATTGACCGTTGCCGCCCCGGGCATGCTGAAAGGCATTGGCCAGGTGTACCAGGGCGTGGCAGGATGCTGTCAGCACAACCCCTGACAATGATGCCCCCGTCCCTGCGTTATCCAGCCCCTCGCTCAGGCAGGCCCTGGCCAGGGGACAGAGGTTGACCGGCAGGTACTGCACGGCGCTTGCCTGGTTCTCCCCGCCGCAGAGACGGAAGGATTCAATTCCCAGGGCCGCAAAGACCTCTTCGGGTGTATAGGCGCATACCCAGCCCAGCACGGTCTCCATTCCACCCCTCTATGCCCCTGTTTTCTCAAAGAATAATAACCCGCGAATATAAAGTCAAGCCTTTAATCAGAGGCAGAACTGTATTTAAGGCTTTCAGGCGCCACGAAACTCAGAGGCAATAACCTTTAGTCGGACATCCTGATACAACGCGAAGATTCAACTGGGTCTTGGCTTCAGCGGGTGATTGCTTTTCCCCCACTGAAGCTTAGAGCCAGTTAATTAGGGGCGCGCCCAGAGGGCACCCGGCTCTTATCCCACCGCTTCATGTACTCCGCATTCTTCAGGCCAGACCGAAGGTCTGGATGCGGAGGAAGCGGGAGCTAGAGCGGGTAGCCATCGGTCAAGATCACAAAGGACGATGTTGCGTTATAAAAACATAGCGCGCCGTGGTGAATAACTGGCGCGCCCCGGATGCTAATTTAGTGGTTGGGTCTGGAGAGCAAAATGGCATTAGAATCAATTATTAGTTCGATAGTTTTGTCCAACCCAACAACTAATATGTGGTTGGTCAACTGTTATTCCGTCCCCGCCAGGCCACCGACTTCACGGTCATGCCCTGTTTGACCAGGTCTTCGACAATGGGGCCGGCCTCTTCATTCCGCAACTGAATCACCAGTGTACCTTTTCCGAACACCGCCAGATGGGACACATCGCCACCGTGCTTGAAGATGATGCTGACGACCTTGGCCAATTCACCCGGTTTGTCCTCGGCCTCCAGGTTGAGGCGAGTGCCCGGCTCGTTCAGGCCCATGATCTCTATGAAGGCGTCAAAGATATCGCTCTCGGTGATGATCCCCACCAGCCTGCCGTCTTCAACCACGGGAAGGGCGCCGATGCCATGCTGGCGCATGAGCAGGGCGGCTTCTTCCACGTACGCGTCCGGCACGATGGTAATCAGCTTCTGCTTTTTAATCACCTTGTCGATAGTCATCTTGGAGAGCAAATAGTTGATCTCGAAGATGCTCAGCGAAGTCGCCGACGAGGGGGACACATCCCCCAGGTCGCGTTCGGTCATGATTCCCACCAGCTTGCCCTTGTCCACTACGGGCAGGCGGCGGATCTTATTCTCCCGCAACAGGGCAAAGGCGTCAGCGATGGTGTTTTGCGGCGTGATGGTGACCGGGTCCGGCGTCATATGGTCGCGTACCAGCACTTGACCCACTCCTCTCATAACGGATGTCGGATGCATGAAGTCTGGTGCCGGACTTGCATGCTTTTTAGAACAGAGGCCAGAATATAACCGCGCGCCAGAAGTTTTTTGCTTTTTTCGGCCTCCGGCTTCTGGCCTCTGAAATTGCCGTTAGGCAATTTCCCCCAGGTAGGCGGCGCGCACCTGCTCGTCCTCCCGCAGTTTCTCAGACGGCCCGGACAGGACGATCCTTCCGGTTTCCAGCACGTAGCCCCGTTGGGCGACCTGCAGGGCCATGAAGGCGTTCTGCTCCACCAGCAGGATGGTAGTCCCCAGCTTGTTGATGCTGGAGATGATGTCGAAGATCTCTTCCACCAGGATCGGGGACAGGCCCATAGATGGCTCATCCAGCAGCAGCAACTCCGGCTTGGCCATCAAGCCGCGCCCGATGGCCAGCATTTGCTGTTCACCGCCGGACAGGGTAGCCCCTAATTGTTTCACTCTTTCCTTGAGCCTCGGAAAGCGGGTGAAGACCTCCTCCAGGGACTCCTGGATGCCCGCCTTGTCGCTGCGGATATAGGCGCCCATCATCAAATTCTCCAGCACCGTCAGGCTGCCGATGATCCTGCGTCCCTCGGGCACGTGAGAGATGCCCAGCTTGACGATCTGGTGCGCCTTCAGGTTGGCGATCGGCTTGCCGTTATAGATGACCTCCCCGCCCCGGACCCTGTTCAGGGCCGAGATGCTTCGCAGGATAGTTGTCTTGCCGGCGCCGTTGCTCCCGATCAGGGTGACGATCTCGCCTTTATTCACCTCGAAGGAGATGCCGTGCAGAGCGTGGATGTTGCCGTAAAAAACGTCCAGGTTCTTGACTTCCAGCATCATGCGACAGCCCCCCTTCCCAGGTAAGCCTCGAGCACTTTCGGGTTTTCTCGGACCTCCTGCGGCAGGCCGCTGGCGATAATCTCTCCGAAGTCCATCACTACCAACCGCTCACAGAGGTTCATCACCAGGCCCATCTGGTGTTCGATCAATAACACAGTCACGTCGAACTTTTCTTTGACAAACCGCACCAACTCCACCAACTGCTGCACCTCCGCCGGGTTCATGCCCGCCGCAGGCTCGTCCAGCAACAGCAGGTCCGGCTGCACCGCCATCGCCCTGGCGATCTCCAGCCGTCGCTGGGCGCCGTAGGGAAGGCCGTTGGCCTTGATCTCCGCCTTGTCCTCCAATCCGAAGACGGCCAGCAGGTTCATGGCGCGCCCGGTCAGTTCCGCCTCCCTGGCCTTGAACCGGGGCGTGCGCAGGATGGAATCCAGCATATTGTAGCCAGCTCTGGGGTGAAAGGCAATGCGGACATTGTCCAGCACCGAGATCTGCGGGAATAACCGGATGTTCTGGAAGGTGCGGGCGATGCCCCGCTGCGCTACCTGAAAGGGCCTCAGGCCATTCATCGTACGGCCCTTGAAGGCGATCGTCCCGTCCGTTGGCCGGTAGTAGCCGGACAGCATGTTGAAGACAGTGGTCTTTCCGGCCCCGTTCGGCCCGATGACGCCGACGATCTCCCCCGTTTGGATGTCCAGATCAAACTTGTTGACAGCCCGCAGGCCGCCAAAGTTGATCCCCAGGTTCTTAACTTCCAGCAGCGGCATTTGACTTCCTCCTTCCGATGCGCGGCACCAGGAAGGATGCCTCCATGCCGCCAAAAATGCCTTGCGGCCTTAAGATGATGACTACAATCAGGATCAGGGCATAGAGCACGCCACGCAAATTAATAAAGGACGGGCCCAGCAGGCTCAGAAACATCCGCAGTACCTCCAGCAGGAATGTCCAGCCGACGGCTGTGATCACCGTCCCGGTCATGCTGCCCATGCCGCCCAACACCACGATGATCAGGTAGTTGATCGATTCCAGGAAGGTGAAGGAATCGGGGTTCACGTACGGATAGTTGTGGGCATACAGGGCGCCACCCAGTCCTGCCAGAACGCACCCGACGGTGAAAGCCATGATCTTCGTTCTGGCCGGGCTTATCCCCACCACATCCGCCGCCGTCTCGTTCTCCCGGATCGCCGTAAACGCCCGGCCATGGCTGGAAAAAACCAGATTCCTGACCAGGATGAATACAATCACCGCCGTCACGAAGTACCACTCAAAGGTCTGAAACTGCGGGACACCGGTCATCCCCTGCGCTCCGCCCAAGACAGAAGACAGCTTGTCGGAATTCTGCATCCCGTCGTAGACGATGAAGTTGAAGCCCAGGGTGGCGATCCCCAGGTAGTCGGACTTCAGCCGCAGGATCGGCACGCCGATCAGGTAGCCGACCAGCCCTGCGCTGATCATGCCGACCACCAGCGACCCCAGAGATGCCCATATACCGTAGTGGCTGAAGGTAATGGCAAACCAGCCGGCGCAGTAAGCGCCTATGCCCACGAAGGCGGCATGGCCGAGCGAGAACTGCCCGGTAAAGCCGTAGATAATACTCAAGCCCAAGCCGCCGATGACATAGATCATCGACTCATTCAAGATAATCTGCCAGTAGGGGCCGATGATCCCCGTCACGATCAGCGCCTTGAGCAGAGCATACAGCACCACCACGCCCACCAGGGCCAGGACCATCTGCTTTGTCTTGTTCACGACGCCACCTCCTATATTTTCTCTGGCTCGTTGCGCCCGAGGATCCCCGACGGCCTGATCAGCAATACGATGATCAGGATGGCGAAGGCCACGGCGTCACGGGCCTGGGAAGAGATGTAGGCGGCCGTCATGATCTCCACCTGCCCCATGATCAGCGCCCCCAGCACCGCCCCCGGAATGATGCCGATGCCTCCCAGCACGGCGGCGATGAATGCTTTCAGGCCGGTCATGACTCCCAGGAAGGTCCAGATCTCCGGGTAGGCAAAGCCGAACAGCACACCGCCAATCCCGGCCAGACCCGAGCCTACGAAAAAGGTGAAGGAGATCGTCCGATCGACATCGACTCCCATCAGGCGGGCGGCGTCATGGTCGAAGGAGACGGTTCGCATGGCCGATCCCAACTTCGTTCGGAAAATCAGCAGTTGCAGCAGCGCCAGGAAGGCGGCCACCGTGACCAGGATGACCACCTGGATGTCGGTGATCCGGACCCCCCCGATGATCCAAGTAATCTCTTTGATGGGGGGAGTATACGAGATGTAGTTGGGACCGAAGACGAAGTTGAGACTGGTGAAATATTCGATAAAAAAGGAGGCGCCGATGGCGCTGATCAGAGCGCTGATCTTGGCGGCATAGCGTAGCGGCCTGTAGACGAGGCGCTCGTTGATCACCCCGATCACGGCGCAGGTGATCAACGCCATGACCAGAGCCACCGGCCAGGGGAGCTTGACGAAGGTGAAGCCGATGTAGCCCATGAAGGCACCCACCATGAACACGTCACCGTGGGCGAAGTTGATCAGTTTGATAATCCCGTAGACCATGGTATAGCCGAGGGCAATCAGGGCGTAGACCAGGCCCAACTGTAAACCGTTTACGACTTGCTGGAAAAACGTTACCACTTGTTACCCCTCCACAGTGTGCGACGGTAAACATTGGAAAGGGGCGCCCCCGCAGGAGCCGCCCCTTTCCTTTTTTACCTTAGGATGGTGCCACCTCAGTGATGAAGTTATACTTCTTCGCCGGGCCGTTAATCTGCAAGACGACCGCCGGCTTATTGACCGGGTTGCCGTCCGGGCCGAAGGTGAACTTGGCGGTAATACCCTGGAAACCATTGAGATTCTGGATGGCGTCCTTGATCTTGGTCGGGTCGGTGGACTGGGCGTCCCTAACTCCCTGCAGGACGATCAGGGTCGCATCGGCGCCCAGGGTGGCCAGGGCATCCGGCACGGAGCCGTAGGCAGCCTTGTATGCGCTGACCCACGCCTGGATCGTGGGGCTCGGATCGTCTGCCGAGTAGTGGTTGGTGAAGTAGCTGCCATTCATCACTGCAAAGCTGAGGTCCGAGGAATCCCAACCGTCGCCGCCCATGAAGATGGACTTGACACCAAGGTTACGGGCCTGCCCGCCGATCAGGCTGACCTTCTGGTAGTAGTCGGGCAGGTAGAGGATGTCCGGGTTCAGCTTGGCGATCTGGGTCAGGTCGGCCGAGAAGTCGGTGTCGGTCGTGGTGTAGGCCATTTGGGCTACGACCTTGCCGCCGAGCTTGGTGAAGGCCTGCACATAGGCGTCCTTGAGGCCGGAGCTGTAAGCGTTAGTCTCGTCAAACATGGCGGCGGCCGTCTTGGCATGCAGGTAGTTGTAGTCAAAGGTGGCGCCCGCCAGGCCCTGGAACGGGTCGATGAAGCACGCCCGGAAAGCATAAATTTTCCTGGTGGGGTCCATCGTGACCTTGACGTTGGTGGCGGTCGGGGTCACAAAGGGCACGTGGTACTGCTCGCAGACCACCGAGATGGGGATGGTGGTCAGGGAGGTGGCGGAACCGACGATAGCCGACACCTTGTCCTGGGTGCACAGCTTGATCGCCACGGCGGTGGCCTGATTGGCGGTGTTCTGGTCATCGGCCACCACGGTCTGGATCGTGTAGCCCGCTACCGTACCGCCAGCCTGCTTGATCTCCAGATTAAAAGCATTCTGGATCGACTGGCCGAATGTCGCCACGTTGCCGGTGAGTGGTACGATGAGGCCAATCTTGATTACATTGGACGCCGTCTTGGGGGCGCAGCCGGAGAGCGCCACTGAAAACACAAACATCACTACCAATAAAAGCGCGACCCACTTCATACGTTTCATCAATTACCAAACCCCCCTCTGTTTTCTTCTTGCTGTTCTACTTGCTCTCCAAACCTGTTCCTTAAATCGTCGCGCAGGCGACTCTGGTCTAAATCATCTTGCCAGGCACGGACTCGCGCGCCACCCTGCCGGGTGCGCCATTGCGCCTGGCTTCCTCTGACACTGCTAACGCGCCGTTCTCTGCCTCGTCTCGACTAAAAGGATGATTCCTACCCGGAACGCGGAGCCGGGCACTACCCCCTCCCCTCGGTATCCTGTTTATCTCCGATAATCTTAATAAAGGTTATATTCGTCGGCTACTGGAAAATTCCTTTCATAATCATTCGCTCTTTATATTTTTTCTCGACACTTTTTCAGTTATTTTTGAGATAAAGCGCCCGCTTATCCCCCAAGCGCCGGGTCTTCCTGGACTGATCGAAGAATTCCAGCAGTGGCAGACAGTAGCGCCGCGATGTGCCCAACAGGTCCCGGGCCTCGGCGACGGTAACCGTATCATTCCTGATCAGAAATTCCTGCAATAATTGCCAGGCCTGATCCACCGCCTCTTTCAAAAAGTAGAACTCCTCACCCACTTTGACCAAGCTCTCATGCTGCAGGTAATACTGAAACAGCTCCGGGTCTCCGAACAGTGAACGCAGTTCCTCTATGGCAGGCGGAGCGAAGGGCTGGACCTGCAGTGCGGCAATCACCCCTGCACAGGTCTCCTGCTGCCCTGGCGTCAGGTGTACGCCGAAGTCG
>Ga0224534_1000926_pt1 | contig 16695 bp, 16 predicted proteins | sample 714E12024metaG_FD_172012 | JGI IMG/M metagenome (GOLD analysis project Ga0224534, IMG submission 172012) | Peat soil microbial communities from Stordalen Mire, Sweden - 717 E1 20-24 | ecosystem: Environmental > Terrestrial > Soil > Wetlands > Peat | place: Sweden: Norrbotten County, Stordalen... | reverse complement strand
GGTAGTGGGTCAATTTGCGTAGCACTTGGAAGGCGGCCAATCTTGGCCGCAGCCGCCTTTTTAGGCGGCCCAGAGCCGGCTGAAAGCCGGCTGCGGGCAGAATTGCCCGCCCTCCACTTGGTTTTCCTCACTCATCCCGCAACGCCACCATCGGATCGATGCGCGTGGCGCGCAGGGCCGGCGTCAAACAGGCCGTCAACGCCGTGCCCAACAGCACCGCCATCACCACCGAGAGCGTCAGCGGATCCCGCGCGCGCACGCCGAACAGCATACTATTCAGTACTCCGGCAATCGTAACCGTCGCAAGCAGCCCCAGCACCAATCCCCAGAACACCGGAAGCATCCCTTCGGCCAGCACTTGCCACAACACGGCGCGTGGCTCCGCGCCCAACGCCATGCGGATTCCCAGCTCGCGGGTGCGCTGTCCCACGGAGTAGGAGATAGCCCCGTAGACGCCCACCACGGTGAGCAGTCCGGCCAGTGCGCCGAAAGCCGTGAACAAGATGGCGCCCAGGCGCGGCGCCCACAGCGACTCATGGCTCACTTGCATGGCGGTTTCGAGATTCGACAGCAACACATCGCGGTCGAGACTCTGTACCTCGCGCCGCACTGCGCCCAGCATTGCCTCCGGTTCGCCGGTGGTGCGCACCCACAGAGTGACGGCGGGCGCATAGTTCTGCCGCAGGCTCAGATAGACCATCAACCGGGGCGCCTCTCCCGGACTAATGTAAGTGCAGTTCTTCGCCACCCCCACGATCTCCACTGGCGCGCTTTCGCCGAAGAAGCGCAAGCGCCCGCCAATGGGATTTTTCCCGCCCCAGAAGTGCCGCGCCATGGTTTCGTTCACCACCGCCACGCGCGGAGCGGCAGGCGCGTCCCCGATTGCAAACGCACGGCCGCGCAGCAGCGGGATGCGCATGGTCTGAAAATACCCAGGCTCTACCAGATCGATCGGCGCCACCGCTCCGGGCCCCGCGCCGGTCTCCTGCCCTTCCACGGAAATGCTGCGCGCCCGTTGCACAGTGAACGGCGGGTTGAAAGCCACGGTCGCGGCGGCGACTCCCGGCAAGCTTGCGGCACGCTCTATCACGCGTGCGTAATACGCGCGCCCCTGCGCTTCGGTGAAACCGCGCGCCTTCACGTTTAGAGCGAGCGTCGCCATGTGCGCGGCGTCGAATCCAGGATCTACCGCCTCTGCATTGCGCAGGCTGCGCAGGAACAGGCCCGCGCCCGTGAGCGCCACCACGGAGAGCGCCACTTGCGCCATGACCAGCAAGCCGCGGGCGTGCGCGCGATGTCCGGCGCGCGTCCACGGGCTGCGGCGTTCCCTCAGCTCCGTCGCCAGATCGGTGCGGGTCGCGGCGCTCATGGCCGGCGCCAATCCGAAGACCAGCGTGGCCAGCACCGCCACCAGCAGCGTAAAGCCCAACACCCGGCCGTCGAAACTGAGCATGGCGTCGCCGCTTAAGATCCAGGGCGGCCGATAGCTCCACAGCAGGTTGCGCCCCCAGCGCGCCAGCACCAGGGCCGCCGCGCCTCCGGCTATCGACAGCAGCGCGCTCTCGGTAATCAGTTGTCCGATCAAACGCCCGCGGCCCACTCCCAGCGCCAGACGGAGAGCGATTTCCTTGCGCCGGCCTGCCGCGCGCACCAGCAGCAGGTTGGCAACATTGGCGCAGGCTATCAGCAGCACCAGTCCGCTGGCTCCCAGCGCCACGCCTCCCACCATCTCCAAACCGCCGCGCGAATTCGGCTGAATGACGGATTCGGCGATCGGCAGCAGAGTTATCGCGCGGCCCTGGTTGTCCGCCGGATACTCCCGCGCCAGTTGGGCGGTAAGCGTCTGCATATTGTTTTCCGCCTGTTGCCGGCTGACGCCGTCCTTCAACCTGCCGACAACGGAGAACAATAGCGCCTTGCGGCGATCGACCCAGTCCGCCATGGAGAACATCTGCGGGTACATCGCCATGGGAACCCACAGGTCGGCGCTCACCAGCGCGTTGGGGCCATGAAAACCCTTGGGAGCCACCCCTATGATGGTGTACCCGCGCTGGTTCAGACCCACGGTTGCGCCGATCGCACCGCGGCTGGCCGCGAATCTGCGCGTCCAGAAGGCGTAACTGATCACCACCACCGCGTCGGCGCCGGGGACCCGGTCTTCCTCGGGAAGGAACGTGCGCCCGAGAACCGGCTTCACCCCAAGCACATCGAAGTAGTTCCCGGTTACAAGCTGTCCCGGCGCATCCCCCAGCTCGTTATCTCCGGTGAGCGTCGCCTGGATCGGGGTGTACAGCGCGAGGCCCGAGAATACCGTATTGCGGTCGCGGTAATCCTTGTAATTCGGATAGGAGTTGTACAGCAATCCGGGGTTGATACGGTCCAGCGTGAACACCGAGACCAACCGCGCGGGATCGCGCACCGGCAATGGCTGCAGCAGTACGGCGCTGACCAGGCTGAAAATGGCGCTATTCAGGCCGATTCCCAAAGCCAGCGAAGCCGTCGCCACCGCCGTGAATGTGGGGTTGTTCCGAAGACCCCGCAGCGCGTAGACAAGGTCTCGTGTCAAATTCCAGTATAGAGTGGGGCGGCTTTCGCTGCCTGTCGCCCCGCTCACTGCCGCAACGGCGTCACGATCTCCCTGTTGCGCAGCGTCAACTCCGTGGGCAGCGCCACCTCGCCGCCTTCCGCCAGTCCCGCGAGAATCTGCACGCGCGTAACGCTCGCCACGCCCGTCTCGACCGCCCGCCATTCCAGCCGGTCGCCGCGCAGCGCGAATACGCCCACGCCATTGGCGTCCCGCCGCAAGCACTCCTTCGGGATGGTCAGCGCTTTGTCCACCGTAGCGGTGCGAATGTGCGCATCCACATTCGTGCCCGGCAGCAGCGCGCGCCCCGGATTATCGATGGTGCACAGCACTTCGCCCACCTGCCGGCTTCCCAGCGCCACAATGCTGGCCGGCTTGCGCTCTACGGCGCCCTCCCAGGCGCGGCCCGGCAGCGCATCCCAATTGATGGTCACCGGCTGGCCTTCCTGGACGCGTCCCAATTCGGGCTCGTCCACATACACACGCACGCGCAAGCGTTCGATCCGGCCCACGTTCGCCACCAGGTCGCCGATGTTGAGATAGGCCCCCGGCCGCGCCGCGAGATCGTAGACCACGCCGCCGATCGGCGCATGGATCGTGGTTTGCGCGATGTGGCTCCTGGCCAGCTCCACGGCAGCCTCGGCGTCGCGCAAGCGCGCCAGCGCCACCGTCTTGTCCGCTTGCGTCACCAGCGCCGCGCGCCGCTTCTCCAGCGCCTCGATCCCCATGTCCGCGGCCTGCAGCTTGCTCTTCATCTCATCCACCTCCAACTTCGAGGCGGCTTGCTTGTCGGCCAACCGGCGCAGCGAGGCATACTCTTTCTGGTCGTGGTCCTTTTCCACCCGCAAACGGGCCAGGTCGCTTTCGATGGTGGTCAATTCGAGCTGCTTGCCGCCCGCTTCGATGGCCGCCAGATCCGCCCGCGCTTGTGCCACGCGCGCTTCGGCCGCATCCAGATCGGCCTGCAGGCCCGCGTCGCTCAGGAGGGCCAGCGGCGCGCCTTGGCCCACCGCCTGCCCTTCCTGAACGGGCACCTTGCTCACCAGCCCGGCCTGCTCCACCCGCACCGCCACCCACTGGATAGGCTCCACCTTGCCGTTGGTGGGCAGGGTGCTGACCAGCGTATCGCGGACGACTTTTGCAAAAGGGACCTGCGGCGCGGCGTTGTTCCGGTGGTAGGCCCACCAGCCGAGAGCGGCCAGCGGGATCGCGAACAGCCACAGCAGTTTTTTCACTGCTACCATCTTAAGCCTCGAAGGCACGCGAAGATGCCCGGGGTAGTGTCTGAAAGTTGCGTTGACGTAATCTTCGGACGCTTGAGGGCCTGGATGCGGTTGCGCCCAATTTCGGTCGTCCGATGCGCCGGTCGGCGGTATAGGCTACGGAATTTCCGGGTTGCGATCCTCATCATTTCCTTCATGGCAGTTCCAAAGCTCGCCCCTAGAATTAACGACGATGAAACAGAACTTCATCCAATGTTTGGTCAGGAAGGCATCAGTGTAATCAATGCGCCCGATGAGGAAAGAATACCAAGCCCCTTTATTGAAGATTATCGGCTCTTGCCCGTTAGCTCTGAAGGGCACGGCAGAGATTGTGCCGGGAGCCAGGACTTTGGGCATTCGATTGTTGTCTCCGAAATACTCGTGCAGCAACGATTCCTGTGCCCGACCGATTTGGGCTGCATCATCTCCCAACGAAAATCCAGAAGCTGGGTATGCAGCCCTAAGTATAATGTCGCGCGCCACTGTCTTTCCGACATTTTTAGGGTAAAGTTCATACACGAACTTCGCCCCGAACTTGTTGTCTCTTGGCATAAACAGGATGGGCTTGATAGGCTCAATTTCTATCCAGGCGCGTTCGTCGATCCGAAACTGTTCAATGCTTTTAGCGAGAGTAGACCGCGCAACTTCGGCAGCGCTCCTTGCGGCATTGGCCGACATTTGGGTCGTGCGCCACTGCAAAAATGTCAGGAGCGCATAGATGGCTACGGCTAGGAAGGTAGCAATAGTTGCCCACAATGTCCACCACTGAAGGCTGTTGGCTTTCTTTTGTCCGGCGTAATATCGGTCGGTTTCTTCGCGCGGAATCTGTATGTCTACGGCGATCCTACTAGGCTGTGTGGCTGGCTGCTGTTCTGCGGATTCATCGCTGGCCTTTATGTTTTTGGCTATGGCTTCTACGTGGGTGTTTGTGGATGCTATGGCGTTCCGGATCGCGTTTCCCGCTTCCTTGATGGCCGTGAGCAGCCGGTACAAGTCAGCGCGTTTGTTCAACATTTCCCCACAATGTTAACATTACGCCAAAAGCTCTTTGAGTTCCTGGGCGTGATCGGTAATCCCGGCACGCTGTTGTTGCGCCAACGAACTTTCAGACACTACCATGCCAGGCTGCGCGTACAACCTGGAAGAAATTCTTACTCTTATGGCAGCAGCCTGTCGAGGCTTTGCGCATGGCGAAGGTAGGCTTCCGCTTGCAGATAGCCGCTCTCCACGCCGCGAAACCGCGTCACCTGGCTCTGCAGCGCGTAGAATTTATCGGGCGCCTGCGAAGCGTGCGCATAACAGGCCATGCGTTTGCGCGCCTCGGCTGCGGTGATGTCCACGAAATCGGTGGGAGCGAACATCAGCGTGTCCTCGCCATCGGAGACTTCGTAGTAATAAAAGGCGAACCGCTTGCCCGTGGCGAGCCAGGCATCGTAGGCCAGCATGGAAATGGCGCGATGATCGCGATGCCCGTCGATCGGCCAGTGCGTGAAGAGCACGTCGGGCCGCTCGGCATCGATCAGATCCCGGAACTCCCGGTAGTGTGCCGCGTCCACCACCGCATGGCCATCGCACTGCCCGGCGAAGAGGGGGCGCGCCTTCAGGATCTCGCAAGCGTGTTTGGCCTTGGCGACGCGCACATTGCCGGCGGCATCGGCCGCGGTTTCCGGACAGCTCTTCTCGCCGCGATTCAGATAGAGCAATGCCACGTCATGGCCCTGGTCGGCATAGCGGGCGATGGTTCCCCCGCATCCATACTCGGGATCGCCGGGGTGCCCGCCGGTTACGATCACCTTGAGCTTGCGGCTGGCTGGCGATTCCGCGCGCCCCGTTTCCAGCCCCAGTGCCACGGCGCCAGCCAGGCGCGCGGCTTGCCCCATCAGTTCTCTGCGAGTGACCGGCATGTGCGATACCTCCCTCAGTGAAACTTGAGCGTCACGTCCACCACATTGGCGCCTTTGTGAATATTCAATCCCGCGCTGAAAGTCCTGAACTTGCCCCTCACCAGCGGCAGCGCGGAGCGCACAAACTCATCGATATAAGGCTGGTTCATGGGCGCGCCGCCGGGCAGCTTCCACAGCGCAGCCAAGCGCTTTTCGGTGCCCTCATCCAAGCCTTCGATGTGCAGCTCCCCGAACAGGAACTGCGGGCCTTTCCTGACTGCCACGTCCACGTCCACCACCTGTGTCGCCTCGTGAAACGCGCGCGCGGGCTTCGAAGATACCGTGATGTACCCATCGCGCCGCAGCACCTGTTCCATCTTGACGACGGACGCCATGAACTGTCTCCAGTTGGCCGGCGCTCCGTACACGAATCGGGCGGCATCGTGCATGTCGGCAAGGGGAAGCGCATCGCCCGTCAGCACGACTTTGCCGAGCCGCCACACGGGACCTTCGTCGATCGCGGCCGTGACAGCCACCGCGCCGTCGCCGGCATCCGCCATTTTCACCGACGGGAAAGCGGCGGTCAGGCGGCCCAGTTCATCGTACAGCGGCCTGAGGTTGAGTTCCAGCTTGCGCCGGAAGTCGCGCTCGGTGTACTCCTGATCCATCGCCACTTTCGCCATCGCAGCCTGCAACGCACCATCCGCAATCGCCGCATTTCCCTCGAAGCGAATCGCGGCGACTTTGGGAAGATGGGCCGGACGGCAAATGACCACCATCTTGCCGGTATGCAAGTCGGCCTCGGTCTTCATGACGATCTCTTCCGCGTGGTTCGATTTCCGCAGCGCGGCTTCTATTGCGCGTTTGTAATAATCCGATGCGCGATCGTTGTTCGGCATCTGCCGGTCGATGAACCCGTCGGCGGATTTGAGTTGTTGCCACAACAGTTCGGCGTCCAGGCCCGGGATATCCAGTTCGACCGGTGTGCGGGCCGCCTCTTCGGAAATCTCCAGCGTGACGGCGTATCCGGGAAGGCCTCCGGCAGTCTTGGGATCGTACCGGTAGTTGACGCTCGAGAAGAACCCGGTCTCGAAGAGTTTTTGCGCGGCGACGTCGAGCTCCGCGCGAGTGACCGCCTGGCCTGTGCGCAAGCCGGATGCGGCGATCACGGCGGCTGGCGCCAGCCGCTCGTTACCCGCGACCTTGATCTCCACGATCGGGCGCTGCGCCAGGGCCGCGGGCGCCAGCACGAGCGCGAAAGCCACGTGGCAAGAGCGCATGATCTGATACTATCTCAAGCATGAAGTTCGCCGCGATATTCCTGGCGTCGTGCCTATCGCTAAGCGCAGCCGATCGAATCGTGGTGATTGCCCATCGGGGTGAACATCGCGCACATCCCGAGAATACGCTTCCCGCGTTTCAAGCCGCCATCGATGCCGGGGCCGACTTCTTTGAACTGGACGTGCGCACCACTTCCGACGGACGCCTGGTGCTGATGCACGATGCCAGGGTGGACCGCACCACCAAAGGCAGCGGGGCTGTCCGCGAAATGACCTTCGACCAGATCCGTGCGCTGGATGCCGGCGCGAAGTTCGGCCCCCAGTTTGCCGGCACGAAAGTGCCGTCCTTCGAGGAGGCGCTGGCTCTGGCGCACGGGAGAATCGGAGTCTACGTGGACTCCAAGGACATCGCGCCCGCCGATCTGGCCGCCGCCCTCACCAAGGCGGACATGCTGAACTCCGTCGTGATTTATGGAGGCGCCGGTTTTCTGAAGAAGTGCAAGCGCTGATCCCAACCTTGAAGATCATGCCGGAAGCATATAGCGCCGCGACGCTGGAAAAGCTGCTGGCGGACCTGAAGCCGCGCGTGGTAGCCTTCGGTGCGGGGGATTTCACCGGCGACGCGATCGCGGTGGCCAAGCGCGCGGGCGTGGATATTTACGTAGACCGCTTGGGGTCCGCGGACAACGCTTCCGCCTGGCAGGATGCCGTGGACCGGGGAGCAGCCGGCATTCAGACAGACCGCCCCGCCGAACTGGTCGAATACCTGCGGTCCCACAAGCTGCGCGACCGTGACTAAGTGCGCTGGGCCTACTTCTTCTCGGGCTTCTTCTCGTCCGTCTTCTTATCGGTCAGCGCTTTGATTTCGGCTGGCAGATCGAAGCGGCCCGGCGGTATTTCCGCATTGTGTTTGACGCTTTCGATCTTCACCACCATGTCCATGCCCGGGAGCTTCTGCGCAACGGTGTGCGGCGTCAAGATGCCGCCTTCATCCCGATAGTCGCTCAGAGCAATTTCGACGGTTGTGGCGCCTTCCGGAGTAGCTATGGGCACTATAACTTTCACCAGCAAGTTGGAACCCTTATCGTAATAGCGGGTTTCGGCGGCGCCTTCGTTGGGCGTGAGGACCACCTTATAGCAGGGCTTGCCGCCCACGTCCTCGGCGCCGGCAAGTTCGGCTTTCTTGTAGAAGTCGCGCCAGTGCAGATCCGCGTTCAGAGCGTCGCGGCGGAGGGCACCCGCCCGTTCGTCGCCTTCCTTGATGCGCGGGCCTTGCTGGCCGTTGATCGCCCATGCCACTTGCCCGTTGGATCCCTCTTCCGCCTTGCCGACGGGGGCAGGGAACTCGATATCGGTGTAGGCCTTGTCGGGCGCGGCCTGGTAGACGGTTAGAGTTCCGCTGAGACCGAACGTGGTAATCTCCAGCGTGCCGGTGGCAATTTCGGTCTTGATCTTTTCATAGGCGGCGCGGCCGCCAGTGACTTCGATGTACTTGTCCAGAATGGCTTCTGGTTTGATGTCGTCGGCTGCGGAGGCAGCCGCGGCCAGCAGAAGGAGGGCCGGGATGGCGATGCGAAAGCGGGAGATCATGACGATGGTTTCCTCTCGATTCACTGTAGCGCGATTTCGGCGGACGCGCCGCGCGCTTGATAACATGGCTGAAGATCGCTCATGGACCGCGCTGCGATGTACGCTCGTCTGCACGCCTGCCCCGGACGCTGGGACATGATCGTGGTGGGCGGTGGCGCTACGGGTGTGGGCGTGGCCATCGACGCGGCCGCGCGCGGCTACGGCGTGCTGCTGCTGGAGCAGAACGACTTCGGCAAGGGCACTTCCAGCCGTAGCACCAAGTTGGTGCATGGCGGCGTTCGCTACCTCGAACAGGGCAATATTTCGCTCGTCATGGAAGCGCTGCGCGAGCGCGGCCTGCTGCTCGGCAACGCGCCGCACCTGGTCCACGACCGCGCCTTCGTGGTGCCGAACTACGATTGGTGGGAAGCGCCCTTCTACGGGCTCGGTCTGAAGGTTTATAACCTGTTGGCCGGCAAATACGGCTTTGGCGCGTCGCGCATTCTTTCCAAGGAGGAGACCCTCGAACGGCTGCCCACCATCAAGACCGAAGGCTTGCGCGGCGGCGTCATTTACTTCGATGGCCAGTTCGACGATGCCCGGCTGCTCATCGACATGGCCGCCACGGCCTGCGAGTTGGGGGCCACCCTGCTCAACTACGTGGCAGTGACCGGCCTGACCAAGGACGCCGAAGGGTTCATCGACGGGGTGATCGCGCGCGATGCGGAAAGCGGCGAGGAATTCCATGCGCAAGCCGAAGTGGCGATCAATGCCACGGGGCCTTTCACCGACGACCTGCGCCGCCAGGCGGATGCCTCCATCGCGCCCATGATCGCGCCCAGCCAGGGGGTGCATCTGGTCTTCGATCGCTCCTTTCTCCCAGGCGAGAGCGCCATCATGGTCCCGCACACCAGCGATGGCCGGGTGATGTTCGCCATCCCCTGGCACGATCACACGCTCATCGGCACCACCGATACTCCCGTTGACAACGCCTCGCTCGAACCGGTGGCCATGGAGCAGGAGATCGATTTCATTCTGTCGACCGCCTCGCTTTACCTGGCGCGCACGCCCACGCGCGGCGACATCCTCAGCGTGTTTGCCGGCATTCGCCCGCTGGTGAAATCGGCTGGCGGCGGCGGCACCGCGACGCTGTCGCGCGATCACACCATCTACATCGAGAAATCCGGCCTGCTGACGATTTGCGGCGGCAAGTGGACCACCTATCGCCACATGGCGGAAGACTGCGTGAACCAGGCGGCCATGCTGGCGCGCTTGCCGGAGAAGGCTTGCATCACCGAGCATCTGCACCTGCACGGATTCCATCCGGGCGCGGACGCGTTCGGCGCCTTGAAGGTGTACGGGTCGGACGCGCCGGCGATCCAGGACCTCATGCGCGCCGAGCCGGCGCTCGCCGAACCGCTCGATCCCGCGCTGCCATACACGGGCGCGGAAGTAGTGTGGGCCGTGCGCCACGAAATGGCACGCACGGTCGAAGACGTCCTGGCGCGCCGCACGCGGGCGCTGTTCCTCAATGCCAAGGCGGCCATGCGGATGGCGCCGCGCGTCGCCGGGTTGATGGCGCGGGAAATGGACCGGGACGACGCCTGGCAGACGCGGCAAGTGGAGAGCTTCCGAGAAGTTGCCCAAAACTACTGTCCACGATTGAGCGCGGGAGCGGAGAAAAGTCTGGTATGATGCTGGTAGCGGAGCCGGTGATGCGTTCACCGGCCCCGCAACAACGCTTACCGCTGGCCCTTACGGGTCCAAACGATCAACGCTGTTAACCGGTCGATTAGTTTCAGCCGGATTACCAACAGTAGGATCATAGACGATCCCCCTTTATGCTCCGCGTGGAGGCCCGGTCTACAGCCGGGCTTCCTCGTTTTGAAGCTCAAGTGCTTCGTGCGAGAACCCGCTCATCCACGTTTCACGGAAAGGCTATTGATGTAGTGGCGGTGCGCCGCGAATTCTCACTGGCATTTATTGGAAATCGTGCACTCCGGGAATCTGGTATGATGCTGGTAGCGGAGCCGGTGTGCGGCACCGGCCCCGCAACAGCGTTTACCGCTGGCCCTTACGGGTCCATACGATTAGCGCCGTTAACCGGTCGATTAATTTCAGCCGGATTACCAACAGTAGGATCATAGACGATCCCCCTTTCTGCTCCGCGCGGAGGCCCGGTCGAGAGCCGGGCTTCCTCGTTTTGAAGCTCAAGTGCTTCGTGCGAGAACCCGCTCATCCACGTTTCACGGAATGGCTATTGATGTAGTGGCGGTGCGCCGCGAATTCTCACTGGCATTTGTTGGGAATCGTGCGCTCCGGGAATCTGGTATGATGCTGGTAGCGGAGCCGGTACGGCGAGCACCGGCCCCGCAACAGCGCTTACCGCCGACCCTTACGGGTCCAAACGATCAACGCTGTTAACCGGCCGATTAGTTTCAGCCGGATTACCAACAGTAGGATCATAGACGATCCCCCTTTCTGTTCCGCGTGGAGGCCCGGTCTAGCGCCGGGCTTCCTCGTTTTGAAGCTCAAGTGCTTCGCGCGAGAACCCGCTCATCCGCGTTTTACAAAAAGGCTATTGATGTAGTCGCCGTGCGCCGCGATTTCTCGCGCGCATTTGCGTCAACCGTTGAGCACCGGAATCTCCCGCCGGTCGATCAGGCCGGATACGGCGGCGATATCGCGATCCAGCGCCCGGTCCGCTTCCACGAAGGCGCTCACCGCGCGGATTGTCCGGTAAATGGGCCGCGTGCCTGCTCCCAACCGGCCGCCGCCGGCGCGCAGATCGATGGCCTGCGCCGTGGATAGCAGCGCGATCGCCACCGCGCTCCGGAGCAGCCGCGCCACGTCCATGGCTGTCAGAGCGGAGTGCGTGCCGAGACTCACGATATCCTGATTGAACTGCTCGGTGGGCAGCGTGTGAATCAGGCTGGGCGCGCACCAGTGCCGGATGGCCGTGACCAGGCTGGTGTGCACGATCTGCATCCCCTTGAAGCCCTGATACACGCCCACGTGCGGACTCAGCGAGGGCGGCAGGCCGTTTGAAAAGCGGTCGTCCATCAGCAGCGCCATTAGCGAGTGCAGCCAGTTGGCGAGATTCGCCAAGTCCAGTTTCAAGCCGTCCATGGCGCGCGCGATGTGCGCTCCGTAAAAATTGCCCGTATGGTAAACCCGGTCGGTTGCGGGATCGATGAGCGGATTGTCGTTCACCGAATTGGCTTCGCGCTCGATCACCGTGCGGCACTGCGCCAGGGTCTCCTCGATAGGCCCGAGCCCCTGCGGCGCGCAACGCAGCGAGTACGGACTCTGTATGGATTCGTCGGCCGCTGCCACGCCATGGCTGCCATGGCTCCCGTTGGCGCGCCGGTTGGCCTCCTCGACGCGGCCCCGGATCTCGTCCAACGGCACGGCCAGCTTGGAATCGAACAGCAGGGAATTGAGCATCTCCGCTACCGCAAGCTGGCCCGGATGATGCTTCGCCAGGTGGATCGCCGGATGGTAATAATCGGGCGACGATCCCAGCGCCTCCGCGGCCATCGCCAGCACGCCCAGCGACAACCGGAACAAGTACGCCGCCTCATCCACCACAATCGAGGCGACGCCGGTCATCACCGTGGTGCCGTTGAGCAGCGCCAGGCCTTCCTTGGCTTCCAACTCCAGACGGTCGATACCCTCGGCGCGCAGGGCCTCTGCGGCAGGCGCCCGGCATCCTTTGTAGAACGCCTCTCCGCGTCCGGCCATGACGCGGGCGATGTAAGCCGAAGGGCACAGATCGCCGCTAGCGCCCACGGAACCGAAGCGCGGCACGACGGGCGTGATGCGATGATTTAACAGATCCAGCAGCCGCTCGATCACCACCAGGCGCACGGCCGAAAATCCGCGGGCCAGTGCATTCGCGCGCAAGAGGATGGCGGCCCGTACCGCTTCTTCCGGCAAAGGCTCGCCCACGCCGCACGACAGAAACTCGAGCAGGTTCTGCTGATGGTGCGCCAACTCGTCCGACGGGATTACGTATCGCGCGTTCCCACCGAAACCGGTATTGACCCCGTAGACCACTTCGCCCGCCGCCAGCTTGCGTTCGAGCGCTTCGCGGCCGCGGCCGATCCGCCGCCGGAATTCCTCGTCCGTACTCAGCGCGACGCTCTGCCCATGCCGCGCTACGGCAATAATCTCATTCAGTGAAAGATGGTTCTCGGAAATACAGACCGCTGCGGTGGGCGCGATCAGAGTCGCCATACTTGCATCCCTTACACCACAGTGCAGTGGTGTTCTGGCTACAGTATGGCACTGCGTCCGGCTGGTGTCAATGCGTTCCGGACGCGCGCACCACGGTCGTTTCGTCGGCCTTCAGGTCGGCGGTTTGCTCGACTCCGGCGCCGCCGCTGAGAGGCACGATCTTCACCATGCAGTGTCCAGGCGGGAGCAGGAGCGCTCGTGGCCGAAAGGGCGTTTCGGCGCAGGCAGCGCTTTCAGGTCTTGTCGTCCACAAACACACCGGCGCGGCCGGTAGGGGTCTTCACCGTCAAGGTTCCGGTTTGCTGGCCAGAACGCCGGGCCCAAGCCGCCAGCAGCATCGAATCGCTCCAAGCCCCTCTATTTGAGCGCGTACGTGAGGCCGGCGGTGAACTGGAAGGAATTCTTCCTGAAGGTGGGCGGCGGATCGTTCAGGAAAGTATCCAACGCGGCCAGCGCCACGCTCAAGCGCTTGTGCACGGGAAGAGCCAGGCTGATGCCGCCAGCCCCGAAATACGCCCTGCTGTTGTTCCACGCGGGTGTAACGGCGATCTGCTCGTTGAGCAGGATGCCATGTTGAAACTTACGCGTGTAGATTTCGGCGAAGGTGGATCCTATCAGGCTCTGGTTGGCGCCGGCGCTGAAGCTCTGGTCGATATAAGACATGGCCGCCTTGACATCGAGTTCCGCCGCCCCGGTCTTGTATGCAGTCCAGCCCAGCCCGCCCCCGTACATCTGTTGCAGGTCGAGGCCTTGCGCGTAGTTGTGGTCGAAGACCGCCTGGCCATATCCGAAGACGCGCGGCGAGAAGTACTTGTCCTCTTCGAGGCCGGCGTGAAAGATGTCGGTCTTGATATCGGCCGAGCCAGGCTGCGTGACCTTGCCGTAGGCGACGCTGAAATTGAGCAGTGTACGGGTGCTGGGAGGCAGCCAGCTCTCCGTAGGTTCAGCCCGCACCAGGGCAATCCCGCCGGTGAAGGTGCTGGCATCCTGGGTGGCATGCACAACGCTAGCTCCGGCGGTGACCGCACCGCCCCAGTCGTCGAAAAAGCCGGCATTGCGGGTCATGGCTTTTTCAAAGTCGGGCGCGGGGAGCATGAAGCCCGCATCGGCCACGGGAACGGTGCGCGACGCGCCGGCCGCGGCTTCGAGGGCGATCTTCTGGTCCGTCATCGTGACGTTGCCCTGCGGCACCTGGCTGACATCCATATGTCTGACGAGCTTCGCGTTCTTGCCGATGACGGCGAACGGATGCGATGTGCGCAGTTCCTGAATCTTGCTCCAGGCGACGGTAACTTCCCCGGCCATGTCGCTCTTGAAAACGACGGAATCGCCTTTGGCGCTCTTAAGCTGGCCGATGAGTTTCTCGCCATCGGTGAATATCAAAACGTCCGGCTGTGGCTTGGCGGCGGGGGGCGCCTGAGAGTAAAGCAGAGCGGTCGCGCAAGCCGCAAGCAGTGCTGCGCGTACCATGAATGAACGTAATTTTCCGATCAAATCTCGATCTCCTAAAGTTGTGTCTGACGCCTGAAGTGGGCTTAGCGGGCGGTGCAGAATCGCGCGGCGCACTACACGCTGGCCACGCTTAGTTTGCTGCCTGAAAACAGTCTAGCACTCTGTGCGGGCAGCCACCAAATTCTGAGAAAGACATTGACGGAATCGCCGTGATGTATGCGATGTCCCGCAATTGGGTATCGGATTCGTCGGTGTGGCCCTGGCTTTTGGCTTGACGGTGATGACCATGGCGTTCGCTATCGGTCACATTTCGGGATGCCATTTGAATCCCGCCATCACCGTCGGCTTGGCGGTGGCCAAGCGTTTCCCCTGGAACAATGTGCTGGCATACATTGCCGTGCAGGTGCTGGGAGCCATTGTAGCCAGCGGCGTGTTGTACGCCATTGCCAACGGCAAGCCCGGGTTCGTCCCCGGTCGCTTCGCGGCCAATGGTTTCGGTGGGCACTCCCTGGGCCGTTACTCCCTGGAATCGGCGATCCTGGCCGAGGGCGTGATCGCCATCGGCTTGGCGCTGACGTTGATCCACCTGATCGGCATCCCGGTCACGAACCTATCGGTAAATCCGGCGCGCAGCTCTGGCTGTTCTGGGTAGTGCCGATCATCGGCGGGGCCATCGCCGGTCTGGCCTATCCATGGCTTGCCGCCGAGGAAAGGCCGCAGAGTAACGCAGCGCGCGCCTGAACCGTGCTCCTGGTGGGGCGGGCGGCCCCGCCAAATAATGCCTCCCCGCGGCAGGCATGGTTCGTATTTGCTTGCGAGGCGGGAAACACAATGAAAATCGCAACGATCGCATTAGCGGTGGCCATGCTCCCGGCGTGGGCGCAGGAAATCAAGCTGCCGGTCAATCTGGAGGCGCTGGCCGGCAAGGCCGAAGAAACCGTATCGGTCTCGATGGACAGATCCATGCTGCAGCTTGCCAGCAGATTCCTCCACGATAAAGACGACGACCAGGCGGAGGTGCGCAAACTGCTCGCCGGGCTGGACGGCATCTACGTGAGGAGCTTCCAATTCTCGCAGGAAGGCGAATACAGCATGGCCGATGTGGAGGCTGTGCGCAGCCAGTTGCAGAGCCCGGCATGGGGACGCCTGGTGGGCGTCAGATCCAAACGCGGCGACAATGTGGATGTGTATTTCAAGGACACCGGCAATGGACACCTGGGCGGCATCGTGGTGATCGCCGCCGAACCGAAAGAGCTGACCATCGTCAACATCCTCGGCACGCTGGACCCCGAGAAACTGGCGGATCTCAGCGGCGAGTTCGGCATCCCGAAGTTCGAGAGTTCCAAGACCCGGAGGGAGGCCCGATGAAAGCGCGGGCGTTGGCGGCAGCGCTGATGGCCCTCGCGGCGTCGGGTGCGGCCTTCGGCGGCGATGCCGAATTCGATCGCATCGTGAAGGCCATCGAATCCCGCTACGGGACGATGCCGCTGCATATCCCTTTTATGGGCGCCGCGAATTTCTTCGTGAAAGTGGCGCGTCCGGAGGGCGCCAGCGGCTTCAAGCTGGCGGTATTCGAAGATCTGAAGGACTTGCAGTCCGCGGCGGATCCCGGCGAGTGGCGCGAACGGGACCGCTTTATGGATACGCTGTCCGGCCCCGACCTGCATCCCCTGGTGCGCGTGCACTCCCGGCACAATGCCGAGGCGACCTACATTTTTATGGGCCCGGCGAGTAAGTCGAGTCAGTCGACGCGCGTGCTGATCGCCACCTTCGAACACAACGGGGCCACGGTGATCGAGGTGAAGGCGAACATAGAGAAGCTGCTCAAGTCGCTGCAGGAACCGGAACACGCCGGCCGCGCGATAGAGGGTGGGTCTTAGATTAGAAATCCTCACTTCGCGCTCAACATATTCGCAAACAACCGGTAGGCCCCCGCCACCCCAGCCGGCAACTCCCGAAACCACGCATACCCGCTGAAGATGTACACGCCCTTCCCATAGCGCGCGTACAGCATTCCACCGGCCAGCGGCTTCTCGCCCGGATCGTGCGATTCCAGCACCGTCTGGTACCGCGCGTCCCACTCCGAGGCGAAGTACAGCCCGCGTTCCTGGATCCACCCTTCGAAATCCTTCTGCGTGATCTCGTTCGGCGTGCTGAGCAGTGGGTTCCCAAGATTCGTAAACGTCACCGGCGCTTCCTCCACCGTGACGCGGTCGTGACCCACCTTGAACGGATACGGCCCCATGGGCACCAGGTTGGCGTCGGTCACGTTGTACTGGTCGATCAGCTTGCCGCCATTGTACACATAATCCATCAGGCGCGGCAGGTTCACGCGGAGATCCGCGCGCGTGTTATAGGCCCGCACGCCGGTCACGATCGCGTCGAATTCCGAGAGGTTGCGCTGCTCCAGGTCGGAAGCCGTCATC
>Ga0224534_1000925_pt1 | contig 16749 bp, 20 predicted proteins | sample 714E12024metaG_FD_172012 | JGI IMG/M metagenome (GOLD analysis project Ga0224534, IMG submission 172012) | Peat soil microbial communities from Stordalen Mire, Sweden - 717 E1 20-24 | ecosystem: Environmental > Terrestrial > Soil > Wetlands > Peat | place: Sweden: Norrbotten County, Stordalen... | reverse complement strand
CGTCTTCAGTTCCAAACCGCTGTTCCATTTCCAGCATGTTCTTCGGATAATCCTCATCCATGCGATCATACTACCAGTTGGGTTCGTAGTAGCCAAGTGGATAGCCCTATTCCATGAATTCTGCGCCGACACCGATGTCGGGGTGGCCGTGGACTCAATTGGGAGCGGGGAAAAAGCCGGATTTGAACCACGCTCTCCCTCATCCCGGCCTTCTCCCCATCCGCCTTCGCTACGCTACGGCGCGACAAGCGGGAGAAGGAGAATCATTCGCCGTCCCCTTGAAAATTCGCGGGACTGGATTTGCCGGACGCTCATCCTCAAAACCAAAACCGGCCAGCCGCCATTTCCTCTCCTCGGGGAGAGGATAAAAGGTGAGGGCGGGCGTAAAACACAAATTCAGTTTTGCCACTTTCGCCAACGCATTCCCACCAGCATTAAAAAAGCGGCCTTCGTTTCCGAAGGCCGCTGCGAGTTTGCTTCAATTTGATTTTACGGACCCGGCGGCGTGGGCGTCTTGGCCCTGGCCTTGGCACCACCACCGCCGGAATCCACGATGATGCGGGCGTTGTGGTATCCAGACCGGCAGGTGGTCGGAGCAGGCTTTGATGGCAGCGGCTTTGGCGCCGGGAAAGAGTTCCCCGTCAAACAGGGTCACGCGATGCGTGGCGGTGTAACATGTTTTTTGAAAGTTGAGAGCTGAATGTTGAGGGAAACGAAATATATGTGCCCGCCATTCCGCTGCGAAGAATTTGTTGGAATGGTTGAGGGTTGAGTGTAAATAGCCGCAGATACACACCATGAGCCCTGACAACGACCAAACCGAACCGGCAACTTTGACTGACGGCAGAAAGCCAAAACACACCAAGCTTTGGCTATTTTTGATTTTGTTGTTGGGGCTTGGTCTCCGGGTCGCCGGGCTGACGGAGGGACAGGCTTTTTGCTATGGCTCGCAAGAAGACTGCTTGGATGCTTATAGGGTGGCGGCGAACTATGCCCGGGGTGAGCCGCGCGCGCAATATATTGGCCAGCCCAATTTCAATGAACACTCCAAACTTCCCGGCCCGCTATGGGCAATGTTTTGTGCCGCCGGCCTGCATCTTTGGGGGTCAATTGACGGAGTGGTTTGGGCGATCATTTTGTTGAACACAGCCGCCATTTATCTGACGTATTTGCTGGCGGCTCGAACGGTTGGATTTCCCGCCGCGCTGTGGGCAGCTTTGCTCATGGCCACTTCACCCGGGGCGATTGAATTCTCCGTCGTTGTCTTCAATCCGGTGGTCATGTCCTTTTTGGGGGCCGGCTTGTTTCTCGCGTTGTGGCAGGTAGTGCAGCGGAATCGTTCGCGGGCCGCATTTTGGTTGTTGTTCCTGCCTTTGATGATGCTCCAATTTCACATGTCCGGCCTGATGCTGATCCCGGCGATAATCCTGGTGCTTTGGTTGAAACCGGCGCGACTGAACTTTCCGTGGTTGGTTGGCGGCATCGTCGCCGGATTGGCGCTTTATCTGCCGTATGTTTTCGGGGAAATGGCGCATGGCTGCTGGACAAGGTGAATCCAGATGTCGCGATTATTGATTCCGAATACGCCATTTCCCCGCTCCGTCACCGCCGCATTCCCATCATTGCCATCAACAATTCGGAAGTGGTCGTCACCGAGTTTCTCAAGCGCCGCCGCCAGGCGAAAGGAGTCAGAAGTCATTTTTGGCTGGTTGAGTTTTCCGACTATTTGTTCCACCGGCATTATTGCGATCTGGTGTTGAGTCCCTTTCCTGTTCGCACGCCGGCCCGTCATCCAAAATTCCGTCGTATCGGCCTGATCGTCCGCCCCACCGTCAAGGAGCTGGCGGCCGCTTCACCCAAAGAAGCCTTGTCGCCACGCCAACTCCGCAATGTCGTTTTCATGTTGAGCGGCTCAGTGCATGCCACCCAGATCAATTTCAACGACCGCCAATTTCCCTTCGCCGTTGACGTTGTTGGGCGGTCAGGTGAATCGCACGGCAACGTAACGTTTTACGGTCGTCAGATGAACAACATCGCGTTGCTCGCTCGCGCGGACGCCTTGGTCATCAACGGCGGTTATTCCGCGCTCTCGGAAGGTTTTGCCTTTCGCAAACCCACCTTTGTCCTGCCCGTGCCCGGCCATGCCGAGCAATTCGTCAATGCCAGCCTCGCGTCCGACCTCGGTCTGGGCTTCAGCGTCACGGAACAGGATGTGTTGGATCGCCTTCTGGAAATGCACCGGCAGGATTGCTGGATCGGACGCAAACCGATGCCGCCGGCTTTTGAAATCAATGGCGATGTGGAAGCGGCCGAGGCCATTTTTGCCTGCGCCTCCGCCAGCCGGGAGAACACAACCGTGTTGCGGCCAGCCGTGTGTTTACAGCCCAACTCCTAAGCGCCTCCCAGGCGGCGGCGTCCACTTCGTAGCCAGAGCGCAACAGCACCTCGGGGTTGAGTTGCCGGAGGAAAATGTCGTCCTCCATTCCATGAGAATGTGGTGGGGCGGATTCGTTTGGGATTGCAGGGGTGTGCTGGCTGACTCGCACGCTGGCAAGATTTGGTTATCTTTCATGGCAAGATAAATAATAAGCTGGCAAACCTTGCGGGCGCCATGGGGTGTTTGTCTCATAGGCGCTCTTCGGGAATCGGGGTCCGCGACGGCAGGCCGGCTTTGGGCAGCCAACACCGAACCTTGAACATCAAACATCGGCTGACGGCGAAGCTGGCTGACCCTGGACGTTGGGTGTTGAATGTTGAATGTTGAATGTTGAATGTTCGATGTTTCGATTACGAGGACCCGCCTTCGCGCTTCGCGCTACGGCGCGGCAAGCGACGAAACCTGCCCATCGGTTCCAGTCGCACCCCTAAACGATGGTCAACTGGACGCTGCTCTCAATGATGCCCGCGCTGATGGCGTAGCGGGTGAGTCCGGCGGTGTCGTGGAGGTCGAGCTTGCTCATGACCTTCTCCCGATGTTTTTCGACGGTCTTGATGCTGATGCCCAGTTCGGCGGCCGTTTCCTTGTTGGCTTTGCCTTCGGCAATCAGTTGGAGCACCTCCATCTCGCGCGAACTCAGGCGGGCGTTGCGCGACTGTGACCGTCCGGCTCGATTTGGGGACTTGCCATCGAGTTGGTGAAGCCGCCTGGCAACCGTAGGGCTGAAAAACGTTTTTCCCTTTTGGACCTCCCGAATCGCCTCGCACACCACGTGGGAGGAGGTTTGTTTGAGCAGAAATCCCACGGCACCGGACTCGGTTGCGTTTTTGACATACGCGTCATCACTGTGCGCGGAGAGAATGAGCACTTTGGTGGCGGGGACGGCTTTGAGCACCTGGCGGGTGGCCTCCAAACCATTGAGCAGGGGCATCGCGATGTCCATCAACACCACGGCGGGACGAAGTTTTTTGACCAGGGCGACCGCCTGGCGGCCATCTTGCGCTTCGCCGACCACTTGAAGATCGTTTTCCAACTCCAGCATCTTGCGAAACCCCTCGCGCACGATCGTATGGTCTTCCGCCAGCAGGACAGTAATTCGTTTCTTAGACATTCAAGGTTTGGTTTTAGCCGGCTTCATCAGCGGGTTTTTCGCCCTCCGCGCGCGGGCGTTACCGGGCGGAATCTGCGCAAGGACGGTGGTGCCTTTGCCGGGTGAGGATTCGACAACGAATTTGCCGCCGACCATCTCCAACCGTTCCCTCATGCCGAGCAGCCCGAGGCGTTTGCCGCCATTGGCGTGCAAAGTGCGTTCCACGTTAAAGGATTTGCCGTCGTCTTTTATTTTCATGCAAATGCAGTCCGGCAGTTTCTGGATGCTCACTTCCACCCGGCTGGCCTGGGCATGACGGGCCACATTGGTGAGCGCTTCCTGGGCGACGCGAAAGAGCACCGTTCGTTTGGCCGTGTCCAATCGTTCCACCGTCGCAAAGGCCGTCAAACTGGTGCGGACGCCCGTACGCTTGTTAAAGCTTTTCATGAACGAATGCAGTGCGGGAATAAGCCCCAGGTCGTCCAGCACCGTCGGGCGCAGTTCCCGGGCGAACCGATGCACGATATCCACCGATTTTTCCACGAGTCTTTGGGTGCTGGAGATTTTTTTCTGGAGGCCCTTGGTGTTGAGCGTGGACTCGGTTTTCAAGGAAGCCAGCCGGATATTGATACCCGTCAAGGTCTGGGCAATTTGATCATGCAGTTCGCGGCTGATCATCTTGCGCTCTTCCTCCTGGGCCGACAGAAGCTGGCGGGACAGCAGCCGCAATTGTTCCTGCATGTGCCGCGATTGCTCCAGCAACCGGCTGTAGTGTTGCTCGCTCTTTCTGAGGGACTCCTCCACCGCTTTGCGCTGGAGGATCTCCTGCTGCAACTGCCAGTTCGAGGCGGTCAGATCCACGCTGCGCTGGTTGAGCGCCTGATTCAGTTGAACCAATTGGTCATTGGCCTCCTGGGCGCTGCGATGCGTTTTCTCGATTGGGGTGATGGCCTCGGCAAAAAAAGTCCCCGCCCGCCGGACCATCCGCTCCCGGGTGCCGGGGGAGTAGCCCGGCAACACCAGGGTAATCAGCGCCTGCTCGTGGAACCGGGCGAGATCCAGCGTCTCCAGACCCAAGGCCATGGACCGGCGTCCCAATGCGTGCGCCGGCTGCATGCTCGCCCGTGGACCTTGCTTCAGGTGTTTGCGCAACGCCGCGACATATTGTCGCGACAGTCCGTTTAGTTTGCGTCCCATGTTACGTGCTATGATGGATGCCGAATTCACGAGCGAACCGTTTTATGCTCTTCACCGACTTATCCACCAATTGTTGCGTGCTGGCAATCTCTTTCTTGAGGCCGCTGGCGTCGCTCGCGGCCTCCTTTTTCAACGTCAGCAGCCGGACATTGATGCCCAGCAACGTCTGGGCGACTTCATCATGCAGCTCGCGGCTGGTCTTCTTTCGCTTGTCCTCCTGCGCCGACAGAATCTGGTGGGCCAGGCGCTGCAAATGTTTCTGCAGGTCGCGTGATTCCTTCAATAGTTTTCGGGAGTGTTCCCCGCTTTTCTTGAGGGCCTGCTCCACGGTCTTGCGCCGGACGATGCCCTGTTTCAGGGACCGGTGGGAAGCCGCCAGGTCCACCGTGCGCCGGTCCAGCGTCTGGTTCAGTCTGCTCAAGCGGACGTTGGCCTTGAGCGCGGCGCGATGCGTTTCCTCAATCGGGGTGATGGCCTCGGCAAAAAAAATCTCCGCCCCCTTGATGAAACCATCCGTGCTGCGGGAGGCTTCCAGTGCGGCGAGTGCTCCGTCGTGAATCCGGGCCATGTCCAACGTTTCCAGATCGAGGGCCGCGGCCTGGCATCCCAAATCATGCGCCGGCTGCAAGCTCGCCCCCCGGCCTTGCCGCAGATGCTTTCGCAAGGCCGTCACATATCGCCGCGACAACGCGGTTAACTTACGTTTCATGTTGTATGCCGGATTCAGGCGCGATTCTCCGGGATGCATGTTCCCTCGACGGCGCGCCGCGAATCCAATGCAACTATCAGATGATTCCTTCAACTTGTATATGGGGTGAAAACCCCATGCGGTTTTCCCCGTTTAATGGTAGGGACGTGCTGTTGCGCGTCCGTGTCTTGATTCAAGGCGGCCTTTGGAAACGAAGGCTGTTTTTTGTTTTCAAAGCCGGGGGTGAAACCTCAGGCCACGCGAACCATGCTGGAATTGCAACCACGGATGGATACGATTTTGATTTCGGCTTCGGTCAGGCCGTAGAGGCGATAGACAATTTCATCAATGAGTTGATCCGTGAAAGCAATTTGCGTTTCAAGCGGGACGAGTTGGTCTTTGGCTTTCTGGAAACGGGCACGGATGTTTTCTTCGTCGGATTCTTTGAGGCGGAGTTTGTTGGCGCGGAAATGGGCGAAAATTTCGGCGGCTTCAAGCTTCCAAAACTTGTCGAGCTTGGTTTTGGGCTTCAAGGCGTGAGTGTCAACGTCGTGGAAATCTTTGAGGTCGGTCAGGAATTGTTTGGCGGTCGTCCGTTTCTGCTGGTTCATCGCCATCATCCGCTCGGCGAGAAACGCGAGCAGATCATGCACGACATCCGTGCGCTCCGGTTTGGCAGCAAGCTGCTCGGTCACGAAGGCCAGCACACGGTCCGGTTTTGCATCCGACACACTGCGTTGGTAAAGCTGCTTGGCTTTGTCAACGAGCGCAGCCCGCTTCTTTTCCGGCGTCGTGAACTCAATGCGACGAATGGGAACTTGATGGAGCATGTAACCGTCAACATCCGTAATCGGGAAACGAACCTTGAAGTACCAGTTCAGGAGAGATGAGTTGACCAATGACAGAACGAAAAAGGCCGAGTACGCCTCAGACTTTAATTTCAGCAAGATAAACCTGTTGCTAAAATAAATGTCTTCACTGCTGAAGCCGGCGACTAGACGCCGTTCCAGTTTAGGTTTCCGTCTGCCAAAGCTTTCGGACTTCTGGCATTCCCAGAAGTTCGGGGTGGTCGGAAATCTTTCGCTTCGGCATGGGGAGCTTTTACACGAAGAACAACAGCGGCGCAATCCTGCTGGCAAATCAGGACATTACCGCTGCGACCGGGACGGCGGAGGCCGCTTTCGGGGAGCACCAACAACAACGCACGATAAGGTTACATCCCCATAGGAAAAGCTCGGCCCATCGCGTAACGTCACTCCAGAAAGTGATGGCAAACAAGTTGCCATCAAAATTGAAAGAAAACCTATGCACGTCCTGTTCTCGCCGGTTCTTGCCAATATCTACTATGTTGGCGGAGGCTCGGTCGGCCTCCTTCTCGTCATCATCGTTGTGGTTCTATTGCTTCGCCGCCAGGTTCGAGCGGCTCGAAAAGATGAATCCGTTCAACCATCACTGATGAATTTTTCAGTGGCGCCCGCCGCCGTGCCAGCCTCCACCATGCCCGCCTCCGCCCCAGCCTCCGCCCCAGCCAAAGGAAAATGACACCGGTGGATACCAACCATAAGCCGGGTAGTAATAAGGTTGGTAATAAGGTTGGTAATAATAAGTCGTATCCGGCACGGTTTGAACATACGTCACCGTCGGCGCAACCGTGGCCGTCGAAACTGGTCCACTATAGGCAGTCGAAGCCACCGGCTGCGGCGCGGGCGTTGTCGGTGTGGCTACGGCCACCGCCGGTCTGGGCTGGTTCAACATCGTCGTGATGACGGCGTCAGAAATGCCTTGTTGCCGCAGATAAATGATCTGGTTCGCGTCCAAACCATAGCTGTTTCCAGAATTTTTGACGTAAGCGATGATCGTGTCATCGCTGACTTTCGCCTGCGCGAGTTGCAGGATTTGCGGCACGCCGCCAGACAACTGCGGCACGGGTGCGTTGACCGCTGCCGGTTGCGCCGTGGTGGTAGCAGTCAAATTCTGTGCCAGGGTCGTTGAAGCTGACAACGCCAGGCCGGCGACGGCCAAGACCGCCAGCATTTTTTGCCAATGATTTGTTTTCATAAAATCACCTGTATATTCCAACACCGCACAATCGCACAAGTTGCTTTAACTGTCAACTGCCACGGGGCACTCTTGCCTTGATTTTAGAGCGTGGCGGGTTCAGGTTTAGGTCGTTAGCACATGAAACGACTTATGGTCAATTGGCTGGTTGTGGCAGCTTGCTTGATTTTATGTGTTGGCTGTTCGAGTTTAAAATCATCGCAAGAGCAACACGCAGCCGCAGTCACTCCTCCCGCCCCAAAACAAGCGCCTGCTTATCAGAATTCTCCTATGGCGCGGTTTGTCAAAGACTGGTGGGAAACTCCCCCTCCCGATTCCCTTCAAGGAGGCGGTTGGGGATGGTATTGGGTCGGGTTGGTTCTACAGGTGGCTGGTCAATGTCTTGCAAAATGACTTGGAGATTGATTCATGCCGCGTCGGTGTTAATAGCAAATTTCAAACTGATACACTACCGGGGCACTGGTGAAAAGGCGGGAGTCGGCGGATTTGAGCTTGCCGTCGTCACGCTGTTTATATCAATCTTGAGTGCGTGGTTCTATCCAAAAGTGGCAACCTGACGGTTATGAAAAATACATTAATTGATAGATCAAAAACGGCGCTGGTAGTCATAGACCTCCAGAAAGGCATAGTCGGACGGCAAACCGCTCCCTATGCGTCGGACATCGTAGTAAAAAACACGGCGGCTCTTGCCGAAGCGTTCAGGAAAAATGGCATGCCGGTTTTTTTAGTGAGGGTGGCTCCATCTCCGGACGGAAAAGACGCACTGCGTCCCATCGCTGACGCGCCAATGCCGGCTCAAACCCCTCCGCCGGACTGGGCGGACATTGTTCCGGAAGTGGGACCGAAACCGGGCGATTTCGTGATCACCAAACACCAGTGGGGCGCTTTCTACGGGACGGAACTTGATTTGGAATTCAGGAGGCGCGGCACAGTGACAATTGTCATGTGCGGCATAGCGACGAATATCGGCGTAGAGAGCACTGCACGGTTCGCTTATGAATACGGGTATAATCAGATTTTTGCGGAAGATGCCATGTCTGCCATGTCGATGGAAGAGCACAGGTTCACAGTTACCAGGATATTTCCCCGCATTGGCTTGGTGAGAAAAACCAAAGAAATATTAGCCGATCTATTGCACGATTGATTTTCACCAATCCAGTTCGTCCGTAACGTAGAACACATCTTGGCTGGCGTATGACGGTGACACAGGACGGCTCTACGGGTCAGATTGAGCATGATTTTGCCGCTGATTAAGTCATACGGAGAGGACATCGTTCGGACAGGCCCAGCGGCGAATTGTTGAATTGCGCCGGGGCGACCACAGCGGCGCCCGCCTGAACATGGAGCAGGAACGGCTGGAACGTGAACAGGAAAAAACGGAAGAAGAAGTGTTGGAACATTTCAAACGGTGGGTGAACAACCCGCATGTGCGCGACTGGATTTGCCAGGATTGGGCAAGTCCGGAGGAACGTGAACGCTGGTTGCGTGAAATCTTCGGCCGCGCACCAAAAGCGTCGGATGAAGCGGCAACTGACGGGCTGGAGTCGAACCCGGTCAAACCGGATCAACCAAATCAAACCAGTTGAACCAGAGGTTGGTGGCCCGTCCGTTCCTTGACTCCTGCCAGTTTGATCAGTCCCGGCTGAACCGGGCCTCGGACTATGGTAGGGTTTTACCCCATAGACAAGGCCAGCCCATGTTGTAGCGTCCCGCCAATGTTAAAACCAAAAACGCAAAACAAACTTATGAAAAACAAAATGCTTGTCGGAGGAACCATCCTGATGCTGGCCGCAACGTCAGCCTTGGCTCAGGACAACGTGAGTAACAACCAGGGTGACTACCGATCCAACGAACTGTCCGTGGACGCGTTCGGGACTGGTTCTCTCGGGGAATACACCCTTCAACATTTGTCTGGTCCGAGAGTCCGGCAAGATGTCCGATTCGGTGTCGGAGCGGGGATCAATTACTTCTTCACCCGGAATATCGGTATTGGCGCCGATGCTTATTCTGAAAACACCACCGGAGCCTTTATAGACAGCGCTTCGGCCAGTTTGACTCTGCGTCTCCCGCTGGGCCAAAGTGGATTCGCTCCCTACGCCTTTGGCGGTGGCGGTCACCAGTTCGATATGGCCCAATTATGGTTTGGTCAGTTTGGCGCCGGCATGGAATATCGCTTCACCCCGCATGTGGGAGTATTCCTTGACGCCCGCGCGGTGCTGCCGAACGAAACAAGATATTATGGCGTTGCCCGGCTCGGCCTGCGCTTCGCCTTTTAATTGGTGTATCCACTGCTGCGCCGGCGGGAAGTCCGCCGGCGCTTTTTCTTTTCGAAATTTGCTGCCGGCTGGATCAGCCGGCGGGGAGCGCCATCAATAACGCACGGTAGGGTTACACCCCATAGCGAAAAACCACCCGGCAACGTAGCTTCGCCAAATTAGCAGGCGCAACAGCAAACTTAACACGCAACGAAAATCATAATTATGAAAAATAAAACATTGGTCATCACCTTCCTTTCCATCGCCGCTTTTGCAGTGGGATGCAATAAAGAGCAAACCACTTCTCAGCAGATTGAGAATGTCAAAACCGAAACCAAACAAGCCGCGCAGGATATGAAGGATTATACCTTCGCGCAAAAGGCTGAATTCGTTAAACAAATGCAGGTCCAATTGGACAATCTCAATAAGGATTTGGACCAGCTCGCCGCCAAAATCGACAGCTCCAGCGACGCGGTCAAGGCCGAAGCCAAACCCAAACTTCAAGCGTTGCGCGACCAGGCGGCCCAGTTGAACAAACAACTGGAGGATGTTAGGAACGCCACCGAGTCCACCTGGGACAGCGTCAAAAGCGGCTTCCAAAAGGCCTACGAAGCGACGAAGGACGGTTTCAATCAGGCACGCCAGTGGGTGAGCGACAAAATCGCGCCTTGAGGTGAGAAGGAAATATCTGTGAATAAAACAGTAAACAAATAAACATCAAAAATGAAAGAAACGATATGAAAAAAACATCTGTAAGCACGGGCAAAACCTTGAAAGTGTTGGGATTGGTCATCGGCCTCGGTGCGCTGCCATTGCTCCTGGGCGTGACCGGCTGCACCACCACCGGCAGCCGCTACGAGCAAAGCACGGGCGAACGAATTGACGACCATGGCACTTCTTCCCGCGTCAGGGCAGCACTGGCAAACGACTCGCAATATAAGTACGACGAAGTAAACGTGGAAACGTTCAAGGGCACGGTTCAGTTGAGCGGCTTTGTCAACATGAAGGACCAGAAAAACCGGGCCGGAGATCTCGCCAGGAAAGTCAAGGGCGTGACCGATGTCGAAAACAACATCACCGTCAAAGAGTGATCGAATTGAGAAAGTTGCACTCGCAACACGCCGACAGTGGAATCCCCACTGTCGGCACGTTGACCGCGAGTGGAAACGCAACCAGAATGAACTGCCCGAAGAGGTTCGCCAGTTGCTCAATTGCGGGTTGGAAAAAAACGCTTTCGTGATCTCGCGGCGATGATCACGGTGCTTTTCGGACGGATCCGGCTGGCGGAAACCAGGCGGCGCGAATGGCGCGTCTGAATCAAAATGGTTTCGGTAGGGTAACACCCCATAGCGCACGCGCAGCTTCTTGAATTACTGTCACTGTCAGCCGATCAGGCAACCAAACACGCCTAATTATAAAGGAAACACATGAAAACCAAACTCACCCTGCTCGCCATCAGCAGTTCACTGGTGCTGGCCGCGCCAGCATTGCTGGCGCAAAACACCAACACCAATACCAATACCAATACCCTCCCCCTCACCCAAACCGTGAAATACCAAGCAGCGTTGGAAAATGACCGGTCTTTGGGCGAACGCTCTCTCCTTCCGCCCGGGCTCAAGGAGAAGTTGAAGCTCACCGACGAGCAGAGAGGCGAGTTGAAGCCAATCGAGGATGACTTTGCCAACACCTGCCAGCAATACCAGACAGCCAACCAACCCCGGATTGATGCCGCCCAAGAGGCGAATCGGCAAGCGCGCGCATCGAAGGACACGGCAAAAATTGAGGCAGCGCGCAAACAGTTGCAACAGGTCTGGGCCGGTCTCCGGCCATACAGAGAGGCAGCCGTCAAGCAAATCAAGCCTCTGCTGACGCCGGATCAACTCAAGGTTTTGGAGGATCCGAAGAACCAATGGCACGAAAATCATGCTGCTGAAGCGAATGATCCGTCTGCGAATTGAATCATAACACCAGCAAATCCGCAGTGACGGCGCGGTAAATTATGAACTGAGAATGAGAAGCGCGCTGTGTTTGTAGAATTAACCGAAGCGGCGGGTGCATCCCGGAATCCCATCAGGCGTATAATTGGCGGGTTGGCGGAGGTGGTTTGGGCGCAGTGGGATAAAGTACGGCATGCGGAGGCGTAGCCTGACCCGGCTTAACAAACCAAACGGAACCCAGGCACAAATATGATCACATCATTCAAACGTATCGTCGTTCTGCTCTGCGTCACCACGCTTCTGGCCATCGTCGGCATGGGCTGCAACACGGCCCACGGCTTCGGCAAGGACGTCTCAAACGCCGGCGAAGGAATTCAGAACGGCACGAAGTAATCACTGCGCGCCGTAGCGCCGAGTCGCAACTGCAAGCCGCCGAAGCCCTCCCCGCCGTCCACCTCCGCGCCGTCTTCTCCAGCCCCGAAGCGCAAGCGTGGCCGAAAAAACCGTTTGGTGATTTGGTGGAGAACTTCGACGGTCGGCGTGTGCCGGTGAAACTGGACGGCCGTCGCAACAAGAAGGGTTCGTATCCCTATTATGGAGCATCAGGCATCATAGATTACGTGGATGATTACCTGTTCGACGGCGAGTATCTGCTCATCGGCGAAGACGGCGCGAACTTGGTGCTTCGTTCTTCGCCGATTGCATTCAAAGCGAGCGGCAAGTTCTGGGTAAACAATCATGCTCACATAGTTCAACCGAAAGACAGAATCCCGCTCGATTACTTGCTGCACTTCTTTGCGGTGACAGATTTGAAGCCATACGTCACGGGTGCAGCCCAGCCAAAGCTAACACAGGGAGATTTGAATTCGATTCCCGTGCCCATGCCTCCACCTTCCGACCAACAGCGCATCGCCTCGCAACTTTCCGCGCAGATGGCGTCCGCGGAGCGACTGCGCCAGACGCTGGCCGAGCAACTGGACGCGATTAACCAATTGCCCGCCGCGCTGCTGCGCCGCGCCTTCAGCGGAGAGTTGTAGGGCAGGCATCCTGCCTGCCAGTTACAGCGGCTTCCAGCCGCGAATTTTGGTATCCGTTGTTTATCAGCGCAGTGACTACGGGCAGGGATGCCCGCAGAACCGGCAGGCTGGAAGCCCACCCTGCACGGCCTTGCCACGGCGGACGTTTGCGGGTAACCTCTGAGTCGAGATTTTATGACGAAAAAACGACACAACGGCTCGCCTGCGCTGGTGAATTTGACCGGAGAAATCCGCGCGGCGGATTTGGACCACGGGATTTTTATTTTGCGCCTGTCCGATGGGACGCGCGTGCGTGGAACATTTTCGCCCGGCCAAGAGGCGGTGATCACCGGGGCGTTGCGCGAGCACGCCAGCCGCCGATTGCATCTGCGCGGGCGCGGCGAGTTTCATCGCGGCGGCAAGCTCAGGCGAATCGTTTCCGTGAAACATCTGGGTGTGAGACCGGCCCGGCCAAAGCGCCCGACGAAGGAGTCGAAGCCTTTTTGGAAATGGATTGTTGAATTGGGCGAGTCCATTCCGAAGGAAGACTGGGCCAAAGTGCCGACCGACGGCGCGCAGAACCTCGACCATTATCTTTACGGTCATCCGAAGAGGGCGGCATGACCGTATGAGCCAGGTCTTCGCGGACTCCGACTATTGGATTGCGTTGCTTCAGCCGAACGAGCAACTGCATCGCAGGGCAACAGAATGTTCCAGGCGGCTTGGACGGAAGCGGGTGGTCACGACGGAAATGGTGATGACCGAAGTCCTGAATTACTACTCCAATCAAGGCCCGCGATTGCGAGAAGCCGCTGCAGCGTGGACCACGCGTCTGCCGAAAGACGGAAAGATAACCGTCGTGCCCCAAAGCGACGGCCAATTTCAGCGGGCCGTGGAATTCTACCAGCAGCGTCTCGACAAGGAATGGAGTCTGACCGATTGCGCTTCGATGTTGGTCATGAAGGAAGAAAAAATTGCCGAGGCGCTCACTTACGACCACCATTTCGAGCAGGCAGGCTTTCGAGCCTTGTTGCGCCAATCCACCTGATGACACGTCCCGCGAATTCCAACGGCAAACGCCACGCCACGCAACAATCGGTCAACAGCGCGGTCAAGGCCATCTGCGACATCATGCGCCGCTCGAACTGCGCGGGCGCATTGCAGTATGTGCCGGAACTGACGTGGATTTTGTTCCTGCGCATCCTTGATGAACGCGAGACGCGCGAGGCGGAAGAAGCCGAGGCGGTGAATGCGGAATTTACGCCTTCGCTGGCAGGATTGGGCTGCCCCAGACGGTGCGAAGCGGAAGGAATTGCAGAACGGCGCGCTCGGCGCGTTCTTTGGTTTCGTGAACGGCGAATTGATTCCGCGTTTGAAAAAACTGCGCGAGCAACCGAACGCCGCGCCGCGCCAGAAGGTCATCAGCGAAATTTTCTCCAGCGTTGAACGCACGCGCATTGACACGGAGCGGAACTTTCTGGACGTGCTGGACAAGGTTCACGAAATCAGCGCGGAGACGGTTGACCCAACACACGTGTTCACGATCTCACAGGTGTATGAAGGGCTGCTGCTCAAAATGGGCGAGAAGGGCAACGACGGCGGACAGTTTTTCACGCCGCGCGAAATCATACGTGCAATGGTGCGGGTGGTTGATCCGCAAATCGGCTGGACGGTTTATGACCCCGGCTGCGGCACGGGCGGGTTCTTGGCGCAGTCGTTCGAGCACATGGCCGGGCCGAACAATTCGAAAATCAAGTCGCCTGACCAGTTGGAGACGCTGAAACACCGGACATTTTTCGGGCGCGAGAAGGACAATGCGATTTATCCCATCGCGCTCGCAAACCTCGTGCTGCACAACATTGACGAGCCGCATCTCTGGCATGGCAACACGCTCACTGGCGCGGAGACTTATGGCGGGTTGTTTCAGGATGCGCCGCAACTCCATGACGTGGTGCTGATGAATCCGCCGTTCGGCGGCAAGGAAGGCAAGGACGCGCAGACGCGATTTCCCTACAAGACCGGCGCGACGCAGGTGTTGTTCCTTCAACACGTCATTGACAGCCTCAAACCGACCGGGCGTTGCGGCATCGTGCTGGATGAAGGCGTGTTATTCCGCACGAATGAAACGGCGTTCGTGCAAACCAAGCGGAAGCTGCTCGACGATTGCGACCTGTGGTGCATCGTAAGTTTGCCGGGCGGCGTGTTCACGGCGGCAGGCGCGGGCGTTAAAACGAATTTGCTGTTCTTCAATAAAGGCAAGCCGACGGAGAAGATTTGGTATTACGATTTGTCGGACATCAAAGTCGGCAAACGGACGCCGTTCCTGCTGGAAAAGTTTGATGAGTTCTTCCGCTTGTTGCCGACTCGCGGAGACAGCGAGCGCAGTTGGACAATCACCCGCCCGCAAATCGAAGCGAAGAATTACGACTTGAAAGCGGTCAACCCGAACCGCAAGAGCACCGAAGACACGCGCACGCCGAAAGAGTTGCTCGCGGTCATCGAGGCCAAAGGTAAAGAAGTGTCGGAGGCATTGGCGACATTGCGGAGATAGGCGCGTTCTGTCGGACTGTTTGGCACAATGCTCGAATACCGATTCTCCCGTAAATCAGGCGGAAATGCTTGTAAATGGGCTGTTTGCGGCCATTCCCCGGCTGCGGGCGGCGGTGCGGCGGCTGTAAATGCTGATTTCCCCAATGTCACGGCCATTCCCTGAATGTCGGAGGCGATTTCCCGACTACGGATGGCAGTTGATTGAAGGTAAATCCCCGTTTCCCGGTTGCGCGCGGCGAGTCGTAAAACTTCAAACTGGACCACTACCGCAAGTGCCTCATTCGCCCAAGAGTTCTGCACATTGAGGTTTGAGCCAGATCCGTCTTTGCCGAACACCCCTAAAATGCAGGGTAGGGTTACACCCCATAGCGAAGGACCGGCTCGCAACGTACCATACTTTTCGTCGTTACAATCAAAACCAAAACGCAAAAAGATAGAAAGAAAAACATAATGAAAATGAAATCAACCTGCTCGCTCGCGCTCTTGGCAGCCACGAGCGCCCTGTTAGTTACCAGCGCATCCCTGCGCGCCTCCGATACGGACAGCCGCATCGAGTCATCCGCCGCAAAGTCGTATGTGTTCAAAACCTACCTCAAGGACGATTCAATCAAGACTGCATCCAAAGACGGTGCCGTCACCCTGACCGGAACGGTCGCCGAAGCGTCCCATAAATCCCTGGCCCAGGACACCGTGGCGGGTCTGCCCGGCGTCATAAGCGTGGACAATCAACTGAAAGTCAAAGGTGAAAGCCCCGCTGAACATTCGGACATGTGGATCAGCATGAAAGTGAAATCCGCACTCCTGTTCCATCGCAACGTGAGCGCCACCGGAACGAAGGTGTATGTGAAAAATGGAATCGTCACCCTGCAAGGTGAAGCCTCCAGCCTGGCCGAAAAGGAACTCACCACCGAATACGCCAAGGACGTTGACAACGTCAAAGCGGTCAAGAATGAGATGACGATTGCCAAGAACCCGGCCATTCCAAGCGAAACGACAGGGGACAAGATTGACGACGCCTCCATCACGGCTCAGGTCAAGGCGTCATTGCTGTCGCACCACTCTACCAGCGCCTTGCACACCACGGTTTCAACGACGGACGGCGTCGTCACCTTGAGTGGCATTGCCAAAAACGATGCCGAAAAGAGCCTGGTCACCAAGCTCGTCACCGACATCAACGGTGTGACCAGCGTGATTAACAACATGACCATCGCCGCGCCTGCGACGGCCAACTAATCTGGCAGATCGCTGTTGGCTGGTGCGAAAGCGCGCCAGCCAGCGAACCAACCGAAAGAAAATTTTATGTTATACACGATTGCAGTAGTCCTGATCATTCTGTGGCTGCTGGGGTTGGTGACCGGCACGTTGGGCGGCTTAATTCATATCCTCCTCGTCCTCGCCATTGTGGCGGTTTTGCTCCGGGTCATCTCCGGTCGAAACCCAGTGTGACGGATGCGAGTAAACCTCGCTTCCGGGCGCAGGCGAGTGAATTAAGAAGCTGCTAACCGAAGAAAATAAACTGAA
>Ga0224534_1000923_pt1 | contig 16757 bp, 19 predicted proteins | sample 714E12024metaG_FD_172012 | JGI IMG/M metagenome (GOLD analysis project Ga0224534, IMG submission 172012) | Peat soil microbial communities from Stordalen Mire, Sweden - 717 E1 20-24 | ecosystem: Environmental > Terrestrial > Soil > Wetlands > Peat | place: Sweden: Norrbotten County, Stordalen... | reverse complement strand
CTGGTCCACCGGGCCCTGGAGCGCCTCTTCTGGCACCATGCCCGTGGGGACCGGACCCCGGCCTCCGCCGCTGCAGAGTTGGGCCATGCGTGGCACGAGCTGCAGGCCGATCCCGAGTACACGGCACTTTCCCTCTCGCCCGATGCCGCCGATGCGCTCCGGTCGGAGGCGGAGACTCTGGTCCGTAACGAGTTCGAACTCGAGGACCCCAACGAGATCAACCCGGTGGGCATCGAGCTGACCCTCGAGGCCCGGGTCGGGGACATGCGGCTCCGGGGCATCATCGACCGCCTCGACCTGACGTCGGATGGAGAGCTGGTGGTCATCGACTACAAGACCGGCCGGGCGCCCGCTCCCGCCTATGAGCGGTCGAAGCTCATCGGGGTGCACATCTATGCCCTCCTCTGCGAAGAGGTACTCGGCCGCCGACCGGTGCAGGTCAAGCTGCTCCACCTCAAGGAGCCGACCACCATCGTCGCCGAGCCCTCCGAACAGGCCCTACGCGGGCATCGGCAGAAGGCCGTCGCCGTCTGGTCCGCCATCGAACGGGCCTGCCGCGACGAGGACTTCCGACCCCGCACCTCCCCGCTGTGCAACTACTGCCGCTTCCGGGAGTTCTGCCCCGCCTACGGTGGCGACCCCTCCCGGGCGGCCCCGGTCCTCGGCGGCGCCTGCATGCCCGGTGCAGCATGACCGTTCGAGAGGCAGGCATGCAGACGGACCAAGGTGTCACCGGTCTGGCGAAGGTGGTGGGCGCCGTCGACGACCGGGTCGACACCTGGTTCGAACCACTCCGGGGGAAGCCCGGATTGGACGGCGCCGCCAAGGTGATCACCGGGCTCGGGGACCGTGGGTTGATGTGGGCGGCGACCACAGCGTGGCGGGCCCGACGCCCGGGGCCGTCGCGGGCGCGGGCCGTCCGCGCCCTGGCCGTCGCCGGGGTCGAGTCGAGCCTCGTCAATGCCGGCCTCAAGGCGGTCATCGGGCGCTCACGCCCCGACCGCAGCGCTCTACGGGTGGTCGACGGCGGGGTGCCGGTCCGCGAGCCGAAGACGAGCAGTTTCCCCAGCGGCCATACCCTGGCGGCTTTCTGTGCGGCGACGGTGATGGGCGAGCGGGGTGACCGCGCGGGCAACGCCCTGCTCTTTACCAGTGCAGCACTGGTAGGGGTCAGCCGGCTCCATCTCCGGGCCCACCATGCCTCCGACGTCGTCGGTGGGGCGGCCATCGGCGTCGCGTTGGGCCTGGTGGGCAGGCGGCTGGTCTGACCGTCCTGGCGGAATGGAACCACTCACCCCGGGGTTGGACGGGCATGGAAGCTCGCCGAACCTTTGCCGTGACCTGGGACTATCGATGTCCTTTTGCCAGGAACGGCCATGAGCACCTCCTCGACGGGCTGGAGGCCGGCGCCCCGTGGGACGTGGAGTTCGTGCCGTTCTTCCTCAACCAGTCCCACGTGCCCGAGGGCGGCGTCCCGGCCTGGGAGGATCCGGCCCACCAGCCGGACCTGCTGGGCCTCGCCGCCGGTGTCGTGGTCAAGGAGCGGTTCCCCGAGCACTTCTGGGCCGTGCACCGCTCGCTCTTCGCGGCCCGCCACGACGAGGGCGGTGACCTCCGGGTCCGGGCAGTCGTGCGCGGTGCGCTGGCCCGGGCGGGTGCCGACGCCGATGCCGTCCTCGCCGAGGTGGAGTCCGGCTGGCCGGCGAAGATCGTCCGCGACGAGCACGAGCGAGTTGTCGACCAACTCGAGGTGTTCGGGGTACCGACCTTCATCGTCGGTGACAGCGCGGTGTTCGTCAGGCTGATGAGCCGCCCTGATGGGGATGCAGCCCGTGCGCGCGCCACCGTCGACCGCATCCTCGAGTTGATGACCGACCAACCCGAGATCAACGAGTTCAAGCACACCCGACTGACCCGTTGAGGGACGGTCAGACCCGCCGGCCTTGGTCGGACGGAGGCGGCCCGGCCTACGGCCACCGGCCCCGGCCGGGGCGGCGCTCAGATGCCCACCGTCGAGGCCAGTGCTCCGACCGACGCCTTGATCTGGTCGGCCGTGCCGAACGGCGCGCCGCAGAAGTCGGTGGCGCCGATGTCGGCCAACTGCCGGACCCTGGCCTTCACCTCCGCCTCCGTGCCGACAATGGCCACATCGGCCGGGCCGCCGGCGCCTTCGCGGTCGAGCATGGCCCGATAGGAGGGCAGGTTGCCGTAGATGGAGAAGACCTCGGCGGCCTTCTCCCGGGCCGCAGCGGCATCGTCGGTCACGCACACCGGCAGCCCCACCCCGATCCGGGGCTCGGGGCGGCCGGCCCCAGCGGCCGCCGCCCGGATGGTCGGGACGATGTGGGACTCGACGGTGGCCGGCCCGGTCATCCAGGTCACCGTGCCCGTCGCCATCCGCCCGGCGATCCCGAGCATGGTGGTCCCGAGGGCTGCGACCAGCACGATGGGGGGCGGGGCGTCGATCTGCAGCGGTCCGAACGTGGAGGCGCTGATCGTCTCGCCGACGAAGGACACCTGCTCGCCCTCGAGGAGCGGCATCAGGATGGAGAGGTACTCCCTCATGTGGCGGGCGGGCTTCTCGAACGACAGCCCGAAGACGTTCTCGATCACCAACTGGTGGGACAGCCCGATGCCCAGGGTCAACCGACCACCGGTCGCCGCCTGGACGGTCAGGGCCTGACCGGCCAGCATCACCGGGTGCCGCGGGTAGGTGGGGACGACGGCAGTGCCCAGATCGATGTCCGGCACCTCGCGGCCGATGGCCGCCAAGGCGGTCAGGGCGTCGTAGCCGAAGATCTGCGACGACCACGCCATCTCGATGCCGGCGTCGCGTAGGCCGACCACCTGCCCCACCATCTCCTCGAACGGCTTCTCGGTGTCGAACATCACGCCGATGCGCATTGCGCCTCCCCTTCGTGGCGGTCGAACCCGGCCAGCGCCCGGCGTGGGCCATGGCCTGCCACCAGCGGCCCACCGTACCGGGCGGCCCGGCTCCACGCATGCGGCGCGGCGGGTACCAACGTGAAAGCCGGCCGCGAGTCGGGCAGAATACCCTCATGTCCGTAGCCATCGTCATGGGAAGTTCGTCCGACGCGTCGATCATGGACGACGCCGTCCAGACCCTCCGGACCTTCGCGGTCCCGGTCGAGGTCCGGGTGCTCTCGGCCCACCGGACGCCGGACGACGCCATCGCCTTCGCCCGTGGCGCGGCCGACTCCGGCATCAAGGTGATCATCGCCGCGGCCGGTGGGGCCGCCCATCTGGCCGGTGTGCTGGCGGCAACCACGCCGTTGCCGGTGATCGGTGTGCCGGTGGCCCTGGCCACGCTCGACGGCCTCGACTCGCTGCTGTCCATGGTCCAGATGCCCAAAGGCATCCCGGTGGCCACCGTCGCCATCAACGGAGCACGCAACGCGGCGCTGCTGGCCGTCAGGATCGTGGCGATCTCCGACCCGCGGTTGACCGTCGAGCTGGCGCGTTACTCCCAGGAGCTGGCCGAGCAGGTGCGTGACCAGGACGCCGAGATGGTCGCCCGCTACAAGCGGGGTTAGGACGCGAGCAGCCGGCGCCGGCCCGACCCGCTTGCTCAGGCGGGCGCCCACGGCGGGGCGAGCCCCGCCACCGCGTCCTCCAGCGACACGCCGAAGGGGATGACCGCCATCACCGGGATGTCCACCCCGTTGGCCACGTACCGGCCCACGTGGGCCCTGCACTCGTCGAACGACCCGTGCACGATGAGCGCGTCCACCAACTCGTCGGGGATGGCCGCCACCGCCCCCTTGCGATCGCCGGCCTCCCAGGCGGACCACATCGGCTCCAGCTCCGGCCCCCGCCCCAACCATCGGTGGAACGCCGCGTAGACACCCACGTTCAGGTAGGCGGCGATCATCCGACGGCCCACGGCGCGCACCGCGTCGGCGTCCTCGGAAGGGATGACGAAGATCCGGGCGGCGACCGGGCAGTCCGCTCCCAGTTCCGGCTTCACCGTCGCCACGTCCTCGGCGGACAGCCAGTTGAGGATGGCGCCATCGGCCTCGCGTCCGGCCAGCCGCAGCATCCCCGGCCGGAGTGCCGCCAGGAAGATCGGCGGCGGGTGCTCCACCGGCCGAGCCAGCCGGAAACCCCGCACGGTGAAGGTCTCGTACTCGTGTTCCACCTTCTCGCCGGCCAGGGCCGACCGGAGGAAGCGGATCGTGTCGCGGACCCGTTTGTAGGGCTCGTCGAATTCGATCCCGTTCCACCTGCTCACGATCACGTCCGACGAGGTGCCCAGGCCGAACGTGAAGCGGCCCGGTGCCGCCTCGGCCAGGGCCGCGACACTCTGGGCCAGCAGGGCCGGCCCCCGGGTGAACGCCGGAATGATGGCGACCCCCAGCCGAAGCGACGGCGTCCATGCCGAGGCCAGGGCGAGCGGGGTGAACCCGTCGACGCCGTCGGTCTCCGCCGACCACACGTCGGTGTAGCCGAGGCGAACCAATTCCTCGTACCACCTGCGGTGATCCTCGAGAGTGACCCCGTCGAAGGGGATCGTGATCCCGTGACGCGGTCCGGTCGGCGCTCCTGTGTTCCCATCGGTCATGGCCCCCGTATTACACCCTTCGGGCACGCTGAAGGCATGAAGACCGATCGCAGGCGTCGATTCCCGGGCCCCCAGCCCGAACTCCCCCTGGGGGAACCACCACCGGGGGGAGCGGCCCGACCGTCGGGCGACCGTGGGAAGCAGGCCGACCGCGCCGGCGGCGCCCCGGCCGGCGGCTGGCGCCTCGATGACGACACCCGCCGGATCGGTCTCCAGGGGATCGCCGCCGCCCGGGCCCTCCTCACGACGGCTCCTCAGGGGCGTGGCCGACCCGCCGGCCGGGGCCGGGGACCGGCCGGGCGCGCCGCCTGACGGTCGGCGACGCTACGGTCGAGGCATGCCGACCGTTGCCGAGCACCTCGACTACCCCCCCGACGCCAAGCTGCTGATCCTCAACTGCGCCGATCTCGGCTTGTGCCATGCCTCCACCGTCGGCGTCTACGACGCGCTCCGCGAGGGGATCGGCACCAGTGCGTCGCTGATCGTCCCGGCCCCGTGGGCCCGGGAGTCGGCCTCACGGTTCCGGGGCGATGACGTGGGGGTCCGGCTGACGCTCAACGCGGAGCATGACCTGTACCGTTGGGGCCCGATCACCCAGGCGCCCTCGCTCCTCGACGGTGACGGGGGCTTCCCACGCACGGTCTCCGACGTCTGGGACCACGCCGACCTCGACGAGGTCCGCCGGGAGTGCCGGGCCCAGGTGGAACGGGCGGTCCTGTGGGGGTTCGATATCAGCCACCTCGACGCCCACCTCGATGCCCTGCTGATGCGCCCCGAGTTCTTCGACATCTACCTCGAGCTGGCAGTGGATTTCGCCCTGCCGCTACGTGTGCTCAGTGCCGAGGCGGAGCCCAATGTGGGCTTTCCGGTCCGGCAGCTGGCCGCCGCCGAGGGCGTTCTGTTCGCCGATCGCTACGCAACCCTCCCCCCGCGGGACACCCGCCAGGCCTTCCTCGATCTGGTCGCCGGCCTCGAACCGGGACTCACCGAGGTCACACTGCGCCCCGCGATCGACACCCCCGAGCTGCGGGCAATCACCGGCGACTGGGAGGCCCGGGTGGCCGACCATGTGCTCCTGGTCGCCGATCGCGGTCTGGACCGGGCGATCGCCGAGGCCGGGGTCACGCTCATCGGGTACCGGCCGCTCCACGAGGCGATGCGTCGCCGCTGACGGCCGGACGGCGCCGGTATCCTGAGGGACCACCGATGGGAGCTGCCGTGGCCGAGGGAGAACAGTCGAGAGTCAGGGGAGGCACCGCGCCGTCGACGCCGACCGTGCCCGCCGCACCGCCTCCACCCGTTCTCCGGCCGTTTCAGCTCGAGGGCCTCTTGCTCCTCGACGCCGCCGGCAACGACCCGGTGACCATCGACCGCCTCATCTTCGACGACGACGGGGTGGGCGTGGTCCGCCGCCACGGCGATTCGCCGCGGGTGCTTCCCTGGTCCTCGATGACGACCCACGTGGTCGAGCCGTGGGCAGGCGGGTTGATCCCCGAATGGTGGGTCGACCCGGAGCTCAACAGCGATGCACCACCGGAGGTGCAGACCGGGGTGGTCACCGACCCCGATGCCACCAGTCGTTCCCTGCCCCATGCCGAGCCCGGCGCCCTCATCAGCATTCAGACCCCCACGGGCACCTTCCGTTTCCTCCTGCCCGGGTGGGATCCGGCCGAGCTGTCCGACCGGATCGCGGCGTTGGCGGTGAGCCACCAGGGGCCGTCGGGAGTCACGTCCGTGACCACCGTGATCGGCTCGGACCGCAGATCGCGGCGTGGCCGGGGGACCCCCACCGGCGAACCGGTCTCCACCTGGTCGAAGGTGCATCCCTACCTGGTGGTCGCCCTCCTCGTGTTCATTGGGGCAGCGGTCACGCTCATCCTCCTCCAGAGTGCGGGCGCCATCCACCTCCCCTTCCTGGGCGGCGCCAACCCCGGGTCGCTCGGACCGCTCAGAACTCGGTGACCGCAGCGATGCGCCGGCGCAGGCCCTGATACTCGGGAGTATTGGTGGCGGGCAGCAGCGCCATCATCACCCCCATCGAACCCGACACCTTCATCCGTCCCTGCATGAAGGCCACGTTGGGGTCGAGATCACCCCGCTGTACCGCCACGGCGTCGTCCCACACCAAGGTGAGGGTCACGTCGGGATCGTCGACCGCACCGAGAGCGCTGTCGCGGAGGCGGCCGTCCTCGAGGACCCAGTAGTAGGAGATGTCGCCGTCGGGCCCGCCGGTGATCTCGTACTGGAGCCGGGCAGACAGGCCAGGGCGCTCGGGCTGGTCGGCCGCCAGTGCCCGGGTCTCGTCGAACCACTCCGCGGAAAGCCACTTGCTCACGGCACTCCCCAACTCGCTGTCGTCGCCCGCCCGATGCTACCGGTGGTGCAGGGCGCCTGTGGGATGCGCGCCGGCTACCCGTGGCGGACGATCCCGGGGATCGCCGAGAACAGGTCCGTCTCGACCTTGCCGTCGGTTTCGGGCACGACCACCGAGCCATCGGCCGCCTTGACCAGGGCCAACCGATAGTCGTCATGGGGATGGACGGTGCGCATCACCTCGGGCGGCAGCCCGAACCAGAACCGCGAGTTGGGGTCCACCTGGGTGGCATGGGCCAGCAGGGCCTCGCGGCGCACGTCGGCAACGGCAGAGATGTCGACGCTGGCGGTGGCGACCTCGTCGGGGACGCCTTCCCACCGACTGCGCCACGCATCGTCGAACGGGGACTCGAGGCCCAGCTCCTCGAACTTTTCGTGGATCTCACGGAAGCGGGCCACCGAGAAGACCGTGTAGTACAGCTTGGCGGGCTGCCACGCCTTGCCGGCGCCCGGGTAGCGATCCGGGTCCCCGGCCGCCCGGAAGGCGGCCACCCCGATGTCGTGGACGCGGAGGTGGTCGGGGTGCGGATAGGAACTCTGGTCGTCGCCGTAGACGACCATCACCTGTGGCCGTGTGCGGCGGACGACGGTCACCAGGCGCTCCACCGCCTCCTCGAGTGGGGCATGGGCGAAGCAGCCCGGGTTGGCATTGGCCTCGGACCCGGCCATCCCCGAGTCGCGGTAGCCGAGCATGACCACCTCGTCGTAGCCGATGATCTCGGCGGCCCGGTCCAGCTCCTCCTGCCGCACCTCACCGATCCGTCCGCGGACTTGAGGGGTGTCCAGGGCGGGATTGAGGATCTCCCCCTCCTCGCCCCCGGTGCAGCAGACCAGGACGGTGTGGATCCCTTCGGCATGGTAACGGGCGACGGTCCCCGCCCCCTTGGAGGCTTCGTCATCAGGGTGGGCGTGGACGGTCAACAGGCAGAGCGGCTGAGGCATGCCGATCACGCTACCGGGCAGGAAACCCCTAAGCTTCAGGGCGAAGCACGAGGAAGGATCTACCACCATGGGCGTCTTGAAGCGAATGTCCGGAATTCTCCAGGCAAAGACCAACAAACTGCTCGACAAGGCCGAGGATCCGCGCGAGTCGCTCGACCTCTCGTATCAGAAGCAGCTCGAGAGCCTCCAGAAGGTCCGTCGAAGCGTGGCCGACGTGACCACGGCGAAGAAGCGGATCGAGTTGCAGGCGACCCAGCTGCAGCAGCAGGCCGACAAGCTCCAGCAGCAGGCCAAGGCCGCTCTGACCCAGGGGAACGAGGACCTGGCCCGGGAGGCACTCGCCCGCAGGGAGGCCCTGCAAGGGCAGCTCGACGACCTCGGGACCCAACACCAGCAGGTGGCCGACCAGGAGCAGAAGCTGATCGCCACCGCCCAGAAACTGCAGGCCCAGGTCGATTCGTTCCGCACCAAGAAGGAGACGATGAAGGCCACCTACACCGCGGCCGAGGCGCAGACGAAGATCGGCGAGGCGGTCTCGGGCATCTCCGAGTCGATGAGCGACGCCGGTCTGTCGATGCAACGGGCCCAGGACAAGATCGCAGGCATGCAGGCCAGGGCCGGTGCCATGGACGAGCTGCTGGCCTCGGGGGCCCTGACCGACCTCTCCAATCCGGTCGACGACATCCAGGCCCAGCTGGACAAGGCCTCGACCACTTCGGCCGTCGACTCCCAACTGGCCGCCCTCAAGGCAGAAGTCGGCGCCGGGAGCGCTCCGGCGGAGCTCGGACCGGCCGGTGGCGAGGGGTCACCATCATGATCATCCGCATCCTGGGCGAGGGCCAGTACGAGATTCCCGAGAGTGAGCGGGGCACGCTGGAGGGGCTGGATGCCGCGCTGGTGAGCGCCGTCGAAGGCGGCGACGACGCCGCCTTCGCCACCGCGTTGGGGGCCATCATCGACGAGGTGCGCCACGCCGGGCAGACGCTGGCCGACGACGCCTTCGCTCCGTCCGACCTGGTCGTACCCTTTGCCGACGCCACCCTCGCAGAAACCAAGTCCCTGCTCGCCGACTCCGGCGACGCAGTCGGGCCGGACGACCGCTGAGGTCCACGCCATGACCACAGCACGCAACATTCCCCCGGACCGGGGCCTGAGCATCCGGATGTTCACCACCGGGCTGATGATCGTGATCCTCTACGCGGTCGTCATCGGGCTGCTCATCGCGTTCGGTCTGTCGTGGTCCCTGGTTCTGATCCTCGCCGGCGCCATCCTCTTCGTGCAGTACTGGTTCTCCGACAAGATCGCCCTGTTCGGGATGGGCGGGCGATTGGTCACCCCGGAGCAGGCACCCCAGCTCCACGGCGTCATCGACCGGCTGTGCGCCATGGCGGACATGAAGAAGCCCCGGGTGGCAATCGCCGACACCGACGTCCCGAATGCCTTTGCCACCGGACGCAGCCCGAACAGCGCGGTGGTGTGTGCCACCACCGGCCTGATGCGCCGCCTGGACGACTCCGAACTCGAAGCGGTGCTCTCCCACGAGCTGTCCCATGTGGCCCATCGCGACGTCGCCGTCATGACCATCGCCAGCTTCCTCGGGATGATGGCCGGCCTGGTCACCCGGATGATGCTGTGGACCGGGCTGATCGGGGGATTCGGCGGCGGCCGGGGCGGCAACAACAATGCGGGCAATCAGGCCGCCCTCGTCGAACTGGGCGTGCTGGTCGTCTCGATCGTCGTCTACGCCATCAGCTTCCTGCTGACCATGGCGCTGTCGCGCTATCGCGAACTGGCCGCCGACCGGTCCGGGGCGCTCCTCACCGGGCGGCCGTCGGCGCTGGCCTCGGCGCTGGTCAAGGTGACCGGGGAGATGTCGCGCATCCCGACACGCGACCTCCGGTCCACTGAGAGCTTCAACGCCTTCTACTTCACCCCGGCCATCGCCAAGAGCGGGGTCAGCCTGTCCACGATCTTCTCCACCCATCCGCCGCTCGACAAGCGGCTCGCCCAGCTCGCTGCCATCGAGGCCGAACTGGGCCGCCCTTCATGACCGAAGCGGCCGGCCGGTGACCGGGTGTCGCTGATGGGCCGCGCCTGATGGGCCTGCTCGACACGCTGCTCGGGCGGACCAAGCCGGTCCAGTCCAATCTGGACGCCCTGTTCGCCCTGCCGTCGGCCTCCATCACCCTCCAGAGCGCTGCAGGCATGTCGTGCTCGGGCCATGCAGGGGTGTGCTTCAAGCCCCCGTCGGGCCAGGGGTTCGAGGAGATGCAGGCCGAGGTGGTCAAACTGCTGTCCATGGACGGCAGCGGCGGGTTGCGCAAGGCGGAGGATTCCTACGGCTATCACTGGCTGGTCGTCGAGGACCCGGACATCGAGGCACTCGTCACGCAGATCCACCTGGTGAACTCGTCGCTGTCTGATGCCGGTTGGGGGCCCCAGCTGCTCTGCTCGGTCTTCGGCCTCGCCACCCTGCCCACCACCGATCCCCCGTCGGAGGCCGACCCGGGTCCGACATCCATCACCGTCGGGCCCGGCCACGTGGTGCCGTCGAGCGCCTTTCTGGTCTACCTGTTCAAGCGGGGCACCTTCTACCCCTTCGTGCCCACCGGAACCGAGAAGCGGGACATCGAAGAGGAGCTCAAGCTGAAGAGCCTGGTGGCCGACGACCTGGTGGTGGAGGCCGACCTCGATCGGTGGTTCCCGCTGTGGGACCTGCCCGTCGGTTGACCCCTGCCTGGGAGTCCGGCGGGCAGACGGCTCAGAGCGGCTCCGGGCCGATGGCGTCGATGGCGTCGATGGCGCGTGCCAGATCCAGGTCGAACTGGGTGATCCCACCCGAGTCATGGGTGATCAGGGCCAGGGTCACCCGGTTGTAGCGGATGTCGATGTCGGGGTGATGGTTCGCCTCTTCGGCAAGGCGGCCCACCTCCCCCACGAAGGACAGTGCATCCGCGAAGGTTGCGAGCGTGACGGTCCTGATCAGCTTGCCGCCGACCAGGTGCCACTGCACGGCTGGGTCCGCCGACAACGCGGTTCGCACGTCCGACTCGCTCAGCACCGGTTGGCTCATGACGTCGACCTCCTCTGTTGACGGCCCGGGATCAGGTAGGCGCCCCGATGGGGGCAGTGGGCGTGAACGCCACGGGCAAGGCCTCGTAGCCGGACACGAAGTTGGCCTCACGCTTGGGCGGCTCACCGTCGTCGACCAGGACCAGGTCCGGCAGCCGGTCGAGCAGGCGGTCGAGCATGACGCTCAACTCCATGCGGGCCAGACGATTGCCCATGCAGAAATGGGCGCCGAATCCGAACGCCAGGTGGTCGTTGGGACTCCGCCGGATGTCGAAGCGCTCGGGCTGGTCGAACACCCGTTCATCACGGTTGGCGGAAGGGTAGAGCAGCAGCAGCTTCTGCCCTTCCCGCAGGGTCTCCCCGTGGAGCTCCACGTCCCTGGTCATCCGCCGGGCCATGTTCTTGATCGGTGACACCCACCGCAACATCTCCTCGATGGCCGCCGGCATCAGGCTGCGGTCCTCGGACAGGTCCCGGAACTGGTCCGGATGGCGGAGCAGCTCGTACATGCCACCGCTGAGCACGTGGCGGGTCGTCTCGTCACCACCGACCAGGATCAGCAGCGACTCGTAGATCAACGTCGCCTCGTCCAACCGGTCCCCCTCGATCTCGGCGTGGACCAGGGTCCCGATCAGGTCGTCGGACTGCCCGTCGCGACGCCGTTGATCGGCCACCGCGGTGATGTACCCGGCGTACTCGATGGCAGCCAGGGCGGCCCGGTCCATGGCCCCGGGATCGGGTGAGCCCAGCGCTTTCACCATGTCGTCGGACCACCGCAGCAGGTCGTCGCGGTCGTCGGGGGCCACCCCCAGCATGTCGCCGATGACGATCATGGGCAGGGGGGCGGCGATGTCTGCTACGAAGTCGGCCGAACCGGATTCGCACACCAGGTCGATGATCCCGTCGCAGATGGAGCGGATGCCGGGCTCGCTCTCCCGGATGCGGCGTGGGGTGAACCCTTCGTTGACCAGGCGCCGCCGGCGCACGTGCTCGGGAGCGTCGGTGTCGATCATCATCGGCAGCGCCTCGCTGTCGGGTCGGATCCCGCCGGCGTTGGAGAAGGTCTCGGGGTCCTTGGAGATCTCCTTCACGTCGGCGTAGCGTGTGATGCCCCACACGCCGGCAGCCTCGTCGAAGTAGGCAGGCGCATGCTCGCGCATCCAGGCGAAGGCGGGAAACGGGTCGCCGCCGTAGAAGGTCCCGTCGGTCAGACCGATGGTCAGATCACCGGGCGGAACGGTCATGGGTGGGTCATCGACTCGGGCCGGACCGCCTGGTCGAACTGCTCGCCGGTCAGATAGCCGAGCGCCACGGCCGACTCGCGCAGTGTGCTCCCCTCCTTGTGGGCCTTCTTCGCCACCTCGGCCGCCCTGTCGTATCCGATCAGCGGGTTGAGCGCGGTCACCAGCATCAGCGAGTTCTCGAGGTGCTGGCGGATGCGGGCCTCGTTGGGCTCCAGCCCCTCGACGCAGAACCGGGTGAACGCGGCCGATGCCTCGGTCAACAGCCGCACCGAGTGCAGGACGTTGTGGATGATGACCGGCTTGCACACGTTCAGCTCGAGATTGCCCCTGGCCCCGGCCATGGCCACCGCGCCGTCGTTACCGTAGACCTGGATGCACACCATGATCATGGCCTCGCACTGGGTGGGGTTGACCTTGCCCGGCATGATCGACGAGCCCGGCTCGTTCTCGGGCAGCGAGAGCTCCCCGAGCCCGCTGCGGGGGCCCGACCCCAGCCACCGCAGATCGTCGGCGATCTTGATCAGGGAGGCGGCCAGTGTGCGAAGGGCCCCGCTGGCCGCCACCAACGCGTCGTGGGCCGCCAGGGCGGCGAACTTGTTGGGTGCGGAGACGAACGGCAGCCCGGTGAGCTCGGCGATGGCGGAGGCCACCCTGGTCCCGAACTCGGGATGGGTGTTGAGGCCGGTTCCCACCGCGGTCCCACCGGCTGCCAGCTCGTAGAGGTCGTCGAGGGCGAGCTCGATCCGTCGGAGATCGGCGTCGAGCTGGGCGACATACCCCGAGAACTCCTGCCCGAGCGTCAGCGGCACCGCGTCCATCAGGTGGGTGCGCCCGATCTTGGTGATGCCGGCGAACGCCTCCGCCTTTGCCTGCAGGGCATTCCGCAGGTGTTTGACGGTTGGCAGCAGCCGATGGGTGATCTCCTCGACGGCGGCGATGTGCATGGCGGTCGGAAAGGTGTCGTTGGAGGACTGCGACATGTTGACATCGTCGTTGGGGTGCACCGGTACCTTGGACCCCATCTCGCCACCGGCCAGCTCGATGGCGCGGTTGGAGATCACCTCGTTGGCGTTCATGTTGCTCTGGGTGCCACTGCCCGTCTGCCAGACACTCAGGGGGAAGTGGTCGTCCAGCCTCCCTTCGGACACTTCCCGCGCCGCGGCGATGATCAGCGAGGAGATCTCGGGCGACATCTTGCCCAGGTCGGCGTTGACCTGGGCCGAGGCCTCCTTCAGCACACCGATGGCCCGGATGAGCGGTTCGGGCATCCGGTCGTCACCGATCGGGAAGTGGTGCAGGGAGCGAGCCGTCTGGGCGCCCCAGTACCGGTCCGCCGGCACCTCGATGGCCCCCATGGAGTCGGTTTCGAGGCGAACGTCCTTGGTCATGCTCGGTTCCTTTCGTGTGGGCCCACCACGGTGCAGGTGGAGTCTGCCAGTTCCGGGTCAGTCGGTCGCAAGGCGGCACCCCGGGCAGAATCCCACCAGGTCGAACTGATGGCCGGTGACCCGGTAGCCCTGCTCTTCGGCAACGGCGCGGGCGGCCTCGGCCATGGCCCGTTCGAGGCGGGGCGAGGGCACCACGTCCTCCACCTTCCCGCACCGGCCACAGGCCAGGTGGTGGTGGTGCCCGGCCAGTTCCTCGGTCAGCTCGAACCGACCGTGATCGTCGACGCCCGACACCCGCCGGACCACCCCGGCGTCGATCAGCGTCGTAACGTTGCGATAGGCGCTGGATTGGGGGAGCTCGACGGTCGACGCAAGGATCTCGGGGATGGAAAGCGGCCTGCCCGCGCCGGCCAGGGTGGCCACCAGGGCCTGGCGCATCGGCGTGTACCGCTGCTCGAGGCCGGCCAGGCGCAGGGCGACCTGCTCGTGGACGGAAGACGCTGCGCTCACACCGGCAACACTACGGCGTCGCGCATCCCGGTCCGTGCGAGGGGGCGCCCCGCGCTCAGGAGGCACCGAGGCCCCCGTGCCGAGGCTGTCGGACGGGGAGTTCGAGCGTGCGGGCCGATCGGGCGGTCGGGCGGGACCCCCACCGCTCCCGGGCCGAGGTGACCACGAAGGCCGCAAGGTACGCGCCGGTGGCCACGCCGACGATCCCGAAGCTGGGAGGCATCCTGGGGACCAGGTAGGCCAACGTCAGCCCGATCCACATCGAGGCGACGGCGATGCCGGCCGAGAGCCACAGGGCGACGAACGGCCGCGCGGTGAGCCGCTGGCTGGCCCCCGCAGGAGCCGCCAGAAGCCCGAGCAGCAACAGGGCGCCGACCGCCTGGGTTGCCACGCCGGCCGTGATCCCCAGCAGAATGAAGAAGGCGTAGCCGAGGGCCCTGACCGGCACGCCCCGGGCGGAGGCCACCGCCTGGTCGAGGCTGACGAACAGCAGTGGCCGCCCGATGGCGACGAAGACGACGACGATGACCAGGGCGACCATGGCGTCGGTGAACGCCTGTGAGGACGACAGCCCGAAGATGGAGCCGAAGAGGACGTTGACCCCGGCATTGGCGCCCACCCCACCAGTGCCGCTCCGGGAGGTGGTGAAGATGGAGAGGAAGAGGGCACCGAGCCCCAGGACCCAGGCGAACACCGATCCGATCACCGTGTCGTCGGCGTTGGCCCTGCGACCCAGGACGGCCATCACGATGGCCACGGCGATGCACCCCCCGTAGAGGCCGACGCGCAGATCGATACCGAAGGCGAGCGCAGCCAGCGCCCCGGTGAAGGCCACGTGCGACAGGGCATCACCGGAGAACACCTGGCCCCGCAGCACCACCACGTAGCCGACGAGGCCGGCCGCCAGGGCGATGCAGGTGCCGGCCCCAAATGCGGAACGGAGGAACGGGTGGGCAAGCATGTGGGCGATCCCCACCAGCGGATCGACGGTCATCATGCGCCAACCACCATCCGCGGCCCCGGGCGGGTTCCCCGGGCGGGGCGGCGGCGTAGCCGGTTGGCCGATGCCCGGCCGGCCGCAGCCGCCACGTAGACGGCAAAGCCGAAGGTCGAGACGTAGAAGCCCACCGGGTAGACCGAGAAGAAGGCCACGCCGAGGGAGAGCCAGGTGATGGCCACGGCCACCACGATCGTGACCACGAAGCTCGCCGCCGGCCGGGCGGTGATCTGCTGGGCGGCAGCAGCCGGCATCACCAGCAGGGCGAACACCAGCAGTGCCCCCGTGATCTGGCTGACCTCCGCCGCGGTGCAGCCGAGGAGCACCAAGAAGACGATCGAGAGCGCCCGCACCGGAACCCGTCGTGCCACGGCCACATAGGGGTCGACCGTGGCGAAGAAGAGCGGTCGGGCCAGGACGGCCAGGACGGCCAGGACGACGACCGCGACCGCCCCGAGCGCCACCACCTGCCCGTTCGAGATGCCGAGGAACGTGCCGAACAGCAGTCCGGTGAGGCTGTCGAGGAAGCCGCCGTAGAGGCTGACGAACAACGCCCCGCAGGCGAGGGCGAAGGCCTGGACGGTGCCGATGACCGCCGACTCCTCGCTTCTCGCCCGCTCCGAGGACGACCGCGGTACGACGGCGATGACGAGTGCGGCCGCGATGCTGGCGGCGAAATAGCCGATCGTCGCGCTGAGGCCCAGCCAGATGGCGCAGGCGGCACCCGGGAACGACACCACGGCCAGGGTGTGGCCCGCGAAGCTCTGTCGTCGCAGCACCATAAACCACCCGATGGCCCCGGCGATGACGGCCACGATGGTCCCGGCCCGGTAGGCGTTCACCATGAAGTGCAGGGCGAACATCTGGTGCACATCGTCCACCGGGTTCCACGCCAGTCCATCAGCGGCCAGGGTCATGACGGCCCCGCTGCGGTCGGCCCCGGTGTCGTCACCGGGTACGTCCGGTGTGCCGGTCGGCGTGGTGGGCGGGAGCTTCGGGATGGCCGACGACCACCAGGCGCCCGCCGGAGGACCGCAGCACCTCGATGGTCGTCCCGTAGAGGGTGCTGAGGGTCGCCGAGTTGATGACGTCCTCGGGCGCCCCGCTCACCGCATGGCCCTGGGCCACGTAGACCACGCCGTCGAGGGACGACACGATCGGGTTGACGTCGTGGGCGACGATGAGCACGGTGATCCCGTGCTCCTTGCTGATCGTGGAGATGAGGCCGGCCACCGACGCCTGGTTGGGAAGGTCCAGGCTGTCCAGGGGCTCGTCGAGCAGCAGCAACCGCGGGCGGCGGACCAGTGCCTGCGCGATCAGCAGGCGCTGCTGCTCACCTCCGGACACCTCGCCGATCGGGCGGTGTGCGTACGAGCTGGCACCGACCAGCTCGATCACCTCGTCCACCCGCCGGCTCTGGGCCCGGCGATCGGCAAAGAGCCGGGCGCCGCCCGGGATCGGCAGACCCCAGCGGTCGCCGTCGCTGCCCAACCGCACCACGTCGATGCCACGGATCCGGAGGCTCGGGTCGAAGTTCCTCCGCTGGGGGAGGTACCCGATGTCCCTGCCGGTGCTGCCGGGGGATCCGCCCAGGACGGTCACCGAGCCTTCGGCCAGGGGCACCATCCCGAGGATCGCCTTGATCAAGG
>Ga0224534_1000918_pt1 | contig 16814 bp, 10 predicted proteins | sample 714E12024metaG_FD_172012 | JGI IMG/M metagenome (GOLD analysis project Ga0224534, IMG submission 172012) | Peat soil microbial communities from Stordalen Mire, Sweden - 717 E1 20-24 | ecosystem: Environmental > Terrestrial > Soil > Wetlands > Peat | place: Sweden: Norrbotten County, Stordalen... | reverse complement strand
TCGGCACCCTTACCCCGACTGCCATCACCCTCACCACCAACACCACCAATCCCGCCCCCAACCAACCCTTCACCCTCTCCGGCACCCTCACCGCTAACAACACCCCCCTCCCCGGCAAACTCATCACGCTCGGCAGAATCGGTCCGTCAGGCACCTGGGGCACGGCGGCCACCACCACCACCGACGCCAACGGCGCCTACACCTTCACCCGCAGCGAATCCCAGGGCAGCTACTCCTACGAGGCACTCTTCCTCGGCGACACCTACGCCCCCGCTAACGCTGTGGTTATACTCACCGTCGGCACCCTTACCCCGACTGCCATCACCCTCACCACCAACACCACCAATCCCGCCCCCAACCAACCCTTCACCCTCTCCGGCACCCTCACCGCTAACAACACCCCCCTCCCCGGCAAACTCATCACATTCCTTAGCGAGGATCCGTCAGGCAACTGGAGCCGGCTCGCCACCACCACCACCGACGCCAACGGCACCTACACCTTCACTCACAGCGAATCCTCCCAAGGCAATTACGACTACCAGGCACTCTTCGCCGGCGACACCACCTACGGCTCCTCCTTTGCTTCGGTCCGCATCGGCGTCGGCAACCTTCAAAAATCCGTCACTAGTCTTCTCGCAACAAATAATACGCCTGCCGTTAACCAAACCTTCACTCTCTATGGATTCTTGCAAGACGGAGTCAGCGGCGCGCCCCTCGCCGGTCAACCTATCATCTTGCAGATCACCAGTCCATCGGGCCAAAACGTCAGTGTGGGCACCACCACCGACGCCAACGGCACCTACACCTTCACCCGCAGCGAATCCACGCAGGGCACCTATGTATATCAAGTCGAATTCTGGGGCAATTCAAGCTATCTTGCGTCCCCCCCCTCCATGCTTGAAATGAACATAGGAAATCCTATACCGACCACACTTTCTTTAAATATCACAAATAACAACCCCGACGTCAATCAGTCTTTCACCATTTCAGGATACCTAACGGATATAAACGGGACGAAGCTTTCGGGCAGGGCACTTACTGTGTGGACTCGGCTTCCTACAGGACAAATGGCTCCGAGGGGAGAGCCGGCTACTGACTCGAACGGCTATTACTCTGTGACTATTAGCGAGCAAAACTCAGGTCAATATAGATATGAAGTTGACTTTCCAGGCGACGGCACGTACGGACAGAGCGCAAACTGGGTACTGGTGGCGATCGGCACCCTCCAACCTACTAAAATTTCCGCGAATACAAATGTCACCAACCCCGGCGTCAGCGAATCCTACACGTTATCTGGAAACCTCACGGATGCGAATGGCACACCTCTCTCAGGAAAAGAGGTAGACCTGTACCAGTCTGTGACTGGGCAGCTAACGCAGCGAGAGTCTATTCTTCAAACAAGATACACCGACCAGAACGGCCACTATTTCTTTATTTTGAATGAAAGCACTAGTTCAAACTACACATACACTGCCAGGTTTTGTGGGGATCAGATTTACGCATACTCTCAGGCCACGGTCCGCCTCACAGTCGGCACCCTCACTCCCACCACCATCACCCTCACCACCAACAACACCACTCCCGCCGTCAACCAGTCATTCACCCTCTCAGGCACCCTCACCGCTGGCACCACCCCCCTCTCCGGCAAACCCATCACGCTCGGCAGAACGGATCCATCAGGCAACTGGAACGCGGCCAACACCACCACCACCAGCACCAACGGCACCTACACCTTCACCTGTAGCGAATCCGCGCAGGGCGTCTACACCTACCAGGCAGAGTTCCTCGGCGATACCTACGCCCCCGCTAACGCCACGGTCCGCCTCACAGTCGGCACCCTCACTCCCACCACCATCACCCTCACCACCAACAACACCACTCCCGCCGTCAACCAGTCATTCACCCTCTCAGGCACCCTCACCGCTGGCACCACCCCCCTCTCCGGCAAACCCATCACGCTCGGCAGAACGGATCCATCAGGCAACTGGAACGCGGCCAACACCACCACCACCAGCACCAACGGCACCTACACCTTCACCTGTAGCGAATCCGCGCAGGGCGTCTACACCTACCAGGCAGAGTTCCTCGGCGATACCTACGCCCCCGCTAACGCCACGGTCCGCCTCACGGTCAGCCTCACGGTCGGCACCCTCACTCCCACCACCATCACCCTCACCACCAACAACACCACTCCCGCCGTCAACCAGTCATTCACCCTCTCAGGCACCCTCACCGCCGGCACCACCCCCCTCTCAGGAGAGAACGTTACGATCTACCACCTCCTCAACGGCATCCGCTACAACGACACCACCAACACCACCAACGCCACCGGCCAGATCGCTCTCACCACCAGCGGGGCCTCCACCGGCACACGCACCTACTCCGCCACCTTCACCGGTGACACCTCCTATCAGAACTCGACAAGCAGCGCCGTCACCATCACAGTCATCAACATCACCAAGATGGGGACCGCGCTCACCATTGCCGCGCCCGCATCTGCACTGACGAAGCAGAACTTCACCGTCAACGGCACGCTGAGCGCCAGCGCAGTTGGGGTAGGTAGCGCGAACATCACCCTGCAGCGTTCCACGAACAACGCCGCGTGGACTAACGCGACGACGACGGCAACCGATGTGAACGGTAATTACCAGTTCAGTTACAACGAGTCGGCAGCAGGCACCTACTACTACCGCGCGGCTTACAGCGGCAACGCAACGTACGGCAGCGTCACGAGCAACACGGTGAGCGTCAACATCACCAAGGCGTCTACCGCACTCACCCTCACCGCGTCAAACACCACTCCCGCCGTCAACCAGTCCGTCACCTTCACCGCCACCCTCAGGAGCGGCGGCACGCCCATCCCCAAGCTCATCACCGTCTACTACATCCTCAACGGCGTCCGCTACAACTACGCCACAGCCTACACCACGCTCACCTTCGCAACGAAATGGACCACCCCCGGGGTGCGTACGTACTACGCCTCCTTCGCCGGCGACAGTTCGTATAACGCATCAGCAAGCAGCGGCGTCCCAATCAGCGTCGGAGCGACCCAGCTCACCCTCACCGCGTCAAACACCACTCCCGCCGTCAACCAGTCCGTCACCTTCACCGCCACCCTCAGGAGCGGCGGCACGCCCATCCCCAAGCTCATCACCGTCTACTACATCCTCAACGGCGTCCGCTACAACTACGCCACAGCCTACACCACGCTCACCTTCGCAACGAAATGGACCACCCCCGGGGTGCGTACGTACTACGCCTCCTTCGCCGGTGACAGCTCCTCTCAAGCATCGACGAGCGCAGTCGTGACGATCACCGTTCATTAGTCCCGGGACGCGAGCGATAGTGTTGTTTGCGCACAAAGCATGAGGCGACCGCGAAGATCAACGCCACCTGCACCAACGGCACCTACACCTTCACCCGCACCGAATCCAGGGGCTTCCAAATCTTCTTCGCAATCATCTTCGGCGACACCTACGCCCCCGCTAACGCCTCGGTCACCTTCCCCATCGGCACCCTCACTACCCCCGCCCTGACCATTACAAATGCTCTCTCCGTATCGCACGCATGTCGTTTCAATGTTTACTTGAGCGATCTCTACGGGCGGATTCACACGCAAAAGCAGGCGATCTTAGTCGCTTGTCGCTCCGTGTTCTCGACCACTTCTGCGCAACTATATCCATTCCTAACAAAATTGGCCTGTCGAAAACAAGTTCTTCAGGTGAAAGGGCACCTCAAATGGTCGCACGAACCGACATCGATCTTCGCGTATTGCTCCAGTTTAGGCGGGCCGACGAGAATAGCACCCCCTGAGGTGCGCGTGCAGTCTTCTTGTCGTAGTTTGTCGCACAAGCGGGTCTCTATTCGTCGTCCTCTCTCTCGCTTCCCGCGATCAGGCATAAGCTCAGAGCGTGTCTGACGGCGATCTCGCAACGCAGTTCTGCGCATAGCGCTCTTGAAGTAACGGTGTTTGCGTCATCGACCCTCCAGCGCCAAGAGGGCACTGGCAGACATTTTTGTAGGTAACCAAATTTGGCCACCAAAAGCTCCGACCTCTGCTTAGCCATCATAATTATCACTGAGACGCAGCGTTTGTGTCAGTCTGCCAGCGTGACGTTTGTTACTGTCACTCTTTTGGTCTCGCTCAACGTCTACGCGCTCGAGATCTTTGTCGTGCTCATTACCATTGAATTCCTCGTGCTCGTCGAACTTACCAAGCTTCGGTGATCAACATAGCATGGAGAAAGAACATAGCATGGAGAAAATCGCTCACTTAGTTTTGCAGCTACGCATCATCTATTGCAGGCAGGATAATCTTCGATGGGCCGTGACGCGGAGGCTACGTGCCATAGATTCTATTAGTCTTGTTTGCCGGTAAGCTCGATTTGTGATCTATCGTGAAGCGTCAGCATTCACCCGCTTTGTGCTATTCGACATGAGACACCGTCGTTGCGTCAGATGTTGAATCTTTGACCTCGTCAAATCTTAAGAATAGCAGTGCGCCGCTAAACCTTCATAATTATATATAGAATATCATAAAACTAATTAAATAAATAAAATTCAATCGTGGCGCTCGAGTAACCCTCTAGCATTCGTGAGTCTCGAACCGCGAATACCCCTTAGGCGCTGCTCACCAGTGATGCGTACGACGATGTCAATTCCAGGCGGCAGCCGCTCTAGTCTGTCCTGAAAATATCGTAAAGTTTTGGTCAACTTTTTATTGTAGCCGCTTACGATCGGGTCCGCCACGCAGCAGCTCGTTCGACGGGGCTCGCTCAGCCCTCTCTTGCTCGATCTCTTCTTCACTACGGAACGTAAGCTCAGGTAACGCGTGCTGCGAGGGGCGGTTCTCGTTGACTTATCGTGCTTCAGTTGAGGAACTAAACTGCAGCCGGTGTGACCAGACGACTGTTACACTGTCGTGGCACGGCGGCTTCGGCTTCCCGGACAGCACCTACTGAAATCGAACTGCATCGTTACTGCCTCCAGCGTCGCGCTTTTAGCATCAAAACCATTAAACGCGTCGCGAAGGTGCGCTGCCATTGGAGGTTGCGAAGGCCGTACCGACAGGGTGACTATGCACGTTCCGGCATATCTCTGCTATGCGTGCTACGATCGCTCAATAACGGTAATATTATATTCTATCGTCGATGTAGAACCTATAGTACTTTCTACGTGTAAAAGGCCGGCAATACGGTTTTGAAATATAAGGAGGGTCACCAGATGCCGGGCGACGAAGAACAGAGACAACGAGACGGCATCTTGACCTCAGGCGAATCCGCTGCTACTTTCGGGGACCAAGGCGCCAATGTCGGCGCTGATGGAACCGAAGTAACGCGCAGTGCCCGCGGTAGAAACGATGCGCGGAAGCGCTCAAGCGGAGTCTCCACTCCCACGATCATCACCGGCACTGCAACCGCCGGCAACAGTTCGTTGGGCACGACGTCACGATCGCCGGGCGGCTCACGGCAAACGGCGCAGAGCTGGCAGGAGAGTCCGTCTTCCGCCCCAATATGGATGATCCGAAGAAAAAGGTCCTCACGGCCACCACCAGCACCCACAACTCAGGCTCCTATCAGTTCATCCTCACGGACAGCGTCGCCACCACACACGTGTACAGCGTTTGCGCCGACGATAATAGCACCTATAGCCGCGCACAGAGCACCGAAATGCTGCTGACATACGCCGCACGAGCAGCAGAAGCTCCCGCGGCCAGGGCGCGGACTATTTTCAACTTGGCTTGGTATGAGCTCTTTGCCATATTCCTTATCCTCGCTGGCGAGGGCTTGCTCTTCGCTGGGTACCGCGTCGCTGGGGTCGGCGTGCAAGCGTTGAACCTCGTCGTGATTGTCGTCGCGGTAGGAGTGCTGAACGGAGACCGCGTCGAGCTCTTAGAAGTGCTTGCTTTGGTGTCGTTGTTGCGCGTAGTCAACCTCTCCTTCACGCTCATCCCGACGACGACCTTGTACTGGTTGGTGGCGATGTACGGCGTGATGTTCATTCCGATTATCTTGGTCGTTGCTCACCGAAAGCTGAGCCGCCACGACCTTGGTCTCACGGGGGGCTTACAGTTGACGTACCTCATTCCGATAGGCAGCCTCGTCGGCGTAGCGCTGGCGCTTATCGAGTACCAAATTCTCGCAAATCCTGCCTTCATACCCTCATACTCGCTTGTCTGGCTTGTCGAGCTCAGCGTCGTGATGATCTTCGTCGTAACGCTCGTGGAAGAGCTGCTCTTTCGAGCCCTGCTGCAACCGCAGCTTGTAGAACGGAGCGGGCCGATCGTTGGCATACTCATCACGAGCATCATCTTTGGTGCGATGCAATCAGGCTACGCCAACTACTACGAGCTGCTCTTCGCGTTCGGAGTAGGGCTCCTCTTTGGCGTCGCATATTACAAGACAAAAAACCTGCCGTTTGTAATCACGATGCACGCAGTGAACAATATACTCCTGTTCGGGGTGCTCCCCTTTTTGCCTATAATAGCTGTGCGGCCTTGAATGCCACGAAGGCGCAAAAAATGATCAGGAGCGTCACGTTGATCCCGCGCACCGTTACGGCTGCCTTCTCGCTCCAGCCTTGGCGTGACGACAGCAGTTCGGTGACAATCAGTGACGCAAGAAGCGCTACGCAGACAATGACGGCGCCTGTCAGTATGTCTGTCAGTGCAATCCCTGACGTCGTCGAGGTTATCGCGCCGTCTCCGGTCGACGTCGCTGTCAGCGTCAATATCACTGACATAACTAAAGCATCGTGCCACTAGTATAAACGCTTACTTGGGATCGTCCGATGTGCGAGAACATTGCACTGGGAGGACTCGGAGCAATGCTGTCGCCGACCGGCACGGCTCGACAGGGCTTACAACGGCAGCCTCTTTGGGAATTGACAAGCGTGATCGTCGACTGAATATCACGGCCGATATCTCGTTGAGAAGGCGCACACACGTAAGCGTAGGTGATCTTTTGCGTGTCAACGCGCGCGGCGGTTTTCGTTGCGATTAGGCTAACAACACTTGGCGAGGGAGGATTACCTCAAAAGCAGCAAAACAAGTGTCCTGACTTGATGTTAGCGCACAGCTTCGTCGTTGCGTTCGAGGAGCCACATAGCCAAAACGTACGACACGACCCCAAGCCACATGACGGGCCTTGCCAAGACATTAATGGTGCGCTCTTTTTGTTGGTTAAGCCACCCGGTCTGGACTTCAAACGGAAGCGCATCAATGACGTACCGCAAGGGGACTCTATGTTTTTCCATAGCACCACGAAGGCCCTACTTCTATGGTTTTGTTGCAATGACATAAAACTTGCGCAAAGCCTTGACAAATCAAATCAACAAGTCTCCGAACGCGGAGACGAACGATACTACAAGTTTTTTTAGCGAACAGCTTGAGTCGCTGTCAAATTAACTCTTGACTATTGTGTAAATTTTTTCATATAAATTAAAACTATTAATAAATAATAGCAACTATTAAATACTTTAACAATAGTTAAGAAGTAGCGCACTAGTGCGGAGAAAAGTCTTCGCAGCTGGTGGCCCTAATTCAAACGTGAATGATCATGCGGAGTTTGACGCGGCTGTACTGGGCAACCGACGAGCAAATCGCGTGATCAAAGAGGGGGATCGAAGATGCAACGGACGCTATTACATGATCAGCGAACAGACGAGGCGACGGAGACAGTAGCCGTCGTCATTCCGACGTTAAACGAGGAACGTTCAATCGGCACGGTCATCGACGACGTGCCCGTTGGCGACCTCTTGAAGAACGGGCTCAAAACTGCCGTGTACGTGATCGACGGGCGATCGGTCGACCATACGCGGGACATCGCAGTTCAAAAGGGCGCCCAGGTCATCACGGAACCGCGACGTGGGAAAGGCGTAGCTCTTCAGACAGCATTTCGGGCCGTGGACGCCGACTACGTGATTGTCGTTGACGGGGATAACACGTATCCGATCAGCGTGGCTACCGAGATGACCCGCCTGTTGCAGACGAACGACGTCGTCATCGGATCACGGCTGAAAGGATTCATTGAGCCCGGAGCCATGACGAGGCTTAATGTCCTCGGGAACAGACTGCTCACGCTGCTCGCGCGAGCTCTCTTTAGCATCAATGTTACTGATGTGTGCACCGGACTGTGGGGCTATCGAGGCGATGCGATCAGACGTCTCGAGCTCGAAGCACACGGTTTTGAGATTGAAGCTGATATGTATTCCGAGTGTGCGCGTAAAGGGCTTAACATAGCAGAGATCCCGATCCATTACCGCGCTCGAGCGGATCACGCCAAGCTCGCTGCGATAAGGGATGGTTTGAGAATAGGTGCATTCTTATGTCGAAAGCGGCTCATGACTAGGACAAGTAACCCATTGGCAAACTTTCAACCGGGAAGAGCTGGAACGCGGGACGGTCGACAAGCGGCGCTCGTGCAAGGCATGAACGTAAATAATCGTCAGCAGAAGTGGATTCACAGCTCTGAGTTTTCAGACGAACGGTGGTCCGACCAGAACCACTGGATTGAAGCTAATTCGAACGTAAAGTAGAGGAGTAGGTTAAAATGGAGACACAGGAAATTTTGGTCACGGGCGGCGCAGGATTTATCGGCACGAATCTGGTAGCAGAGCTTCGAAAACGCGGCCACTCCGTTTTTGTGGCCGATCAGTACCATACAAACCTGCCGGAGTATCGCAGGACTGACGTCCGGAGCCACCGACAAGTGGAAAAGCTCTTTGAAAACGCAACATTTGATTATGTATACCACCTCGCAGCGGAGTATGGCCGCTGGAACGGGGAAGACTACTACGAGAACCTGTGGACTACGAACGTTGTCGGAACAAAACACATGCTGCGAATGCAAGAGAAGAAGGGCTTTAGATTGATCTTCTTCTCGTCTGCGGAAGTGTACGGCGATTACGACGGTGTCATGACAGAAGACGTCATGGAAACGCACCCCATCCGCGAGACGTACCAGATGAACGATTACGCGATCACGAAGTGGGCAGGAGAGCTCATGTGCATGAACTCGGCAACGATGTTCGACACTGAAACCGTGCGCGTGAGGCCGGTCAATTGTTACGGTCCCCACGAGCATTATACGCCGTATAGGGGCTTCATTCCGAAATTCATTTATCATGCACTCTCCGACCAGCCATATGAGGTCTATAGGGGGCACAAGCGAATAATCGACTACGTCGAAGATTCGTGCAGGACATTTGCCAACGTATGTGACAACTTCCTGCCAGGGGAGGCCTATAACGTCGGCGGGCGGGGTGACTGGGAAAACGATATCAAGCACTACTCCGACCTCGTGCTCAACGCTGTCGGCAAAGACGATTCCCTCGTGACCTACCACGAGGCGGAGCCATTTACGACGAAAGTCAAGCACATCGATTTTTCCAAAGCGATCCGCGACCTCAACCACGACCCCCAGGTGCCGCCCGAAGAGGGAATCAGAAGGACGGTAGACTGGATGCGCTCGTACTATCGGGTCGACACTGCCGCCCGAAGAGGGCAGCAGAAGGGTCGTGATAAGGTAGTACCGCTGCCAGGAGATTGAATGATGGACGCTTATGACGACTACGAAGGAAAAACCGTGCTGGTGACAGGCGGCGCAGGAGCGATCGGCGGAAACCTCGTCCGCCAGCTGAACGACCTGGACACTGAGAAGATTATCATTCTCGACAACCGTTCCTCCTCGTGCGACTGGAACGTTCCCGTCGGCCCCAAGATACACTTCGTTCACGGAGACATCCTCGACGACGAGAAGCTGAAATTCGTCTTTAAGGACCGTCCTGACATCGTCTTTCACTTGGCCGCGCACTTTGCCAATCAAAACTCAGTCGATAATCCCGAAACGGACCTTATGGTCAATGGCATGGGAATCCTCAAGGTGCTCGAATTTGCCCACCTTGCCGACGTTTCCCGATTCGTGTATGCCTCCTCCGGGTGTGGGGTCTACGGGCTGGACTCAACCCTACCGTATCAGGAACCTGACATATCAATAAGCCTTCACACGCCCTATCAAGTCACGAAGCTCCTTGGGGAGCTGTACACCAACTACTACCACAACCTGTATGGGCTTCCCATCGTCAACACGCGTTTTTTTAACAGTTACGGTCCCGGCGAGGTGCCCGGTAAATACCGCAACGTCATTCCTAACTTTTTGTACTGGGCCATGAGCGGAAAAGCCCTGCCGATTACGGGGGACGGAACGGAAACGAGAGACTGGACGTACGTCGGTGACATCGTGAACGGCCTTTTGGCGGCGGGAGTGAAAGACGAAGCGATCGGCGAGGCCATCAACCTCGGCTCAGGCGTAGAAACGCGCGTCATAGACATGGCACACGAGGTCAGTCGGCTCACGGGCAATACGCTCGGGGTGATGCACATCCAAAGACGGGATTGGGACGCAAAAACGCGGATCATATCGTCGATTGACAAGGCACAAAGACTGCTCGGCTATCGACCACGAACAACGTTTAATGAAGGACTAAAGCATGTGCATAAGTGGTTTGTTGAAAATTGGGACAACATTGAAAAGAGCGCCGAGTTCTGAGAGCGGCTGCGGACAGACGTACGCTATGAGACTACTGAACACACGTTGGGAAAATTGTGGAAGTCCGGAGGGCGAGTGACCATGCAAGAGCTTAAAGTGGGGGTAGTGGGCTTAGGAAAAATGGGCCTTCTTCACGCGGGCATTTTCAATCAACTCGCTCCACGTGGCTTCGTTGCCGCCGCGGAAAAAGACAAGCTGACTCGCAATCTCTTGAAAGCATACATGCCACAGATAACCGTCTACGATGACTACGAGGCGATGTTTGAGCGTGAAGAGCTCGATGTCGCGGCTATAGCCACACCTGTTTTTCTTCACAAGCCCGTTATCGATAGCGCTCTCGACAACGATTGTCACATCTTCGTCGAAAAGCCCCTGGCGCTTAACGGCGAAGAATGTCGGGCACTGCTTCGTGCGAGCACGGACAAAAAGTCGCAGGTAGGATATAACCGACGATTCCTCGAGACGTACAAGATGGCAAAACAGATCCTCGACGATTCCGTGCTTGGCGAGCTTAAGTACGTTCAGTCGCAAATGTTTGAGACACAAGTCCTCAGAAAGGAGGGGGGCTGGCGATTCGATCCGTCCAAAAGCGGTGGAGGCGTTATCATAGATCTGGGGGCGCACGTCATCGACATGCTCCACTACCTCGTGGGTCCGCTCGCGTCCGTGCACGGCGCCGCGCGATCGGTGTACAGCGATACCGTGGACGACTTTGCCTCGATCGCCTTACAGTTCGCCAACGGTCTTACCGGATCGCTCGAACTCTCATGGTCTGTCAGACATTATCGGCTGCCGGAAATGAGAATTTTGATGCAGTTCGATAAAGGAACGATCGCCGTCACGGAGAAGTACATTGAGATCTACTCCGAAGAAGCTGGCGGGTCGCTCAAACAGGGATGGAACACGTTTCATCTGCAAAATCTCACAAAAGGGGTTCCCATTGATCTTGGCGGCCCTGAATATACGGCAGAAGATGCACAACTTCTCGACTGCATAGGAGATGGTAATGCGCCGCTGTGCAATTTCCACGAGGCGGCAAAAACCAATTTCGTTATCGATGCGATTTACGACTCGACCAACACGGGTCAAACGAAGAAAGTTCAGTACGGGGTGTGAAACGTGGAGTTGATACTCGGCCACAATCAGTTCATTGGCATCAGCCACATCTCTGAGGATCGGGGGCGAGAACGCGAGAAGAAGTTCTCAAAGGTGGAAAACATCTATAAGGTGGTGGAAGCCGCAAGCAATGTCGGTTTCAAGAACATGATCATTGAAACCCATCCGCGGATGCTCGAGTTCCTCCAGTATTATGAGCGTGCCCAGACATTTGACATGCACTTTTATCTGCAGGTGCCGTACGTCCAAGCGTACGTTCAGACGATAAATCAGCGCGGTATGAAAGGCTTCCTTTCTGAGATGATTACCCGAGCGGGGTGGGCGGGAACAGGCGGCCTGGCGGTAAAAAGCGCTTTCAACTTCCTAAGGAAAGATTACCTCGCCATCGCGCTTTCCTATTTCAAACTGGAAATCGCGCCGTTTTCGGAGTTCAGCGTCAAAGCTCTCATTTTGCACAACGTGCTCACTGATCTGCTCATGGCATTAGAGGTCTCGTCGGCATTCTCAGCTTTTGATGAGTATGTAAACGACACCTTGAAACTCGACTTTGGATTAGCAACGTGGAACTTTGCGCTGGTCAAGCGCAATCTTGAGCAGTGGAACCTACATCCTGCATTCGTTATGACGCCCGTGAACGTGAATGGATTTGATATGAACCCTTCGCAAGGAGACGTTGAAACCGCGATGAAGGAATATACGGGGGACATAATCGCTATGAACGTTCTAGGCGGCGGCGCGTTTCCCCTGACGGCCTCTGCGGCGTACGTCAAGTCATTTGACAACGTGACACGCTGTGTCATTGGAGCATCATCTAAGGAGCATCTCAGTGAGCTCAAAGACGTCTTTGCTTAAGCCGACAGTGCACGCAGGTTCACGATTCTAAACAATGTTCAACGCGTAAGCTAGAACACGGTTTGGTTGCGTCTGCAAGTGGTGTGCGGTGACTACTCGGCCGAGAGCGCGCGAGGGGGAGAGAAAGTGACACGGCCCGCCTTAGGCTATGAGGTCGAACACGAGGATAGCGTCACGATAGCTTAGACCGAATGGACAAAAAGTCGATGGCCCAGATAGTTACAGACTAAACGGCAAATGCTTTACAAAGCTGCGAAACGGGCCAAAATGCCAAAATTTAACGGGATCAGCGCTTACGCCATCAATCTATCCAATCACCATATTCGCGAAGCTGCTCGATATGAGCGTCTGCCTGCCTATGTCTCACTGATTGCTTTGCAGCGACAATCACGAGAAGCGGAAGCGTGCATACCTCGCTTAAGGTGTCAGTGGCTCGCTCGACAAGTCCTCGGTGCGGCGTAATCCACTTGGCGTATCCGTCCAGCTGCGGCATTTCAGATTCGTAACTTGAACCCAGAATGCTTCTGTGTGTCACGTAATATCCCTACCTATAGTAGTTTACGTCATGTTTTTAATATATAAGGTTTGCGAAATGAGTAAGTAGTATATTGCTGAAAGCAAGCAATATTGCTATTCCCGTGCAATATTGCCCCAAAACTTTTATAGCAGGGCGTGTGTGGTAGGTGCGCATTAAAAATAATTGCCTGGGAGATGCTGGTTTGTTTGCGCGTTTTTATGCGGGCGGTTGCTCCATGGCAAAAGAAGGTGCTATGAATAAGTGAATAGTTTGTCTAGCGGTAGATATAGCCTGGTAAGCTGAGCAACATTTCTGACAGTGTACGGTCAGGGACTGAGCAAAAACTCATGGGTACTAATGACAATGTGCTTCCCCCCAAACTTGGAGACGTTGACACAAGTCTTTAGCCAATAGCGTACGGTGATATTAAGGTTGCTCTTGACTTTTTTATAATTTATAATTTTTTATATAAAGTTAAATTATTGATTACTTTAAGCAACATTTAAATACTTTAACAATAATTAACTTCTGATGCGGTAGCGCGGAGAACCGTCTTCGCAGCTGCCGCCCTAATTCAAACGTGAATGATCATGCGGACACTGAATTTACGAGACCACGCGGGTTCACCATGAAGATTCTATTAGTGCAAGACATGGATTGGCGGAAGAAAGGCCCGTGGCAGCAGCATCACCTGATGGAGAAACTCTCTCTAAAAGGCCACGAGATACGCGTGATCGTATTCGAGCACTTGTGGCACGAGGAGAAAGGCCCGCTCCTCGCTAAACCTGTTCGCATTGAGCATTTCAATCGAATCTACGAGGGAGCTGAGGTCACGTATATCCGCCCGAGCTTCATACGCTTTCCCGTGCTCGACTACATTTCCTTTCTCGTCACTTCTCGCCGAGCAATCAAAAAGGAGATTGCGGCGTTCAATCCTGACGTGATTATCGGTTTCTCCTCTGTGTTAAGCAACTATTGGGGTATGCTGCAAGCAAAAAAGCACGGAATTCCTTTCGTTTATTACTGGTACGATATCATCCACGTGCTCAATGTACCTCGGCCCTACGGGCCGTTGGCGTTTCTTATCGAGAAACGTATCATGAAAGGCTCGACGCAGTTAGTAACGATAAATGCCGCTCTGACGGAGTACCTAGTGGGAATTGGAGCACCGCCATCGAGGACTGACACAATTCCCGGAGGAGTAGACTTGAAGCGATTCGACCCGCAGGGCATCGACCCGCACATCGTGCGGCAGCGCTACGGTTTTGCCGATAGCGACACCGTGATGTTCTTCATGGGGTGGATTTATCCGTTCTCAGGTCTTCTGGAGGTTGCGACCGACGTCGTAAACAGTGCAGACTCACCTCGGTCGATAAAGATGCTGGTGGTCGGTCGGGGGCCCGGCTTAGCGTCGCTCGAGGAATTTGTGAAGGAGCACGATGCCCAAGATCGCGTCATCCTAGCAGGATATCGGCCGTACGAAGAGATCCCGCAACTGATTGCCGCCGCTGATGTCTGTCTGCTACCCGCGTACGATAACGAAGAGATGCGCCATATAGTTCCGATAAAGATATATGAGTTCTTGGCGATGGGCAAACCAGTCATATCGACAAAGCTAAACGGCGTCATGAAGGAGTTTGAAGCTGGCAACGGTGTGCAATACGTCGACAAGCCTGAAGACGTCGTCGCGCACGTGGCAGCTCTCAGCGAGGATCAGCTGCAGCAGGAGCGCGAGAGAGCGCTCAATTTCATCAAACGTCACGACTGGGACGCGATCACCGCGGATTTTGAAGCCTTGCTGGCGTCGATCGTGCAGGAAAGAGCGAGAGGGCATGAAAGCGCTCAGCTTCAAATATCAGGAATGGGGAGCGATCACCGCGGATTTTGAAGCTTTGCTCGCGTCGCGTATAATCTAGCACATAATTGGCTCAGAGCGATCACGACTCCCAATCTATACGACGGATGTCGGCCGAAACTATGCGGCTTCCAATGAACTAAAAGGGGCTCGCTCAGCTTTGACCGGTGGAACCGTAACGCCCCCTGTTTATCAGCTGGCACGATCTAACAGTAATGTAAGCAGCCCCTCATCGCTTGGTTTACTTGCCGTCATAGTGAGATTTTGCAAAAAGCATTTCAGTAAGACGCACGTGGGATTCTCTCCAGTAAGCCTCGCGTTATAGATCGTAACACACCGGATTTACCTGCCAAGTTGTCGGAGCCCCCTCACGTCTATCGCTCTCAGCACCAAGATTGGCTATCAGTGTTCAATGGTCGTGATAATGTCGCCGCAAGTTGGCTATATACCGAAAAAGACAGCAGTACAGCGTCGACGATCTCAATTCTACCTTTCCTCATAGCGACTGAGGCCTGCATTTTTTCTTAGGAAAAATAGTTCTGCCGCCAAAAAACTCTTTGGAACAGCATTTTCATCCTCAGAGGGCAGGTCTCCCGCATTTTTGGTTGCCGCAGTTTGAAAACTGTCGTCGTCGATCGGTAGTTGTTCACGAAGTAACGATAGAGGCTGAAATGCAGTATCTTCAAGCTTTGAAGGTGATCAAACGTTGTGTGACAATGGTACCGTAATGGCCGTCGCGCGACAATCCAAGAGCTTCTCCGACTTAACTTCTTAGCGAGATTGAGGTTTAATCAGCACAAAAGTCCCGTCATGCTTTAATACACGATTGATTTAGAGAAAAAACGAGTGAAAGTCAGCTATGTGATAAACCCACTCCTTGTAAAAAACAGTCAACGGAGCCGGTGGGAAAGGGCAACCACTTGGAGTCACACATGATGTTTTTGCCAAGTATCAAGGTTTGTGCTTTTGGTGAAGTCCGCTGAAGCTGTTAGGATCGAGGTCGCATCGATAGGTGTCAATCCATTTTCACACAGCAGTTGACTCGTAGGTCCTCCCACACAGCTCACATCTGGCGTGGTTGAACTGTCGATGGCAGTGTCAGCTCTTAGCACGTTGACGACGATCAGTGACAACTTGAAAGAAGGTCGTGCGAAATCATAGTGTTTCCCGACGTCATCCAAATTCGTTTGAATGACAGCATTCGGTCAGGATAACATTCCTTATCTCGTCGTGTTCGTTGACTTTATCCCCCAAAATCAAATCGCGGCGAACAGGGGTATTCTACATAGTATGTATGACACGTGAGCACATCGGTCGTACTCGAAACTGTCTAGGCACTGTTGACATCTGATCAATTCAAGAGAGTGACTCTCCACAAATGGAGATAAGCACGCAGCATTAAAAGCCATGCGCCACAAGCTCGTTAAGCCTTTTCACCCGATGCGGCTGCCTGAACGCTCAGCGTCTCTTGAGGGTCATAGACGCGTAGTAGTCGTAAACATGGAGGTGAAGGGGGTGGTGAGCGTTGTCGTGCCGCTCTTGACGGCGTTAGTCGGGATGGTGAGGGTATAGGCGGTGTTGTAGGCGAGCGTGGCGGTGGGCTTGATAGTGAGGGTGGTGCCCGTGATGGTGATCTTGGCGCTGACCGTCGCCGAGCCCTTCTTAAGGGCGATGGCAGAGTAGCGCACTCCTGCTTGGATCGTCTGATTGAAGGTGACGATGACGGTTGTGGAGCTCGGGACGCCTTTGCTGTTGTTGGCGGGGTTGACCGCGGTGACGGTTAGCGGGAGCGGCGGGTCGGTCGTAAACATGGAGGTGAAGGGGGTGGTGAGCGTTGTCGTGCCGCTCTTGACGGCGTTAGTCGGGATGGTGAGGGTATAGGCGGTGTTGTAGGCGAGCGTGGCGGTGGGCTTGATAGTGAGGGTGG
>Ga0224534_1000917_pt1 | contig 16817 bp, 9 predicted proteins | sample 714E12024metaG_FD_172012 | JGI IMG/M metagenome (GOLD analysis project Ga0224534, IMG submission 172012) | Peat soil microbial communities from Stordalen Mire, Sweden - 717 E1 20-24 | ecosystem: Environmental > Terrestrial > Soil > Wetlands > Peat | place: Sweden: Norrbotten County, Stordalen... | reverse complement strand
CAACTCCAATCCGACAACGAAAGCCTTTCCCGGCTCGAGGCTGTGGCGAAGCTCATGCTCCGCCTTCCCGCGCCGCACATGCAAGCTGCCGCGACGGCTGAACCACTGGCGGAGGAATCCACCAATTTGTTCAACCGGTTCAAAGATGGGCCGCCGAAGTTGACCGCTACACAAGTCGAGGCCTATCTCAAGGCAAATGGGCGTAAAGCATCGAGCCTTCTTGCCGCCTATCGCACCAGCGGCGACCCGGCGCTGCTGAAGGAAGCGATGGAAAAGTATCCCAATGACCCGCAAGTGGCGTTCGAGGCGGTTTTGGACAAGGACTTGTCTCCCGAAGAACAGCGTCAATGGTTGGATACGTTCGAGAAGTCCGCTCCCGACAATGCGCTGGCGAACTACCTCTCGGCGCTCAATTACTTTAAAGCCGGCCAGACGGACCAAGCCGTGCAGGAACTTACCGCCGCATCCGGCAAACAACTCGACGATTACACGATGGAACGCGCTCAAGATGACGAAGAAGTCTACCTCTCGGCGGGTTATTCGGCGGCAGAAGCCGAAAGAATCGCCTTGCCGTGGCTGGAACTGCCTCAGCTTCGGCCAGTGAAACAAGTGGGGCAGGACTTGGTTGATCTCGCAAATGCTTATAGTCAATCAGGTGACCCCACTTCCGCACAGGCCGCTTTGCAAATGGCAATAAACCTGGGACAGAACTACATGGACACATCAGCAAACGGGCCCATTATCAGTCAACTTGTCGGCATGGCCATTGAACGCATGGCTCTCAGCGCGATGGATCCCAACAGCCCTTACGGCAACAGCGGACAAACCGTTCAGGACCGGCTCAACCAAATCGCTCAACAAAGAGCGGCTCTTAACGAACTTGCCGATCAGGCCGGACCTTTGATGCAAACGATGTCAGAGCAGGATTTGCTGAATTTTGAGAACCGGGATATGCTCTTCGGCGAAGTGGCCGCGTTGCAGTGGGTCGTAAACAAGTATGGGCAGAAATGATGCTCACAAAGACAAATTGAAAAAGCCAATTCCGATGGCCAATACGGCAGCGGGAATCTCGCCGCCCGTTCGCGCCTGCGCTTCAATCCAAAGCCAGCGTGTGTTTCAAAGCTGCGTCCACGGTTTTCGTGTTCGGCAGATGGCCGAGAATGGAATTCATTTCCACCTCGAAAACGGTGGCCAGATTGTCGGTCATAATTACCGAATCCAATCTCAATCCGGCGGCTTTGCCTTCCGCCGAATCGCGGCTGACAAAAATGCGGCTGGCGTGGCCACGACGCGCGAGGTTGCTGGAAATCATGGCGACGATGGTTTGGGCAAGTCCGCTGGACAATTCGTCACGCTGAATGACGAGAGCGGGACGGCGCTTGGCGGTGTGCAAATCGGAATTCGGAAACAATACCAGAACCACGTCACCGCGTTTGGTCTTCATCGTAGATGGAAGCTTCGGGACGTTCCCAATCTTCAGCGAAAGTTTTCAGGCGCGAGCGCAAATCACCGGCCTGGACTTCATCAATGCCACGATCATGCAATGCCACCGCCGAATTTCCGTCGGCGATTTCCATGAGTTTCCGGCGCACGGCTTGAAGTTCCGCCGCCGTCAACCTGGGCAATTCATTGATAATCTGGGCTACACTCACGTTTTTAATTTAGTTTGCATCGGCAAAATTGCAATGGCGAATTCAATTCAATATGGCAGCGGGAATTTTGCCGTCAATTCCCGCACTCGCTCACGCACCTTGTGCGCCGCGTCCGTGTTTTTGATGTCCAGCAGCACCTCGGAAATCATGTCCGCAATGGCCGCCATCTCCGTTTCCTTCATGCCGCGCGTCGTTACCGCCGGCGTGCCCAGCCGGATGCCGCTGGCCTGAAACGGCGAGCGGGTTTCGAACGGAATGGTGTTTTTGTTCACCGTGATGCCGGCTTCGTCGAGCACGATCTGGCAGTCCTTGCCGGTCACATTCTTCGCGCCCACGTCCACCAGCATCAAATGGTTGTCCGTGCCGCCGCTGACAAGCCGGTAACCGTTGCGTTTCATGCCGTCGGCCAGCGCCTTCGCGTTTTTCACGATTTGTTCCTGATACGCCTTGAACGACGGCTGCAACGCCTCGTGAAAACAAACCGCCTTGCCCGCAATGACGTGTTCCAGCGGTCCGCCCTGGATGCCGGGGAAAACGGTGGAATCAATTTCCTTCGCGTTTTTCTCGCGGCACAAAATCAATCCGCCGCGCGGCCCGCGCAACGTCTTGTGCGTCGTGGTCGTTACGAAATCCGCGTGCGCCATTGGACTCGGATGGATTCCCACCGCGACAAGACCAGCGATGTGGGCGATGTCCGCCAGCAGATACGCGCCGACTTCGCGGGCGATTTCGCCCATGCGCTTGAAATCAATGATGCGCGGATACGCGCTGGCGCCCACGGTGATCATCTTCGGCTTGTGTTCGCGCGCCATCGCGGCGAGTTGGTCATAATCAATCCGTTCGTCGTCCTGGCGCACGCCGTAGTGGACGATTTCGAAGAATTTGCCGGAGAAATTGGCCTTGTTGCCGTGGGTCAAATGTCCGCCGTGGCTCAAGTTCATCGTCAGCATCTTGTCGCCGGGCTTCAGCACGGCAAAATAAACAGCCATATTCGCCTGGCTGCCGGAATGTGGCTGGACATTGACGTGTTCCGCGCCGAACAGTTTTTTCGCGCGATCAATGGCCAGTTGCTCGATGGTGTCCACGTTTTCGCAGCCGCCATACCAGCGCTTCTTTGGCAGGCCCTCGGCGTATTTGTTGGTGAGCACGGAGCCTTGTGCCTCCATGACCGCCGGGCTGGTGAAATTTTCGGACGCGATCAATTCGATGTTTTCCTGCTGGCGCACGCGCTCATGTTCGATGGATTCGGCCACGGCGGAATCCACGTTGCGCAGGCGGAGTTGCGGTGCGGCGGGCCGGACATCCATTTTGTTGATGCGGCGTTCATGGCGCCCGCCCTCGAATTTGGCGCCGATAAACGCGTCGAGAATTTTCCGGCCCAATTCCGGCGAAGTGTTTTTGCCGCTGAGGCAAAGAATGTTCGCGTCGTTGTGTTGTCGCACCAGCGCCGCGGTTTGTTCATCGGCGACGAGCGCGGCGCGCACGCCCGGCACTTTGTTGGCGGCCATGCTCATGCCAACGCCGCTCGTGCAAATGAGCAGGCCGAGTTCCGCCTGGCCCGCGGCAACCGCCTGTGCCACCGGCCGGGCAAAATCGGGATAATCGTCGCCCGGTTCCTTCGATTTTGCGCCGAAGTCCGTGACGCTCAACCCGCGCTGTCGCAGGTATTGTTTCAGCGCTTCCTTCAATTCATAACCGCCATGGTCCGCGCCGAGCGCGAAGTTCGTGACCGCCGCTGCTCTGGCCGCATGCGGAGCCGACAAGATTTCATGTTGTTCCATAAATTTCACAAGTGACGCGATCCCCTGTTCGATTTGGTCGCGGCAATTCTCATACACCTCGTAGGAACCGCCGATCGGGTCGCTGATGTCCTTTTCAAATTCCTCGAGCGTGTCGTCAAATTCGCGCAGCAAAAAGGTCTTTTCCGCCGCCGGCGGATACAGGAGCGCAATCGTGTCCACGTGGCTGTGCGTCATGCCGAAAATGTAATCCGCCTGCCGCACCAAATCCGTCGTGAGCATCCGGCTGCGCTGCCCGGAAATGTCCATGCCCAGTTCGCGCATCGCTTCCACCGAATGCGCCGTCGGCGGCTGGCCGTCCACCGCGCCGAGTCCCGCCGAAAACACACGGAATTCCCCGCGTCCGGCCGCCGCCCGCCGGAACAGCGCTTCGGCCATCGGGCTGCGACAGACGTTGCCGGTGCAAATGAACAGAATGGTTTTCATCCCGCGCGAAGATTCAAGGTGAATTCTGAATCGCCAATCGTCAACCCGAAATCAGGGACGCGATTCGCGCACGACCGCCAGGCCTTTGACCAAATCCACCGCCCGCGCCAGGACCGGATCGCGCAGCACCGGCTTTTGCGGCCCGGCGCCACCTGACGGCGCGGAATCTTCATCGCCGGCATTGTCACCGCTTGGCCTGCGGATTGATCCCGGCCCGGGTAAATCCATGTCCCGCGTATGGAACCCGGACGCTCCGATGAGTTTCCCGTCCTTCTGTCTTTGGCGCACCAAATCCGCCTCGCTGATGCGGTCCACAAACGGCAGCAAACTGTTGGTCGCCACCCTGGCATTGCTGGCGTCCTGCGCCGGCGACGCGTAGGGACTTTCCCAAAACGCGCGTTCGTCGTCCGCGCTCACGGTCACGGCAATGTCGGGCTGCAAACCGCCGGATGGAATCGCCGGGCCATTGCCTGATTTGACCGGCGGCGGCGCGATGCGCAGCCGTTCGCCGTTGCGCAGGGGGAATTCCTTGAAAGTCGCCGCCTCACCCGCCGTCGGGTTGCCGATGATCAGACCCGCGCCCGCGTGGCGCAATGCCGCCGCCAGCGTTTCCGCCGCGCCGCGCGTTTCGCCGTTCACCAGCACAACCAGCGATCCGGCGACGATCTTTTTCGACGCGAACAAATTCGCCGTGGCCTGCGCCGATGCGGAATCGTCGCCGCCGACGAACCGCAAATCCAAAACGACGCCGGCAACTTTATTGGTGGTGGTCAACGAGCGATACGCCGCGCTCAATTCGTTCGCCAGGTTTCCCGCGACCCGGCCGATGCGCAAATAGGCGACGTTGCTTTCGATGACGGCGGATTTGCTCAATGCGGTCCCGCCTTGCGGGATCGCCGACCCGTCCGCCGCACCGCCGACCAATGAAACTTTGCCGTGAAACCGGGACAGCAAGCCTTCGATCGCCGCGCGGTTCAAATTATCGTCCGTTGCGCCCGTGAGATTCGTGCGCAGCAAATCATAGACTTCCTTGAAATCCGGCGCGGAGTTTGTCGTGTCCGCACCCCGGGCGCAGTGCATTGGCAGCCAACCGGTCAAAGCCAGGGCGAAAAGACTTGAAAAACGTCGTGTCATGTTGCGCTTAAAATGAGTTATGAATGGCGGGAAGTAAAGTTCAACCATGGCGGATGCTGCGGGTAAAAAGCAAACCGCGCAAAGCTCATCGCCTTGCGCGGTAAAACCCAACTGCGATCAAACGCGGTTAACGGGTGAACCGGCGGTAGCAGGCCAAGGCCAGACCGCCGAGACCAAGAAACAGGGCGCTCGAAGGCTCGGGAACGGTGTATGTGTAGGTCGCGTACACGCTGCCTTCGCCAGCAAATTCATTAATGTTAAGGCTATAGGCGGTGCTGCCAGATGCGCTCCAGCCGCCTGCCCCAGTGACGTCAATCGGTACCGTGCCAAGACCTTCGTATAGTGACAGATCAGAAGAGGATGCGGTTTTGGTTGCCGTGTCCGAGATGAGGCCGAGATCCTGAAAGTCTGGCCCACTCCCATTATACGTGGGGATGGTCGGACCTTCATTGGCCGACAGCGAATAGGGGCCGAAGCTCTTGTTAAGAAGAGCAATCGAGTCAATAAGATCGTTATCCGTCGCCTCGACACTCCCGGCAAGATTGACGGTAATGCTGGCAGGGGCGGCGGATCCGTTTTCGATGGTGACCTCAGCTTGCTCGGCGTCAGTTATATGCAAGGTCACACCTGTCAGTGTTCCCAACGAGGTGTCGAATTGCGGGAGGTAGAGCGTATCGGTGAAACCCAGCCCTTGCCAGCCGGTTGTCTCCGTTGCCGTGTTGTACGAGGCTGCTTGTGCCAAAGAAGCGAGCCCCAGCAACAAAGCAGCCGTCACAGAAACTATGCCCGTTGTTTTCGTTAGTTTTGTTTTCGTTAGTTGTTTCATAATAAAAAAATTACTCAGTTAACCCGCTACTATCCGTGCCTACTTAACGACAACTTTAAACTTTCCCAAATTGATGTCAACAAAAAATAATTAAAAAAAAGTGATTATTTTTGGTGGTCTTATTATTGGCCAATTCTGTCCTGTTATTTGACACACTATGGTCGGGTGAATGTCCTTAATCGCTTTGGGTCAGCCGGTCTTTTCAAAAGCCGGGCGCCGCCAATTTCCGCGGCCGGTCGCAAGTTGAACACGCGCACCGTTAAGAAATGCTTTGATTAATAACTTGTCGGATTCTCAACCCCGGTGACGATATATTTCAAAACGATGACAGACGATCTGAATTTGCTGGGGCAATACGCGCAGAACCGGGCGCAGGATGCCTTCACTGAAATCGTCCGCCGACACGTGGATCTGGTTTATTCCGCCGCGCTCCGGCAGGTCCGCTCGCCGCAACTGGCCGAGGAGGTCGCGCAGTCCGTTTTCACCGACCTCGCGCGCAACGCCGGCAAATTAAAGCCCGACACCGTTTTGACGGCATGGCTTTATCAAGTCACGCGCCGCACCGCCATTGATGTCGTCCGGCGCGAAGCCCGCCGGCAATTGCGTGAACAAGTTGCCTCGGAGATGAATGCCATGAACGCCACCGCCTCTGACTGGACGCACATCGAACCTTTCCTCGACGAAGCCATGCACACGCTTGACGACACCGACCGGGCCGCCGTTTTGCTCCGCTACTTCGAGAACAAATCCTTCCGTGAAGTCGGTCAAACTCTCGGCACGTCCGACGATGCCGCGCAAAAGCGCGTGAGCCGCGCCGTGGAACGCCTGCGCGAATTCTTCACCAAACGCGGCGTCACCGTCGGCGCAAGCGGACTCGTCGTGGTCATCTCCGCCAACGCCGTCCAGGCCGCGCCCGCCGGGCTGGTCGCGACCATTTCAACCGCCGCCGTTCTCGCCGGAACTGCCGTTCAAACTTCAACCGCCATTGCCACCAAAATCATTGCCATGACCACACTCCAAAAAACTCTCATCACCGCCACGATTGCCGCCGCCGTGGGAACGGGAATCTACGAAGCCCGCCAAGTTTCAAGTTTGCGAACCCAAGTTCAGACGCTCCAGCAACAGCAATCGCCGCTGGCCGAACAAATCCGGCAATTGCAACGCGAACGTGATGATGCGACAAACCGGCTGGCCATGTCGCAGCAGGAAAACGCACAGTTGAAGCAAAACACCGCCGAGCGTCTAAAATTGCGCGGTGAAATGGCCCGGTTGAAAGCTGCTGCTGTTCAGCCAGACAATGATTTAACAAAAACTGCCGCGCAATCCTGGCTGTCCCGGGTTGACCAACTCAAGCAACGCCTGACACAAGATCCTACCGCAAAGATTCCGGAACTTCAGTTCGTGACCGAGCAGGATTGGCTGAATGCCGCCCGGGGAGAGCTCAATACGGAAGCCGATTATCGTCGCGCTTTGAGCACACTACGGAGTGCCGGTGAAAACAAAGTTGGGTCCATGCTACAGAAGGCACTGACCGGGTATATGCGAGGCAACAGCGGACAGATGCCGACCGATCTCGCCCAATTGCAGCCCTACTTCGATTCGCCGGTGGATGACGCCATTCTGCAACGGTGGGAGATCGCGTCCGCCGCAACCGTGAAAAGTCTGGGTCTGGGTGGAGATGTGATCATAACGCAGAAAGCGCCGGTGGATGATGTGTTCGACACCCGCTACGGCATCGGTCCCAGCGGTTTTGGCAGCACGGATTTTTTGTCCCGGGAAGTTGCGCCCACGATGGACCCGGCCTGGGAAGCATTCAGGGCGGCCCACAACGGACAGTGGCCGGATGATGTCTCCCAACTGTTGCCCTACACCACCACGCCGGAACAACAGGCTGCGCTCCAAAAATTGATGCTGAAAAAATCCGCTGGGAATTAAATCTTGCAACTTTTACAGAGCCTTCGCCGCGAGGTCGCGGCAGAACGGCATACCGCCAAAATCAAATCCCAAAAAAACTTTGTCGGATTTCCTGCGACCGGGTTATTTAATGGGTGAGATGCAGCCCAAGTCCGATGCCCAGCTCCTTCGCGAATACGCCGAATCCGGCAGCGAACCCGCGTTCACCGAACTCGTCACCCGGCACACGGACCTCGTCTATTCCGCGGCGTTGCGCCAGGTGCCATCGTCCGATCTGGCGTGTGACGTCGCCCAAAATGTCTTTACCAGCCTCGCGCGCGGCGCGCGAACACTGGCCGGGAAATTGAATCCGGACGCTTCGCTGGCCGGCTGGTTGTGTCGTTGCACGCGCAATCTCGCCCTCAACCTCCGGCGTGACGATTTCCGCCGGCAATCGCGCGAAAGGCAAGCCATGGAAAATCTTCATCCGTCTCCTGAAACCGCGCCGGATTGGGACCGCCTGCACCCTCTTTTGGACGAAGCCATCTCCGGATTGAATGAGGTGGATCACGATGCGCTGGTGTTGCGATTCTTCAAGAATCAGGACCTGCGCTCCGTGGGCCTCGCGTTGGGCGTGAGCGATGACACGGCGCAAAAACGGGTTTCACGCGCCCTGGAAAAATTGCGTGAATATCTGGCGCATCACGGCATCGCCACGACCGGCGCCGCGCTGGCGATGGCCATCTCCGCCAATGCCGTCCAAGCCGCACCGGTCGGTTTGGCCGTCACCATTTCAACCGCCGCTGTTCTGGCCGGAACAACCCTCGCCACCACCACGACCGCAACCGCCATCAAAACCATTGCCATGACCACACTGCAAAAAACCCTCATCACCGCCACGATTGCCACCGCCGTGGGAACGGGAATCTACGAAGCCCGCCAAGCTTCAACCCTGCGCAATCAGGTTCAATCGCTCCAGCAACAACAAGCGCCGTTGGCCGGACAAATCCGGCAATTGCAGCAAGAGCGCGCCGACGCGACGAAACGGCTGGCTTCCTTGGCGGATGAACTGGCAAAAGCGAAAAGCAACAATCTCGAATTGATGAAGCTGCGCGGCCAGATGACACAGTTGCGAAACGAAACCGAAATCGAAAATGATCCTGCTTTCCAAAAAGCGCGCCTTTGGATGGCCAAAGAGCTTAAGTTGCGTCAACAATTTGAAGAACACCCAGATCAATGGATTCCAGAAATGAAGCATCTGTCGAGTGAGGAATGGCTGGATCAAGCGAGAAAAGCAGATTTGGACACGGCTACAGGAATGCGATGTGCATTGAGCAACGTGCGTGTAGCGGCAGCATTCAATTTTGCCAATAAAATATCGGAGGCTTTGCATGCATACATGAATGCACACAATCAACAACTGCCTGACTCGACTTCTCAATTAAGCGCCTATTTTCAACCACCAGTGGACGGCGCAGATGCAATCCTTTCCCGATATGAAATGTCAAATAGTGAGCAACAGGCAAACCCTGCATATCGGGGTGCGTCAATAATCCAAAAGACTTTAGTGGATCACATAGATAATGCCATTCTTATCGGTGAACAAACAGTAAGCTCGGTTCCACCACCACACTGGCCTGCTGTCATTCCTGATGAATTGGAGCCAGTTGTAAAATCCTACGAGGATGCAAACCATCGAGGATTCCTGACCATTTACGATCTCGAACCTTACGCCACCACACCGGCAGAAAAGGAAGCGCTAAACAAAGTCATCAAAGCAGCAACCACATATACTGCTGTGGCTGCGCCTTAAAATGCCTTGGCCGCGATGTCGCGGCGGAAGTGCGCGCCGTCGAACTGAATCTTTTCCACCGCCGCGTAAGCCGCCGCTTGCGCCGCGCGCAAATCCTTCGCCCAAGCCGTCACGCCCAGCACACGACCGCCGCTGGTGACGATCTGGTCGCCGGATTTTACCGTGCCGGCGTGAAAAACCTTCGTGTTCGGCAATTTCGCCGCCTCTGCCAGGCCAAGGATTGGCTTGCCCTTTGTGTAACTGCCGGGATAACCGCCACTCGCCATCACAACGCAAACTGAAGGCGCCGCTTTCCACTTCAATTCAATTTTGTCGAGCGTTCCGCTCACGCTCGCGTCGAGCAGTTCGAACAAATCATTTTCGAGTCGCGTCAGATAAACCTGCGTTTCCGGGTCGCCAAACCGCGCGTTGAATTCCAAAACTTTCGGGCCGACCTTTGTCAGCATGATGCCGGGGTAAAGAATGCCGCGAAAATCAATCCCTTCCGCCGCACAGCCACTCAGGAACGGATCGAGAATCTGCCCGCCGACCTTTTTCAACTCCGCCTCGCCCAGGAATGGCGTCGGTGAGTACGTACCCATGCCACCGGTGTTCAAACCCTGATCGCCGTCCAACGCCCGTTTGTGATCCTGGGAGGTGGGAAAAAGTTTCGCCGTTTTGCCGTCGCACAGCGCATGCAAGGAAATCTCCATGCCTTCGAGAAATTCCTGGATGACGATGTTCGCGCCCGCCGCGCCGAAAGCCTTGCCGACGAGGATTTCGTCAATCGCCCGGGTCGCTTCCGCCACGCCTGCACAAATCAAAACGCCCTTGCCGAGCGCCAGGCCATCGGCTTTCACCGCGCATTTGCCATCCAGCGAAGCAGCGAATTTCTTTGCCAAAGCCGCATCGGAAAACGTTCCGGCGCGAGCGGTCGGAACTCCGTATTGCTCCATGAACTGCTGCGAAAACACTTTCGACGACTCGAATTGCGCGGCTTTCCGGTTCGGCCCCCAGATGCGCAAATCATTTTTCTGGAACAAATCCACAATGCCCAACGCCAGCGGGTTGTCCGGCCCGACGACTGTGAGTTCGACCTTTTTTTCCTGCGCGAACGCGAGCAGCTTTGGCAAATCCTCGGCACCAAGGTTCACACATTCGACCGGCGCGGAATTTTTCGCCAGCCGTTCCTGCGCGATGCCGGCGTTGCCCGGCGCGCACCACAATTGCGTGACGTGCGGCGACTGCGCCAGTTTCCACACCAGCGCGTGTTCGCGTCCGCCCGAACCGATGACGAGAAGTTTCATTAAAAAGTTGCCGGCAGATTACGCGGCCCGCCGCGTCGAAGCAATGCGAAGACGGGATGGCGTGGAGTCAAGATGCGCACTTTCAAAAGGGGATCGCCTTTATCAACTTGCCCTGTTTGGTTTCGTTCGTTATTATCCGTGGCCATGAAATCACTTTTTTTCCGTCCCGGACTGGCCGTTCTCTTTTTTTCATTCGCTTTTGTCACCCTGGCTGATACTGCCAATGGGCCGGGCGACCGCGTCTCCTTCAACGCCGGCTGGCGGTTTGCCCGGTTCGAACCCATCCCCGACCGCTCGGTTCCGCCCAAGCCGGGCCAACCGGCCGGAGCGGTCACGGCTTCGTCGGAGGAAACCGACAAAGGCAACACGGCGAACATGGCATTTGACGGCGACTCCAACACGCGGTGGTGCGCCGCCGATGGAAGCATGAACCAGTGGCTCGCGGTTGATTTCGGCAAAATCACACCGCTCGGCTCGGTGGAAATCGAGTGGGAAAACACGCTCGCGTATCAATACAAGGTCGAGGTTTCCGACGACGGGAAGTCCTGGAAGACCGTGATGGACCGCACCCAGAATCACGACGCGGCACACCTCGACAAAGCGGCGCTTGACAGCACGGGCCGATTTGTGCGCGTTACCGTCACCGGCGTGCCTGAAGAAAAATGGGCGAGCATTTGCGAACTGCGCGTGCTCGATCCGGCGGGCAACCGGCTCCAACCCGGTGGTGTGCCAGGGACTGGAGCCAACCGGGTCCAGCCTGTTGCGCCAGAGGATGGCGCGGCGGTCTCTCCGGAGAGCACGGTGGAGTTCAACGACTCCGACTGGCGCAAGCTGAACCTGCCGCACGACTGGGGCATCGAGGGGCCGTTCAAGCAGGAGTATCCCGGCGAGACCGGCAAACTTCCGTGGTGGGGCATCGGTTGGTATCGCAACCACCTGGAGGTTCCCGCATCCGACCAGGGCAAACAGATTTATTTGGATGTGGATGGCGCGATGTCGCACGCAAAAGTCTGGCTCAACGGCCAGTTCGTCGGCGGCTGGCCCTACGGTTACGCTTCGTGGCGCGTGGACCTGACTCCGTTTGTCAAATTTGGCGCGGACAACGTGATCGCCATCCGCCTCGACAATCCGCGGGATTCCTCGCGCTGGTATCCGGGCGGCGGCATCTATCGGAACGTCTGGCTCGTCAAAACCGCGCCGGTCCATGTCGCGCATTGGGGAACCTACGTCACCACGCCGGAGATCAGCGCCAAGGCGGCGACGGTGAAAATCCGGGTCAACGTGGACAATGAAACGGCTTCCGATTCCGCCGTGACCGTGAAAAATGAAATTTTTGAGCTTGGCGCGGACAACGTCAAAGGAAAATCAGTCGCGTCGTTGGCCACCGAGGGTGTCAAAATTGCCGCGCACCAGTCCCAGTCGAGCGAAGGCCAGATCGTCATTCCCAATCCGAAATTATGGAGCATCGAAAAGCCCCAGCGCTATGTCGCCATCACCTCCATTGAACAGAACGGCAAGCTGGTGGACAGCTACGAAACGCCCTTCGGCATCCGGACCATCCAATTCACGGCGGACAACGGATTTCTGTTGAACGGCAAACGCGTGCCGCTGAATGGCGTTTGCGACCACCACGACCTCGGCGCGCTCGGCGCGGCCATCAACACCCGCGCGCTGGAACGACAGATTCAAATCCTCAAGGAAATGGGCGGCAACGCCATCCGCACCAGCCACAATCCGCCGGCGCCGGAGTTGCTCGATTTGTGCGACCGCCTCGGCATGGTGGTGATGGACGAATCGTTTGATTGCTGGAAGCGCGGCAAGACGAAGAATGATTATCAACGGCTGTGGGACAACTGGCATGAAAAAGACTGGCGCGCGGAACTCCGCCGCGACCGCAATCATCCCTGCATCATCCTCTGGAGCATCGGCAATGAAGTCGGCGAACAAGACTCGCCGGCGGGACAGGAGATCGCCGCCGAACTGACGCGCATCGCCCACGAGGAAGACCCGACCCGGCCGACGACGGCGGCCTGCAGCGACGGGCGTGCCGCGTTCAACGGTTTCCAGAAGCACCTGGATGTCTTTGGCTATAATTACAAACCGACCGAGTATGGCCGGGCGCACGAGGCCAATCCGGGCCTGCCGATCTTCGGCAGCGAGACGGCGTCGTGCATCAGTTCGCGCGGCGAATATTTCTTCCCGGTCAGCAACAACAAAAACGATGGCCGGGCCGATTTCCAGATGAGTTCCTACGACCTGTACGCGCCGCCCTGGGCGACGCCGCCGGATTGGGAATTCAAGGGGCAGGATGAATTTCCCTATGTCGCCGGCGAATTTGTCTGGACGGGCTTCGATTACCTCGGTGAGCCGACGCCTTACAACGGCGACATGAGCAACCTGCTGAATTTCACCGACCCGGCCGAGAAGGCCCGGATGCAAAAGGAACTGGAAGCACTGGGCAAAATCAAAGTGCCGTCGCGCAGTTCTTATTTCGGCATCATTGACCTCGCCGGTTTCCCGAAGGACCGCTACTACCTCTATCAGGCGCGCTGGCGTCCCGATTTCCCCATGACGCACATCCTGCCGCACTGGAACTGGCCGGACCGCGTCGGCCAGATCACGCCGGTGCATGTTTATACTTCCGGGGACTCGGCGGAACTTTTCCTGAACGGCCAGTCGCTCGGTCTGAAGAAAAAGGGACAATATGAATACCGCCTGCGCTGGGACGACGTGGTTTATCAACCCGGCGAACTCAAGGTGGTGGCCTACAAGAACGGCAAAAAGTGGGCGACGGACGTGATGAAGACGACCGGGCCGGCGGCCAGACTCAAATTGCAGGCTGACCGTAATACCATCCGGGCTGACGGCCAGGATTTGTCTTTTGTCACCGTGACCGTTGCGGACAAGGACGGCCTGCTCGTGCCGCGTTCGCATAACCAGATTCACTTTGACATCAACGGACCGGGTGAAATCGTGGCGACCGACAACGGCGATGCGACAAGTTTCGAATCGTTCCAGTCGCACGAGCGCAAAGCTTACAACGGACTTTGTCTGGTGATTGTCCGCGCGAAAGCCGGCGAGTCCGGCAAAATCATGCTGCGGGCTTCGTCCGAAGGTCTGGCCACAGCGGAGATTCCCATTATGACCGCGCCGGCTCATTAACATTTGTTTTCCTTGAAGTGCCGGCAGCGGGAACGCAAAAAAGGCGATGTCGGCGCCTATGACCGGCTGACGCCGCCGCCACAAGCTGGGCGCGCATCAACATCACAGACGGATTGGAATAAAATGCCTGCCAGAACAAAAACCCGGATTGATGCGGCGTTGGCCAGGGTTTGTTTGCACTGCCCGGTCTGCAAACAGGCCCGCCGCCGGCAGCGAGGAGCGGCATTTTGGTTTGTGACCAAAATCGAGCGGGGCACGTGTCCGTTCTGCCGGGCTTATGAGCGGGTCCACGGCCGCAAGGCACACGAACCGGCATGATTTTCCTGCAGCCGCGGACGTGAGTCGGCGCTGAAACAAATCGAAAGCAGGTTTTAAATCAGGAAAATGGCGCCGACTGACGGCGGCGGCTACGGTGGGTTACGTGTGCAAGGTTTATTGACCCCGGCATTCCAAACGGTTACAAGAGTCCTGCTATGGACGTTTTGACGCTAGCACGCATCCAGTTCGGAGCGACCATTGCGTTTCACTACATTTACCCGCCATTGAGCATCGGCCTCGGCGTCCTGCTCGTGGTCATGGAAGGGTTGTGGCTCAAAACCAAAAACCCGGTTTATCACCAGATGGTGCGGTTCTGGACAAAAGTGTTCGCGCTTACGTTCGCCATCGGCGTGGCCACGGGCATTGTGATGGAATTCGAGTTTGGCACGAACTGGGCGACGTATTCGCGTTATGTCGGCGACGTGTTTGGCAGCGCGCTGGCGGCGGAAGGCATCTTCGCGTTTTTCCTGGAATCCGGCTTTCTCGCCGTGCTGTTGTTTGGCTGGGACAAGGTGAGTCGTAAAATGCACTTTTTTTCGACGTGCATGGTTTGCCTGGGCGCGCATTTCAGCGCCATCTGGATCGTCGTCGCCAATTCCTGGATGCAAACGCCGGCGGGCTATCACATCGTCGGCGAAGGCCTGAAAGCGCGCGCGGAAATCACGAACTTCTGGGAAGTGGTGTTCAATCCGTCTTCGATGGATCGTTTGTTCCACACGTTGTGCGGCGCGTGGCAGGCGGGCGCGTTTCTCGTGGTGAGCGTGAGCGCGTGGTATCTGCTGAAGAAACGGCATCTGGATTTTGCGCGGGCATCGTTGCGGGTCGGTTTGGCCGTCGCGTTGGTTGCCTCGCTGCTGCAACTGGTCAGCGGTGACTCCAGTGCGCGCGGCGTGGCGAAAAATCAGCCGGAGAAGCTTGCCGCGTTTGAGGGACTTTACAACACAACCTCGAACGCGCCGCTGACGCTGGTCGGCTGGGTGGATGAGAAAAATGAAAAAATTGTGGGCATCCAAGCGCCGGGAATGCTGAGTTTTTTGGCGCACAACGACATGCATGCGACCGTCATCGGCCTGAATAATTACGCGCCCGAAGATCGCCCGCCGGTGCAGGCGTCCTTCCAGTTTTTCCACGGCATGGTGGCGATTGGCTTTGCGATGATAGCCATTGCCGCGCTGGGATTTCTTTATTTCCGCCACGGCTCGCTGCATGAACGACGCTGGTTACTGTGGATTCTCGTGTTCTCCGTGCTCGGCCCGCAAATTGCCAATCAACTCGGCTGGTTCGCCGCGGAAGTCGGACGGCAACCGTGGATTGTCTATCATCTGATGCGTACGCCGGCGGGGTTGTCGGCGGTTGTGAAAGCCAATGTGGTGCTGACATCGCTGGTCCTGTTCACGTTCATTTATTTTCTGCTGTTCGCGGTTTTCATCTACCTGCTCAACGACAAAATCCAGCACGGCCCGGATGACGCCGACCTCGTGCCATCCGGCAAACTGGCTTTGCCCACGAAAAACTGAATTTACGCCATGAACTTTGACCTCAACACCATCTGGTTCATCCTCGTCGGCGTGCTGTTCACCGGCTACGCGATGCTCGACGGCTTCGACCTCGGCATCGGCGCGCTGCATTTGTTCACCAAAGACGACGCGGAGCGCCGCACGCTGCTCAACGCCATCGGCCCGGTCTGGGACGGCAACGAGGTCTGGCTCGTCACCGGCGGCGGCGCGCTGTTCGCCGCTTTTCCCAACGTCTATGCCACCGTCTTCTCCGGCTTTTATCTCGCGATGATTCTGCTGCTGGTGGCGCTGATTTTCCGCGCCGTGGCCATCGAATTCCGCAGCAAACAACCGATGCGCTGGTGGCGACAGATGTGGGACATCGGGTTTTCCGGCGGCAGCCTGCTTTCGAGCCTGCTCATTGGCGTGGCGCTGGGCAACATTGCGTGGGGCGTGCCGATTGATGACCGCGGCGAATTTGCGGGGACGTTCCTGGGCCTGCTGAAGCCGTATCCGGTGCTGGTCGGCGTCACCACCGTGGCGTTGTTCATGATGCACGGCGCGATTTACGGCGCGATGAAAACCGAGGGCGCGTTGCACGACAAACTGCGCGTCTGGGCCATGCGGAGCATCATCTTCTTTGTCATCTGTGCGGTGACGCTCACGATGGCCACGCTGCTTTACGTGCCGCACCTGTCCGCACGGGTGCGCGAAAATCCGTGGCTCTTCATCATTGCGCTGGCGAACATGCTGTCCATTGCCAATATCCCGCGCGAATTCCATCATGGACGCAACTGGCGCGCGTTTCTGTCGTCGTGCGCGGCGATCATCACGCTCATGGCGCTGTTCGCGCTCAACATTTTCCCGAACCTGGTTTACAGCCTGCCCAAACCGGAAAACAGTCTGACGATTTACAACGCCTCGTCGTCGCCGAAGACATTGGGCATCATGCTCGTCATTGCGGGCATCGGCGTGCCGGTGGTGATTGCCTACACCGTCTGCATCTACTGGC
>Ga0224534_1000914_pt1 | contig 16877 bp, 14 predicted proteins | sample 714E12024metaG_FD_172012 | JGI IMG/M metagenome (GOLD analysis project Ga0224534, IMG submission 172012) | Peat soil microbial communities from Stordalen Mire, Sweden - 717 E1 20-24 | ecosystem: Environmental > Terrestrial > Soil > Wetlands > Peat | place: Sweden: Norrbotten County, Stordalen... | reverse complement strand
ATGTCCGGAAGACGATCGGAGCGAAGCGCATCGCTGCCCTCAACGCATTCGAGATCGAGCGGTACTTCCGTAATCTGAAGGATGGGGGGGCGGGCAGGGACACCGTCCGCCGGGTCCGGGTCGTCATAGGAAGGGCCTGCAGGCTGGCTGCGAAATGGAGCGGCGGCACGCTGACCAATCCGGTGGCCGACACCGAGCTCCCCAGCTGGCCGATGTCCGAGCAGCCCGACCCTGTTCGTGCGCCCGAGGTGGCCGAGGTTCAAGGCCTCATTCGAGCGGCCGCCGACTTCGACGAGCGCTTCGGTGCGTTCGTCCACCTGGCTGCGGCCACCGGCATGCGTCGGGGGGAGGCCTGTGCCATCCGCTGGACCGACATCGACTGGACGGACTCGACGATTCGCGTGGACAAGTCGATCGTCGCGGCCAAGGGTGGAGCGATCGTGAAGGACCCGAAGACCAAGGCGAGCATCCGCACCGTCTCCGTCGGGAACGGCACGCTGGCCATCTTGGAGGATCTCCGCTCCTCGCAGGTCCAGTTGGCCGAGGTCTGCGAGGTCCCTTTCGCCGAGGACGGCTTCGTCTTCTCCACAGAGCCAGGCGGCGGGCTCCCTCCGCATCCCGAGGCGATGAGCCACACGTTCATCAAGGTCCGGCGCCGGGCCGGCATTGCCGCTGACGTCCACCTGCACTCGCTGAGGCACTTTCAGGCGACAATCCTCGACCCGATCATCCCCGAGAGCCAGAAGCAGGCTCGGATGGGTTGGTCGACGATTCGGATGGCCCGGCACTACACCGACGGGATCGCCACCGAGGACCGACGCGTGGCCGAGCACGTCGCCCGGGTCCTCGACGGCACCGCGGGCGAGGGTCCCGTTCCCGCCCCGCACGTAGGGCAGCAGGTCCCGGCGGCGGCGGACTCCCCCGGTGAGCGGTAGCCGTCACTACTTCCAAGGAGCCGCTCCACCGCCACACGGGGAATGAGGATCCGACGATTCAGCCTCACCACTGGCAGCGGAAACCGATCCGCGTCGATGGCCTTGTAGAGCGTCGATCGATCACAGTCGAGCAGCACCGCCGCCTGGCTCACGGTCAGTAGCGGTCTGGAACTCGCATCTCTGGATTTTCGGGACATCGGACCTCAATGGGATCGGGACCGGGGCCATGCGCCCGAGTCCCCTCTCATCCTCTCTACCGACGTCACCCTGAACGTCACCCTGGCCTGACAGCCGCTTCATGGGTCCCCCTGGACGTGAGGCGCCGGAACGTCACCCTGGCGCCGATGAACGTCACCCTGAGCGATCCTCGGACCGCCCCCGACGTCACCCTCCCAGGTATTCGGCCCACTACCCGGGGCCGACACGCCTGCGGGCGCTCCCCTCGTCGCGCAGGTGCGGTTCCTCAGCTGGGCGTCCGGCGGCAAGGGTCACTGCGATGCGCCGGCCGGGGGGTGATCGGCCTGCCGTCGCCTCGGTGTCTTCGGCATCACCACCAGTCGCCGCTTCTCGCCTGGCCAGGCGCCGCCCTGGACCCTCGAACGCCCGGACTGAGGGTTTGGCGTCCGGGGGGTCGAGCGGGTCGAGCTTTCACCGGCCCCTCACGAGCACTGACGGCAGTGTCGGGCCCGCACCAGAACCCTCCGACGGGCTCACGGTCCAGCCGATGGTGCGGTTGACGGACATGGACGAGTGGGAGCGCTCGACCGGGGGAACGAAGGATGGCGTGGGCCCCCCTTCGAGAGGGGTCCACGCCATGACAGGCAGCCGGCTCCGCCAGACCGGGACGATCATCGCCACACATCTGCATCATCGGATGCCACGTCACCCTCGCCCGCTGCGAGATTGAGTTCCGCGAAGGTGGCGGAGCCCGCCCGAAGGGCGGCGCATCCTCGGGTGCACAGGTGTGGATTATGCCGTCACCTGGATAATCCACATTATGTAGGGCACTGGATTATGCGGGGTGGTGCGCCAGAGGCGGCCCGGCGCCCTCGCCGGGCGCTGAGCGACCCGGCATAATCACAGCCCTTCAAGGAAGGCGAGCAGCTTGTCGGGAGGCCGGTAGCGGCCGGGGGGCGTGTCCTGGGGAGCCGTGCGAGCGAGCGCCCGCTCCTTGATCGACAGATCGCCGTGCAGGTAGATCTGGGTGCTCTGGACGTGCTCGTGGCCGAGCCACAGGGCGATCACCGATGTGTCGACGCCCGCGTGCAGCAGGGCCATGGCGCTCGAATGTCGGAGCACGTGGGGGGTGACCCGTTTGGCCGACAGGCTGGGACTGTGGCGCTCGGCCGTGGCAGCGTGTTTGGCGACCAGGTCGGCGACGGCGTCTCTGCTGAGCAGGGTGCCCCGGCTGGTCGGGAACAGCGCGTCTTCGGGTCCACCGCATCGTTCCTTCATCCAGGTTGCAAGGACGGCGACCGTGCTGTGGGTGAGCGGCGTGACGCGCTCCTTTCTCCCCTTGCCGTGGACGAGGACGTGCGCCCCGGACCCGAGGACGACGTCACGGTTGCACAGCGCGGTGAGTTCGGACACCCGCACGCCGGTCTGAGCAGCGGTGGCGAGCAGGGCGTGGTCCCGCCGTCCCCGCCACGTCGTCCGGTCGGGGCTCGCCAGGAGAGCTTTGATCTCGTCGGCGGTGAGGAACGACACGACCGTCCGCCGGGTCCGTTTCTCGGGGATGGCGAGGACGCGTCTGATGAGCTCGGCATGGGCCGGTTCCCGGAAGGCGGCGAAGCGGTAGAAGGAACGCACGGCGGCGAGCCGGGCGTTGCGGGTCCGGACGCTGTTGTGCCGTTCGTGCTCCAGGTGCTCCAAGAAGCAGGCGACAAACGGCGCGTCGAGGTCGGAGAAGTCGAGCGCGGAGGGTGCCTTGCCCGTCTGCTCCTGGGCGAAGGCGAGCAGCAGTCGAAAGGCATCGCGGTAGGCGGCGACGGTGTGCGGGCTGGCGTTGCGCTGCCGGGCGAGACGTTCGGTGAAGAACGCTTCGAGGACCGGAGCCACCGCGCTCACGACTCCTGCCCCTCTGTCGGTTCCAGTCGCTCGGCGGCCAGCGCCAGCAGCTCGGGGGCCGCGCTCAGATACCAGTAGGTGGACGCCGGGTCGGCGTGTCCGAGGTAGGTCGACAGCCGGGGCAGGAGCGCCTGGACGTCCTCGCCGGTCCGATACCAGCGAAGCAGGGTCGTCACGGCGAAGCTGTGGCGGAGGTCGTGGATGCGTGGCCGCCTCGTCACAGGAACCGACGGGATGCCTGTTGCCGCCAGCAGCCCAATGAACGCCGTGGAGAAGCCGCGGTAGTGCAACCGGCGACCGGCCATCGACACGAAGAAGCTCGGCGGGTCGGGACAGAGCCGGCTCTTCCTCCTGTGCCGGTCGTAGTCGGCAAGAGCGGAGAGTGTGCTGGCCGCGAGCGGCACGTGGCGGCTCTTGTTGAACTTGGTCTCCCAGACGGTGAGGACGCCGGTGTCGAAGTCCACGTCGGAGCGGTCCAGGCGGAGCACCTCGCCGATGCGCATGCCGGTCGCCCACAGGAGCCCGATCACGGTCTCACAGGTGGCGGCCCACAGCGCCGGGGACAGGGCTCTTGCCGCCGCCATGAGCGACGCGATCTCGGTCTCGGAGTAGAGGTAAGGGACCGAACGGCGCCCAGGGTCGGTGAGCAGCCCGGCTGGCGGCACCTCGGTCCTCGGGTCGATGGCCTGGAGGTAGGAGGCGAAGGTCCGCACCGTCTGGAGGCGGAACGCCGCCTGACTGGGGCTCGGCGAACGGAGCGCCCAGGTGAGCGCCACCTCGGTGGTGATCGTCTCCGCACCGTTCGAGGCCAGATAGGAAGCGAAGTCGGACAGGAGCGGTCCGGCACCGGTGAGCTTGAAGCCGACCGACCGGCGCAGGGCGAGGTACTCCTCGGCTGCTCCAAGGAAGCCGGTCATGCCTGCACCCCCGGCCACGGCTGCGCCACAGTGGCGAGCGACTCGAAGTCGACCTTGGCGTAGATCGCGGTCGTCTCCAGGTCGCGGTGACGCAAGACCTGGCCGATCTCGTGGAGTGGTGCGCCGAGGCGCAACATCTCGGTGGCCGCCGCGTGGCGGAACCGGTGGGTCCCGGTGTCTGCGATCCCGGCCCGGGAGCACGCCCTGCGCACCACTGCCCGCACGTCGGTCATCTGCACGCCGTCTCTCGGTGGTTTCACATGCAGGAACACCTGGCGGCAGGTCGGGTCACCCGTCCGGTGCTCCAGATAGTCCGACAGCGCCTTCCCGACGTCGACCGGGAGCGGGAGCTGGGCACAGCTCCCGGCCTTCCCCCGGACCACGAGCACGCCGCTGCGCCAGTCGATGTCGTCGAGGGTGAGACCGGCGACCTCGGAGGCCCGCAGTCCGAGCCTCGTCACCATCGTGACGATGGCGAAGTCCCGGGCACCCACCAGCGTGGTCCGGTCACAGCTCGCCAGCAGACGAGCCGCCACGCCGGCATCGAGCGTCCTCGGCAGGGACGAGGCCCGGGCCCGGGCCATCCACGGCGTCGCCTGTGCCAGGGGGGCTGCGATCATGCCCTTCACGTAGAGGAACCGAAGCAGCGACCGGAGCCCGACCACCACTTCGTTCACCGTCTTCGGCCGGAGCCGACTGGATTCGCGCACGATGAAGGCCGAGATGTCCGCGGCCGAGAGGCCGGCGACGTTCTCCCGGTCGCCAGCGCAGCACTCCATGAGGAACCGGGTCGCCGTCTTCATGTAGCCCTCGACCGTCGACAGGGCGAGGCCTCGTTCGCCGACCAGGTAGCAGCGGTACTCGTCGAGGAGGGCTTCGAGCGGCGTGTGCTCGTCGGGGAGCGCCTCGATCCCGACGGAGCCCAGGTATCGAAGCAGTGGCTGGAGGGAGCGCAGCGCCGGTCGGTCCTTCGACGTGGACCGCCGACGCGCCTCCACGAAGGAGTCGAGCCGCTTGGGCGACAGGCCGTCCGCCCCCAGGCCCTGGCTCTGGAGCCAGCGGCTCACGCGGGCCAGCAGGTGGATGTTGGTGTCCGTCGTCGCCGCGCTGTAGCCGGCAGCCTCCAGGTACGTCCGGAACCCCGGCGCATGTGGCGCCAACGGTCCCCTCAACTGCATTCGCTTCTTCATGAGGGTCTCCTTCCGGGATCTCTTCCCAGTTGGAGAGCCTCACCTCGTGGCGCGCGTTATGCCGGGTCGCTCAGCGCCGGGCGCCCACGCCGGGCCGCCTCCGGCGCCCCACCCGGCATAATCCAGTGCCCTACATAATGTGGATTATGCCGTCACCTGGATAATCCACACCTGTGCACTCGGTCGAGTCCGACCGCCCTCCGGGCGGAAAACCGATCGTGCCGGAGGATGTCCTTCCTGGTAGCGCACCCTTTTTGGCGAGGGTGACGTTCAGGGTGACACACATCCGGACGATAAGGCCATGGAGCGACCGCCAGATGCCCCAATCCGGACGCGCCGATGCTGTCGATAGGACGACTCGGCATCTCTGGTGGTGCTGAGTACTACCTCGACAAGGTCGCCAACAACGTCGACGACTACTACCTCGGTCGGGGCGAAGCGCCGGGGCAGTGGATCGGTTCCGCCGCGCAATCACTCGGACTCAGCGGCCAGGTCGACGCCGACATGCTCCGGAACCTGCTCGCCGGCAAGTCGGTGTTCGGAGATGACCTCGGAGCCCGCCTCAGCCAGGAACGCCGTCCCGGCTACGACCTGACGTTCTCCGCTCCGAAGGGAATCTCCCTCCTGTGGGCATTCGGTCCCGACCATGTCCGTGATGCGATCTCCATCGCCCACGATCGGGCAGTCGGTGCCGTGCTCGATCACCTGTCCACCGAGGCATGTTATGCCCGGCGAGGAGCCGGGGGTCAACAGCTGATCGAGGCCAACGGCTTCATCGGCGCAGCATTCCGTCACCGCACCAGCCGGGCGGGCGACCCCCAGCTCCACACCCACGTGGTCGTCCCCAACTTGGTCCGCGGTGTCGATGGCCAGTGGTCCGCTCCTGACGGCCGGCACCTCTTCACTTGGAAGATGACCGGCGGTGCCCTCTACCGCTCCGCACTCCGGACCGAGCTGGCGCCCCTCGGTCTTCGCTGGCAGGTGCAGCGAAACGGTCTCAGCGAGCTGCGAGACGTCCCGAAGGCGATCCTTCGGGCGTTCTCCAGGCGTCGGGCCGACATCGAACAGGCGATGGAGCAGCGGGGAAGCACGTCTGCCGCAGCTGCGGCGAAGGTGGCACTCGTCACCCGGGAGCGGAAGCCAACGGTAAGCATCGCCGGTGACGTGTTGCGCGACGGTTGGGTCGAGCAACTCTCCGCGGTCGAGCTCCCGGACGGCGCCGGTGGCACTCGCCCGGCCACCGCCGACGATCTCACCGCCGCCCTCGGCCAGGAGGTGACTGCCCCACCCGAACCCGGAGAGCTCGAAGCGGTCTTCCGGGTCCTTGCCGGCGAGGGCAGCGTGTCGCTCGATGATTGGGAGATCGACGAGCAACATCTCGCGGACTCCGGCACTCCGGGAACCCGGGTGCTGCCCGTCACCCTTCTCGGATCGAGCTTCTCCCGGCGAGACGCCATCAGTGCCGTGGCCAGGGCATTCGACGTCACCCCCGACGAAGCAGTCGCACTGACCGCCAGGTTCCTCGATCGGGATGGCGTGGTGCGGGTCCTCGCCGATCGCGACGTTGATCTCAGCGCCGGCACCGAGCACATCCGGACTCGGAGCGGTCACGTCGTCCCAGCCACCAGCGGGGACCGGCGATACACGACGACCGAGTTGCTGGCCGCCGAGGAGCGGATCGTCGCTTCGGCTACGGGTCGCGTCGGTGCGGCGACCGCACAGGTGGGAGCAGCCACAGTCGACGATGTCCTCGCTCACCTTGCCCACCTGGACGGCGAACAGGCCCAGGGCGTCCGTCAGCTCCTCACCTCGGGCAACGGCTACGACCTGGTGATCGGGCAGGCCGGGACGGGCAAGTCGACCATGCTCGGCGCCGCCCGGATCGGCTGGGAGGAGGCCGGCTTCCGGGTCATCGGCACCGCCGTGGCAGCACGGACGGCCGCCGACCTCGAGCGGGGCACCGGCATCCCCAGCTCCTCGCTGACCCAGCTCCTGGCCGACCTCCGGGAGGCCGGTGGGCTGACCTCCCGGCACGTGATCGTCGTAGACGAGGCCTCCATGGTGGGGACACGCCCGCTCGACCAGCTCCGCTCGTACGTCGACAGTGCCGGGGCCAAGCTGGTCCTGGTCGGCGACAACCGCCAGCTGTCCTCCATCGATGCCGGTGGGGCGCTGCGTACCCTGTCCGCCGAACTGGGCGACCACGTCGTCACCCTCACTACCAACCGCCGCCAGATCGGTGCCGACCAGCAGTGGGAGCGAGATGCCCTCATTGCCCTGCGAGAGGGAGACGTGACCCCCGCTGTTGAGGCCTACAGCGACCACGGCCGGGTGACCATCGCCGGCACCATCGACGAGGCCCGCCAGCGCATCGTCGAGGACTGGTGGGCGGTTCACCGTGATCAAGCCACTCAGGATCACACCACCGCCATCCTGGCCGTTCGGCGATCCGATGTCGCCGCACTCAACGACATGGTCCGGGCCCGACGCCAGGCAGCGGGTGAGCTGGGCGACGAACTCAGGATCGGCGCCAAGGCGTTCAGTGTGGGGGACACGGTCATCTTCGAGAAGAACCAACGCGTGCCGGCTGCTGATCTCGGTCGTGGGCCCGAGATGATCAGGCTCCGCAACGGCACGTTCGGCACCGTGGTAGCGGTCCTTCCTTCGAGCGACATGGCGCCGCGGGAGAAGGTGCCACCGGACAATGCTCTGACCAGGGAGGGTGACGTTCGCCGAACCCAGGGTGACGTTGCTGCTGACGTTGCTGCCGGCATCGAGGAAGAGGCCCACCTCGCACCGAAGGGAACACTTGTCGTCCAGCTCGACGACGGGCGGCAAGCCGTTCTCCCCCGTAGCTACGCCGAGGGATCCACCAGCCTGGGATATGCCCTCACGGTGTTCCGCTCCCAGGGGATCACCGTGGACCACACCTTCGGTCTCGGTGGCGACGCCCTCTACCAGGAGGCCGGCTACACCCAGCTGTCGCGGGGGCGGCTGTCCAACAACCTGTATGTCGCCTCCCCGGAGAACCCGAGGTGGGAGATTGGCCACCACGCCGACGACCTCGCCCAGCGCGACGCAGTCCAGTCCCTCGTCGACGCCCTGTCCCAGAAGCGAGAACAGACTATGGCTCGGGACCGAATGCCGATCTGGCCGACCGTGACGCACGAGGATCTCGATGCCGCCTTCCGAGAGCACGCCACCCTCGGCCAGTGGATCGCCGATCACGCTCCGGCCGACGTGACCCGCCAGCTGGCCGACGCCTACCTGCGACCACTCGACACGTCGAGTGCCGAACAGTCCCAGCCTGGAGCCGATGACGACGTGAAGACCCTCCTCGCCGCGCAACGACGCCGCGAGGCGTGGGTCGGTCACCACCGCACGGAGATCGAGACCTGGTCCCGGCTGGACCAGGACCTCCGGCGTCACGAGTACCGACTCGGCCAAGCCGCCGGCTACAGCCAGCCGGACCACACGACGGCAGCCCTGGGCTCGCTTCCCGAGCGCATCACCGGTGTCGAACGGTGGCAGTCGGCGGCAGGGGCCATCGAGGCCTACCGGGGCCGTTGGGGCGTCGACGGCTCGGACGCGCTCGGACCTGAACCACTCGACCCCGAACAGCGTATCCACTGGCAGCGGGCAGTTGGCACCATCGAGTCGGCGGGCTTCACGGCACTCGGTAGCTCCGATGGCGAACCCGACCAGCCGTGGCTCTCGTCAATGTGGGATCGGCTGCACGCCCTCGATGCTGCATGGTCGGAGGCGGCGCGGTCCGATGCCGCCCGCGACGTGACGCCATTGCCGCAACTGCCGCCATTCTCCTGGAGTCGCGACAGCGACTCTGGACGCGACCTCGGCGACGGCTTCGGGCTGTGACAGGCCGGTCACTTGACAACGAGGCAGGCCACAGGTACGGACCGGCCACGCTAAGACACACGACCGCCGCCCTCACGTCCGACGGCTCGATGCCTCGTTGATGACGGTGCGGGCAGCAAGGTGTTCGCGAAACTTGCCTGCCCCGGAACGGCACGTCGGGGGCAGGCCACCTTGGGGCAAGCCAGACTGGGATTATGTCGATTCAGATCGGCTGACACAGACAGGAGACTTACGATGTCGGCAACTCTCAAGTTGACGCATAAGGCAATCGGAGCGGAGGTCCGTCGAGGCACGTACGATGCCGTCGTCGACGGCAAGCGAGTCGGGTCCGTCGAAATGAACGACACACTCGAGATGCCAGTCGAGCCTGGGCGTCATACCCTGCAGATCCGCGATGGCCGCATGTCGAGCAGCACGGAAACCTTCGACGCCGCCGAGGGCGAGTTCGTCGCATTCCGATGCACCGGAAAGAGGTTCTTGCCGATATTTCTGGCATCCTTTGTGGTTCCCAGGCTCGCGCTAAAGCTTGTTCGCGATTAGGCCGTCCTCGCCGCCGTGGCACTCACGTCCACATGGTCATCGCCGCTCGGCTCGCCCGGAGTGGGCGTGCCACCTATCACCGGCTCGGCGGCGTTATCGAAGGTGGCTGACCGGCACTTCGGCGGCATCCGCATCCGAGCATTATGGGGCAATAGAGGATGGGTCGGTCAGATGCGTGAGCCACCTCGCCACTTGGTGCTAGACCAACACAGTGCTGCTTGATCGGCAATGGCGAGAGCGAGATCTACAGCAGGCATTGGTGGCGTGGACACCAAGGATCGGAGAGCGGGCGACCAGAACGCTCGTCCGGGGCCGTCGCTTCACGCAGGTCGGATTCGTCGTCGGTCTGTTCTGGGTCGCTATCACTATCTTCTTGCAAGCTACGAAGACTCCGGGCGTCATAATCGCCGTCGCCATGTTTCTCTGTTGGCCAATCATTCTCTTCTGCCTAATCCAGGGGGCCAGATACCAAATGCGAGCCAGTCGCCAGGGCGGCGAAGTAGCTGGAATCTCACCGAAGGCTCGCCCGCCCGTCAAAAATGTAGGGAGCTTCGATAGCTGGGCTCGCCGCAGCGAGTACTCCCGGTACCACGAGGAAGGGACCGTCCCGTGGGGGCACCTGCGGGCCAAACCGGAGAAATCGGAGTAGCCGCCCGTGCCCCCTAAACGAATCTCCTATGGATGTCAAGGGGCGGTGTTGGCGTCGGTGTGATGCAACGAGGCAGGACATGAAAGGGCCACTCAGAATGGCGAGGGCAAGCTCTTATTAGGCCATCGTGCTGTCACGGCGACGAAGTCGATGAAGCTCGGAGTGGCGGACCGGCAAGTCGTTTACAGGCCAGCGTCAAGACGCGGCAGCCGGTATGTGTGGGCCAGGCCCGCCACTCCGAACAGCTATTCCCGGGGCAGGTAGTGGTAGACCTCCCGGGCAACGTAGCGCTTGAGTATGCGCATGATCTCTTTCTTGGACTTGCCCTCGATAGTGCGACGGGCAACGTAGGTCTTGGTCGGTGCGTGGCACGACATGCGGCTCAGCACGATGCGCCAGAGCGCGTGATTGGCCTGGCGGTCGCCTCCTCGGTTCAGCCGATGACGGGTCACCTTGCCCGAGGAGACACTCGAGCGGCGACACCCCGCAGAGCTTGGCCCAGGTGGCCTCACTGCGGAGTCTCGATGGATTGTCGCCGGCAGCGATCAGGAGCAGGGCGGCGGTGTCATAGCCAACACCGACGAGCTGCACGAGCTCGGGGGCCACGGAATCGACGAGACGAGCAATGAGGGCGTCCAGCCGGCTGCCTTCCTCGTCGAGCGCGACCGCTCGGCGCCCGAGGGTGGCCAGGGCCGTCTTGGTCGCCATTCGCACCTGGTCGGTATCGGCATGCACCCGGAGGAGGGCGACCCCTTCGGCGAGTCGCCACGGAGGTGTGCCGATGAAGCGTTCTCGCAGCTCATCGGGGGCGGTGTAGATCAGTTGGCGGATCTGGTTCATGGCCTTGGTGCGGGACTCCCGAGCGCTCCGACGGGCGACCATCAGGGCCCGAATGGCCTCCACCGAGCCGTCGCGGGTCTTGGCCGTGCCGAAGGCGCGTCCTGACTGGGCGGCGCGTGCGGCCTCGACCGCGTCCAAGGGATCGGACTTGCCCTGCCGTCGACGGGCCTGGCGGTTCTGCCGGTCGACTTCGACGACGACGAGGCCCACGCTCCGAAGATGGCGCGACAGGCCCGCCCCATAGGATCCTGTGCCTTCGACTCCGACCATGCCGATGGTGCCGAAGTTGCGCATCCACACGCTCAGGTCTTTGTAGCCGTCGGGGTTGGCGCGAAACGACTCCACTCCCAGCAACCCGCCTTGGGGGTCGATGACCGCCGCCACATGAACATCGGCATGGGTGTCGACTCCGCCCACGTGGGCGCGTTCGATCTCTACGATGGTTGTCACTGCCACTCCTTCTTCTCATTAGGCCAAGGGGTGGCACGCACTGCCGGAACGGCGGGATCGTGGCGTGTCGACCTGCTTGAACAGGACGACCGATCACACCGCCCGACCGGTCGTGCCGGACGAGCCTGGACTTCAGTCGACGAACTGCGATGGGCACGGTAAATGCGCAAGCATGCGTGCCGAGTCAGACCGAGCCCCAGGTGCAGCTGACCGTAGTGTTGGTCCCACAGCGCTCGGTGGATGGTCTGACTGCAAGGCACTCTCACACTCTTCATGCCGGGAGCGAGGCATCTACGACGTTGGGTGGCCTGTTGGGTCCTATGGAATAGTGGAAGTCTCTAGCTGGTCTACCGAGGAGCAGCGCACGGGTGGCACCAAACAGCGAAAGCCGATTAACGTCCAGCGGATCGACCCGTCTTGAAAAGTCGTTTGCCGAGTGGGAGTACCGCCTCGGTCCGGACGCTGCTCGGGAATGGAAACGGCGCTTCTATTGTCGGCTCTTCGGTAGAGTCAGTGCTCCACTGCTGCTTGTGGTTTTCATGATTGCGTCATCGGCCCACAACTCGACAGTCGCTGCGATCGCATTGATTCTGGCGTTTGCGGGCTCGGTACCTTGTTTGTTCATGGCAGCGGTATTTGCGAGTCGGACCGGTAAGCAGGTCAGCCTTCACTACGGCCTTGTCGAGCACTCGGGTCGTACGCTCTCCATGAGGATTCTGAATAATCCAGAGCTTTTCGCCGACTGGCTAGCCAAGCAGAAACGGGCTGAGCCGCCGCCCTCCTAGACCGAACTACAGCCGTACGTGACTCTGCCCCCGAACACCGGGAGTGGGGCGGTTATGAAGTGCCACCGACCGGTACTTTCGGGCGTGTGCAGAAAGAGGCACTGGCTACTGAAGAGGCCGAGTGCGAGACTTGTCCTGTGGATCCGCTCCCGGCAGGCGCTCGTACCCCACCCCGACCGCCCAAACCCCCTGCGCCACCGACGTCGGGATGGGCAGGGCAGCCGTCATGGGGCCAGGCCAGACCCGTCGTGATCGAACGAAATAGCGCCTTGGATTTCCTCCGTGAATCGATCTCCGAGATGCGCAGGGTCGTGTGGCCGGGTCGCCCCACGACGATCTTCAATGCGAGGACTGTGCTGGCGGTCTTATTCGCCGTAGGGGTCGGGATTGCCTCAGTGAGCCTTGCTACGGGCGATGCCCTCGGATCGCTGATCCACTAGAACCTCGTCCCGAGGGGTATCTCCGACTGCTGGGAGCGGGACGGCTACCAGCCGCTGCAGAGATTCACGGCAGGCCCTCGATGATCTGAACAACCTCGTCTCGGCGGTAGCCCTGGGTGCGGCAATAGTCCATTAGATCCCGCACTCGGTTTACAACGGCACTGCGTTCAGGGGTACCCGTCACGGTGATGCCGCGCCCTCTTTGGAACTCCAGGAGTCCTTCGTCTCTGAGAAGGCGAAGTGCACGCAGCACTGTGTTCTTGTTCACGCCGAGGACCGCAGCCAAGTCCTTAGCGAGAGGAAGCCGCTCACCCGGCCCGGCCTCACCATCTGCAATGGCCCGCCGGATTTCGGCTGCAACTTGATCGTGGAGGGCAAGCGTTTCAGATCGGTCGATGTTGACAGAAATCATGGTACTAGTCATAGTAGCTCTATGGCTTCCGCTCTGCGAGTTCTCTGATGGCTGTCATCGAGGCGCAACCGAGCCAGAGCACAGTCGAAGAGACGCAGGCCCTCTTTGAGGAGGCTCGCAGACGTCGCCGCCGTCGGCGCACGCTGACGCTCGGTGCAGTCGTCATCCTCTTCGTCTGCATTGTGGTCCTCATCAGTGCGATCGGCGGAGGCGGCGGTCATCCCCACGGCGGCTCTACCTCCGGCCCCGCTGGCACTCCGCCTGGTGCGGTCAGTACCCACCAAACAAGCCCGCAGACAGGTGGCAAGATTGTTCCAAGCAGACCTCTCGTGGCTGGCGGTCCTGTGGCGAGCATCGCCGACTGCCCCAAGCATCCGGCATGGCAACCGTCGCTTCCGCCAGGCGCAAAGGTTTCGGTTTCCTTGATGCCTGCTAACAGGATCGAGCCAGGGGATCCGCCTGGCAACCTCTGTGATTACAAAGTGGTCTATCCCTGAAGAGACCGTTATTCGTGGGCGACTGCAGGCACTTGGTGGCTGCCCCCGACCGGATGGGTGGGGCACATGTCTGCCACGCGCAGCTACCTGTGTTTACTCGCGCGAGCACTGAACCGAGATCATTCCCGAAGAACCGTCAAACGGCTTCGCGGCGCTCACTCGCCAGGGTCGAGAACGAGTGAGGACGCACATTCGCCTGGCTGCTGACGCCCGAGAGCGGCAAACTCCTGGGTCCAGCGAGGATCATCGATGACCGGATCGTCCGGCAGGTGGGACACGGCGGAACAGCCGGAACCGATGCTGATCGTCTTGCGTATGCGCTCTCGGCACTTCTCAGCGTCTTCGTGCCATTTGAGCCCTACTGCCCGATCGATCGGTTCGCTGGCGTCGTAGACGGCGAGCCACGCCTCCCGTAGAGCAGCCAACTCCTCCACGACGAACCCGTGACGCCACCAGCACGGCTTGAGCCAGTCGGACTCTGTGGCGTAGCGGACCTGGAGGCTGTTGACCCACTTGGCCAACACCACGAGATCGACGGGCTCGCCATCGGTCGGAGAGGTCCGCCTCTTGACCGGTGCCTGTTCGGCCGCCGTTACTGTTGCAGGCCTCCCCGACTTCAGTTCAACGACCTCGGCCTGGAGCTCGACCACCTTGTCGAAGAGGTCCTTTATGAGGGCTCGGAGGTCGTCAGGCGACCTGTCGCCCGCGGCGTCAGGCACGACCGGCGCTGATCGACGCGGTGCCACCGGCCGACTTGACCAGATCGACGAGCCTCCGGTCGTCCCGCCAGGACGGCAGGCGGGTGATCCGAGGCCGGAGGTACGGGGACACCACCACAGCGTGATTGGGTGCCAGGTTGGCGATGTCTCCGGTCGGCAGCACCGGCATCCGGCGTGGCGTCCACGAACTCGACCGGCCCGACTCGTTGTGGGTGACGGTCTCCACCAGCTCGTCGTGCTCGCCGGCCAGCCTGCTGATCTCCTCCAGGAAGGCCACGTCCTTCTGTCCGCCCCACACCAGGGTGATGTTGGCGAGGTCCCGCAGGGCCCGCTCACCGGCCTCGCCCCAGATGGTGCGGGCAGATGCCACCGACTGGAGGATGACCGCGGTGGTGATCCCCAGGCCACCGAGTTCGGCGACCAGCTTGGGCAGGTCGCCGAGCGGGGCGATGTTGGCGCACTCGTCCAGCATCAGCACCAGGCCTGATTCGAGGCGACGCCTCTGGGAGCGAGCTGCCTTGCGACGTGCCGTGTCGACGATGTCCTCGATGAGGGCGGCGACGATCGGGGCAACCGAGTGTTGAGCGCCCGGCGAGCCCATCAGGTAGATGGTGCCGTTCTCCTCCAGGAAGGCGGCAGGGTCGAATGTGTCGTGGTCGACCCGGGTGGCTTCCAGCACCTTGGGATCGGCGAAGCAGTCGAACGCCCGTCGGACCGTCGCCCAGATCGAGTCCCGATGTCGGGGCTCCACCTCGGCCGAGGCAGCGAGATCCTTGTCCCATCCTTGGGCAGCACCGGCGTTGCGCGACAGGATCTTGATCGGCTCGCGGGCAGCGGGCCGACGCGACCAGTCGAGGAGCCGCTCGACGCCCAGACCCTCGAGGGCAGCCGCGTGCAGGTAGGAGCGGATGATGGAGGCCGCCACCTGTTCCCAATAGGCGCCACCCCCGTCGACCGCCGCGCCCACCCCGGCGAACCCGGCGAACCCCCGGGCTCGCAGGATGGCTTTCTGGGGAACCTCGCACCCCTTGACCGGGTTCCACCGCAGCTTTTCCGCCTTCGGGACGAGGTCCTGGGGATCGAACACGAAGACCCGACCCCGTCCGGCCCGCACGAGGTACGTGTCTTCGTAGGTGTCGTGCCGTGTGGCGGTCACCACCGCCGGTCCCTGGTGGCGGAGGATGGCGGGAATCACGAACCCCTCCCCCTTGCCTACCCGAGGCACTCCGACCGCCAGCACGTAGTCCTCCGACCTGGCGAACAGCCGGACCCCGGTGGCCACGTCGATCCCGAGAGCAAGAGGCTCACGCTTGACGGCAGCGGCATCCCCATAGAGGGCGGCAGTGTGTCGTTCGACGGCCTTTCGCCCCATGCGGCGCTCGACCTCGGCACGTCCAACTTTGGCTTCGCCCCTCTGCGGGCCGCCGAACGACCCCTGAGCCCCACGAATCAGCCGGACGGCTACGACGGCCGTGGCGACCAAGAGCAGCTCGGTGGCGGCCAGCGCCGTCCACATGGCCGCCGGCCCCGGAAGAAGGGCGCGCGCCGTCGGGGCCCAGGCCAGTTTCGGGTCACCGAGGCGGCCCCACAGGCGCAGGAACACACTGGCCCCGGCTCCCACTCCGCCGGGCACGACATGGTGGGAGCCGAAGGCCAGCGAGGCCAGCTGGCCGGCCAGGTCTGTGGCCAGGCTCTCACCGATGACGAAGCCGACCACGGCCAGGAACGCCACGAACGTCCCGTCGAACGGACCCTGGGAGTGGTTCATATGACCGTGCTCCTCATGTGAACGGGCTCTCCTCGAACAGTGAGAGCTGACGTGGAACCAAATGAGGTCGCGCTCGCTGATCGTCGGTCGCCGCGAGCTGAGGTGGTTCCGGAGGACGGACGGAAGGATGCGGCGCGATCTGCGAACGCCTCGGCCGAAACGGGATGATCGTGGCCAGCGCGCCCGCCTCGTGGACCGGCTTGGACGCCGCCATCAGGTGACCACCGGAGTGGAGACGGGATCGGCGGCTCCGAGCACCACCTGGTTGCCCCAGGTCGCACCAGCGGTGACGGGGATCGTGTCGATGCGCACGTCGGCCCCGGTGTAGGGAGCATCGACCATGGCGCCGTCGCCAACATAGATTCCGACGTGGTCCGCATACCCCTCTGAGCCGAAGAACACCAGGTCGCCGGGGACGAGCTCGTCCATGGCCACATGGGGCTCGGCCTGCCACTGGTCGTTGGCCACCCTGGGGACCACCACCCCGGCCAGCCCGTAGGCCCAGACGACCAGCCCCGAACAGTCGAATCCGGTCTTCGGGCTGGCGCCGCCCCAGACATAGGGCGTTCCGATCTGTGATTCGGCGTAGGCGACGGCCGCCGCCTGGACGACAGTGGGCACACCGGCCGAGGTCGTAGAGGTGCCCGCCGCTGTGTTTCCAGATGCCGTGTAGCTGGCCGCCGTGGCCAGCACCTGCTCGGCGTACCCCGCCGAGACGGCCTGGCAGGCGGGGCCGGGATTGCCACAGTTGTAGGCGACCAAGGCCGAGGTGGGGTTGGCCACCACCCCGAG
>Ga0224534_1000913_pt1 | contig 16878 bp, 13 predicted proteins | sample 714E12024metaG_FD_172012 | JGI IMG/M metagenome (GOLD analysis project Ga0224534, IMG submission 172012) | Peat soil microbial communities from Stordalen Mire, Sweden - 717 E1 20-24 | ecosystem: Environmental > Terrestrial > Soil > Wetlands > Peat | place: Sweden: Norrbotten County, Stordalen... | reverse complement strand
TGGTGCCCGAGCTCCGGCTGGTCCAGGTCGCCCCGTCCGGGGAGGTCAGTACCGTGCCGCCACCTCCCACCGCCACGAAGGCGCTGTTGCCGTAGCTTACCCCACCGAGATCATTGGTGGTGCCCGAGCTCCGGCTGGTCCAGGTCGCCCCGTCCGGAGAGGTCAGGATCGTGCCGCCACCTCCCACCGCCACGAAGGTGCTGTTGCCGTAGCTTACCCCATAGAGATTATTACCCGTGGGCAGGGGAATTCGCCAGTTCCAACCGGCAAGCGTGTTCGTGGCATTGGCCGGGGCCGACATGCCCAGCGACAGGAACATGATACACAGCATACAAACACAAACTGTCATCAATTTTGACTTTCTGCCGATCAAGCCTTGCAACATTATCAACAGACCCCCTTTGGTATTTAACATTGCTCATGTCTATCTAATTGAACATCATCCGAGCAGATACCTCATCCCTGGCTTTATAGTAGTCTTGCATTACCAAGACTCGGCCTGTCGCGAGAGGTTTCCTGGCTCCTCCGGCTACTGCCTGAGTATCGGGATACAGGCGCCCCGTCCTGCCGGAGGCGTAGTAGCAATCGTAGGTGCCGTTGGGGTCCCCGCTCTCTTTGATCAGATTTCCGGAGGCATCACAGTCGTAGTTGGTTGTCTGACCATTGACGGTCTTGTTTCTCCGGGTTTTCCTCTCCCCATAATTTAATCATTATTTCATGTTGATGAAACCAAATACGACCAACCTCGGCCATGTTCCCCCAGGTTGGCTGCCCGTTGTCCGCTATATGAGACATAATTCTTCTTTTTATTCTTCTTTATCTTCGATAATCCTTTGAGTTTGGTAAAAAGTGTACTATATACCTATATTGTTATGCAATTCCTACCCTGAGTATTTTTTTCTTGGTGATCGGCATCCCCGACACCCAGACCCAGGTGGACTTCAGGGGTTGCCCATCCTTCTCACAGGTCTCGTCGCAAACTGCAACATGAATTGTAGTGTGATGAGGATGGCCTACTGGTTTCGTACTTATTGTCTGTAGAAATATTGAGACCAAACTCCCATGCATCCGCCCGAGCCTGCTTTCCACCCTGCCACTCCGGATCTCTTTACATGCCACTTTCAGGCTGGTAAAATAAAATCAGGATTGTATCATTTCAAAAAGCAAAGGAGGCTGAACGGATGGAACTGAGCGCACGCAATCAACTGAAAACCCGGGTCAAGGAGATCAAAGCGAACGACATTTCCGCAGAAGTGATCCTCGACGTTGGCGGACAGATCATGGTCGCTTCCATCACCGCAGACTCGGTAAAAAGACTGGCCTTGAAAGTCGGCGACGACGTCACCGCTATTATCAAAGCGAGTTCAGTCATGCTGGCGAAATAAGTATCACTCTATATCAGAAACATTGTACGCCCTAGAAATAGATCTAGGCCGCTACTTCACAAACTGGTAGCGGCCTAGATCTTTCGCATCCCTTGTTGCCCACGGTCGGCGTAAGGCTTCCGCCTTCGCGGGGTACCCTCTGGGTCGGCTCGGCACAAGCCAAGTTTTTCCACAGATGGCTACCCGCTCTAACGCCCCCGCTTCCTCCGAAGCGGTGGGATAAGAGCGGCTACATCACTGTATTAACCGGAACCGCCTGTTTTTCGCTCATGGCTGCCTGCTGTTTGTTAATGTGCAACGAGTTGCCGATCATGGCGCCGCCTCGACGTGGATCGCATTGCTCAACTTAGGCCAGGCTTGATGATGGCGCCTGGCAGCAATACGCCTTCCCAGGGCTATTGGCCCACCAGGGGTCTATTTCATGCTGAAACCGGCTTTTTCGAAGATTGCTGCTGCCTCGCTGCCGGATAGGAAATTCTCGTAAGCCTGGGCAGCAGCCGCATTTTTGCTGGCCTTGATGATGGCCACCGGGTAAACCACCGTGGCATTGATGGCATCCGGAGCCTGGGCTACCACCTTGACCTTGGTGGTGGTATTGGCATCGGTCTGGAACACGACACCAGCGTCAACATTACCGCTCTCGACGTAGCTCAACACCATACGCACATCACTACCCTCGACCACCTTCTTGTTCACCGTGGCCGCGATCCCATCCGCTGTAAAGACCTCCTCTGCATACATGCCGCAGGGAACAGACTTCGGCTCGCCGATGGCCACCTTTTTCACGTTGTTGCTCGCCAGATCCTTGAAATCAGTGAGACCCAGCGTGCTGTCGTCCGGTACGACCAGCACCACCTTGTTGCCCAGCAGGTCTTTGCGGGTGTCATCCAGCAGCAGTTGCTCCTTCTGCAGGGCGTCCATCTGCTGGGCAGCCGCCGAGAGGAAAACATCGACCGGAGCGCCGTTCTCGATCTGTTGTTGCAGGGCGCCGGACCCACCGAAGGTTGCCGTGATGGTTACGTTGAGATTTTCTTTCATGTAGAGGCTGTCAACATCTTTCAGGACGTCTGTCAGGCTAGATGCGGCGGAAACAGTCAGGGACACGGGTTGCTGTGCAGCGGGTGGCGCCGCCTTCGGGGCGCATCCGGCCACGGTCGCCAGAACCAACAGCAGGGCCAAAACCATACAGGCAATACCAGTTGGTCTCTTCAAAGACGATCATTCCTTTCGTTTTTACTCAAGATGAATGGGTCTGACATAACTTCACTCCGGCACCCGGGAACAGCACTCCCCGGGCATTGGCTTCAGTAGGGGATTGCTTTCCCTCCACTGAAGCGGAGGAGAAGCGGGGGCATTAGAGCGGGTAGTCATCTGTGGTAAAATAAAAAGAGGGGCAGGCAACACCTACCAAGATGGCGCCTTACCCGGCCCGGATCAAACCATGTATCACCAGCATCCACTCCTTTCCAAAAGGAGGCGCAGTCGTTTCCAACTGCACCCTGTCGGCCGGCTACCATACCTCTGAAGTTTAGGTATCCCGGCTCGGAGTGCATAACTTAAGCATACTTAAACTAACGTAACCTAACATCTATTTGGTAAATCTATTATATTGTTTGGTATAGTTAAACGCAAGAAAAATAATCGAAAATGAGGGGAAAATATGTCAGGTAGCATCTCTTACACCCCCAGCGAGGTCGCCGAGATCTTGAAGATCTCCAAGTTCACCGTCTACGAACTGATCAAGCGCGGTGAACTGGCCGCCTATCACGTCGGGCGCAAGGTCAGGGTGGAGGCCCCGGATCTGGAGGTTTTCAAACAGAGGACGAAGGGAGTAACCCGGCAGGGATCAGGGAACATACCGGAATCAGTTGTGCCTGTAGCCGAACCGGTGATCATCTGCGGCCAGGATGCGATTCTCGACATTCTGGTCCGGCGGCTGGAAAGAGAGTTGCCCGGGAACAACTGCCTGCGCGCTCACATGGGCAGCATCAACGGACTGCTGGCCATATACTACGGCAAGGCAAACGTGGCCACGGCGCACCTCTGGGATGGCGATACCGACGAGTACAACCTTCCCTACATCCGGCGCATCCTCCCCGGACAAAAGATGGTGATCATCAACCTGGTTTTCCGTACTCAGGGCTTTTATGTGGCGGGGGGAAATCCCCTGGGGATCGGCAGGTGGGCCGACCTGATCAGGCCTGGCATCCGGTTCGCCAACCGGGAGCCGGGCTCCGGAACCAGGGTGCTGCTTGACGAACAGTTACGCAAGTTGGATATCGACCACTATCAGATAACTGGCTACGACAATGTGGAAACAACTCATCTGGCTGTCGCCAGTTGTGTCGCCAGGGGCGCCGCCGATGTCGGGCTGGGCGCAGAATCGGTGGCCACCCAGGTTAAGGGCCTGGACTTCGTTCCCCTGCAGAAAGAGCGCTACGACCTGGTAATGCGCAAGGAAGACCTGGACAAGCCTTATGGAAAGGCCATTTTGACTCTGCTCCGCTCGACATCCTTCCGCAACGAAGTGAGTGGCATGGGCAGGTATGACCTCTCGCAGATGGGAAAATTAATCGCCGAAGTATATTAGTGCTGTTTCAAGCCTTTGCTTGAAAATGAGCGGTATTAATCTAAAAAATGGTATAATACGTAGTGAATAGCCAGACATCACCACCTTGCATCACCAGGAGGATTGATCAATGAAAAAAGTGCTCAAGATCCTGCCGATCCTTTTACTGTTCCTGGCCGTGGCTGCCGGCTGCGCCAAACATGCCCAACCGCCGCCGCCGAGCAATGTCCCCGCGCCGGTTCAGTCCGCCAAAGCCAACCCGGCCAAGACCATTGGCGCCACCAATGCCTCCGTGTTTTTCCTCAGCAACCAACTGGGATGGGTTGCCGTCAATCTGGAAGGACAACAGCCGGCGGCCAGCGTCATCCTGCACACCGGGGACGGCGGACAGAACTGGGTGCAGTTGAACTCCCCGGGCCTGTCGGTCGTCCAGCAACTGGCCTTTCCTGATGCCCAGCACGGTTGGGTACTGGCTACAACTGACGCCGCCGGCAATAATACGCGCTGCGCCGTCATGGCCACGGCCGACGGCGGACAGACCTGGACACAGCAGTGGACAGGAGAGCTTCAACAGGGGGGCCGGGCATATCAGATGCAGTTCCTGGATACTAGCAACGGCTTCGCCCTGATCGGCGACACCCTTATAGCCACGATGGATGGCGGCGCCAACTGGGTACAGCGCCCCATCGCACAGGGCATGAGCGGCTTCAGTTTCAGCAACAGCCTGATTGGTTGGGCGGTTGGAGCCAACTCCATCTGGCACACCACCGACGGGGGAGTGACCTGGCACAGTCAATGGACGATACCGGACAAGATCAAAAGCGAGTTCCCCGACGATGGAGGCGTTGTCACCTTTGTCTCCCCCAACGCCGGTTGGGCGCTGATCCAGGGAGAATCGTCCATGCAGCAGACCTCCAAGCTGGTCCTGCATACGGATGACGGCGGCAGCACCTGGACGACTACCAGCGCCTACCTCACGCCAGCCGATCAGGCCAATCTCCCGGCGGCGCCCCACTATACCACGTCGTGCTTTGTACCGGTGAGCGCGACCACCGCCCTGCTGGCAGCATCGCCTCCCACCGACTACCCGGTACTGTATAGCACAGTCGACAATGGGAGCAACTGGGAAACGCTCAGCGATGGGATGACCGGCGCTTCGGGCCTGCCCAAGGGCACCTGGGGAGACCTCAGTTTCGTCAACGGGAGCGAGGGCTGGGCTGCGGTCATTACCCAGACCCCGACTCAGTCGGGCAGCAGCAACACCGTCAGCAACGTGGCCCTGCTGCACACCCTGAACGGCGGCAAGACCTGGAGCAACCAGCTCCCATAATTGGTCATTGGCTGCGGGCCGTTTGGCTCCTGAGCAGTTACAATACTTCTTATACTGCCGGAAGGTTGATCTTGAACGTGCACCCCCGGCCGGGAGCGCTGTCGACCTCGATCCAGCCATCATGAGCCCGGACGATGCCGTAGGCCACCGGTAAGCCCAGCCCGATGCCCTTGCCTGGCCGCTTGGTGGTATAGAAGGGCTCGAAGATGCGGGACCGGTCGCTTTCCTCGATACCGGCGCCGGTGTCGGACACCGAGAGACAGGTGAACCTGCTGCGCCCATGTACTCCACATTCTTTCAGACCGGGCGTTAGTCCGGATGTGGAGGAGGGCACCCGAACGCCCGTCTGTCCGGAACGAACTGCGGATAAGTTTTCAGTCCTGATGGTGAGGGTGCCCCCATCCGGCATGGCATCCCGGGCATTCAACACCAGGTTGGCAATCGCCTGGTCGAGGGCGGCGGTATCGGCGTTCACCATCCATAGATGCGGGCTCGTCTCCAGCCTGATGTCAATACTCCCGCCCAGCATCTGCGGCAGCATCTTCCCGAGTTCATCCACTCTCTGGTTCAAGTCTGTGGGAACCTTGAAGAGGGGGAACCGGCAACTGAACAACAGCAACTGCCTGGTAAGATTGGCACAGATCAGGGCGCTGTTCCGGATCCTTGACAATGCCCGGTGCAAGGGATTATCCCTGGAGAGTCCGGGCAGGAAGAGGTCGACGCAGGCATAGATCACCGTCAACTGGTTGTTCAGTTCGTGGGCCATGCCTCCTGCCAGCAGGCCCACCGCATCTATCTTCTCGACCTGGAACCGCCCGGCCTGAGCCTGGAGTTCGTCTTCTCCACGCCCGGGCGGGATAAGTATCTCATCCTTCAGCTCGCCTTCGGAGATGTCGCGGGGTGCCACCAGTACTAAAAACTCCTCCTGGCAGACGACGGTCCTGGTTTCGATCTCCGCCCAGCGCATCTGTCCGGCCTTGGAAACGATCTTGACAGAAAAGGTCGATGCCGACACCTCTCCACGACGGTGCGCTTCATAGCGCTCTTTGACGATCTCCCGAAAATCCGGGTGTAAGAGCCTCCATAAATTTACTTTTTTGAGTTCATTCGCCGTATACCCGGCAAAGGAGCAGGAGCACGGGTTGACCAGGCGCGGGCGCCTTCTTTGGATAACAAAAAGAAAAGCTGGCGACACTTCCGCCAGCAACCTGTAATCGAGTAAGTCTTTCCTGAGGCCGGCCTCCCGTTTCCGGTGTTCCAGAAGCTCCTTTTCCATTGCCTGGTTGACAGTTGTCAGTTCCCGCAGTTGCTCCCTCAACTGACTGGGGGAGTACTCACTGCCGAAACCGGTTTCTTCATGCACCTGCCCGTACATGATATCCGGGACCCGCTCTGCCATCCCGTACAGCCTGGTGGCCACCTGTCCGGAATTAATCGTCATTCCTCGACCCCCCTGCCGGAAATAATCGATCTTTACCATTTATGGTGATTACCTATTAGGCTATTTCGCCAAAACAGGAAAATCTCCTGCAAGATTTCCTGATAAATTCTATATTCTCACATTATTACATTTGGTGGGATCACCGAAAAGAAACGGAGGGAAAAAATTGGCCAGGCTGACTTTTTTAGGAGGAGCCGGCACTGTCACCGGTTCCTGTTTTCTTTTGGAGATCGGAAAGCTGAGGCTGCTTGTGGACTGCGGCATGTTCCAGGGCAACCGGGAACTGCGCACGCGCAACTATCACAGCCTGAATGCCCCGGTTCTGTCCGCTGACTACATCCTGCTGACCCACGCCCACATCGACCACTCGGGGCTGATTCCCCGACTCTACAAGCAGGGCTGCCAGGGCAAGGTGATGGCCACCAAAGCCACCGTGGACCTCTGCGGGATCATGCTGCCGGACAGCGGCCACATCCAGGAGATGGATGCGGAATGGGAGACGCGCAAGGCCAAGCGTCGCGGCGAGAAGCACCTGGACCCGCTCTATACTGCCCAGGATGCCCGGGACTGCCTGCAATCCTTCACCGGAGTCTCCTACGAGCAGGATGTCGCCCTGGATGATCGGGTACGCGTCCGCTTCCTGGATGCAGGGCATATTCTCGGCTCCGCCATCATCGAGGTCTGGCTCAGAGAGAACGGCCAGGAGGTCAAAATCGTCTTCAGCGGCGACCTGGGCAACAAGGGCACGGCCATCGTCAGGGACCCATCCGTGGTTTCGGAGGCGGACTATCTGCTGCTGGAATCCACCTACGGCGACCGCATACATGAACCGGTGGCCAATGAAGCCCGGCGGCTTCAGGAGATCATCCAGGACACCGTCAAGAGCAGGGGCAACGTGATCATCCCGTCCTTCGCCGTTGGCCGGACCCAGGAGATCCTCTTCTGCCTCAATGGTATGTTCAAGCGCGGCGAACTGCCGCCAATTCCGGTCTATATTGACAGCCCGCTGGCTGTCTCGGCCACAGAGATCTTCATTAATAACCCGGACTGCTATGACGATGAGGCCAAGGCCAGTTTGAGCAGCGGCGACCCCTTCCGCTTTCCCAACCTGACCTTCGTGCGTGACGTCAAGGATTCCATTGCTCTCAACAACAGCAATGATCACCAGTGCAAAGTGATCATCTCCTCCAGCGGGATGTGCGACGCTGGCCGGATCAAGCACCACCTCAAGCACAACCTCTGGCGTCCGGAGTCGTCGGTAGTCTTCGTCGGCTTCCAGGCCGAAGGTACCCTGGGCCGACGGATCCTGGACGGGGAGAAAAAGGTCCGGATCCTGGGGGAGCCAATCAATGTGGCGGCCAGGATCTACTCCCTGCAGGGCTTCTCCGCTCACGCCGATCAGAACGGCCTCCTGGACTGGGTCTCGCACCTGTCCCGCAAACCCGAGCGCCTGTTCATCGTTCACGGTGAAGCTACGGCTGCAGGCACCCTCAGCAACCTGGTGGAGCAGCGCTTCGGCATCAACACGTTAGTGCCCCGGGCGGGCGAACAGTACCTGATCACTCCCCACGGCCTGGAACTGGCCAGGGCGCCGCTGCCCAGCGTGCATCCGTCCGGCCTGGACACCAGGCATCAGTTGCTGCTGGAGATCTTACGGCTGGATAAGGCGCTGGCTGAGGCCAAGGAAGACCTATTGCTGATGGAAAACGAGGATACTGAAGCCGAGGCTCTGAAAAAGATGGTACCGGAGCTTGGCGAGAAGATCGATGCCTTGCTGCAGATCGTCCCAAAAAGGGGATAAGGCGTATTGCTGGAGCAGGCTGACGAACCCGCCGGAACAACCGGCCCGCCAATCTCACAGCACATGCAGGTCCTGGGAGCTCTGGGAGACTCCGGCGCTCTCGAAGGTGGCCATCCGGTTGATGATCTGGGCGGCCGCTTCCACGATGGTCATCGCCAGCGCCCCGCCGGTGCCCTCTCCCAGGCGCAGGTTCAGGTTCAGCAGTGGCTTCAGGCCGAGTTCGTTCAGCATGTAAATGTGTCCATACTCCACGGACTGGTGCGCGGCGATCATGTAATCCACGGCGCCGGGTACGAGCTTGCCCGCCAGGAGCGCCCCGGCAGTGGAGATAAAACCGTCCACCACCACGGGGATCTTGAAATAGGCAGCGCCCAACACCACCCCGGCGATCCCCCCGATCTCGAAACCGCCCACCTTGGCCAGCACATCCACCGGGTCTGTTGGGTCCGGGCGGTTGACTTTCAAAGCGCCCTCGATCACCCGGATCTTATTCTCCAGGGCCTCGTCATTGAGACCGGTGCCCCTGCCGGTGACCTTCCCGACCGGCAGTCCCGAGATGGCGGCCAGAATAGCACTGCTCGGAGTGGTGTTGCCGATTCCCATGTCCCCGGTGCCAACCAGTTCCACACCGTCTTTGACCAGACCGGCCACGATGTTGATTCCCGCCTCCAGGGACTGCACCGCCTGTTCCCTGGTCATGGCAGGACCCCGGGCCATGTTCTGGGTGCCCGGAGCCACCCTGGCGGAGACGATCTGCCCCCTGGCAGCCATCTCGCTCAGATCGGCAACCACCCCCATGTCCACCACCTGCACACTGGCGCCCACCACTGCCGCCAGGACGTTGATTGCCGCCCCACCGGCCACGAAGTTGGCCACCATCTCAGGCGTGACCTCCTGGGGGTAGGCGCTCACTCCCTCCGCCACCACGCCGTGGTCGCCGGCCATGGTCACCACCACCTTGTTGCCCACCGAGGGTTTCAGGGTGCGCCCGATGGCCGCCAACTGCTCCGCCAGCACCAACAGGTCCCCCAGGCTCCCCAACGGCGCCGTCAGGTTGTTCAGGTACTCCCTGGCCTTCAGACGGTACTCCTGGCTCGCCGGCTCAATACCCCGAATTACCTCATCCAGCGTCAAAGCCATTGCAACTCCTCCTCAATGATATATGTGGGACATTGACCTCATTCACCATTGAGCAAACGGGGCCGGTATTTTCAAGGCATAACAGTCCTGCTTCCCGAAATCCAATTATGGCAGGCGGCAGCAAAACGGGCGGCGGCCCGGGGGTTGGCGGCGAAGTGGAAGTGGAAGTAAGAGGCCAGCAGGCTGCCATCGGCATAGCCGTCGCTGCCGGTGCGGCCGTCCCCCTTGCTGAAGGTGAAAGCCCAGGGGAAGGGCTCTCTGGATGGGATGAAGGAGGAGTAGTGGAACTCGTGGCCGCGCAGCGTCTCTCCAGTCTGGCAAAGGACGCTCCGGCTCCGGGCCTCGGCGGTGACGTAGCCCATGCCCACCAGGTGCCCGGCCATACGGCAGCGGCCCGGCACCAGGCCGACCATCGAGTGATCATTGCCTTCCAGGTCGCCGAGTGATTCGCAGAGGTACATGAAGCCCCCACACTCGGCGTAGATCGGCAAACCAGCGGTGTGTGCCCGGCGCAGACTGTCTTTCATCGTCTCGTTTCCGGCCAGTTCCTTGGCGAACAGTTCCGGAAACCCGCCGGGAAGCAGGACTCCGGCGATGCCGGCGGGAAGCGATCGGTCCCGCAACGGGCTGAAGGGCACCAGTTCGATGCTGTGGCCAGACAACAGATCCAGTCCGTCCCGGTAATAAAAGTTGAAGGCAGCGTCCCAGGCCAGGGCCACCCTTACCGGGCGCTCACTCCCTGCATCCGCCGCTAACGCACCGGAGGCGCGGGCGGCAGGCCTGGTGACCCTCTTGATGGACAGCAGGCGCCGGCGCCCGCGGTAGGTCCGGAAAACCGCCGGCGCCGCCCCGGCCACCGCCAGGATCGCCTCCAGGTCCACCTGCCGGGCGACCTCCTGTGTCAGCCTCTCCAGCAGCGGGTCCGGCTCCTGCTGCTCCGGCACCGGCACCAGACCCAGGTGTCTTTCCGCCAGGCGGGGCAGGCTCCCGTCCCGGACTGCTCCCAGCACCGGTATCCCCGCCTCGCAGAAACCCGCCTGCAGCATCTCCAAATGCCGCTCCCCGGTATAGCGGTTGAGGATCACGCCAGCCAGGCGCAGGTCCGGGTCAAAACTGCGGCAGCCCAAAAACTCCACCACGGCGCTACGGGCCTGGCTGCGCACATCCAGCACCAGCACCACCGGACAGCCCAGGAGCTTGGCCACCTGGGCGCTGCTCGCCTGCTCTCCCTGGCCGCGCAGGCCGTCGAACAGACCCATCACGCCCTCGATCACCGCAATATCGGCATCAGCCGCGGCCCTGTGAAAATATTCCTGCACCTGGCCGAAGGAGAGCATCCAGGTATCCAGATTGCGAGACCAGCGCCCGGTGACCGCGGTGTGAAAACTGGGATCGATGAAGTCCGGCCCCACCTTGAAGCCCTGCACCTGGCAACCCCGGCCGGCAAGCGCCCCCATCAAGCCGGTGGCGATGCTGGTCTTTCCGGAACTGCTCCGGACTGCGGCGATCATTATCCTCGGCGCCCGGCTCCCTCTAACGCTATTTCCAGCATCATCACTCATCCCTGTTCCCCCCGCGGCCCGGACAGATCCAGCAGGCCGTAGATCGCCTTCAGGTCCAGGTGAGTGCGGCTCTCCGCCGCCAGCCGGTCCAACTCCTGGTCCAGCAGCGCCTGACTGGACAGACCCCGACCGGGCAGTTCATCCAACCCTCGCCGCTGCCGCAGCCAGCCCAGCAGTCCGGCCCGGAAGCGGTCGTTGTCGAAGATGCCGTGGAAGTAGGTACCCCAGACCAGTCCCGTGGACGCCACCGCCCCGTCGTCACCGTGAGCCGGCTGGCCGCCCCGGCGGGTCACCGCCAGGAAGGGCTCCGCCTCTGGGCCGAGCACGGTGCGCCCCATGTGGATCTCGTACCCGGCAACCTCCTGCCCGGCAGACTGCCCGAGCAGCGGCCCCCCGGCGCAGATCCGGCCCTCCGCCTGGGCAAGTACCTTATCGGCGGAGAAGGTGGTCACCACGTCCAGCAGACCCAGCCCCGGCAATTCGTCCCGGGTCGACTCGGTATGCTCCGGGTCGTACAACTCCCGGCCAAGCATCTGGTAGCCGCCGCACAACCCGCAGACCGGCGCCCCCCGGGCAGCCGCCTGCCTGATGGCGGCGGCGTGGCCGGTCTCGTAGAGGTAGAGCAGGTCTTCGGTGGTGTTTTTCGTACCGGGGATAATGATCAGGTCCGGCTCCCCCAACCGGTCCCCTTCCCTGACGTAGCGGACGCGGACGCCAGGCTCCAGGGCCAGGGGGTCGAAGTCAGTAAAATTGGAGATGCGGGGCAGGTAGATGACAGCGATCTCGATCTCCGCCGGCCCCGTCCGGGCAGTATCCTCCAGGCAGACCGAGTCCTCCGCCGGGAGGTTGAGGCTCAGGTAGGGCAGCACCCCCAGCACCGGCTTCCCGGTCCTCTGTTCCAGAAAACTCAGGGCTGGCTCAAGCAGCGAGATATCCCCCCGGAACTTGTTGATCACAATCCCCCGGACAAGTTGCTCCTCCTCCGGTTCCAGCAGGGCCAGGGTGCCCACCACCGAGGCCAGGGCGCCGCCCCGGTCGATGTCCGCCACCAGCAGCACCGGTGCCCCGGCCATCCGGGCGATGCGCATGTTGGCGATATCCCGGTCCTTCAAGTTGACCTCGGCGGGGCTGCCGGCCCCTTCGATGACGATGATCTCATACTCCCGGTGCAACTTCGCCAGGGTCTCCTCGATGATCCGCAGCAACTCCATGTTCTTGCCCAGGTGGTAGTCCCGGGCGGACATATTCCCCACCGGCTTGCCCAGCACGATCACCTGGGAGGCGGCATTCCCGGTCGGCTTCAACAGCACCGGGTTCATCTCCACCTGTGGCTCCAGGCCGCAAGCTTGGGCCTGGAGCACCTGGGCGCGTCCCATCTCACCGCCGCCGGCGGTGACGAAGGAGTTGAGAGCCATGTTCTGGGACTTGAAGGGCGCCACCCGGTAGCCGTCCTGCCGGAAGATCCGGCAGAGGGCGGTGACGATGATGCTCTTGCCCACGTTGGAACCGGTCCCCTGTACCATGATCGCTCTAGCCATGCTGTTCACCCCTCTGAGGTCGGATGCAGAATGTCCTCCAGCCACCGAATTCTGTTACAGTCCGGGCCGGCCTTCGGCGAGGGCCAGCAGGGCGTTGACGACGGACACCGCCACGGTGCTGCCCCCCTGGTGTCCGATCATGGTGATGTAGGGCACATCCTGGCCGGCCAGCCGGGCCTTGACTTCGGCAGCGCCCACAAAACCCACCGGTGTCCCGACGATCAGGGCCGGCCGGAAACCGGCCTCGCTCTGCCGGAGCACCTCGGCCAGGGCGGTGGGGGCATTGCCGATCACCGCCACATTGCCGGTTAAAAACTGGTGAAACGCCCGCACCCCCATCATCGACCGGGTCAGGCCCTGCTCCCTGGCGAGAGCGGTGGTGCGCGGGTGATGGGTCATACAGACCACGCGGCCGCCCATTCCTCGTAGAATGGCCCTGTTGATCCCCATCTTCACCATCCGGACGTCGGTGAACAGGGTCGCTCCCGTCCTGATCGCCGCCAGCCCGGCCTCCACGGCCGCGGGATGAAAGCGCAGCAGGTGGGCGGCATCCGGGTTGCCCATGGCGTGCACCACCCGCCGCACGATCTCCCCCTCCCGGGGCGGGAACTGCTCCAGGTAGCGCAGGCCCAGGGACGACTCGATCAGGCTCCGGCTGCGACTGGTGATCTGCTCCGGGTTTGTGAGCCCGTCCTGCTCCACCGCCTCAGGGTCAAGAGCGCCGTCTGGCGTCATTCCGGCAACCGTGGCGTGAACCCGCTCCATGACGATCTCCGCCAGGCGGGGGTCGGGGGCGAAGCCCTCAGTCAGGATCAGGCGCACCCGCTCGCCGTACCGGGCCTCGAGTTCCCCCAGGGCGGCGGGGATATCCTCCTTCAAGTGGACGCCCGGAAAGAGCAGGGCCGGGACGATGACAATCTCCGTCACTCCTTCATTTACCAGTTGCTCCACCGTATCCGCCAGGTTTGGCCGCTCGAACTGAAAGTATGCCGGCGTTACCTGCATCCCCAGGCCGGCTTGAACCAGTTCGGCCAGCGCCACCAGCCCCAAGTTGGCCGTGCTGCGCCTGCTCCCATGACCCAGCAGCAGAATTCCTCTCTTCATAACCGGAGTCCCCCTTGACTTTTTTAACCCAGCTCCTGCGTATCAGGCAGCCCGGCCGCCCAGTTCAGGACTTCCTCCCGGCGCCGGGCTGTCATAACCGGCGCCCCCTCAGAGAGCCGCTCCCGCTCTCCGTCATCCCGGGCGTCCTCCGGGCGCGGGCGCCCCACTACCACCACCGGTATGCTCAGGTTCAGGGCAGCCCGGACCTTATCCGCCGTACCCCCCTCGTCGCCGCTCTCCTTGATCACGAAGGCTTCAGCGCCGCAGGCCTCCAGCAGGGCCTCGTTGAGCTTTACCGTCCCCGGCCCCTGACAGGCGACGATCTGCCCCGGACTCAGGCCGAGACGGCGACAGGCCTCCAGAGATTCGGATACGGGCAGCACCCGCACCGTGAACCGGCAACCGGCCAGTGCGGGGTAATTGATGATCGCCTCCAGCGGCTTAACCCCCACCGCCAGAAAGACCTGCCTGGCGCCAAGGACCGCCAGTTGTTCCGCCGCCTCCGGCCAGCCGGATACCACGTGCAGCAGCGAGCTGTCAGGCAAAGCTGTGGACGGCCGCTCCCAGCGCAGGTAGGGAACACTGCAGTTCAGGGCCGCCTCCCGGGCGAGGCTGGACACCTCCACCGCGAAGGGATGAGTAGCGTCCAGAATTCCCTGTACCGGCCCGGATCGCAGCAACCTTTCCAGGGCCGCCCGGTCCAGCCGCCCCTCCCGGACCGCCAGGCCCGGGGCTGCCGTGCGCAGCAACCCGGCGCCATAAGGCGTGGCGGCACTGGCCAGCACTTCCCAGCCAGCCGCCGCCAGGGCCGCCGCCAGGTCCCTGCCGTCCCGGGTCCCCGCCAGAACCAGGATCATCGTTGATCACTCCCAACCCATTTCACTTCCCACTTCCCGCATCCCACTTCTCAATATGGTAGCCCCGGGGGGTTACCATGAAACCGTCCCTGATGTAGCTCTGGCTGTTCCCCACCAGGACCACCGATTGCATATCGATCTCCACTGACAGGAACCGCTCCAGGTCCGAGAGGACGACCTGCTGGCCGCTGCGCCCGGCGCCGGTGACCACCCCCACCGGGGTGTCCGGCTTCCGGTGCCCGAGCAGGACCTCCCTGGCCTCCTCAATCTGGGTGACCCGTCGCCTGCTCTTGGGATTGTAGAAGACCACCACGAAGTCACCCCAGGCGGCAGCCTCGATCCGCCGCTTGATGACCTCCCAGGGAGTCAACAGATCGCTCAGGCTGATCACCGCGAAATCGTGCATCAGCGGCGCCCCCAGCAAGGCGGCCGCGGCCGAAGCGGCGGTGATCCCCGGCACCACCCGGAAGTCTACCTCCGACTGCCTGCCGGTGCCTAACAGCACCTCCAGCACCAGGCCGGCCATCCCGTAGACTCCGGCATCCCCGCTGCTGACCACCACCACCCGGTGCCCGGCCAGGGCCTGAGCCACCGCCAGGCGGGCGCGCTCCACTTCCTGGCGCATGCCGCTACCCAGGGTGAGCCCCCCTGGCGGGAGAATCTCCTTTAAAAGTTGCAGGTAGGTGCGGTAGCCAACGATCACCCCGGCGGAGGCCAACTCCTCAGCAGCGCCATGACTCAGATGCGCCTGATCACCCGGCCCGATGCCGACCACAGTAAGCCGGCCTCGGCCAGGGCCACCGTCACCCGCTTGAACTTGGTCTTCCGAAGCACCAGCGCCCCGTCCGGGGCCGCCGCTAGCGCTGCTGTCTCGCATACATTACCAACTCCCAACTGCTGTTGTACAAACATCGAGTGCTCCAGGCCGGGATGGGCCTCGTAGATCTGCTCCAGGCGCTTGCTGGGGAAGAATTTCAGTGCGAGCCCCATCCGCCCGGCAGTTTCCAGGAGGCCGGCCTCGTCCTCTTTGATCTGGTGGGTAGCCAGCATGCCCAGGCTGTCCCGGCTGCGCCCGGCAATCCGCAGCGCCTCCTCCAGGGCAGCCTCGATCTCCGCCGCCTCGACCCCCCGCCGGCAGCCAATACCCGCCACCAGGCTCAGTGGACGCAGGAAGATCCCCCGGGGCGGCAGTGCCAGCAAGCGGCTGGTGACCAGCACCGGCGCCAGCCGATCCCCATCGTGACCGGCCTGCTCCAACTCCGGCAGGCCGCGGCAGGGGATCGAATCCAACCCGGGCTCAGTGTCTTCATCATCACAGGCCCAACTCCCGGACAGGCGCCACTCGCTGAAGATCTCCACCCGCTCGCCTGCCAGCAGGGCGCTGTTGACTACCTTGACCCGGGCGCCGGGAACGGGCCGGAATCCCCACTGCCTGGCCAACATGTCGATGGCAGGCTTGCCCTGCACGTCCGTGGCGGTAGTGACCACGGGCGCCGCTCCCAGGCAGGCAGCCACCTCCCGGGCCAGGCGGTTGGCGCCCCCCCAGTGGCCTCCCACCAGGCTGACGGCAAAATTACCGCCCTCATCCACCACCACCACCCCGGGGTCGCTCCACTTGCTCTGCAGCAGTGGCGCCACCAGGCGCACCACGATCCCCACGGCCATGATCAAGACGAAACTGTCATAGCTTGGCCAGAGATTCGACAGCATGGCGGACAGGGGCTGGGTAGCATCCAGCACCTCCAGCCTGTCGCCGCTCCTGGTGGCATCCCCAGTACCGAACACCGCCGCCGGCGTCCAGGCCTGCTCCAGGCGGCGAGCCAGGCCGCCCCCGGAGGGAGTGAGGTAGATCACGGCGATGCGCCGCCCCCCGGATGCGGGTGCCTGGCCCCGGGACCATCCGGACTGCTGCTCCGCCCGCTCCTGCTTCTGTTGTTCAGGTTGTTCAGGTTGTCCCATTTCCGCCTCTTCAACAAGTTCTTGGCCATTCCTCATTCGGCGCCTATTGCCCCTCGCCCCGGCCATGACGGTAGCCATGGCTGAAGTCCGGATCGTACAGCAGTGACCGCCGGCCGCTGGCCGCCAGAAAATCGCCGACGAAGACCAGGGCGGTCCTGGTGATGCCCGCCTCCTCGGCCCGTTGCGACAACT
>Ga0224534_1000912_pt1 | contig 16880 bp, 12 predicted proteins | sample 714E12024metaG_FD_172012 | JGI IMG/M metagenome (GOLD analysis project Ga0224534, IMG submission 172012) | Peat soil microbial communities from Stordalen Mire, Sweden - 717 E1 20-24 | ecosystem: Environmental > Terrestrial > Soil > Wetlands > Peat | place: Sweden: Norrbotten County, Stordalen... | reverse complement strand
CTCCTTGTGGGCATCGGGATTCTTCAACCACGGCGAGTCGCCCATGCGCGAGACCTTCCACACCAGATTGATGTTGTCCTTGGTGCGGGTGTGGAAAATCTGGTTGCGGGCGGACAATTTTTTCTTGGGCGTGCGCCGCCAGCGTTCCGGCAGAAAATAATTGAACAGGTCCGGGTCCTTGCCCACCACCCAGAGCAATCCTCCCGTGCTTTCGGCGCGGCCAAAAATGTAATCCACCCCCAGCACGTTCGTGGCGCGCAGATGCGCCGGCATCGGATTGGCGGCGGCGGTGTCGAACCGGCGGGCCATGTGTTTGAGGTAAAGCTGCCGGTTGGCGCTCCGCACGGCCTGTTCGTGTTCGGGGGTCCGTTCGAGCAATTCGTAATCCACCAGCGCGTAGGCAAACTGATCGTTGTGGTCGCGCAACAACGACTTGTCCGGCTGCGGGCGCAAAATGATGTGCGCCGGTTTCATGTCCACCACCCGGCAGCCTTTCTGCCACAACTCATGCGTGACCAGGCTGGTGACGCGCGCCAGAAATTCCGCCTGCGCCCGGCCTTCCAGCCCGAATTTTTCCGCCGTGTCCACTGCATCCAAGCCCTTGATCCAGCCGAACAGCACGACGTATTGCCGCAGGATGTCAATCTCCACACCGGGATGCCGCGTCACCTTCGCACGGATTTTGTCCTCGGACCGGCCAGTCTGCCAGAGCTGCAATCGCTCACTCGGCACGTAGATCGCCAAAGGGAGCTGGGAGCGGATGCGAATGGCCGCCGGGCCGACCTCACCCCGGCGCAACTCCATGAGCAGCGAAAATTCCTCGAACGGACTGTTGAATTCCGCCTGAATGAACTTGTTGACCGTGAGGGTGTCGAACGGGACCATTTCGCCCACGCGCGACCATTTGACGACCAGATGCAACACCTTGCCGTTCACCGGGCGCGTCGGCACTTTATAGACCGTGCTCGTGCCCTCCAGCCGCTCGCGCTTGGCCTCAAACCACTCGCGCGCATACCAGTTCTCCGGCAGCAGGCTTTTCCAGAACGGCAGCCCGAAACGCGTGAGATACAGATCGCCGCCGTCCGCTGTCTTCAAGTGAATGTAATCCACGCCCAGCAGCGAGATGGCGCTGCGCGACGCCGGCAAATCCGCCGGCAAAACCGGCGGCGGCGGATTTGCGGCGGGGCCGGGCGCCGTCGAGGTGGAAATCGCGCGCGCCGGTTTGAACGTCAAAAGTTTGGCATCGGCAGCCACACGGTTAATCTAGGCATTCCCCCCGCCGCCGCAAGCGGCGATTGTTTTATCGGAGGGGCGGGTTACACAAGCCCTACACTTTGCCGGTCTCTGACCGGCAATAAATTATTCGATGTTCCCCCTGCGTTTTTCATTTGTTTTCCCCCGACACGGTTCGTATTTTTCCGCCATGAAAACACCGGCTGAACTGGAAAAATCGGCGGCACTGCAGGTCGCCGCGCTGATGGCGGCGGCGGCGCGGACGGCGCCCAAGACGTGCGGCATCGACAACATCAAGACCGCCGCGATTGATGACGAACCGACGAAGCAAAAGGTCATCGCCAAGATGCGCGAGATTGCCACAAAGGAAAGCCGGCCCGGCCTCGCGCGCGACGCCGGCAACATCGAGAACTCGCCTGCGCTGGTGGTCATCGGCGTGGAATCCAACGCCGCAGGCTTGAACTGCGGGTTCTGCGGCAAGCCGACCTGTGAAGCGCTGGAGATGGCCGGCGGGACCTGCACATTCAACTCGATTGACCTCGGCATCGCCACCCTGTCGGCGGCGGAAGTGGCCGGCCGGTTCCACATTGACAACCGCATCATGTATTCCATCGGCCGGGCGTGCCTGGATTTGGGAATGTTCGGGCCGAAGGTCAAACAGGCGCTCGGCATTCCATTGAGCGTGACCGGCAAAAATCCATTCTTCGACCGCAAGGCGTGATACGGCTGGCACTCCGCAGGCCGCATCGGCGGGATATCCCGGTTCAAAGATTTGCCCGGGCCCAGTGCGCCGCCACGGGCCCGAAAAACCTCAGTCCTTGGTTCCCACCACTCCGGTGAACGCTCCCACCACGGCCCGACCGGAACTTTTCATCCGGGATGAAAAACCTCGAACCGCAAAAAACACTTCTCGCCGCCGGCTGAATAACTTTGGAGCACATACCGGCCACGCCGGACGTGTGATGTCAATCCCGACTTGTCGGGAAACAAAAGCGCCAACCACTAGGTTTGACCGGAAATCATTTCCTCGTCGCTTCGATTTTGACACGTTGGTTTACAGGGTGTTTTTGCCTTGAGCTTTGGCCTTCTTCCAGCGCGCCCTGGCTGCCGCTGAAATTTTTGCCCTCGCTGCTGCACTCATTTTGCGTCTGGCTTTCTTGACCGGTTTTGCGACTGACTTCCGCCCCTTTACTTTCGCCCACCGCGCTCTTGCCGCTGCGGCAATTTTTCGCCTTCCAGCGGCGCTCATCTTTCTTTTCGGAGCGGCACCGTTTTGAGCCTGTGTTGACGCTCCCAGAATCCGACCCAGCTCCTTCTGGAGTGACTCGATTTTGTCCTTGAGATTAGCAGCCCGACGTAACTGTTTTGAACTTAGATTTAACATGTAATCAATTGAAGATATTTGAAAAGGAAAGTCAAGCCAGCGCAGCGGCGGTTCGCGCAACTAATCTTAGGCAGCATCATTTGCTAACGGCTAAGTGAGCCTAAGAAGTGAGGTGCTATTGGTTGCACTTTCATATTGCGATTTGAACTTAATTCCTTTATTGGCAAGGGCAAGTTCCCTTTTTCCTGGAAATAACCATGCCGACAAAAGCCACAGACCCATCCAGCGCCGGATGAGGAACGGCTCACCGGATTTTGGCGCATGCTTGACCTCGTTTGCCGCCGGTTTTGTCAGGCCGGATAACGGATTAAGCTCCCCTCTTGAAATCAACGGCCCTCAGGGAAAGCAAGAAAAACAGAATGAGCGCGCCTTGCGCACACACTCAAAGAAGACGCTAATTATTCAAAACAGTGCTTTCTATCCACCGGCAACCAGCCTAGAATTTCCCCAGCGTCGGTTTCCGACGGATTCCCGCCAGGGTGTTTCAAGGAACACCTTTCCGGTGATTCCTGACTATTCTGTCGTGAGCTTTTCTCCTCGTGGAGTGAAGCGCTGGTAGCGCGGTTGATATTATGTCACAGCCGAAGATTATTCAGGGCGGGATGGGCGTTGCCGTGTCCGGCTGGACTTTGGCGCGCACCGTTTCCAAATTGGGACAACTCGGCGTCGTTTCCGGAACGGGACTCGCCATCGTTTTCTCACGCGCTCTTCAGATGGGCGATCCCCAGGGTCACCTGCGCCGGGCCATGCAACAGTTTCCGATTCCCGAAGTCGCCGCGCGCGTGCTGGCGCAAAACTTCGTTCCCGGCGGAAAATCTCCGGCCACGCCATTCAAAATCGCTCCCATGCCGACGCTCCGCCCCGGCCCGGCGCTCGTTGAATTGACGGTCATGGCCAACTTCGTGGAAGTGTTTCTGGCCAAGGAAGGCCACGGCGGATTGGTCGGAACTAATTTTCTCGAAAAAATCCAGTTGCCCACCCTGCCCTCGCTTTACGGCGCGATGCTCGCCAACGCGGATTACGTGCTCATGGGCGCCGGCATACCGCGCGCTATTCCCGGCGCGCTGGATCGTCTGGCGGCAGGCGAACCGGCTCAACTGAAAATTGACGTCATCGGCGCGTTGCCCGGCGAGGAATTCCTTTCCACGTTCGACCCGCGCGCCTTCTGCAAAGGCCAGCTCCCGGCGGTGAAACGTCCGCAATTCCTCGGCATTGTCGCCTCGGTGACCCTCGCCATGGCTTTGGCCAGGAAAGCCAGCGGACACGTGGATGGCTTCGTCATCGAAGGCGACACCGCCGGCGGACACAACGCCCCGCCGCGCGGCCCGCTGCAACTCAACGCCATCGGCGAACCGGTATATGGCCCGCGCGATGTCGTTGACCTCGAAAAAATCCGCGAGTTGGGCCGGCCATTCTGGCTGGCCGGGTCATATGGGCGGCCCGGCCGGCTGGCCGAGGCCTTGCGACTTGGCGCATCCGGCATTCAGGTGGGAACGGCATTTGCGTTTTGTGATGAATCCGGGCTGCGCCCCGAACTCAAGCAGCAGGCTTTGCAAATGAGCCGTGCCGGCACCGCGCACGTTTTCACCGACCCGATTGCCTCGCCCACCGGTTTTCCGTTCAAGGTGGTTCGGATGCCCGGCACGCTTTCAGAAGCCGAACAGTATGCGGCCCGGACGCGCATCTGCGACCTGGGTTATCTCCGGCATCTTTATCGCAAACCGGACGGGACACTGGGCTACCGTTGCCCGGCCGAGCCGGTGGATGATTATGTCAAAAAAGGCGGGACGGTCGCTGACGCGCAAGGCCGTAAATGCCTTTGCAATGGACTGGTTGCCAACATCGGCCTCAACCAGGTGCGTTCCAATTCGGAAGAGGAATTGGCGTTGATGACCGCCGGCGACGACGTCGCGCAAGTCGCGCGGTTTCTCAAGCCGGGTTGCGACACCTACACCGCCGCAGACGTTGTGCGCTGCCTGTTGGACGAGACGATCCCCGTCAACGGGGTTGATCTTTCAGCCGCGCATCCAAGTCCGGCGCGCGTGTGAACATCGCCTGGCCGCCGTCCGGCGTGCGCGGCCATTGCTCCTCCGGACAACCCCAATAAAGCTCCACGCCGTAATTGTCTCAGCGGCCCGTCCCTGCCAATCCAATTTCACTTGCCGCGCAAGAATGATATATTGCAGCCACTGATATGAAAACCAAGGCGTTTCTTCAAATCTGGAGCAAGTGGCTGCCACCTTCTACAGGTGACCGTCTGGTTTTGCTCTTGCTTTTGATCGGGCATCTCTGCTGCGCCCTCTTGATTTGGTTCGTCCATAGGCCGGGCCTTCAATCGTGGGCGGCGCTGCCGATCATCAACGGATTTGTAACTGTTGGGTTGCTGGCCAAACCGCAAACCCAATGCAGATGCATGTTCACAAATAAATCGCAGACCTGGTGACTATGCAAATGGTCACAAAGAAATCCTTGGTGGAGAGCCAGGCCTTGAAGCTGGAAACGGCGAAAGCGCCCGAGCTTGCATCCGTGTCGGTTCCCGACACGCTCGCATCGCTCAAAGTTAATCCTGAAACCGGGCTTGCGCATGCCGAGGTGGACGCCCGCCGGAAAGAGAACGGCTACAACGAAGTGGCCGAAAAAAAGGGCCGCCCGGTTCTCAAATTCCTAAAGAAGTTTTGGGGAATCTCGGCGTGGATGCTCGAATTGATCATGGTTCTGTCCGCCGTGCTCGGAAAATATTCAGACCTCATCGTGGTGGGCGCGTTGCTGGTTATCAACGCCGTGTTGAGCTTCATGCAGGAGAGCCGGGCCGCCGGTGTCGTTGAGGCATTGCGGAAGCGGTTGCAGGTTAATGCGCGAGTCCGGCGCGATTCGAGTTGGCAGGTCATTCCCGCACGGGAACTGGTTCCCGGCGACATCGTTCGTGTGCGACCCGGCGACATCATCCCGGCGGACATGAAACTTCTCACGGGAGCGTTGACCGTGGACCAGTCGGCGCTCACCGGCGAGTCGAAGGACGCGGACAAAGCGCCCGGCGAAGTGCTTTCATCGGGGTCTGTCGTCCGCCGGGGCGAAGGCAACGGCGTGGTGATGCTGACCGGGGCGAAGACCTACTTTGGCCGCACCACGGAACTTGTACAGGAAGCGCGTCCGAAACTTCACATCGAAGCGGTGGTGGCGAAAGTCGTCCGTTGGCTCTTCGTCATCGTGGGCGCGCTGCTGGGCGTGGTGATTGTGCTGTCACTGATTCGCGGCACGCCGCTCCTGGAGATGGTTCCGCTCATGCTTGTTTTGTTAATGAGTGCAGTGCCGGTCGCTCTGCCCGTCATGTTCACGGTCAGCATGGCCGTCGGATCGAAAGAACTGGCGAAGCGCGGTGTGCTGGTCACGCGCCTCAGCGCCGCAGAGGATGCCGCGACCATGGACGTGCTCTGCGTGGATAAGACGGGCACGATCACGATGAACCAACTGGCCGTCACCGGCGTGATCCCGCTGGAACACGCGACGGAAGCCGACGTGCTGTTTGCCGGCGCGCTCGCGTCGCAGGAAGCCAACCAGGATCCGATTGACCTCGCGTTTCTGGCTGCGGCAAAAGAGAGGCATATCTTCGACAACCTGCCCAAGGTCGCGCCCGTTTCGTTCGCACCGTTCGATGCGAAAAACCGGCGCACAGAAGCCGTGGTTGAGCAGAACGGACAGCGGCTGCGCGTGATGAAAGGGGCTGTGCGCACCGTCGCCGAAGCCTGCGGACTTCAGGCTCCGGCGATCGATGCGTTGGAGGCGCGAGTGAGCGAATCGGCCCTGAAGGGATATCGGACGCTGGCGGTGGCACGCGGCCCCGAGACGGGCACCCCCGCCTTGGTCGGATTGGTGACGTTGTATGATCCGCCGCGCCCGGACGCCAAGCAACTCATCGCCACACTCCACGACCTCGGCGTTCCGGTGAAGATGCTCACTGGCGACGCGCTGGCGGTAGCGAGTGAAATTGCGCACGGAGTCGGGTTGCCCAACATCCGGCGCGTGGCGGACCTGAAGGCGGCGGGCGCTCAGGCCGGCAACGAGGCGGTTGATCTTTTGGCGGGGGCCGATGGTTTCGCCGAAGTGTATCCGGAGGACAAATATATCGTGGTGCAGCACCTTCAGGCTGCGGGGCACGTGACCGGCATGACGGGCGACGGCGTCAACGATGCGCCCGCGCTCCGCCAGGCCGAAGTAGGCATCGCTGTTAGCACCGCGACCGACGTGGCCAAGGGTGCCGCGAGCGTCGTCCTGACCGAACCGGGGTTGACGAACATCGTGGCGCTGGTCGAGCAGGGGCGGACGATCTACCAGCGCATTCTGACCTGGATCATCAACAAGATCAGCCGGACGATCCTGAAGGCGACCTTTGTGGCCATCGCGTTCGTGGTGACCGGCAAGTTCGTTGTCTCCGCCTTTGCGATGCTGCTGCTGGTCTTCCTGACGGACTTTGCCAAGATCGCCCTGGCCACCGACTACGTTCGGCCATCCAAGAAACCGGAGACCTGGAACATCGGAGGCTTCATCACGGTGTCCGTGGTGCTGGGTGTCGCGATGGTCGCGGAGGCGCTCCTCCTCTTGTGGATTGGCTGGTCACGTTTCGGTTTGGCGACGAACGACAATGCCCTGTATACCTTCAGCTTCCAGGCGCTCCTATACTTCGGCGTGTTCTCCGTCGTATCGGCGAGAGAGCGACGATGGTTCTGGGCAACGATGCCCAGCAAAGTCCTGATGGCGGCCCTCGCGATGGACGCGTTCGCGGGCACCGTCCTGCCGCTCGTGGGCCTCCCGGACCTCATGCCATTGCCCTGGTGGGAGACGCTCGCGATTTTCGCCTATGCGATGTTCTCGTGCCTTGTGGTCAACGACGCCATGAAGGTCGCGATGATCAAATGGCGCGTTCCTGCGGCGGTAGCCTAAAATTCGCCTATGCTCTCGCAAATCTTTCTCATCCGGCACGGTGAATCGGCTAGGTCAAAGTCCAGCCAGCACACGGGCAAACCGATCTTCCGCTGACCGAGCAAGGCGAGAACGACGCGATTATCTCAGCGGTCCGTCCCTGCCAATCCAACTTCGCTTGCCGGGCAAAAATGATATATTGCAGCCACCGATATGAAAACCATCGCTCCGGCTGAACTTCAAAACCTTCTGGCCGCCCAACCCGGCCTGCCGTTGCTGGATGTTCGCACACCCGTGGAATACGCGGAGGTGCATGTCCCGCAGGCGCGCAATGTGCCGCTCGACCAACTTTCGCCGAAGGCGCTGTTCGACGCGGGCCAACTGCCCAAAGGCCAGCCGGTTTATCTCCTTTGCCGTTCGGGCGCGCGCGCCACCAAGGCGGCGGAACAATTCGCCCGGGAAGGATTCGATCAAGGCATCGTCGTCGAAGGCGGCACGCAGGCGTGGATTGAGGCCGGGCTGCCGGTGACCCGCGGCGGCGCCAGGGTCATCAGTCTCGAACGCCAGGTGCGCATTGCCGCCGGCTCGCTGGTGCTAACCGGGGTATTGCTGGCGTATTTTGTTCATCCCGGTTTCATCGCCCTTTCGGCGTTTGTGGGCGCGGGACTCGTTTTTGCCGGCGTCACCGACTGGTGCGGCATGGGCCTGCTGCTGGCGAAGCTGCCGTGGAACCAACAGTCAGGCTGCGCCTCCGGTTCTTGTTGTGAAGTGAAGCATTGAAGGCTTCTCCTTGTCATGGTCACGCCAACGGCGGGTGAGCCAAAAGGGTGTTTGGGCATCATGGAAATTGTTGCTGACAATGTCCGGGCCGGTGCTACAACTTTTGCGGGTTTCGTTCACGGAGCCCGCGCTGGCGCGCGCGATTATTTTGAAGATGAAGTTTTGGCTGCGGGAGAGTTGGTATCCACCTTGGGCAGGATGTCCGAGGCTTTCAAGTGCAGGGTTTGTTTGTCGCGCGTTATGATCGTTCTCTCTTCGCCAATCGCCATCGCCACCCGGCCCAGAAGCACCCGTCCGTCCTTGAGCCGTATCACATCGGGCTGACTGTTGAACCACGGATTATCCGTGGGCATCCAGGCGACCGGAATAAACTTCTTTCCGTTGCAAATCGGACAGGTTTGCCTTCCCGTTCCTTTGCAAACACTGCAAGTCACCTTGGTGGTTCCACCGCAGACCTTGCACTTGCCGATATTCACCGCCACGCCATTTTTGTACACGATGACCTCGCCGACATGATTCTGGTTCCAGGATTGGTATCCCCCCTGGCCATTCATATTCGGAAATTTCTGCCACAACTCGCTTGGATCATGTCCGGCCACGGTCATGTGTATCCATGCACCTTTTGACAGTTTGAGACAAGGTCCCGGACAATCCACCTGGCCATTGACGCACCCGGGCGCGCGACAAGCCACCGTGCCTTGCCCTTTGCACTCGAAGCAGACCTTCTCATTGGGGCCTGGGCCGGCCACCGCCTCCGGCAGCGGCGGCACGGAATTGGTCGCGTTGGCCTGACCTTCGGGCGCGGAAGATTGCTTCCCGCAACCGGCGAACAGCAGCGCGCCGAGAAAACAGGCGAGCACCGGGCAAAATGCGAAACGTTTCAAAAGTTGAGCCGTGTTGGCAATGTGCTGAGATTATGGCCGCAGTGTTGGCGTGTAAAGTTGAACGTGGCCGGTTAATGAGCGCCGGGTGTAATTCGACACCATCACTGGAACGCAACCGGATTGGAGCGCGGCTGTCCCCGATTTATCGGGGCAGCCGCAGCACGTGGAAAAGTCTGCGGCATCAGGCGTATTCCAGCAGGCTGGTTTTGCGAAGCTGCTGCGGCTGGTCTTCGACACAGCCGCGCTCCGGTGGCAGTGCGCGAATGTGTCCATGAGCGCCGGCTGAAGGATTAGAATCCACGTCCGGAAAATTCGAGAACCCGCCTTCGCCTGGCTATGGCGGGCAGGCGAGGACGAGCAAAAAACCGCCGCCGCCGGTTTATCCCTGCCACGTGGCGCAGAGCTTTACGTGGCCTCCAGAACGAACCGCCATTGGCAGAAGGCTTCTTTGGGGTGCGGGTCCGGCGGGGCGAAGACACAGGACACGCGAATCCGGTCGTCAATGGCCCGGGCAAAACTTTCGAATTCCGCGCGGTGCATTTCCTTGCACGCATATTCCCCCAATCCGCGCTTCAACCGCGCTTCCTGGCTGGGACAGGATGGGACCGTAAGCACCACTTCGTGCTCCGATTCCTGGATTTGGTATCCGATCAAAATCGTCCAGGGATACAGCTTGAGCGCGCGCGCGAATCCTTTCAGGCCTTTCTCCTGAATCTGGAATCGCGCCACCAATTCCTTGGCCGCCATGCCGCCCACGCGACCCCAGACCTGCTCATTTAAATGCTCGGCGACGCCCTGGCCGAAGCGTTCGGTGGCATAGATGAACCAAAAGGCGTCCGCCACTTTGTAGTGCCACAGCAGGAACTCCAGGTAACGCCGGAGTTCGCCGGCTTCCATGGTCTCGAACGTGTTTTGAAAACTGGTGTTCATGATTAAAGATTTCGTTGGCGGGGACATTGGCTGTGCCCGGCTCACATTTTCGCATAAATCTCTGCACCTTTTTCCACAAACACGCGAGCTTTTTCCCGCTCATCCCGACCGGGCAAGGCCATCGGTTCACTTCACAGCCATTGCCGTGCCGGCAATCCAGCCCGTCGTCCACGCGGCGACACTGGCGGAAGCCATCTGGCGCTACGGGTCGGGCGGCAATGACGCGCTGGGCGGAAGGCTGAAGGCTAAATGCTAACGGCTAAAGTCCAACCCGAATCCCGTTGCATCCCCGCTAATTCAATCCGCATTGCCTCCGGCGCGTTCGACTTCCAGCCGCTGCGCTTTGCGTCCGCCGGATGCGATTTTTTCCGGACCGGCCTTTCGCTTGAGCAAGGTGCGGGCGGTTTCCACGGCGCGTTCGACGAGCGCCCGCGTGCCTTCGCGCAATTCCTCGCTCTGCTGCACCGCGGCGATGTTTTGCTCCATGTCCTCCGCCGTCCAGCCGCGCGAATGCGCGACATACGGAAATTGCGGCAGATAAAAACCCAGCTCCGAGAAAAAACCCAACAACTGCCCGGCCACACCCTGGATGTTGTCCTGTCCGCCCGTGATGATGAAGCTGACGACCTTCCGATTGATGAGCACGCGGTCTTTGAGGGTGATCTGGTTCTGCACGCAATTCAGCCGCTCGGCCATCCGGAAGTAAAGCGAACCGGCCTGTCCCCAGCGGATGGGCGTGGCCAGCAGCACCACGTCCGCCCAATGCACCAGCGCCTCGTAAACCTCCGTCAACTCGTCGGTGTCGTCCATTTGCGTGATGGAACACGGCCACGTGCAGGCCTGCGCGCTCTTGGAGTAATAACCTTCGCACGCGCGAAACTTCAGCTCGGCCAATTTGATCAGCTTCGTCGGGCATTTGAGCTTCCCGCGCGCGTGGGCCAGCGCGACTTCCAGCAAAGCCTCGGACGTGGAATAACGCGGGTTCGCCGGGTCCTGCGCCGTGGTCGAAATGCCCACCACGCGCACTGGTCCGGGCTTGCGCTTAATGGGCCGTGCCAACGGATGCGGCGCATGCGGCTTATGCTTGCGCGACGTTGCCGGGGTCGTCCGCACCAGCACGCGGCCGCTCTTCACTTTCACTTTGTAGCTGGGCACGGCGTTGTCCTTATAGCCCGGTTCGCCGGTGCCGGTGACGCGATGAAATTTCCAATTATGCCAGGGACAAACCACATAATTGCCGTCCAACCGGCCCTGACCGAGCGGGCCGCCGACGTGATTGCACACGCCGGAGATGACGCCGAAGACGCCGTTGCGATGCGAGAGGGCGAGCCTGGCGCGACCGAGGGTGATTTCGGTCAAAGGACGGGCAGCCAGGTCTGCTGCCGCTCCGACATCCTGCCAATTTGTGTCAGCCATGATAGGTCGGGGGCATGTTGACCACAGCCGTTCAACAGGTCAACAAGTCTGTGTCTGATTAACCGGTCGGGTGGAAATTCCGATCATTCCTTCCACAATAATCGTGTGGCCAGTGCCCGCACGCGGTTCGTATAGTGACGATCATGAAGCTGCAACAAGATCAGGTCTGGAAACGCGGTGAGGAATATCTTCGCATCCTGCACCTGGAGCGCCTGGAAGTGGAATACAAGTCCGTCAAGAGCCTCACCACCCGCGCAGGAACCCGCCACCACGTCAGCAAGAAGGATTTTTGCCGCCTGCTGAAAACCGCCACCCTGATGACGCTCGAAGAAATTCAGAAGTCCTGGTATCACTGACGCCGGCGTGAGAAATAATTTTTGGCAATTTCCGGTGAAAGGCGTACAAGCGGCAGATTGAAACTGTTAATTCCCCTTCTTCGCACCGGATGGGGAGAAGGGGACGCAAGCCTGACAGCCCGTAAAAAACCTCCCTTTCGTAGCCGCCGACGTGAGTCGGCGCTGATCTCCCTTCAATTTTCACAGAAAATATGCGCCGACTCACGTCGGCGGCTACTTTTTCAACAGACTGTTAGCTCGCTTGCATTCCTAAGATTGTTCTTTCCCACGAAATTCATCATCATGTCTCTCGAATGAACTTCACTCACTGGAGTCGGAAGGTTGGACTGCATTTGTCCAACCCGGCATGATAGACTTTGAAGAAATGACCGCACTTGCTGCACATCTCTTTCGCGAAGTGCGCCCGGATTTCTTCCGGGTGTTGGCTGGATCGCTGGCGTATCTCTATGTGGACGCGCTGGATGCGCTCGAACGCGAAGCTGTGCAACGCAGCCAAGGACTCGGTCGTGATGAGGCGCTTGCTTTGGTCGAGCAGGTCGTCGAGCAACATGGTGAAATCTCTGCGGCTGACGATGAGCCGGTTGCCCAAGCAGCCACCACGCGGGACAAAGCTCGCATCGTCCTGGAAACGCTTCGCAAAACGGGCTGGCTTCAGGAGGAGGAGCGGACGGATTGGCAGCGGCTGATTTTCTTTGACCCGAACGGTGTTCAGTTGCTCCAAGCGTTGAGGAAGATTGCCTTTCCCGAAGCTGCCAGATTTTCCGACAAGCTCGTGAATGTCTGTTTCACCCTGGCCAACCGTGATGCTCTGGTGGATCAACCTTGGGCACAGGTCGAAAGTTGCGTGGCCAGCCTGCAAACGGGTCTCGCTGAACTGCACGGGATGCAGAAGTCCATTGAACGCCACACAAAGCAGCAACTTGCCGCTTCGACACTCAAAGAAAATCTCGCGGTGCTGTTTGACCAGTTTGCCGAGCGCATCGGGCGAACATGTTACGCGCAACTGGTTCACGCGCGTTTGCCTTCAAAGCTCGCTGACGCCCGGCGCGCGATTGACGAATTGGAAACGAACGCCGACCTTCTTACCAAAATGCAGACCGAAGTAATGCGGCGTGATCCGGCACTTTCGCCCGAAGCCGCAATGGCTAATGTCCGGTTGCGGTTAAATGAACTGGCAGAACTACTGGAACACGTTGAACCGCTGGCCGACGCGATTGACCGGCGCACCGCAGAATTCACCCGCCGTTCGCAAGCGCGATTCCGCTACCTCCAGGAAACAACCAGCGAAAACCGTTCCCGCGTTCAGGAGTTTTTTGAGACGCTCAATCGCCATTTTGCCGGTCGCCGCATCAATGAACTGGATGAGTTGGGCATCGAATTTCCGGCTTTGTTGCTGCACGACACCCGGATTGTTGGCGGCATGGAATCGCTCTATACGCCCCGCCTTCGCCGCGCGGCTGGCGAGATCGAACCGTTGGAAGATGCCGATCCGGGCCAACAAGACCGCGCACTGGCGCAACTTGAGAGTACGATGCGCGATTCCCTGACTGTTAGTCGGGCCAATCACTTTGTCGCCGCACTGCCCGGCAGGAAGGGCGCTCGGATTAATTCATCCGTGTTGCTCCGCGAACACGTTCGCAATGACGAAGACGTGGCCGACCTTATCGCCTGTTTGCTGCACGCACGGTCGGCGGATGCGCAATTTGAAATTCAAGTCCCCCGGCGCGAAACCGAGGCCGACGCCGGCGACTTCGACACCAAACTACAATACCGCATCGAGCGCTTTACCCTGCTCAAGAAATGACGACCGACGGTACATCTGCAATTTCCACCGGCTTGCTGGCGAAGCTGTCCGCCAATGATCGCGAGCGGCTTGGCGAAGCTTTGCGGCGGTTGCTGGCGCACGGTTCAATTCTCGGCCTCGAACCCGCGCAAACCGACCTTTACCACTGGTGTTATCAAAATCGCGCCTGGGTGGATGAACTGAAGCACAACTCCGCAACGAACACGCCGCCGAGCAGCTTCAGTCTGATGAATCCCGACTCTCCAAGCTCAAGGAAGCATACGCAACCGAGGAAGCGCGATTAAAACACCTGGAGGAAGCCATCCCAAATCTCAAGCAGCGGATTAACGGCATCAAAGCGAGCATAAATGAAACACCCGAAGGCCGACTCTACAGCGAGCTGAAATCCCGCAACGAAAAGCTGACCCACCACATTAGTCAACTTACTGAAGTCGGCACGACGCTGGGGCAGGCACTCGCCAACCGCGTTCGCAATGCCCGGTCATGGCTCAAAGAACTCCGCGCTTTGCCGCTGGATATCGCCACTACTACGAATATGACATGGAGGTGGTGGAGGAGGACGGCCGAAAAACCAGCGTGGATCGTCACTCTGGTAAATTCAGTGGCGGTGAAAACCAGTCGCCGTATTTCATCGCGATTCTCGCGAGCTATTTGCGCGCTTATCGTCGTTACAGCTCCCGCAAATCCGAACCCTCACTTGGGCTTGTTCCGATTGACGAGGCGTTCTCGAAGTTGAGCGGCGAGCGCATCAAAGACTGCATCACCGCGCTCAAGGCATTCGATTTGCAAGGCGTGTTCTCGATGAGCACCGGCAACATTCCGTATGCCTTCGAGCACTGCGACTGGCTCGTGGTGGTGTCGAAAGACGAACGCCGTCTCGGCAAGCGCACGGAAATCCGCAACACTCCTGTGAGCCTGGCGCGGGATTCAGAAGACGCCCGGCGCTTGATGGGATCGTAGTTGCTCCACTCATGAAAACGCCTTCACCAGTCCTCGAAGTCATCGCCCGCCGATATGAACGGAGTCAGGCGGGACGCACCGGCGAAGCAAGCCGGGATGTGCTGCTGTCGTTGGCAGAGCTTCTGGCGGAGGCTGGTTGCAGCGAAGGAGAGAAGCGCGCCGTAGCCGAGCAACAGCTTGCTGAGGCTGAAGCCGCCGGAATTCTTTCTCGCGTCCCGGTTCACAAGCGCGACCGTTCCCACATTCATCAAATACGCTTTTCACCGGCCAACGAATCCACCCTTTATGCACGCCTTGGTCGTCCATCACCTACTGAACTTCGCGCGGCGGTGGCTGAACAATTCAAAGCGGCGACATCTGCTGATACCCCAACACGCTGGCGAGAAAACTGGAAAACTTGGTGCGAACGGATGCGGCAGGCAGCATTGGCTGGAAGTTCTATCGCTCCATTTGATCGCGAACCTACCACAGCTAACACAGAATTGATTGCCATCCTGCCGAAGTTGCTGGCCTGGGAGGGCGATTCTCTTGTGCGATTCGCAAGCTGCGTCCTTTGTGGCGACTCCAAGCAACTCGAACAATTTTCCGCACTTGAGCGCGATGGTGAATTTTCCGGCCAATTGCGCGGAAAGCTGGGGCGTTTGCTCGACGACATCACCGGCAGCGCCATTCGCACTCTCGACGATGTTGGAATTATTCCGAACCCGCGATCCGTTCTCGTTCACGGCCCGTTAAAACTTCGCTTGGATGGTGCATGGCTGGATTTGGGTTCTCTGCGCGGCCCGTTTCGTTTGTCTCAAACAGATATTGAGCGCGCAGAAGGAATCGAGACAGCGTCTTCGCGTTGCCTGACGATTGAAAACGAAACAACATTTCACGAACTGGCCAAATTTCAGAGCGGTGAACTGCTCGTTTGCACCAGCTATCCCGGCAGCGGCACTGTGGCGTTGCTAAGACGTTTGCCGCCGAACATAGATTGCTGGCACTTTGGCGACAGCGACGAAGCCGGTTTTGAAATTCTTCGCGTGCTGCGGGAAAAATCTAGCCGCAACTTTCAACAGCTCCACATGCAGGCCGGAAAAATTCCCTTCGAGCAAGAATCCCTCGGACGGCCAACACGAAAAACATGGCCGTTCTACGGATAAGCAGCATGCTGACGACTAGGCATTTGTCTTCGACGCTGGCTCGTGGGGGTAGACTTCGCTCAGGAACGGGAACGGGTTCTTGATATTGACATATTGATCATGTTTCACCTGGCGTCAACCGGCGAATTCATGCGGAGAATACGTTGCCAATTCTTCCGGTTTTTGAAATGAATCACCCGTGTTGAACAGTCATGCCGGAGGTAACCAATGCGCCGGCGCGAAAAAACCTACCGCCGCCAGCGGCGGGGCGGGCCTGACCGCTGATGATGTCCCGGCTTCCCCGGGCGATGGGACGAAGACGGATGGGCGGGCGGATGCGGCCGGCCCTGATTCTGTCCCTGCGGGAAACGACGTTCGACTTCGACCGGCTGTCCCGGCGCCGCCGCGGCCGAGTAGTTGAAACCCTCTGCCCGCTTGCGGACGATGCCGCGGCCGATGAATCGCTCCACCGTGCGCAATTCGTCCCGGTCCTCCGGCGTGACAAAGCTGATGGCGTCGCCCACCGCGTGCGCCCGGCCGGTGCGTCCGATGCGATGGACATAATCCTCCGAATGCATCGGGAAATCATAGTTCACCACGTGTGAAATACCGTCCACATCAATGCCGCGCGCAGCGATGTCCGTCGCCACCAGCACGCGCACCGCGCCGGATTTGAAATCTTTCAGCGCCTTCAGCCGCTGGTTCTGCGAACGGTTCGAATGCAGCGCCGCCGTCTTGATGCCCTTGCTTTCGAGGTTGCGGGCAATGCGATCGGCGCTGTGCTTCATGCGGGAAAAGACGAGCACCATGTCCATTTGCGGATCGCGCAGCAGATGCAGCAGCAAGGCCGGCTTCAAATGCTTGGGCACTTCATAGATGAGTTGCGTGACCGTCTCGGCGGGGTTCGAGCGGCGGCCGATCTGGATCATTTTCGGCGAGCGCTGAAATTCGTGCGTGAGGCTTTCAATCTCGCGTGAGAGGGTGGCGCAGAACATCAGCGTCTGCCGTTGCTTCGGCAGTTGTTGCACGATGCGCCGGATGTCCGGCAGAAAACCCATGTCCAGCATCCGGTCGGCTTCGTCGAGCACGAGG
>Ga0224534_1000911_pt1 | contig 16881 bp, 13 predicted proteins | sample 714E12024metaG_FD_172012 | JGI IMG/M metagenome (GOLD analysis project Ga0224534, IMG submission 172012) | Peat soil microbial communities from Stordalen Mire, Sweden - 717 E1 20-24 | ecosystem: Environmental > Terrestrial > Soil > Wetlands > Peat | place: Sweden: Norrbotten County, Stordalen... | reverse complement strand
CCGACGCGCCACCCTCGAGCAGGATTCAGGCGCACAAGGAGCGCTGATGGCCATGGATAACACCACCGGCGACGTCCTCGCCATGGTTGGCGGCCGCGATTACGCGCTAAGCCAGTTCAACCGCGCCACACAGGCGGAAAGACAGACCGGCTCCAGCTTCAAGCCCTATGTCTACACCGCCGCCATCGAAGAAGGCGCCAATCCGACTGACATCATCGTCGACGGCCCCGTCAGCTTCGGCAGTTATACCCCCCACAACTACGAAAACAACTACCTCGGCGCCATGACCCTCACCAACGCCTTCGCCGAATCGCGCAACATCCCCGCCCTCAAGCTCGCCGCCCGCGTCGGCATTCACAAGGTCATTGACATGACCCACCGCTTCGGCGTCACCACCAACATTCCCGCCTATCTGCCCATCGCCATTGGCGCGGTCGAAATCACGCTCGAGGAGCAGCTCGCCTCCTACGCGGTGTTTCCCAACGACGGCCTCCGCGTAACTCCCCGCCTCATCCGCAAAGTCTCCAACGCCGACGGCATCACCCTTTGGGAAGACAATCCCGAAGTCAGCGAGGTCATCGACCAGCAGACAGCGCGCACCATGATGATCCTGCTCCGCGCCGTCACCCAACACGGCACCGGCGCCGCCGCTGCCCAGCTCAATCACCCCCTTGGCGGCAAGACCGGCACCACCAGCGACTTCACTGACGCCTGGTTTCTTGGCTTCTCGCCCTCCATCACCTGCGGCGTATGGGTCGGCTATGACAATCGCCAGTCCCTCGGCGAAAAAGAGACCGGAGCCAAGGCCGCGCTCCCCATCTGGATGGCCGTCATGCGCCAAGCCATCGCCGGCAAGGACGACGAACAGTTCCTCAGCGATCAGAACGCTCAGCAATCTCGACCGCTGCTGCAGGCAGTCGCGCACGCACCCGCCGTCCCAACTCTCGCATCCGCGGCATTCCGCACTCCCACCAAACCAAGGGGGCTTGCCAAGCCGCCCGTTTCCTCGCCGCCAGTCGTCTCACCAGCCAAGCCACCCACTCAAACCGCCCTCAAACCGCCAGCAAGGTTAACTGAAGCCACCTTTCCAGCCACGCCGCAGGTCAAACCCGCATTGCACTCGCAACTCGCACCCCCTATCCCCAAAGGCACCGTCAAGCCCGCTCTTGCGTCCACGCCCTGACCCTCATCATTCACAAGAACCTTTGTCTCGAACGCAAGTGCGGGCGCCCCAGGTCTCGATCTTGAGACCTGGGAGACGACAACAGCATCAACCCCGGAAATTCGAGCAATAAGGAAAACGCTAGAAGCTAGAAGCTGCTCGCCAACCGAAAATATCTCTTAGCCTTTGCCACATCCTTAAATATCTGTTCCTTCAGCGCCTCCGCCGAGGGCCACACCATCTCCCCGCGCAGCCGCATCAAGAATTCCAGCTCAACCGGCGTCTCCTCATTCATCTCAACGGCCTCGAAATCCAGAATGTGCGACTCCACGGCAAACGACGCCTCGCCAAATGTAGGCCGGTTGCCCACATTCGTCACCGCCTGAAAGCAACGCCCGCCAACCGTCAGCCGCGTCACATAAACCCCAAACCCCGGCAGCAGTCCCTCATAGGCAGCCAGATTCACAGTCGGCACCAGCAGCCGGGTCCCAATCCCTCTGCCCCGTGCCTGTCTCGAGCGCACTTCAAATGGCCGTCCCAGCATCCACCGCGCCCGCCGCACATCTCCCGCCGCCACCAGCGCCCGAATCGCCGAGCTCGAAACCTCAAGCCCATGCACCCGCACCGCGGAATGCACGTGAACGCCAAACCCGAACCCGGCGCCAAACTCCCTGAGTTCCTCAACCCCGGCCTCAGCCTGATGCCCAAAGTGAAAGTTCCCGCCCTCGTGCAGAGAGCGAACCGCAAGCGCGCCCACAAGAATCCGCTCGACAAACTCCTTCGCCGGTAACCGTGCCAACGCCTCGTCAAACTTCAGCACCACCACCGCATCGATGCCCGTCTCAGCCAGCAGGCGAACTCGGTCATCCATGGGCGTCAGCAGCTTTGGCGCCGTGGCTGGGCGCAGATACTGCTCCGGGTGCGGATCGAAGGTTATCGCAACCGATCGCACACCGCGGCCCAGCGCGGCCAGTTCACTCGCTTCGGCCACCACCGCCTGAAGAATCTCCCGGTGCCCCAGATGCACGCCGTCGAAGTTCCCAATCGCGGCCACCGACGGCCCAAAGCCGGCAGGAATTTCTTCAACCGACCGATAAACAGGGACCACGCGCCCGGCGCCCTTGTTCTTTTTGTCCATTTCGCTCGTCTTCCGGCTCATAGGCGCACAGCCAGCTCAAGCCCGTCGTAAGCCAGCGCCACCCCAGACGGCAGCGTCCGGTTGGTCTCTTCGTGCCCCAGCTCATGCGCAATGTGCGTCAGCCAGGTCTGTCCCGCCCCAATGCGCCGCGCCCAGCCAATCGCCTGGTCCACGGTCGCGTGACTCGGGTGGGGTTTGTAGCGCAAAGCGGAGAGCACAAGATGGTCCAGACCCTCCAGCAGCGCAAAGCTCTCTTCGGGAATGTCGCTCACGTCGGTCAGGTAAGCCGCCCGCCCAAAACGGAAGCCGGCGATCTCCATCTTCCCATGCATCACCGGAACGCGAATAAACTCCACCCCATGAATCGGATTCCTGTCAGCCAAAGGCTCCAGCCGGACCCGCGCCCGGTTCGGATAGGTGGCTTCCGGCGAAAACGTGTACTCGTAGATGTGTTCGAGCGTCGCCGCCGTCTCCGCCGAGGCGTACAGGGGAATCGGACCGCCCTCTTTGAACGCCGTAAAGCTCAGCGGCCTAAGATCGTCCAGCCCCAGGATGTGGTCCGCGTGGGAGTGCGTATAAAACACCGCGTCCACCCGAGTCAGCCCGTTCCGCAAGGCCTGCTCGCGGAAGTCCGGGCCGGTATCGATCACTATCACCCGCTCCCGGCCGTCCGGCTCATTCCAGCGCACCAGCGCCGAAGGCCGAAGCCGCCGGTCATGCGGATCCGCCGAGGTGCAGATCGCGCACCTGCACCCCAGCGTTGGAACCCCCATCGAGGTCCCCGTCCCCAGAAAAGTCAGCCGCCCGTCCATAAGCTCTCGTAAAACTGATCACTGACAACTGATCGCTGACAACTGCTTTTACCTCTTGCCCGGCGGCGGAGGCTGTGGCGGCTGCATCCCCTGGAGCGTGATCATGCTGGTCAGCTCCATAAAGGCCATCCGCGCCTCAAAAAGAACCGCCTGCAGAGTGCGATCCTCCGCTTCGGTCAGATTCCCGCGCGTCTTTTCCGCCAGCACGCCCAGCAGATCGATCGTAGTCCGCGCGCCTAGAATGTCCACCCGTGGCCGCTGCCCTTCCTGCGCACCCGCCCCCAACTGAATCATCGCGGAAACGTAAAACTGCTGCACAAGATGCTCAAACCCGATCGGCGGCTGTGCCCCCACGCTTGGATTCTGCGCCCGCACCAGCTCCTCAAGCCGCTGAGACGAGGCATCGTAGGCCGTCTTCTGCTGTTGGCTCTCCGCGGCGGTCGGTGCGGGCGGCAACTCCGTCTCCGCCTCCAATGCATCCCCGGCAACCTCCGCCGGGACCGTATCCCGCCCCGTCTTCTGTTCGGCCTCTTGCCGGCCCTCATTGACCACCAGCCGAGGGCCGCCGCCCGTTTCCACAGCCTGAGGCGGCTCAACCGGTGCAGCCTCACCCTCAGCCGCCTGACGGTTCGCTGCTTCTTCTTCGTCTGCCTTGAACTTCCGGCGGTCAATCACGGTAAATTTGGGTGTTTCGCTCATAACTCCAGGTTTCCAATCCATCTCTCTGATTTGCTGACTTGCTGACCCGAGGGTGCCCCTGGTCTCGGCTTCGAGACCAGGGAGACAATCCCGCTGACTTGCTGACCCGCTAAAGCCCCGGCGCCGCGCCCAGAATCCATGCCGTCCCCTTGCCCGTTCCAGCAGTGTAGTGCAACGCCTGGTGGCGCGTTTCGGCGCCCCCGCGAATCATCCCCAGCGCAAAAGCGCGCCTTCCCCCCGTCAAACTCTCCGCGGATGAAGACCTGCCAGTCGAGACCCCGCCCAGCGCCAATTCAGCAGCACTGGTGATATGTCCGGCAGCCGTTTCCCCGTCCAATGCACCGTCGTCGAAGTGGAGTGCTGTACCCCCTGCCGGCACCGGTCCAAAAAGCTCAAGCTGCAGCAGATGCTTGTGAACATTCCCCCGCGATCTGATCCGCTCCACAACCTCCTGCCCCAGGTAGCACCCCTTGTTGAAGTGCAGCGCCCGCATCTGCGAGGTCTCCTGCGCCAAATCCCGCTCCACAATGTCAACCCCGTACGCCGGAATCCCTTCGGCAATCCGAAACGCCTCGACTGCAGCCGTTCCCACCGGGGTCGCCGCCGCCGTCCGCAGCCCCAACCACAGCTTACCCAGCCCCGCCAACGGAACCCAAAGCTCGTAGTGCAAGGCAAGCACGCCATAGCCGCGCACGATCCGCAGAGCCAGCCCGTTCCACTCCACCCGCGTTCCCGTCAACGGCTCGGAAAGCGTCGGCAGACTCAGCCTGCCCAGCACCTCATCGGCTTCCGATCCGGTTAGCCCAATCGCGGTCTCTCCGCTCAACGGCGCCAGCTCCACATCGTCCATGATGATGAAGCGGTCCAGGTGCTCCATCAACTTTTCATATTGATCGGCTGCAATATTAAGTTCCAGTTCGTCGTTCTCACGCCAAACCATCAGGTCGCCCTGAACCCGGCCCTGGGAATTGAGCACCAGATTCCACGCGCCGCCATGGGGCTCCAGCTCGGTCACAGTATTGGTGACCATCCCGCTCAGCCAGCGAAACCGGTCTTCTCCATGCACGGCCACGCGCTTCAGCCAGCCCAGGTCGTGAATTGCCGCCCCTTTGGCCAGCGCCGCTATTTCCAGTGCTGGCGCGTCCAATTCAAGTGGGCTAAGCACGCCACGATAGGCCCTGAGTTCATGCGGCGTAGCGGAGGATTCAAGCAACGTAGCCAGCGGAGTGGCCTGCACCGTTGCCGCAAGGTCAATTTCAGTCAAGTCGGTTTCAGTCATAAGCAACGCTTTTCCGCAGTCGCGCACGGATTTCCTCTCGAAACCTCGCGCCAAACCGCTTCATGATTATAGCCTTGGAACTAAGATGCGGTAGCCCCGGCCCCAAAGCCCTAGACTTTAGGCCGGAACCGCCTGGAGTGTCAATGCATAGCAAGCAGCACCGAGTGGCGGGAAGAGTCTGGCAAACACTTGCCCTGGCGGCAGCGGTCTGCCTTGCGGGGTCAGCCGCAGCAGCCCCAGTTCAGCAGCCGACGGCCTCCCAGCCCCCCGCCCAGAAAGAAACCCACATCACCCCCGACCAGGCCAAGCAACTCTTCGCCCTCGTGGATGAACTCATCAAGTTCTCCTCACAGGAGACCGGCCTGCCCATCAAATCCACCGTCAAGCGCCAGCTCACCACCCGCGCCACCGTCGAAAGCTACCTCAAGGAAAAATTCGACGAGGACCAGGGCGCCAAGCGTCTCCAGAAGGGCGAAATCGTCCTCAAGAAATTCGGCCTCCTCGACCGCGACTTCGCCCTCAAGCCCTTTCTCCTGGCCCTGCTCAATGAACAGATCGAAGCCTACTACGACTCCAAGACCAAGACCGTCAACATGCTCGACTGGGTAAGCATCGATGAGCAAAAGCCGGTCCTTGCGCACGAGCTCACACACGCCCTGCAGGACCAGCACTCCGACCTGGAAAAGTGGAACGATCAGACCCCCGACGAGGTCTCTACCAACTCATCCGGCGACACCGACCACCTCGCCAAAGACGAGCTCGACACCGCCCGCGATGCCGTCGCCGAAGGCCAGGCCACTGCTGTCATGATGGACTACATCCTCAAGCCCATGGGCAAGAGCCTCATCAAAAACCCCGAAGTGATGGAATTTGCCAAGCAGCAAATGTCCGCCTCGGACAGTTCTCCGGTCCTCTCCCGCGCCCCGCTCCTGCTCTCCGAGTCCCTGCTCTTCCCCTATCGCGAGGGCCTGAGCTTCGAGCAGGACGTATGGATGGACCAGGGACAGGCCGCCGCATTTGCCGGAGCCCTCGACCACCCGCCCACATCCAGTTGGGAGATCATCAACCCCCGCGAATACGAGCACAGGCACACTCCCGCCGTGCCCCTGATGCCAGACATTCATCCCCTCGTCGACAAGGTCTACAAGCCCTACGACATCGGCCAGGTTGGCCAGCTCGATCTCCATATTCTGGCGGAATTATTCGGTGGCGACGACGCAGCCCGCGACCTCACCCCCGCCTGGGATGGCGGCCTCTACTGGGCTGGCCAGCGCCTCTCCGCCAAGACTCCCGAGGAGCAGGCCAGCACCAAATCCCTGGCTCTCTTCTACCTCTCCGTCTGGAAGAACGCCGCCTCCGCCGAGGCCTTTGCCCGTCTCTACGCCAACAGCCTCGGCCGCAAGTATTCCGGCCTCATGCCCGACCTCGACGCCCAACGTGCCCATGCCGCAAACCTGCCGCCCGGCGAATCTGAACTGGTCTACTCCACCAGCGAAGGCCCCGTCGTCATCACCACGCGTGGCAAGCTAGTCTTCGTCGCCGAGAGCTTCGACCTCGACCTCGCCCGCAATCTCACCAGCCTGATCCTCGACGCCCAAGGCACCGGCGAACTGAAAATGGCCAGCACGACCGGCCCGGAACCAGTAGGTCGGAGCTTTGCAATTCAGCCGGGTGCCCCAGGTCTCGATTCTGAGACCTGGGAACCGCTAACCGCCAACCTGATTCACTTCTTTTCAAACTGCGGCGTAATGAAGGCCGCCGTCACCGCAGCCGTCCAGGCAAAATGACGGATCCTCACGTTGCCCGGAGGCCATTGGCCTTAGGCAGTGTCTGACGAATCCAGAATGTAGGAATTCTGGTAGGTCAGGGCTTTACAGGCTGCGGAAAAAGGCCGGTTCTGGGTCAAAAGCCGCGATTCGTCAGACACTACTTAGTGCCCGCTTAGCGCCACCAGGATCAGTACCGACCCAGACAGCAACATCACGCTGCGATCCGTAGTCGAGATACGCGCGCTGCACCCCGGCCCTCCCTCGACTTCCAACTTCATATTTGGCAGGCCCACCACGATTCCCGGACGCACAGTATCCGGAGGTCCGCCGGGATTGAACCGGTCGTCCAAGGTCTGACCCTTGGGCACGTTGTGGTCTGTGAGGTGCGCACTATTCCCGCCCATGGGCAGTTGTTCCATCTGGGTCGTCGACCTGTCATTCGCTCCCCGCAGGCCAATCAGCCGAAGGGCCATTTCCTTCTTTCCGCTGCCCGAACAATCGACACGATCGAAGACGAGCCCCAGTTCCGAGGCATTCGAGGTTTTCAGCGATGCAGCGGCTGTGATGTGGGCATAGACCGCGGAACCCGCCAGCAGTGTGCATCCTGGAAAGGCAACTCCGTTCACGATATTTACCCAAATCTCTTTGCCCACCTTCAGATGCGCGGAATCGAGTTCTCCCGACACTTTGGCCTGAATCGTCGACTTCATCGGAATGTCGATGTCGGCGTTGGGGTGACATTGAGATTGAGCATTTGCGGGAGCTTGTGACGCAGGCGCGGTCGCTGAGACCACTGATTTTGCTGACGATGGCTGGGTGGATCCAGGGTTTGCCTGCGCCGAAAGCCCTTGCAAAGCCGCAAACTGTGAGAAGAAAAAGAAGAAAGACGCGAAAACTGGAACTACGGCGATCCGCCCAACCCAGGGGAGCCGGACGATGGAACGACAAGCGACGTACATAGATTCCTCTTCAACCGTCAATTTGCAATACAGCAGGAGTATACGCCGAAGCAATCGCCGTCACATCAGGCTCTGAGTATGGGCCGGATGCTCTGTAAGCGGAAACCAGCGACCTCAATCATGCCGCATCCTTTTGAACCAGATACTCGTTCACTAACTCGGTAACCAGCACTGCCGTCGGAACCGAGACCATGGCTCCGGGGATACCTTCAAGAGCCGCGCCGAGCAGCAAGGCCAATAAAATGGCCAGCGCGGGAAGACCCACGCTGTTCTTCATAATCCGCGGAGTAAGATACGAGTTTTCAACCTGCAAGTAAATCACGTAAAAGATAGCAATCCCCAGCACCCGGCCCCACGAATCGATAGCCGCCACCAGGATTGCGAGTGCCACGCATACCGCAGCGCCCATCACCGGAATAATATTCAGCAATCCCGTCAGCACCCCCAGCGCATACGCATAGCGAACGTGGAGCGAGAGATAGACAAGAGTGCTGGCCACTCCAAGAATGAGCATGAGGCTGCCTTGGCCAACCAGCCACTTACCCATGCGGGTCTCCGCCCGCCGCAGGGTCTTATCCAGCCGATCGCGGCTCTCCAATGGGAAAAACGATAGAAACCATCGGTATGCGTGATCGCCTTCCAGAATAAAATAGACGATAAGAATAAAGCCCATAATGACATTGAAGAGCGCGCCGGCCCAATTCTCGATTGAGAACAGCAGATAGGTTGCCGCCTGGCTGGCGAAATCCTGAACCCGCGAACTAATCTCAGCGGCATTCAGCCGGTCGGCGAATGGAAGAGCTTTAAGCTTCTCTAGAACGTTGGGTAACCGCATGGGCATCTCTCTGCCGAACTCCTGCAAGTCCCGGATCACCGGAGGCAGCGCCAGAAAACCGAAGGCGGTGAGAGCCCCGGCCATAGCCAACAGAAGGAAGAAAATGGCAGATCCCTTGAATGGCCGCCAGCGCCCAATGTGAAAACGCGACGTAGTGCGCACCACCGGGCTCAGCACCACCGCAAACAGGGCGCTCACATACACCAGCATCAACACGCCGCGAACAAGCCATGCCAGATAACAAGCAAAGGCAAGGATGAAGGCAAAGACAATGTCGCTGCGAAGACTGCGCGTTCTGCCGAAGAACCTGGTCATCCGTTCTTCCTCACTTCCTGAAACAAATGCGCCGGGCGCCCCAGGTCTCGCCTTTGAGACCTGGGAGCCAATCTCCGCTGGCAACCGTTCCCTAGTCCCTAGTCCCTGTTTTACTGTCCCCCGCCAAGAATCGACCCCATAATCCCGCCCAGCACCGCCCCTCCAGCCGCCGACCCGGTTTGCCGCGACTCGCCCCGAGGCAGGTACTCGCCGATCTGGTGCGCCAGCCGCGATATCGGCAACGTCTGCAGATACACCGTGCCCGGCCCCTGCAGCACCGCCAGAAAAATCCCGTCGCCGCCGAAGATTGCATTCTTGATCCCCGGAACCGTGGTGATATTGAACCCCACTGAAGCCTGGAACGCACCCACGTGTCCCGGATGCACGCGCAGCACCTCGCCCGGAGCCAGATTCTTCAAAATAAGCTCGCCGGAAAGCTCCAGCCAAGCCGTTCCCACGCCGGCTACCTTCTGCAGCAAGAACCCGTTGCCGCCAAAGATGCCTGCTCCCAGCGACTGCTGGAAACCCACGGTAATCGTCACCTGCGGCGTGGCGCAGAGAAACCCGTGCCGGTGAACCATGTACTCAGCTCCTGGACCAACTTGTACCGGCACAATGTGTCCCGGCACCTTGGTGGCAAACGAGACTTCGCCGGCGGTTTGGTACGCCCGGTACTCGGTCATGAACAGGCTGCCGCCGCCGGCCACCCGCTTGAACGCGCCGAAAAACCCGCCGCCCCCGCCCATTTGCGTATGCGTCGTCATTTGTATCGAGCTGGTCATCCATGAGAGCTCGCCGCTCTCTGAGAACACACTCTCGTTCGGTTCAAGCAGCACATCGAGGACGGGCATGGTCGTGCCCTGAATCTTGGTTTGCATCGGGTCACCTCCTATTGCTCGACAGTGTACCTGACCGGAGCCAATGCTGCGTTACGAATTCTCTCAACAGGTCGGAGGAACTCCGAAGCGAGGCAACTCCCGGATTCCCGCCTGCTTCGAGTCTCTACATCGCCATCTCTCGTCCCCGCACTGATCCTGCCGCGGCGCCCATTTCCCCATTCCCCATCCCCTGATGCAAAATGGTTAAGCAAATCGGAGACCCATGCCATGAACACCCTATTGAAAATCGCCGCTCTTGCCCTCCTGCTCCCCGCCGTCGCCACCCCAGCAATCGCCCAGACCGATTACTTCACCAACTGGCCCGCCGGCACGTCGCCGCAGGATGTCGGCAAGCGTCTAGCCGAGCATTTCATCCCCGCCCCCCATCAGGGCACGGGAACCATCTTCTACGGCGAATGCGCCACTTGGTACGGCGCCCTCACCTTCGCTCAACTCACCCACGACGACGCCCTCCGTCAGCGCCTTATCGACAAATTTGCCCCGCTCATGCCCGGCGGCGCCGAGGCCGCCCGCATCCCCGTACGCCATCACGTTGACGACTCCATCTTCGGCATCGTCCCCCTCGAAATCGGCATGCAAACCAAGGACCCCAAGTATCTCGCCTATGGCCAGTCCTGGGCCGATCGCCAGTGGGAGAACCCCCAGCCCGACGGCCTCTCGGCTGAAACCCGCTATTGGATCGACGACATGTATATGTTGACCATCCTTCAGCTTCAAGCCTACCGCGCCACCGGCGACCACAAGTATCTCGACCGCGATGCCCTCGAAATGGTCTCCTATCTGGACAAGCTCCAGCAGCCCAACGGCCTCTTCTTTCACGCTCCCGATGTCCCCTTCTTTTGGGGCCGCGGCGACGGTTGGATTGCCGCCGGCATGGCCGAGCTGCTCCGCGATTTGCCCGCCAACCATCCTCAGCGCGCTCGCATCCTTCAGGGTTACAAGACCATGATGGCCGCGCTCCTCAAATACCAGTCGAAGGACGGCAGTTGGCGTCAGCTCATCGACCATGACGAATCCTGGCCTGAGACTTCCAGCTCCGCCATGTTCACCTTCGCCATGATCACCGGCGTCAAGAACGGCTGGCTCGACGGCCCCACCTACGGCCCAGCCGCCCGCAAAGCGTGGATGGCCGTCATCGGTTACATCGACCAGCATGACGACACAACCAACGTCTGCGAAGGCACCAACAAACTCAACAGCCTTGACTATTACCTTCAGCGCCACCGCAAGACCGGCGACTTTCACGGCCAGGCCCCCATCCTATGGGCCGCCTCAGCCCTCTTGCGCTAGGTCCGTGACCGGATGAAGATGTTCTATCCAATGAACGAACGTGCGCCGGGAGGCCCACGCTACAGCCGGCCAGGAGGCCGGCGCTACATTTCCAAAAGGAACATTTTCATACGGCCAAAGAACTAGAGCGTCTTCACCAAGGATGTAAAGCCATGGGCGCCCCAGGTCTCGATTTTCTTGAGACCTGGGAATCACAGGGCCGCCCCATATGATGAAAACGCGGTCCACCGATTCGATCAAAACGTTCAGAACTCTTCGCTGTTTTCCACTGAAGGCAATATGTCGTCCTCGCGAGCGATCCAAACATAAAGCGTGGGCAGCAGGAAGACGCCGATCACCAGGTTGGCCAGCAGCCCGCCCACAATCACGATGGCGAAGGGCCGCTGCGAGTCCGAGCCGATGGCGTGAGAAAGCGCCGCCGGCAGCAGTCCCAGCGTAGCCACCAGCATGGTCATCATGATGGGGCGCAGCCTCAGAACCGCGCCATCAACCGCCGCCTCGAGAATATGTTCCTCGGTGGACACTTCCATGCCCTTGCGACGGGCCCGCAACTGGTTGATGAATTCGATCATGATGACGCCGGTCTCCACAGACACGCCGAACAGCGCCAGAAAACCCACCGCGGAAGAAACCGAGAAATTCGTATGCGTGATGAACAGCGCCAGCGGCCCTCCGATCGAGGCCATCACCACGCTGACCAGAATAACCATCGCCCATTTGAACGAGCGAAACATGGTGTAAAGGATCAGGAAGATGGCCAGCACCGTAATGGGAACGATCAGAGCCATGCGCTTGTCGGCGCGTTTCTGACTCTCGTATTCTCCGGCAAACTCAAGATGGTAGCCGGCGGGCAACTGGACATTGTGTTCCACCCTGGCGATCGCCTCTTCCACCGTTGAGCCGAGATCGCGATTCCTCACCGAGTACTTGATGGCAATGTAACGTTGCCCTCCCTCGCGATTGATCTGTTCGGCGCCGTCGTCGCTGGAAGCCGTGGTAAGTTGTGCCAGGGAGACGCGCTCGCCGGATGGAGCGAGCAATCGCACGCTTTCAATCGCCTCGCGTGTGTCGCGGTACTGCTTCTGGTAGCGCAACGTTACGTCGAAGCGCGCCTCGCCCTGCTGCACCTGCGTGACGGCGTTGGCGCCGACCGCGGTCTGCACCGCGTCCTGCACGTCGGCGACGTTGATCCCCCAGCGCGCCGCCGCCTTGCGGTCTACCTGCAAGTTCAGGTTCGGCTGCCCAACAATCCTGAAGATGCCCAGGTCCTCAATGCCCCTCACTGCGGCCATCTGCGCTTGAATCTTTTCCGCCGTATGTTCCAGCGTGCGCAGATCGTCGCCATAGAGCTTCACCGCCAGTTCTCCCTTGACCCCGGAAACCGCTTCCTCCATGTTGTCGGAAATAGGCTGAGAGTAGTTCCAGATGACGCCGGGAAACTTCGACAGCTCCTTGTCGATCGCCGCAATCAGTGTGTCCTTGTCCCGATGGAACAAGGGCCGCCAATCTTCTTTTCGCTTCAAGTCGACAAAGTACTCGGTATTGAAGAAGCCGGCGGTGTCCGTCCCGTCGTCGGGACGGCCGGTTTGGCTCACCACCTGCGTCACCTCGGGAAAAGAGGCCATCGCCAGCCGGGCCTTGTTGGTAAAGTCGATGCTGGCCGTGGGGCCTTCGCTGGGAGGCAGCGTTCCCCGCACCCAGATCGACCCCTCGTCCAGGTGAGGCAGGAACTCCGAGCCGATCGGTCCGCCCACAGCCAGATAAATAGCGATCGCGAACAGAAACGTGGAGATGCCTACCGTGATGTAACGATGCACAATGGCCTCGCGAACCGCCACGCGATATTGGACGATGAGCCAGTGCATGATCGGGTTCTGCCACTCTTTCGCGCCCTTGCTGAACAGGAACGCGGCCATCACTGGCGCGACGATGACGGCGAAACCGAGTGCGCCCAGCAGCGCAAAACTCACCGTCCATGCCATCGGCTTGAACAGCCGCCCCTCGACAGATTGCAGCGTGAAAATTGGCAGGTACGAAGCGATGATGATGCCGCGCGCATAAAACACTGGCCGCAACACCTCGTGTGCCGCATCGCGAATCTTTTGCCCGGAGGTGCGCGTGTCGTCCTTTAGCGCCAGATGTCGAACCATGTTCTCGATCATCACCACCGATCCATCCACCAGCATCCCAAAGTCCAGCGCGCCCAGCGAAAGCAGGTTCGCCGGAATGTGGCTCAGGTCCAGGCAAATCGAAGCGAACATCAGCGAGAATGGAATCGTCAGCGTGACGATAATCGCGCCGCGTATATTGCCCAGAAACAGAAACAGGATGATCGCCACCAGGATCATTCCCTCGGTCAGGTTGTGCTCTACCGTCTCCACCGTGTATTTCACAAGATCGGAGCGGTCGAGGAACGGCACGACCTGCACGCCCTTGGGAAGAATGCGATTGTTGAGGCTCTTCACTTCCTCGTGAATTCCGTGCAACACCGGATCGGAGTCATCGCCCTTCTGCAACAGCACAATGCCTTCCACCGTGTCAGGATTGTCGACGATGGCGCCGTCAGGCCGGTGAGTGGCTTTGCCGATCTGCCCCAGGCGAATCTTCGGCCCCTGCGCGACCGTGGCGATGTCCTTGATCGAGATGGGCGCGCCATTCTGCGTCTTGACTACCGTGTTCTCGATGTCCTGCACGCTCTTGAACAGGCCCAGCGACTGCACATTGATTTGCTGCGCGCCCTGCTCGATAAAACTCCCGCCGCCATTCGTGTTGTTGTTCGCAATCTGCTGCTCAACCTGCCCGATGCTCAGCCCATACGAGACCAGCTTCTCCGGGTCCAGCCTGATCTGGTACTCCTTCGTCGGTCCGCCGAAGCTGGATACATCCACCACGCCTGTCACGCCCTTGAACGACTTCTCCAGAACCCAGTCTTCAAGCGACTTCTTCTCCATCACGTCGTAGGCGGGGTTGGTGCTCTCCAGCGTGTACCAGTAGATCTGGCCAACCGGGCTCCAGTCGGTGCCCATTTGCGGAACCAGATTTGCGGGAAGGCTGACTTGGCTGAGCCGCTCCAGAACGTGTTCGCGGTTCACGTCGCTGGTCGAGTCGTCATCGAAAATCAACATCAGGCTCGACAACCCGGCCAGCGTCGTCGAGCGCAGATGCGTCAGGTGGGGAATGCCCGCCATCTGAATCTCAACCGGCACCGTCACCTGCCGCTCAATCTCCTCAGCGCTGCGACCCGGCCACTGCGTAATGATCTGTACGTAATTGTTTGCTACATCTGGATAGGCTTCAATAGGCAGAGCCCGGAAAGATATGATGCCCCACGCGGTGAGCACCACCACCCCGCCGAGCACTAGCCACCGGCTCTTCAACGCAAAATCTACGAGTGCACGAATCAATGACCGATCCCCAGCGTCCAAGGCCAAGAATACTGACCCCGCCAAGATTCAGCAACCACCCGTGCATCTGCCATGGAAGGACCCAGCTTCCCCAGCACCGCGCCACCTTCACTCACAGCGCCCACATCTCCAGCACACCCCCGCGCATCACCGCCAGCCTCTTTCCGTTCGGGCTCAGCGCGAACGCCAACCGGCTTTCGTTGTTATGCTCCTGCGGCAACGACGCCACCTGCCGCCCCGTCGCCAGGTCCAACACCACAATCGCCACATTCCAGTCCTCAAACTCCGGGCCGGTACACTCCATGCAACCGGGCGAGCGCAGCATCCGAAAGCCAGTCAGTCGCACCGCCATCCGCCCCCCGTTGCGGGAAATCGCAGCCGCCCCGCCCTTGTCCTCCGGAACCGTCTCTCCGGGCGCCTTCCAGTGCCAAAGCGCCTTATCGGCCGACGTCAGCCGCCGTACCACCTGCGACCCAACCTCAAGCACAGTCCCGTCGTCCAGCAGATGTACGCTCGAGCTGCGTCCGCTGCTCAGTGTCCAAAGCAACCGCATCTGGCCGCAAAATGGTCCCGAATGCAGCTCAAAATAGGGGCCCTTGGTGTCCTCCATGCTCAGCCCAAGGTTGTCGTTCAGCTCGTCCACCTCGTCGTTCTCCGTCCGGCACTCAGCCACCGTTGCCAACGTATCGGCGCGCACAAATTGGAACGTCTTTTCGTCCGTCGTCAGCAGCAGCGTCTTCCCGCTTGGAGACTGCTTCACCCACAACCCAGGGTTGATATCCGGCTGGGGCGGGATAGAAATCGAGTTTCCTATCGTGCCATCGTTCTTCACCTGTTGCACCCGGTCACCCGCCACCACCAGCAGTGAACCATCGCCGGCCAGCAGCACCGCCGTCCTGTCAAGCGCCGGCGTTGGCATGGCCATGCGCCGCACCACCGCCCCGTGCTGTCCATCGAGCGTCACCACGTGGAACGTCTTGGCCGCATCCGGTCCGTCCCCCTTCACCCCGAATCCGAAATAGACTTGCCCGGCTGGGTCTATCGCCAGCATCTGGCTATATGCCACGCCAAGGTCCGGGTCGTACTGTACGGACCGCGCCATGCTTTCCATAATCCCGACAGAATTGTCGCTGGCTGATCGTTGCGGAGCCTGCTTGGTCATAGGGGGTGTCTGCTTATACGGATCCACCAAGCCCACCGTCTCCAAACGGATCGACCACACCAGCGTCTGCGCCTCGGCGGCCATCGCTCCCGCCAAAACCAGCCCGCATAACAGCCCCGACCTCATCCCCCGCAACCTTCGCCTCATCGCGTTTTCTCCTCTCACCCCAGCCGCCATCCTTTGAGAATCTGTCCCTCTGGAGTGGTTTGTCTTTCAACAGGAACGCGCGAAGGGGCTGGAGAATGCCTCATGACTGGGTGGGTGGTGGGGAGGAAACAAATCTTGACGGTTCTTTGTTCCCTTTTCTCCTACTCAATGATCTTCAAAGCGGTCTCCGCCGTGGCCAACGAGCTGCCGCCAACCCAGATCTTGTAGGTTGTCGGCTCCACCGTCCGCTGCATCTCAACGCTGTAGAAATTCAGTTCGCCGAACCCCAGCGGAAACTCCACATGCCTGGTCTCGCCGGGCGCAAGTGCTATGCGCGCGAAGCCCTTCAGCTCCCTCACCGGCTGCTCCACACTCGCCGCCGTGTTGCGGATGTAGAGCTGAACCACTTCAGTTCCGGCCACGTTCCCGGTGTTTCTCACATCCACCCCGACCATGGCTACAGGCCCGTTCCGCGACGCCAGAATCTCCCGCACCGGAACCTCCGCGCGGCTGACCGTCGGCTCGGAGTAGCTGAACCGCGTATAGCTCAGGCCCCAACCGAAGGGGAAGAGCGCCGAATTCTCCTCATCCACATACCGGGACATGAACTTCTCGTCTGGAGTGTCCGGCATGTGGCTGAGGTCGCCATGCGCCGGCCGCCCCGTGGGAAGCTGAGCATAATAAAGAGGTTCCTGGCCAACCGCCCTGGGAAAGCTCGACGGTAGCTTGCCCGAGGGGTTCACGTCGCCAAATAACACATCCGCCACCGCGTGCCCAGCCTCGATGCCCGGACTCCATGCCTCAAGGATCGCAGGCACATGCCCGGCAGCCCACTTCAGCTCCAGCGGACGCCCAGCCAACACCACCAGAATCACAGGCTTGCCGGTAGCCGCAATCGCTTCCAGCAGCTTTTCCTGCGCGCCTGTAAATCCCAGATGAACCCGGCTCGATGCCTCGCCCTCCATCCAGTTGGTCGGCTCGCCCAGCGCCAGAATCGCCACATCCGCCTTT
>Ga0224534_1000910_pt1 | contig 16888 bp, 11 predicted proteins | sample 714E12024metaG_FD_172012 | JGI IMG/M metagenome (GOLD analysis project Ga0224534, IMG submission 172012) | Peat soil microbial communities from Stordalen Mire, Sweden - 717 E1 20-24 | ecosystem: Environmental > Terrestrial > Soil > Wetlands > Peat | place: Sweden: Norrbotten County, Stordalen... | reverse complement strand
ACCTCGGTTCGTGTTATTTGACTCATTTTATGTTCCATAGCTCGGTAACACCCTTTTTGAGTCAACGTATGGTTTCCTCAAACCATTTCACCCCTCCTTCGGTAACTTTCTTTTTGAGTCAATTCGCGTGTTCCAATTTTTTAAGAAACCTTTTGACAAACCGGGCATCTTAAGTCCAGATTGTCCATCAAATTAGCACGATCAAACCAATGAAAATGACCAAAACCATCAAATTGACCGCTGTTGCACTCACCGCCACGTTCGGGCTGGCCGCCGCCGCCACCGCCCAGAACGCCACAGGCCCACTGCCGCCTGCTTCGACCAAACAGGGCGTGACCTACACCACCGACATCAAAGCCATTCTGGACGCCTCCTGTGTGAAATGTCACAGCGGCGACAAGCCCAAGGCCAAGCTCAAGCTGGACAGCCTTGAAAGCGCGCTCAAGGGCGGCAAAGACGGCCCGATTCTCAAGTCCGGCGACAGCGCCAACAGTTTCGTCGTCAAGGCCGTCGCACATTTGACCGCCGACCATGATTCCTGGATGCCGCCGTTGAACAACCGGGCCGGGATCAAGCCGCTTACACCGGATCAAATCGGCCTCATCCGCGCGTGGATTGACCAAGGTGCGAAGTAATTTTTGAATAAACCAAAAGGCGCAGTCCGACAGGGGCTGCGCCTTTTTTAATTCACCGGCGAAAGCGGTTCGCGTTTTTGTGCGCGTAGCTTTTCCCGCTGCCGCAATAAATCATTCTGTTCCGCTTCAGGCATCCCCGGCTGACTGACTTTTTGCGTGAGCGCGGTGATTTGTCGGTCCAGAAATTGATTCCGCAATTTCAGCGCGACATCGGCAAGCTGCTGTTCGGGATTTGGGATTTTGCGGTCTTCGGAAGCGGCTTCGGTTAGAAGATTGCGCATTTCCGCCGAATCGCACGCATCTAAAAACGCGGCGAGACTTTTCCACGTCTCATTTTTTTGCGCCGCCAGCCGTTGCTCAACGATTTGCCGCGCGACCGGATGCGAGATCCAATTCATGTCGAGATGCAGCGCCGCCCACGCCACCAGATTTTCGTGCAGCGATAAAAGTTTGAGCAGATGAAATTCGTGGTTCGAGGGACGCGGCGCTTCGGCTGATTCGGCGGACTCAAACGATTCGTCCTCGTCTGCCGCCGGCGCGGTTTGGATCGCTGGAACTTTTTTGAACTCGGCGCGCACGGCTTCCGGCGAAACGCCCAATTGAAGTGCCGTTTTTTGCGCGTAGGTGTCAATCAACACAACGTTGCCGGTCTTGTGAACGGCTTCGGCCATGTCATGCAAAATGGCGAGGCGCCCCTTGTCGCTGGTTGCGTCGTTCTGTTTGCAAAGCCGGTTCAAATAATAATCAAAAAATCCTTCCGCGCCTTCCACCAGTTTGCGGAACGCTTCGCCGCCGTTGGCCTTGATGAAACTGTCCGGGTCGTGCGGCGCGGGCACGACGGCAACGCGCACGGCCAGACCGGAGGCGAGCAAATGGTCCAGTGAACGCACGGCGGCGTTTTGCCCGGCTTCGTCGGAATCGAAACACAGCACGACTTCGTCAACGTAGCGTTTGAGAATCCGCGCGTGCTGCTCGGTGAAGGCCGTGCCTTGCGGCGCGACGACGTTTTGCACGCCGGCCATGAAGCAGGCAATCAAATCAAGCTGGCCTTCGCAAACGATGGCGAAGCCGGCGTCAAGAATTGCGCGCTTGGATTTGTCGAGGCCGAAGAAGATTTTGCTCTTGGTGAAAATCGGCGTCTCCGGAGAATTGACGTATTTGCGCGGATCATCGCCGGCCAAAATGCGCCCGCTGAAGGCGATCACCCTGCCCTGCTCGTCGCAAATCGGAAACATCAGCCGGCCACGAAAACGGTCGTAGTAACGGATTGCCGATGGCGGATTGCCGATGGCCGATTTTGAATCCCCGTCATCGCTGGCCACAGTCGGCGGGACGTCAACCGCTTTGCCGATAATCAGCCCGGCCTTTTCGACCAGCGCGGTTTCGTGGCCCTTGCTTTTGGCCCAGTTGACGGTGTCATCCCACAACTCCGGCGCGGCGCCGATGCGGAACAATTTTATCGCATCCGCCGAAACGCCGCGCTTGGCCAGATAATCGCGCGCCAGTTGTCCGGCGGCCTCATTGGCAAGACAATTTTGCCAGCGCGTCGCGAGTTGGTCATGAATCTGGAGAAGCTGGTCCTTGAGATGGCGGGATTGCTGTTCGCCGGGGGAATTTTCAAATTCGAGCGGAATTTTCGCGCGTTCGGCCAGCCGGCGCACGGCGTCCACGAAACCGATGTTTTCGTATTCCTTGACGAAGGTGAACACGTCGCCGCCCTTGTGGCAGCCGAAGCAATGGAAAATCTGCCGGTGCGGGTTGACGTTGAAGCTCGGCGTCTTTTCCTTGTGAAACGGGCAGAGCGCGGTGAAATTCGCGCCCGCCTTTTTCAGCGGCAGATACGCGCCGATGACGTCCACGATGTCGCTGGCGGCGCGGATGCGTTCGAGGGTTGCGGGAGAGATGCCGGCCATGCACGTTGGGCGGCGCGGTGCGCCGGTTAATTGCCGATCTTTATCACCGGCTGTTTCTTGGTCGGCTCCAGCGCGTTTTTTCCCGGCTGTGCGCCGCCGACGCCGGGCGGTCCGGTGTGAATCAGCAACATGACGGCATTCGTCTTGACGCGCGAGCCGACGAAGGATTCGTTGAAGACCGCCGCTTGAACCTGGAACAAGTGCGGATAATAGTTGCCCTGAAATCCACTGCCGGCGCCGCCGCCAAAGTTGGCCTGGTCAAGCGCGCGCAGGGCCGAGATTTCCGACTTCGAATAAACCCGCGCGTTCAGCAGCGCCAGCGCGGCCATCAACACGCACGCATACCGGACTATCCCCGCCACCATGCCGAGATAATATTCGCCGCCCTTGAAAAAATCGCTCTTGACCAGCTTCTCGGCAAATTCCCGCTTGAGTCTCGAAAAGACAATCAACACCGCCAGCGCCAGCGCCAGATACGCCGCAAGACAGTTCCACAACGCGTCATGGATGAAGCCGGCCGTCAACCTGGCCAGGAACGGATAACCCAGTCCGCACACCGGCACCAGCACGAGCCATTGCAGCGTCGGCAAAAGCTCCTTGGACATGCCGTTCCGCTGGCCGCGAAAAAGGCCGAACCCCAGCAACAACACCACGACCATGTCAAACCAGTTGAATGGCATGGCATTCGTGACGTGCGGGATGGCGGCGGCGGCAATCATTCGGGCGAGCTTACGGCCTCCGCTTCGGAATGCCAGCTAAAATTTTTCCCCAATTGACCTTCGTAAACCAGGTCAAAACATTTTTGGTTTTGGCAACTGCCGATTGAAACTACGGCATGGAGCGGATGCGCTGGAAATTGTTCGTGGTGGCGTCCGGCGGGTTGGCGACACCAGCGCGCCACCCCTTGCGTCTTACGGCGAACGAACGCTTCTTCCACCTCCGCTCGCCGTGCTTTCGTCCAAGCTGGCCAAATAGGAAATCGCTGTTGGGAAGTCGAACTTTCACCGGCGAATGGCCCGCACTTTTTTGGTGTAACGTTGAGCCTGTGACTCAATCATCGAGGCACAGCCTTGACACTACAGGGCGGGGCTGTGCGTCGCCCTGATATTTGGGCTGCGGAGCAGCCCGACCATTTTGAAATCCGTGTCGTCCGCGGTTGCCACGGCATTTCTCACGGCCTCAATAGTTTTTCGCAACCGAGAAGAGCTTGCCGTCCGCGCCAAAGGTCAGTTCCAGAACATGGTCTTTGTAGATTTGCACGATGGGCTGGCCCGCGCCAATTTCGTCGTTGCCGCCGGCATAACCTCCGCCCTTGGGAAATTTGTTGCCGCCGTGAAGTGTAATCCATTGATAGACGGTTCTGCCGTCATTCAACCGGGACTGTTTGTCCGGCGAACCGAGTTCGGCCACGGCCTGGTCAAACGTGCAGGTTCCGATGCGGCTGTTCCAATCCACCGACGGCGTCGTCTTGCAGCCGGCAATGAATGCGGCGGCGAGTAGCAAAACAGCCAGCCCTGTTGAGCAGGTGTGTGTGTTTGGCAGGTGGGTTCTGTTTGGTTTGCTCCACAGGGCCAGCGACACAATTTTGGAGGCGAGGTTGGTTTTCATGGTTTTGGGGATGTTGGGGGAGTCATGTGACAGGCATTCCGATTTCCCTGGCAATCCGGGTGGCGACCTCGGCATCAATCCATTTGACGAGGGCGATGAAATTCACCAGCACCGGGCCATTGGCCTTGGCCTTGAACATATTTCGCAACGTGGTCAGGACTTTGGCGTAGGTGGCGGCATACTTTTCGTGCAGCAGCCGTTGGATATAGGATTCCAGAATGGGCCGGGTGGTGAGGTCGGTCTTGCCATCGGGCAGATAGGGCAGCAGGCAAAAGATGCGGATAAACGACATCGGATCGGTTCCGGTGAGGGTCAGCCAGCTTTGTTTGACTTCGTCGGCGTCGTATTTGGCACGCAGCCGGTTGCGGATGGCGGCGGCGATGTCGCCAGGCGTGGCGCGGCTGGCGATGAGGTCTTCGATGCCGGCCCACGCCATCTTGCGTTCCTGTTCCGGCGAAACAATGGACTTGGCATTCAACCGCTCTTCGAGGTCTTTCAAGCCGAGTTCCCTGGCGAGGGCTTTGCCGAGGTTCTCGGCGTCTTCCCGGCGCAAACGTTCCGTGACGACGATGGCGCGGATGATGACAATTTGCATATCCTGCGGAATCAAGCGCAGGATGGGCAGGATGGCTGTGGTCTTGGGGACTTTTCCGGCGGAAATCATGTGCTTGAGCAGGTCAAGCGTCACCTGATCCAATTCAGTGAGCTTTACCCCGCGGAAGGTGAGCACAAACCGCAGCGTGCGCGCCAAGCCGCCGGCCTTGCCCATGTTGTTGACGACGGCGTGGCGATGGTCGGGCTTGACGATGAAGGCCAGCAGGTCTTCGGCCTGCTTGACGGGTTTTTCATCGAGCGTGTCGTGTTCGCCGGTGATGACGATCTGTTCAACCAGCGGAGGCAGGCGCTGCGCGAAGACCACGTCCGGCGATTCCGTGGTCTGGTTTTGGTAGTAATACAGCAACTCGCCGGCGAAGCAAAGCCGCAGGAAGACGCTCCTTTGCGTGCGCGCCGGTTCGGCGGCGGCCCTGCTTTGCTGCACTTTCTTGTGCAACGACACGAGTTCATTTCGCCTGGCGGAAACGGCGTTGGGATTTTGCTGGAGCAGCTTCTCGAAATCATTCTGGAACGCCAGCATGATTTCCTCCGGCTTCGGGTGCGGATTGAGCTTCGGGTCGGTCGTCACATCCTTGAAGAAAACCAGCGCCTCCTCGCCGAATTCCTTGACGATGCGCTCGCGCGGGACCTGGCCCTTCACAAAGGCGCGGTTGGCGCGGACGAACGCCGGGGAATGGAAATTGTCCGGCTTGTCAATCAACGATTGCAGCAGTCCGGCTTCGAGCGGCGCCTCCAGCTTGATCAATTCCCCGACGGCGGCCTTCAAAACAGCGGCGAGATCGGTCTTGGTTTTTTCGAGGACTTTCAAAATCACGGGCTGAAGCTGGGAGTCGTCCATTTTCCCTTTGGCCAGCGCCGCGCAGACCTCGTTGACCTGCGCGTTGTGCTCCACCAAGCGCGACACGACCACGCCGATATCGTTGATGGGCAGCTTGGTGACGAGGCTGGTGAGGATGCTGACGATTTCGGCGTGGGATTTCTGGCGGTGTTCCACAATCCGCTCCAGCAGGGAACGCAGCGCCTTGTTCTCCTGCTCCACCGCCGTCAGCTCGGCGTCGAGTTGCCGGACCTTCAACGTCAGACCCTGCCACGCCTTCTGGATTTCCTCCACCGAGGGAACCGGGCTGGCGCCATTGTCGTTCTCTGCCATAAAGACATCTTTGCCCATGCGGGCGATAGTTTCCAATTATTTTTTTGGGAAACCAAAACCATTTGCCCAAAGCGATTTCGGGATTAAGATGCGTCATCGCTTCGGAGTCATTCAAGGCAAGCCGGTGGCCGCGCGGGAATTTCCTGTTTCCCACCGTCATCGAGGTGACGGATCAGGCGGTTATCCGCCACAAACGCTCGTGGTTCAGCAAGAACGAAATGAGCATCAGCATCACCAAGGTCGCGTCCGTCCACATCAAGACCGGCATTCTCTGGTCGGACATTCTGATTGAATCGTCCGGTGGCAGCGACCCGCTGGCCAGTCATGGACATCGGAAAGCCGACGCGCGGCGCATCCGGGAATTGGTTGAGGAGGCGCAGGGAAATCTGGGTGCCGGCGAGAAATTGAAGCTGTCTTGAGTATGCGGCAAGAGTTGTGTTATGAACCGCAAAAAAGCTGCCCGCTAATTTCCGGTTGAGCGTCACGTTGTTTGCGGGCGCTCAACTAGGCGCTTGAGGACGCTCACGCGGCCGCGGTTTCCATCCACCCGCACCAGGTCGCCCGTGCGAATGACCCGCGTGGCTCCAGCCACATTGGTCACGGCCGGCAGGCCGTATTCGCGCGCGACGATGCTGCCGTGCGAGAGAATCCCGCCTTGTTCCACGACCAGGCCGGCGGCGGTGATGAAATACGGCGACCACGCCGGATCGGTGAATGGAGCGATGAGAATTTCGCCGGCAAGAACCTGCTCATGCTTATCCGCGCGCAAAATCACGCGGGCAGGTCCGGTGACAATGCCGGGAGAAACCGGAATGCCTTCCAGAAGTTTCGCGTCCGCGTTCGCCACCGGCCAGGCGGGCGCGTTTGGATCGAACTTGCCGACGACGAACGGCGGGGGCGTGAGCTTCAGGTTTTCTTCGTATTCCCGCCGGCGCAATGCGATGCGTTCGCGCCAATCGAACGAAGCATTGCCCGTTGCGACCGGTTCAAGCTCGGAAATCTCCAGGAAGAAAATGTCGTCGCGGCAGGACAGGCTGCCCTGCTCGTGGAGCCGCTGGCCGAGGAGCAGGAGAACGCGGCGCATGAAGGCGAGCTGCCGGACAACCTGGTTCTTCAATTCCTCGCGAAAGACGGCCAGTTTTTGCGCGCGGCGCAGCGACCAGGAAAAAATCCAGCGTTTGATCGGGTTCTTCAGTCGCCGGCGGCATTGTTCCGTCAACCATTCCCGCTCGCCGGCGAGTTGCCGCTGATTCTCCAACGGATCGGACTGGCCGATGGAACGAAGATAACCGCGCACGACCCCCAGAATGTAATCGGGCGTTTCCGACCAACGGGCGTTGAACAATTCGAGTTCGCCGCGGCAATGGTGCCCGTGTTCGGCCATGAAGGTGTCCCAGGCGGCCAGGAATCGCCGCCCGGATTCGGCGCGCTGAAGCGTGGCGCGAATCTGCGGCCAATCACCTTCAGAACACACCGCGGTTTCCGTGTCGCGGTCAGCGCGGGCCAGCACCGCCAGGCGCCAGAGTGCCAGGCCGGCTTCCGCAGTCGGCAAGCCTCCCAACGCGGAAAACAAACGGTAGCCGAGCGCCGGCTCCGGCTCGCCCAGCCAATCGCGGCAGGCTTTCTTCAATACCGGCAGCGCTGCCGCCGGCACCAAAAAGTAGAGCAAATCCCAGCCTTTTAATGCTTCCCGAAATACCCGGATGCAAAAATGCGCCAGCTCCGGCGTGGACATGGCCCCGAGGTCCAGGCGGACGAGTTCGTCCGTTCGGACTTTGAAGCGGGCAATCCACGCTTCGCCTTGGCGGGGCAAATGAGTGATTAAATCGAAGAGAATGCGGGGCCAGGAGAGGATGTATTTCGGCCAGCGGAAACCCAAATCGGGAAGATCTTCCGGCGGGAGGGCCAGCACCTGCCGATAGGCCTCGACCTGTCCGCCTCCGAGCGCCAAGCCCGCGTCCGGAGCACTCTTGAGCAGGAAAGAAAATGGTTTGAGCGCGGCCATTGGGGTGTTGGCGTTGAAGTAAAGTCTGCCAGCGACCAGACCAACCAGCGGAGCGCGCCTGGCATCCGCACCCAGCAGGCGAGAGGTGGAACGCAACACAGCACCTCCCAAAAACGATTGCCACAAGGACCAAGTGATGGGCGCCATCACGTCGGGCGCGATTTCGCCAGTGTTGAAATTGCTCCAGATCTGCCGGTCCTCCCACGTTCTGGCCGGAGCTTTGGTTGTGATCGGACGGGACTGCAACAGGAACAAATTGCCATCCCGCTGCGCCCACTCGATGTCCTGCGGCGAACCAAAGAGGCGCTCGGTCTGACGAGCCAGGTCGCACAGGTTTTTGAGAGTTGCTGACGAAAGCAGCTCATTTTCAGGCGAAGCCAGCACGCGCCCCGTTCGCTTTTCAACCACCGTCCGCTCCGGCTGAATTGTCCCCTGCACCAAGCCTTCGCCCAAGCCGCTCACGCACTCCACGACGAACCGGTCCGTTGCTCCCGTCAGCGGATCAGCGGTGAACACAACCCCGGCGTGGCTGGCGTCCACCATTTCCTGCACCAGCACCGCCATCCTGACCTTCTCCGCCGGCATCCGCTGCCTCGCCAGATAAACGAGCGCCCGCTCGGAGAAAAGCGACAGCCAGCACGTCTTGATGGCGTCCAGCAACGCGTCCGCCCCGCGCACATTCAGAATGGAATCAAACTGACCGGCAAAAGACATCCCGGCGGCGTCCTCGACGGTCGCGCTGGAACGCACGGCAAAGCTCCGTTCTTCACCCGGTTCCCGCCACGCGCACAGCACCGCGTCCTTCACCACCTCCGGCACGCAAACCTCCGCCAGGCAGAAGCGAATTTCCCGGCTCAATTCCGTGATGCGTCCGGTATCGCTGCCAGAACACTTCGCCAGCAGATTGAACAATTCAGTCCGCCTCGAACACGAAGCCAGGAAGAGATCGAACGCCGCCGTCGTGACACAAAAACCCCGCGGCACTGGTATCCCGGCTTGAAACAAAACGGCCAGGTTTGCTGTTTTGCCTCCCACTGATGCGCGATGATTCCTGCCCACTTCATCCAACCCCAGCACGAGGGGAATTGGATCCTCCGGCCTTGTGCGTTTCACTTCATGCCGGTTGGAAATGTCTGAAATCATCATATCATTGAACGGTTTCGGAATGTCCATTTGATCCGATTATATAAAGTCACGATTCCTGAGTGTTTAGTCGGCGATACATCTATTTCGACAGTCAATTCCCGGTTTCATCACGCGTGGGGCGGAGCAATTCCTGTCCGGAGTCCAGTCGCGGCGACAACCAGCGAAGCACGCGGCGCGTCACGCCAGGCGCAAACATCCAACTGATGTGGCCGTGCGGCAACCGCCAGATTTCGGGCTGCTTCCATTTTTGCCAGAGTTCCTCGGTTTGTTCTGCCTCCACGAGCAAATCGTAGCGTCCCTGAATCAACAAAATATTTTCTTTGGGAATAACCGGCTGGCTCAGCGTCAAATTCATCGGCGTCTTGTCCAGCGCTTCGCGCGCTGCTTTTTGTTTTCCCAAGGCTTTGCGCATCGGCGTCCAAAGAACGCCTTCACTGCGTGTCGCGCGATAATCCCGCCGCACGCCCGGCACCGCCAGAACAATCGCTTTCAGTCGTGAATCACGCGTTGCCGTCAACCCGGCGAGCCATCCGCCAAGTGAAATGCCAAATAATGCAATGGAAGGACAACCCTGGTTCAGCAGCCAGCCAGTCAGCGCGCGAATTTCAGCAACTCCTTGCCCAAAGGCTTCAGCCACCCGCAGATGGTCGAATGCTTCAATATGACGGACGCGGCGTTGAAAATGGTAAGGTGCGACCAGCGTCGCGGCATTAAATCCCGCGCGATGAATCGCCGGAACCATTAGCGGAAAACGATATCGGTGATTCAAAAAATCACCGCCGCCATGCAGTAAAATGATGGTCGGGAATTTCTGCCAATCTTTTGCGCGACGATAAAGGCGTCCGTGAACGACGTTGTTTTCCGCAAACTCGCACGGTCGGGGCGGTTGGAATTTGAAATGGATTTTCGATTTGAATTCGAGTTCGGCGGGCTTGCTTTCGGCGGGAATGAAATTCGGTCCATTTAGAAACTCAATGGCTTCCATCAGCTTTGAATTGCCCTTGGCACATTTTCGGATAGACGGGAGCATCGCGGCGACTTGAAGGGCATGCCAGTCAATAAATTCTGCCAATGGCGCGATCATTCGCAGCCTATTTGATGATTTCCAATTTGATGGACTCCGTGTCAATCCAGACCTTGCCGCTGCCGAAGAAATTGAAGCCGGTATGAAGATATTCGGTGTCGTCCGGAATGACACACGTGACGGAGAATTGGGTCCAGTCACGGGTGCCTTTCAGGCTGGAATCCCTGACCATGCTGTCTTTGGCCAGGAGCTTATACCAACCGGCGTAGGGGAAGATGACGGGTTCAATGCGTTCGGACACATTTTCGGTTTTGACCCAGCCGCTCATGCGCACGGTATGTCCGCTGTATTTGTCGCTGTCCGCGCCGTAAAAGTCATGCGCCCACCGGGCATGGGTGCCGTGTGGTGCAGTGCCGTTGGGAGTGTAAGTAATGCAAACCGTCGGATGCCCGTTGTGGGTCACGTTGAAATCGGTGTCTTCGGAATAAACGGTTGGATCGGATTCACCGGTGATGCGCCAGCTCCGGTCGTCGGTGCTGGGCGTGTCGCGGGGAGCGAGGTTGATTTGAAAATCGTCGCTCCAAAGTTCGCCGGGGCCGTAAAGGTCCGGCCCGAAATAAATAATGCACGCTTCGTCGGGAAGGTCGGTGACGATCTCGTATTGTTGCCAGCCCGTCGTGCCGCGAATGGGCCGGTCGCTCATGTCGTCGTATTGCAAATGGCGGCCGTCCAAACCGATGATGATGACAAACGCGCTCGCCCAACCCCGGACATCACGGGTCTTGAGCCAGCAGGTGACGCGGATGTGTTTCCTATAGAGCGAAGAGGTTTTGGTGACGAAATAGCGCGTGGAACTGGAATTGTCGGTCTTCTTGTAGGTGCCGTTCGCGGCAACCGGAGTCTGGATGAGATCGGATGAATCCGGCGCGACCGGGCCTTTGATGTGGATGGCAGGTCCGGAATTGGTGGTGCGCAGTGTGTCGGGATCAACTTCAACCAGAAAGGTGCCGTCTCGATTGCCGTCCTGCCTGAAATCAACATTGGCCAACTGGATGGGAATCGTGTCGCTGTGGGTGCTGGAAGCTGAAGGCGCCGGGGCGGGCTTCGACTGATGAAGAAGATAGGTGTCAACGAGATAGCCGCCGATTCCAGCAAGAACGACCGCCGCGGCGGCAGTTGCAACAATGGTTTTTGTTTTCATGGCGAGGAGGGTTGCTTTGGCTAGGGTGACGGTGGAAATCGAGGCCGCCGTGCCTTTGGCCAGCGCAATGGCGGTAGCTGTTTTTGCCAGCAACGCCGGCGCAGCTTGAACCGAGTTGGCGGAAATCGTTTGGGCAATGGTGTCACCCGTGGAATCAATGCCGCGTCTGGCAAAAAAGGTTTGCAATTTTCCCACCGCCCGGTTGACCCGCATCTTGGCGGCGTCTTCGGTGGCGCCCAAAATCGCGCCGACTTCCTTCATGCTTTTGCCGTCGAAAAAGCGCAGCACCACGGCGTGGCGGTCGGTTTCGTTCAGACCGGCCATGGCGGCGTCCAGCAGCGGCGCGATTTGAGCCCAGAAGGCCTCGGTTTCGCTTTCATTCAAGATGGATTGCATGTGAGCCTCCTGTTCGCGGCGGGCGCGCCGGATTTCGCTGCGGATGAAAGTCAACGCCGTCAGTCGCGCGGTTTGATACAGCCAGCCCGAAAGAATGACGTGGCTGCCCAACTGGCGGGATTTCCTTGCCAAAATGACGAAGACGGCCTGGGTGATTTCCTCGGCCTGATGCGGGTTGCCGGTGTTGCGCAGTGCGACCGAATAGACCTTGTTGACATGCCGCGCGACGAGCGCGGCAAAGGCGTCCTCCGAACCCCGCTCGACGTATTCGTGCAACAAGGCGATGTCATCCGGTTCCTGCATCTACCTATAAATGCCGCCAATCGGGCAAAGGTAACAATCTTTTTCCGCCGAACGCGGAACAAGTCCGGCCCCGGACTACTTGACGATTTCGTATTTGATGGAGTCCACGTCAATCCAGAGCTTCCCGCCGCCGGAAAAATTGAAACCGGTGTTGATAAAATCGGCGTTCTCGGGAATGCGGCAGGTGAAGGTGTGTTCCGTCCAATCGGTGGTGCCCTTGATGGAGCGGTTGCCTTGTTCACGGGCGATAATCTTGCCGGTGTAATCGCGCGGATGAAATCCCGGCGTAACGTTGCCGGAGATGTTTTCAGTCTTTATCCAGACCGTCATCCGCACGGTGTGGCCCAGGTATTTGTCGTTGTCGGGGGAATAAATGTCCTTTCCCCACCACATCTTTGCGCCGGGTGGGGCCTTGCCATCGGGAATGTAGGCGATGCAAAGCGCCGGGTGCCCGTTGTGCTTGGTTTGGTAATCGGTGGTTTCCGAGTAATCGCCGGGAGAGGCGCCAAAGAAGCGCCAGTCCCTGTCGCCGGTGATGGACGTGTCGGGCGGAGCGACATCCAACCGAAAACCGTCAAACCAAATTTCACCATTGCCAAACAGTTCCACCGAATAAGAAATGTAGCAGGGTTCCTTGGGGACGTCGGTGACAAACTCGATTTGCTGCCAGTCCGCCGTGCCGAGAACGGGCCGGTCGGTCGAGTCGTCAAAGCCATAATTGTGTTCTTTGTTCCCGATCCAAAGCGCCCCGCCCGCCCAGTTCTGCACGCCCTTGGCTTTGATCCAACCGCTGATGCGAATGCGTTTCCCCAGCAGCGGAGAGTTTGTGTCAACCCGATGGACCACATGACTGGTGGCCGAGAGCGGCGCGTTGCTGCCCGCGGCGGGAGCGAGATACCAGGTGGCGGAACCGGACGCATGGATGTCGGCGAGCGACTTGATATGTCCGGCGGGCGCGGAATTGGTGGTGCGCCGGGTGTTGGGGTCAATGTCCACCGCAAACTGCTCGTTTGTCCTGGGCGTAAAATCTTCATTGGCGAATACGATGGGAACCGTTTCGCCAAGAGGGGCAGCCGCTGGACTTGGTTGTGGTTGATGAAAAAGGTGAAGGCCGGCAAGCCATGTGCTGATTCCAACAACAACGACGGCGGCAACCGTTATTGAGACGATGGTTTTGGTTTTCATAGCTATGAGGGTTGCTTTGACCAGGGTGAGGGTGGAAATCGAAGTCGCCGCGCCCTTGGCCAGCGCGGCGGCGGTCACGGATTTTGTCAGCAATGACGGCACGGCTTCGATGGAATGGATTGAAATCGCGCGGGCGATGGCTTCCGGTGTCGAGTCCACGCCGCGCTTCATGAAAAAGCTCCGCAGCTTTTCCAGCGCCCGGCTCACGCGCTTCTGCGCTGCGTCGGCATTCAGGCCGAGAACCCGGCCCACTTCCTCCAGCGGCTTTTGCTGGTAGTAGCGCAGGACGACGGCGTTGCGGTCGTCCGCCGCGAGTTGCGCCACGGCCTCGTCCAGCAACGGCGCGACCTGCGGCCACACGTCGGGTTCGGGTTCGTTCAAAATTGAATTCATGTGAGCCTCCTGTTGCCAATGCTGCCGGCGTCGCTCGGACTTCAGCGCGTTGCACGCCGCGAAGCGCGCGGTGCGGCACAGCCAGCCCGCCAGAACGGTTTTTCGGCCCAGTTGCCCGGCTTTGCGTGCGAGGATGATGAACACGGCCTGGGTGATTTCTTCCGCCATGTGCGGATCGCGCACCTGCCGCAAGGCGGATGAATAGACCAGCGACACGTGGCGTTCCACTAGCGTCGCAAAGGCTTCCTCCAACCGTTGCGCGGCAAAGGCGGAGAGCAAATCGGCGTCATCCAACTGTTGCATTCATCCAGTAATGTCCGTTGGACGGCAAATCCGACAGCTTTTTTTGAACTATGCGACGGGATCGTGCGAATCTTGACACTGCCACAATGATGGGCCTATGTAAGAGGAACGCCGCGTTTACGCGGCAGAATGTGGTTTGTGTCGTTCCTGCCGCCTGAAGGCGGCGTTCCGGGGAGATGCACCCGACAGGATAAGCGCCAGCGCCAGCGCCGGCTAAAATGGAAACGGAATCCGACCTCGCCCTATTTGATGATTTTGAATTTGAGCGAATCCATGTCAATCCACGCCTTGCCGCTGCCATAAAGGATGAAGGCAGTGTCAATGTGGTTGACGTCGTCGGGGATGGCGCAGGTGACGGAGAATTGAGTCCAATCCTGGGTGCCTTTCAAATTGCTGTTCGCGGCCAGCTTGTCTTTGGCGCTCATCGAGGGTCCGTTGTTGGGATTGAAATTGAACGGCCGGATGGTGGGTTGCAGGCGATTGGAGACATTTTCCAATTTCACCCAGCCGCTCCACTGAATGTTGTGGCCCGCATATTTATCAACATCTGTGTCGCGAAGCTTTTGTCCCCACCATTCCCACGAACCGGACGGCGCGGCGCCTTTGCCGGTGTAGGCGAGACAGACGGTTGCATGACCGTCGTGCCGGGTTTGAAAATCGGTGGCCTGCGAATAAGTGTTAGGCTCGGCGCTCGTGTGCCGCCAGTGGCGGTCGTCGGTGATGGGCGCATCAGCGGGAGCAAGGGCGATCTGAAAATCGTCGCCCCAGAGTTCGCCCGGGCCGTAAAGATCCGGCCCGACGTAAAGGAAGCAAGGTTCATCGGGAATGTCGGTGACGAATTCGATTTGCCGCCAGTCCATCGTGCCTTGCAGGATGGGCCGGTCATCACGGTCATCCATGGAGTCAAACCGCAAGAATCTGTTGTTCTTGGGATTATAGATGCAAAAATACGCGGCGGCCCAGTTCTGGACCTTGCTGCATTTGAGCCAGCCGGTGATGCGAATATGCCGGCCCATCAGCGACGAACCGTTGGTGACCATGTAGTAGGCGGAACTTGACTCGCCGGCTTTCTGGAGGGCGGCGTCGGAAAAATTCGGCGGCAGGTCGGGCGGCGGCGGCAGGGGGCCTTTGAGATGAATGGCGGGCGCGGAATTGCTGGTGCGCCGCATATCCGGATCAAGACCAATCTCGAAAAGGGGATCGTTTCTGTCCCGTTTGGATGCGGCATTGGCCAGCTCAATTGGAAATTTGATGCCGGCAGCGGCATAATCCGGCGCGGCTTTCTTGGACGGCTGGAAAAAATGAAAACCCGCGAGCCAGGCGGTGATGCCGGCAACAATGACTGTGGCGGCAACGGTGGCGGTAATGGTTTTGCTGTTCATGGCAATGAGGGTTGCTTTTACGAGAGACAAGATTGAACCGCCCGCCGCCGATCCCTTGGCCAGCGCAGCAGCAGTGGTGGTTTGTATCAGCAAGGCCGGCGCGGCTTGAACGGAACGGGTTGCAATCGCCCCCGCAATGGTGTCGGTTGTCGAAGCAATGCCGCGTCTGGCAAAATATTTTTGCAGCTTCTCCAGCGCGCGGCTCACGCGTTTCTTGGCGGCATCCTCGTTCGCGCCCAGCGCCGCGCCGATTTCGCCCATGCTTTTGCCGTCGAAAAACCGCAGCACGACAGCGTGGCGGTCGGTTTCATTCAAACCGGCCATCGCGGCATCCAGCAGCGGGGCGATTTGTGCCCAGATATCCGCCTCCGCTCCATTTTGGCGTGGCGGATCGGATTCATTGTCGTTCAAGGTGGATTGCATGTAAGCCTCCTGTTCACGGCGGGCGCGCCGGATTGCGCTGCGGATAAAAGTCAACGCCGTCAGCCGCGCGGTTTGATACAGCCAGCCCGAGAGGATGACGCGCCTGCCCAAATGGCGCGATTTCCTCGCCAGAATGACGAAGACGGCCTGCGTGATTTCCTCGGCCTGATGCGGATTGCCGGTGTGGCGCAGCGCGACCGAATAGACCTTGTTGATGTGCCGCGTGACGAGCGCGGCAAAGGCCTCCTCGGAATTGTTCTCGACGTAATTCCGCAATAAAGCGATGTCATCCAATTCCTGCATCTACTGTTAAATGCCGCTGATTGGGAAAAGGTGACAAGTTTTTTCCGGCGAAATCTCGGCGCCGGCGGGAAGTCGAAACTGTCTTGGGCGGTGAGTGGGGGCCGCACAGTCGCTGGCGCTCGTCTTCGGAGATGCGGAAACTTGATTCCTTGACCACCTGGAGCGCGCCAGACCTCTGGCGCTCATGAAAAAGCGGCGGAGGGCCGCCGCAGTCCAAGACGCTAAAGCGCCGGGCGGGACGATGCAATCCCCTTTGGATTTCTCACCATCGTGTTCATCCTGTCGCCGGGAAAGGGCTGAAATCGGCCAGAACCGCATATTTCGGACCTTTCCAAAAATGATGCGCCACTTTCCGTTTCCCGAACATCGCTTTCCATTTCTGAAACGTCACCTTTCATTTCCCGAACGCCCCTTTTCAAAAGTGACGCCTGCTACAAAATTGTTGACAACAACCGGCTTTCGGCACTCCGGCAAATCTTGCGCTGCAATTCAATTTATGCTTAATTCCAGCAAAGGCGGCGCGTTCCGTTTGAATGAAAACGGCGAATGCGCTGTCAGTTGAATTGATTTGAATTATGCCATTACTTTTAGGTTTTGATCCATTGTGGTTTTTGTTTGCGATTCCCGGATTGCTCCTCGGCATCTGGGCGCATATCAAATTGTCCCACGCCTACGGCAAATACAGCCGGGTGCCGGTGGACTCCGGCATGACGGGCGCGGAGGCGGCGCGCGAAATCCTCGACCGCGCCGGCCTCAACAATGTGTCGGTGGAGGAAATCCCCGGCCACTTGAGCGACCATTACGACCCGACCAAGCGCGCCCTGTTTTTGTCGTCGGAAAATTTCCACGGCCAGACCGTGGCGGCGGTCGGCGTGGCGGCGCACGAATCCGGCCACGCGCTTC
>Ga0224534_1000909_pt1 | contig 16898 bp, 11 predicted proteins | sample 714E12024metaG_FD_172012 | JGI IMG/M metagenome (GOLD analysis project Ga0224534, IMG submission 172012) | Peat soil microbial communities from Stordalen Mire, Sweden - 717 E1 20-24 | ecosystem: Environmental > Terrestrial > Soil > Wetlands > Peat | place: Sweden: Norrbotten County, Stordalen... | reverse complement strand
TTTCCTGCATGGCGGCACGCTGGCGCGCTGCGACATCAAATCAAAAAAGGAAATCTGGTCGCAGGAGCTGGTCACGAAACAACAAATCGCGGAACTGGCCGCGCGCGAATACCAATCGCAGCCGAATGACCGGTATGAACAAAGGATTCCGCAAGACAAAATCGAAGAATTGGTGGCCCGCGGCCTGGAGATGGAATTGCAATTGCGCGTTTCCGGCCAGAATGTCTGGGTCGGCGCGCCGGGAAAGCTCACGCATTACGATTGGGACACCGGCAAGGTGTTGCAGGAAATTCCGCTGGCGGACCGCACGGGTGAATTTATCGCCCGCAACGACGAATTTTTGATCATGGGAGCGGGTGCCAACGGACAGGCGCTCGTCACGCACATCAATCCGGCCACCGGCGAATCGCGCGCCGAGGAAATCGGCCAGCCGGGGCAAACGGCGGTCGCGCAAAATGCGCCCGGCTCGGCGGGAAGCGCAGACATTCAGCCGAACGCCGGCCTTCCGTTGACGCCGGGAACGGGAGCCATGAACCCGGCGAAAGTGGCGGAGCAGGCGCAACACTTGAGCCGGCCCGGACGGATTGCCCTGCCCGCGCTGCTGGCCAACAGTTCGGAGCAGGAGCGCATCATGGCGGAACTCAAAGACCAGGATCAGACGCGCTCCGGCAATCAGCCGCCCGCCCGCCAGCCGAAAGCGGCTCAAAACGAAGCCGATTATTTCACGCTCATCCCCAGCCAGAACGGCTACGTCCAGTTCGCCGTGCGGCTGCTGGAACCGCACGTCGTCACGCGTGAAGCGATGAAAGCGCCGCCGGCAAAATCCGCGCTCGACAGCGGCAATGTCAGCGTCATGAACGAAAATACGGCCATCAACGAACAATTGAACGAGATGCAGCGCAATCGCGGCGGCAACACGGTTTCGGAGGATGAAAGCCTGTATCAAGTCACTCTCCGCCGGCCGGACTCAACCGGCGCCGCCGACTGGACCGGCGAAGTCACCGGGCCGCCCGCGCTGCTGCCGCTGAAAACGGTGAACGTGCTCGCGGCGGGCAAAACCGTCATCGTCTTCGACAAGACAAACAAAAAAATCTGGCAGGCTGCGCTGACTTACAACGTCGCCGGCGGCAACCGCACGGCGGACGGGGAAGCCTCGCCGTTTGGCGAAGGCCCGTGCGTCGAGCACGGCGACACGCTTTACGTTTTTGATCAGGCGGTGCTGACGGCGTTTGATCTGGCGACGGGCAATGCGCGCTGGCGTTTGCCGTCCGTCGGTGTCGTGGGTTTGTTTTTCGACGCCAAGGGAATGCTGTTCGTCAACACCACGACCGCCGATCCGGAGAACATCAAGTATTCGCGGCAGATTGACATCTCGCAAAAGATTGATGCCATCCTGCTCAAGATTGATCCGCAGACCGGCCGGACGTTGTGGAGCATCAAGCCGGGCGGCTTCATCTCCTACCTGTCGGGGAAATTCATCTACACGGTTCAATTTTACGATCCCGGCGATCAGGAAGGCTCGCCGACGGGAATCCAATTGCCGGCGTATCTGCGCCTCCGCCGCGTCAGCCCCTCGGATGGCCGGGTGCTGTGGGAGCAGGACCAGGACCGCGCGCCGCTCGATGTGCGGTTCAAGGACAATTCCATCGAACTCGTCTTCAAAAAGGAAGTGCAGGTGTTGAAATACTTTTCCTTTTGAAAATTATTCCCGCCGCCTTCACGGCTCCTTGACCACTTTCACCTCGCCCTTGACCGCGTCATAATCAATTTTGTAGCCGTAGGGCGCATCGGGAATTTTGGGCATGTAATTCGGCACGAGTTCCTGAAGGTCCTTGGGGTAGCGCCCCTCCTGCACGTAGAACAACTGAATCGCCTTGGTGATGGATGACACGTCAATCGTCTTGTCCGCGTTCCTCTGCGCCTCCCCCATCCCCTTCACGTAACCGCCAAATCCATTGGTGGCCGTGTTGACCTGTGTGCCGGAACCCGACTTGTTGCCGCAGCCGGCCAGCAACGCCGCCGCCGCGATCAAAATGCAAAATGAATTGAAAGCTTTCATGCCGACAAGCTAACCCGTGCCGGCAAAATTGCCAAATCGAAATTCCCCGTCCGCCTGCCGGCAACCGGGGAATGTCTGCCAGCAATCGGCGATTGACTGCCTTCAATTGCCAAATGTCTGCGTTCAGGCGGCAATTGTCTGCCTTCATTCGGGAAATGTTTGCCTTCAATTGCCGAATGTCTGCGTTCAATCGTCAAATGTCTGCCTTCAAACGCCGGATGTCTGCGTTCAGACGGGAAATGTCTGCCTTCATTTGTGAAATATCTGCGTTCAAACGCCAAATGTCTGCGTTCAAGAGGTCTTGAACGCTTGATTTTTGGCGGCTGGAAGCAGTCAAACTGGCTGATTTACAGGGATTTAGCCCGATTCTGGTCAAAAATAGCCAGTTTGGAGGCTGGCGGCTTCCAATCCGCAGATTGCGCAGATGGCTTACTTCTTTGCATTTTCAGCCTCCAGGTCTTTTTTCAGGCGGGCGAAGGCGGATTCAAAGGCGGACTGGTGGCCGTCTGCAAAGGCTGGCCGTCCGCCAGGACTTTCCAGTTGGAAAATCGGGGCGAAATACTCGCGCACTTCCATGCCAAATCCACTCGGCATCAAAACAAGTCCAGTCGCGCAAAGATTTTCTCCCTCTCCGCGCAATCCTTCGCTCGCGGGAGCGGGAGAAGGTGGTCGCAGACCGGATGAGGGTTGTCTGGGGAAAAACAAATCAAAAACGAGGAGAGGGTCGGGGTGAGGTGTCGCACTTCAAAACCCCAGCCGGATGGGAAACAGTTTGCGGCGTTTTTCCTTTTTCTCCGTCTCGCGGGCTTTGCGGATTTCGGTCATCACCCATTCGCTTTGGATGCTGTGCTCGGAAAAGGAATGGCGGGAAAATCCGCGACGCAGTGCGCAATCAAAATTGGTGCCAGTGAATTTTCAGCCGCCGATGGTGTAAAACAGTGTTGCCAACATCTGGGCCAATCAGTAACAATCCCAGATATGCGAAGCGGAACGCAAATTCTTGTCGAAACTACGAAGTCACAGAAACAGGCGCTTGCGTCTGTGCTCAAAGAAAATGGTGCGACGTTGACCGAGTGGTTCACGGACAACATCGCCGAGGCAACAGCCGACTTCTCTGTTGAGCCGATTGAAACGCCGCAAGACCCGCAAAGTTTGGAATCGTTGGCAGATGCCGATGAAGTATTTAATCAGTTGAAGCGTCTGGACTGGGCTTTTTCCGACGATGACACGGCATATCTTTCGCACGACATACATCCTTATCCTGCAAAATTTATCCCGCAAATCCCGCGCAATTTGATTGCTCGCCTGTCTCTTCCGGGTGAGACGGTCTGGGATCCCTTTGGCGGCAGCGGCACGACAGCACTCGAAAGCGTGCTTTTGGGTCGGCAAGCCATCAGTTCCGATTTGAATCCTCTTTCCGAAGTTATTGGCAAGGCGAAGTTGCTCACCCCCACAAAAGAAGACGATGATTTCCTAACGAGTCTTATTGAAGAATTGTTTATCGTTTCGGCAAGTGAAGGTTCTGTTTCGGAAGCCTTAAATAGGTTTGCTCCCCTTTCACAATTTACTCCGGAGATTCCCAACTGCGATCAGTGGTTTCACCCAAATGCCGTCGCCGAACTTTCGTATTTGAGAGCGCGAATAAAAACTTTTCAATCGGAAAAATGTCAACGCCTTGCGTCGGTCTCCCTATCAAAAATCATTCTCAAGTCTTCATTTCAGGACAGCGAAACGCGATATGCGCGTTGCCAGAAAGAATTTCCGCCCGGAAAAATCATACGGCTCTTCGCAGGCACTCTGGAATCATCCCTGAAAAAAGTCCGCTACCTCGGCACGTTTTTACAATTTCGGGAAGCACAATTTCTTACTGCGGACTTGCGTCAAGGTGATGTGGTCAAGCCGGGATCGGTGGACTTGATCGTAACATCGCCACCCTACGCCAACGCCACCGATTATCATCTCTACCACCGCTTCCGCCTATTCTGGCTCGGATTCGATCCGCGCGAACTGGCAAATAAAGAAATTGGTTCGCACCTGCGACACCAGAAAGAGCAGTCTGGAATTCAGGAATATCTCGAGGAAATGGAGCAATGTCTTGGACACATGATACACGGTCTCCGTCCGGGGCGTTTTGCGGTAATGGTTGTTGGAGACTCTCTGTTTGCAGGGAAATTATCTCACTCGGCTGGCTTGCTCGGAGAACGAGCAAAAAAAGTTGGCTTTGAGGTGATAGGAGAAATTGAACGCGAGCTTCCAAAACATCGCAGGTCATTCATTTCAACTGCGCGGCGGCTACGCTCTGAAAGTTTGCTGGTATTAAGAAAGCCCCTCGAACAAGTGAAGGTTCGGATTTTTCCACCCCCATACAAACTTTGGCCATATGAGGCGGAGATTCGGAAAGTTGAAATTAGTCATTTGCTCGGCGTGCGTGCCCAAGAAGAACTTGGCAACATATTGTCGGCTCGAATCAGCCCACTTCAAATTGACAAATTGCGACAGCTTACGTTTAGTCACAGCTTTGCAGCACCATCCATTCACGAAGAACCGACTTGGCAGGCGATTCTTGAAAACGGCGATGCCCTGAAAACCTCCTCAAGAAAAGACCCGAAATACGTCACGCACGGCATTCACGCCTACAAAGGTAAATTTTATCCTCAATTGGCGCGCAGTCTTTTTAATCTTGCTGGACTTTCGACTGGCCAGCAAATTCTCGACCCGTTCTGCGGAAGCGGCACCGTCCCGCTTGAAGCATATCTCAATGGATTTGAGGGCGTCGGCTTTGACATGAATCCATTGGCCGTCAAGATTGCCAAAGCGAAAACTGAAGTTGTGTTGGTTGACCCTTATTTGCGTGACCGTCTTCTCGCACTTTTTCAGCAGCGAGTCGCTGGCTTGAAGCCATCATCTGACTTGGATATTTTTCCACAAACCTCAATTACAGAAATTGAGTCTTGGTTTCCGGCGAAAGTGATTCGCAAGCTCGCGGCCTTGCTCCGTGCAATCCACGAGACTCCTGACAAGCGAGTGAAAGAATTTCTCGAAGTCCTGCTCAGTAACATCGTGCGAGACATTTCACAGCAAGACCCGCAAGACCTTCGAATTCGACGCCGTGACAAACCGATTGAAGATGCCCCGGTCTTTGAATTGTTTTTGTCACACCTTGCCGAACAGCGTGGACGGTTAAGCGAGTTCGCGTCACGGTCGAATAAAGCTCCGTGCAAATTCCGCGATGCGCACATCTGGCAGAAAGACAGTCGAGACGTAGACAACTTTAATTCGGCTGGAGTTACAAAAGAGAGCGTGGATGCTGTCGTCACTAGCCCTCCCTATGCAACTGCGCTGCCTTATATTGACACGGATCGTTTGAGTATTTTGCTTCTTTGCGGCATGCCGTCCGCAGAGCGTTCGCAAATTGAAGAATCGTTGACTGGAAGCAGAGAAATTCGCAATGGCGACCGGCGTGAGTTTGAAACGTCAATCGAACACGCTCTATTCGACGACGTGCCATCCCTGACCGCTCGCGCAATCGTCACCAAAGTTCACCGGCTCAACAAAAGTGCCGACGTTGGATTCCGCAGGAAGAACATGGCTGCGCTCCTCTTGCGCTATTTCGGCGACATGACGAAGGTTTTCCGAAATCTTGACGTGTGCCTCAAGCCCGGTGCGTCTGCGTTCTTTGTGATTGGCGACAACGTCACAACCGCTGGCGGTCAAGAAGTGATAATAAAGAGTGCGGATGTTCTAACCGAAACCGCAGAAGACCTCGGCTGGAAAATTCGTGAGCGGATTCCCATTACCGTAACCACGGAGAACCGGCGTCACGCCAAGAACAGCATCACCGAAAACGACATCATCTGGTGTCTAAAACCAGATTGATGCACATTAGAGCCATCCCATTCGTCTTGGGTTAGCACTTCCCCCTGATGGCATCGTCTGATTGCAAACCGCGAGATAGTCTGTGAATTGAGGATTTGTTGGTGGAAACACTTCCATCTCGTAATCGAAATCTGAATCGTCAGGTGCTTGCCGCATGACAAGAATCGACAAGGCTGGCGTATTCCGAACAACTTCGGGCGGAACAGTGATTCGGATTTCTGACTTTGTCTCGTAATACACTGTGTTCAGTGCGAGGCGCGGCAGATGGACGACTGGCGTTGCACTGTCACCGTAAATCTTCAAATCAACAATCGGGTCTGGATCGCGTTGAGGATAGGATGGGTTGCTTGGCTTCTTTGGTGTTGTCCGACCCGTAAATGGATAACCGAAAAAATCAGGATTCTGATCCACCGCTATCTTACTCAAGAAAACTTCCCCGTTGTGGTGGGGGACAATTTGAATGACCAGCGCCTCTGTGCTGACTGGACTTGGCGTTTGTTTCTGCGTCGCACTTTTTTTAGATGCTGCCGTGACCTTTTTGGACGACTTTCCAGTAAACAATCCTTTCGGAAGTGGGCTTGGCGGCTTGATTTTGAGTTTGAGACGCGGCGGCCCTGCCGATTTAGGCGCAGCACTTCCGTCAGCCGGTTGAATTGCAGCCGGGCGTCTTCGAGGTTCGGTTTCGTCTGAAAGCTTTCCAAATATTTGGTATTCTCGAATGAGTTCGGGCGACAGTTGCGCGCTGAACGCAAAGAGTGAGTCCCAAGCTGTCATCGCCTCGGCAAACATTTCTTTGTCTTCGGGCAAATTAAGACTTAACTCTGTCCCCGATTCCCAATTTGTTTCTGTGCCTCCGACGGTTAAATTGTGCGACCCGATGAAGAACTTGCATTTCTGACGACCGATGAACAAATACATCTTCGGGTGGTAGGTGAAATCGTCACTGTGAAACAGAACGTGGGCGCTGGTGAAATTTTCCAACGCGAACTGTAGCGCTTGTCTGCTCGTATTTCGGTGGTTGACCCCAAAAATACTGGCGATCTTCTTGCCATTTGCCAGCCACAGTTCAAGTTCGGCATTTAGCCTCAGTAACGGTCCAGTCTTTGCGAAAGCCACGGCCATCAACAATGTGTCGTAGTCGTCGCTGACAAGGCAGGCGCGAAGTTCGTTAATCAACCGCCACTTGCCGGTCGGTTGATCGTTCGGATTTAGAATTTGAATCTTTGCCATGCAGAATGCTGCGAGTGTGCGCTGGAAATCCGACGGCGTCAATTTCCACGTTCGGTTGGACAGCGGTCGCCCAAAGGGTCTGGTGGCATTTCTTGATCGCGCCGATGAGCGCCTCCTTGCTGACGGGCTGGATGTCGTTGTTCGGGTCGCCCTTGTAGAAACGGTATTCCTCCGGCTTGCCGTATATGCGCGGCAAATCGGCGATGATGTTCGCCTCGCGCTCCAACCGCCGAATTTCCCGGAGAAACCAAAGGCGGCGCGTCATGCCCGCGACCACGCCGACGTAGTTCGCGCGGAACTTCGCCCAGGTGCCGTTGCCGCACGCCTGTTCGACGGCCTGGTTAAACTCGGCGTCGGTCACGCCGTCCGCCTTGCACTCGATGACGGTGCAGGGCTTCTTGCGTTCGTCAAGCTGAAGACTTCGACACCTCACCCCGGCCCTCTCCCCGGTCGAGGCGGAGAGGGAGGAGTCGCGCTGGTCGCTGGGCGTGCGGTCGGGCACGGTGATTTCCACGCCGATTCTGGCCGGCTCATAGCCGTAGCGGTAAATCAGTTCCGCCCAAAACCCGGCGCGGACTTGTTCCTCCGGGTCGGCGTAGCGTTCGGTGTGGTTGACGGCGACGTAAAGGATTTTCTGTTGTTTGCCTTCGCCAGTAAGTTTGGCGTGGCCGTCGGTGATGGCGCGTTCGAGGTAGTTCATATTGAAACCCGTTGTTAAGGACGCGGGGAGTGTGCGCCGGAAAATGGGCGGCGTCAATTCCGGCGTGGCTCTGCGACGAGCAAACGCCATTCGCCCCAATCGTCCGTCCCAAAATGAATACAGGAAAAGAGCCGTTCAAGTGCGGAATGGGGAGTGCGGGGCGGAGTGCGGAGTGGTTGAACAACAAAGCAACGAAGGAACAAAGTTTTGCCGTCTTGGTTGCTTGGTTTCTTGGTTGTTCAAAAACTTCAGGACGAAATGCGCCGGTTCAAATCTGATTTCCGTCATCGCCAAGCATCGTGCGTTATCCCCGCGCGTATTTCCCAATTCCAACGGAATTGAATTATTCAGCCCAGCGTTGACGCGCCAGCGGCTACGCTGGGTCAATGTCCCCAACCATTCATCAACCCTGAAGGGGTTGGATCACACCGTCACCGATTTGTTAAAACCCCGTTGGGGTTTTGATTTTATTTTGACATTTACCCGGCGTAGCTCGTTCCTCGCAACGCCGGGCTGATTGATAAAATCCCTTTGGGATTTCCCGAATCCGTGTTCATCGGTGTCCATCCGTGGTTAAAAGTTCATCCGCCAATTGCCCCAATCGTCCACCTCAAAATGAGCCGCAGGAGCTTGTGAAAATGTTCACAAATTAATGTTGACGTGGTTGAGAAAGAGGTTCTAGCTAATGCTGAAATTCAACAAAAAGGCACCGACACCATGGCACAGCGCTGGAATCAGGGCAAATGGGGAGACGGTTCGCACTGGTTGAGCGCGGCGGAGGCGGCGGCGCTGGAACTGAAAGGAAAAACCAAAATGAGCAAAATCAAACTAAGTCTGCTACGGATGAGCATCGCCGACGTGATCGTGTATCTCAAAAAGATAGTCGGCAAGATGACGGGCAACGCCAAGTTCAATGCGCTGGCAGCGGATGTGACGGCGTTGGGAACGGCGGTGACAACGCTGGAAACGGACAACGTCAACTACGAAAAATCCAAATCGGATACGGACACGTTGATGACGACGCGCGATAACTCGTTTGCCACGGCCAATCAACTGGCGCACGCGCTGGCCAGCGGCGCGGAAAAAATAACCCAGGACGCGGCGGATTTGCAGAGCGGCGGCTGGGAACTGGTGGCCGACCGCGCGCCGGTGGGACAGTTGCATCCGCCGGCCAACTTCCATGCCACGGGCGGCGACATGAGCGGTTCGGTGGACCTGGGCTGGGACCCGCAAACCGGGGTTCAGACGCATATCGTGCATTGGGCCACGGCTCCCGCCGGGCCGTTCACGCAAGGTTACGTGGGCAAGAAGTCCAGTTGCACCATCACCGGGCTGGCGAGCGGGATGGAGCATTGGTTCCGCGTGCAGGCGGTGGGCGCGGCGGGGCCAAGCGATTGGGCCGGACCCATCAGCAAACGCGCAACGTAACGGAAGCCATGTCGCCCCTCTCTCCGTCTCTCTCCCCGCCCGGCGGGGAGAGAGTGTCCGCAAGGACGAGAGAGGGGATTGTCTTTCAACCCTCAACCCTTTTGAATTATGGCTTATGATCCAACCAAACCGGTGGACGACTCGCCGCTGGACGCGGCGGAAATGCGCGGCCAGTTGACCGCGCTCAAGGCGCTGATTGACGCGCAACAGGCAACCATTGACAGCCAGCAGTCGCAAATCGGTTCGATGAATTCGTCCATCGCGGAATTGCAGGACGCCGTCAACGCCTTGCAGGGGAATTGAAACAACCGGAGACGTTCCGGACAGCCTAAGGGTTTTTCGCCACCAGTTCCCTTGCCTGCCGGATCAAATCCAAATCCTCCACCAGATTGCCAAAACGGAATTTTGGCGCGCCGCTTTGCTCGCGCCCCAGCAATTCGCCCGGCCCGCGCAATTTCAAGTCCGCCTCGGCGATTTTGAATCCGTCGTTTGTCTCCTCCAGAATTTTCAGCCGCTCCCGCGCCTCCGGGTTCTTCGCGTCCGATATCAAAATGCAAAAGCTCTCGTGCGCGCCGCGCCCGATGCGCCCGCGCAACTGGTGCAATTGCGCCAGCCCGAATCGCTCGGCATTTTCAACGAGCATCACCGTCGCGTTCGGCACGTCCACGCCTACTTCAATGAGCGCCGTCGCCACCAGCGCCTGAATCTGGTTCGCGCGGAACGCCGCCATCACGCTTTCCTTTTCCGCGCTTTTCACCCGGCCATGCAGCAGGCCGACCTTGAACGGCGCGAGCAGGCGCTGGACGTTTTCAAACTCCTTCGTCACCGCCTTGATGTCATTCGCGGTGTCCTGTTCCTCCACGCGCGGATAAACCACGTAAGCCTGCCGCCCAGCGGCGATTTTTTCGCGGATGAATTCCCAGACCTTCGGCAATTTTTCGGCGGCGCGAACGAAAGTTTTCACGCGACCGCGCCCGGCGGGCATTTCATCAATCACCGAAACGTCGAGGTCGCCGTAAAGCGTGAGGCCGAGCGTGCGCGGAATCGGCGTGGCCGTCATCACCAGCAGATGCGGATAATTGCCCTTGCGCACCAGCGTCTCGCGCTGCGCCACGCCGAACTTGTGCTGCTCGTCAATGATGACCAGGCCGAGATTGGGCAAATCAAAACCGGCTGTGAGCAGCGCATGGGTGCCGATGGTCAAGGAGCAAGGATTAAGGATTAAGGATTTCGCAGCTCCAGTCTTGCTCCTTGCTCCTTGCTCCCTGCTCCGATGCGACCCCGTCTGCAACTCCACTTTCACGCCGAGCGGCTCAAACCATTTCGTGAAATTGCGGAAATGCTGCTCCGCCAGAATCTCCGTCGGCGCCATGAGTGCGACGTTGAAGCCGCTTTCCAAAGCCATCAGCGCCGAACACGCTGCGACCACGGTTTTGCCGGAGCCGACATCGCCTTGCAGCAGCCGCCGCATCGGGTGTCGTCCGCCGAGGTCCGCGCGGATTTCGCGGAGCACTTTCGCCTGCGCGCTGGTCAGCCTGAAGCCGAGTTGCGCGAGAAATGGTTTCATCAGCCGGTTGTCGCCGCCGCACGGCAACGCGCGCGACTTCGCCTCGAAATTTTTCCGCCGCGATCGGATATGAATTTGCAACTCAACAAATTCATCCAGCGCCAGCCGACGCCGCGCGATTTCCACGTCTGTCAATTCCTCGGGAAAATGGATCATTCGAACTGCGTTCGCCCGGGTCGGCAGATTTTGGTGGGGCGCGCAGTCCTCTGCGCGCCGCGGCGTTGTCGCGGAAGTCGGCGCGCACGGAGTCACGCGCCCTACCTGCGGCTCGGCGATTTGCGATTCAAATCTTTCCAGCGTCCGCCAGATCAACCCGCGCAGCCAGCGTTGCGGCAGTCCTTCCGTGAGCGGATACACCGGCGCGATGCGGTTGATGTGGATGAAGCTCTCCTCGCCGCCTTCGATGACTTCGGTTTCGGGATGATCCATCGTGCGCGGCTTGGTCTCGACCAGCTTGCCGAAGACGAACACCTCGTCGCCAACCTCGAAATACTTTTCCATGAACGGCTGGTTCCACCAGCGGCAATGCAGCCGAGCCGAGCCGTCGTCGAGGATGAATTCAAAAACAGATTTATTGCCCCCGCGAAAACGTTTCAGCCCCTGCGCGACAATCGTCCCGCGCGCCGTGCCTGGTTCCTCCTTCGTCAGTTCGGCGATTTTGCGGAAGTGCCGGCGGTCCTCGTAACGGCGCGGCGCGTGCAGGAGCAAATCTTCAATCGTGAAAATGCCGAGCCGGGCGAGCTGCGCCGCGCGTTCTCCGCCCACACCCCAAAGCAAATTGACCGGCCCAGCAAGCGGTGAAGTTTTGTTTTCCGTCGGCGACATTTGTCGCACGATACAAATCACGGAATCAAATCTCAATCACAGTGATTCGCCGCAATCCAAATCAATACACCAGCACCAGCACCGCGTCTCGAAGAGACGAACCGGGAATAGCCCGGCGTTTTAACGCCGGGTATGCCGTGGAAAATCCGAGTCCCGCAGGGACGACCGAAAATGTCTGCCGTCCCTGCGGGACTTGAAATCTTTGCGGATTGATCCCGGCATTAAAATGCCGGGCTATTTCCAGGGGTTCCTTCGGAACCGTCTCTTGCAGCTAATAGACCAGCACCAGCACCGCCGAACCCTGTGCCGACTTCACCACCTCCTCAAACTTCCGGTCAGCCGTGTTCGGCGCTTTGAGCCTGGCGTCCACAGCCGGCACGGATTCCAGAAAGCTCAACAGCAGGCTGCTCTTGACCGCGTAATTCACATTCTCCGGCAACGCCCCGCTCGCTGCCAGCGCCACCGACGCATCCAGCTTGGCCGACACGATGCCGATGACGTTGCCCCGCTCATCCACCAGCGCCCCGCCCGAATTGCCCGGCTGCACCGGCACGCTGATTTGAAAATACCGCGGGTCATCCCCCGGTCGAAGTTCGACTTCCCAATGGCGATTTCCCCCGTGGTGGCCGTGCGCAAGCACCTTGGGCGCGAACCCCTGCAAACCGATGTTGGGAAAACCAACTGTCGCCACCGTGCCGCCCAAAGCCACCGTGCGACTGGCGGCAATGGGCAGCGGCGTGAAACGAAGGTTGAATGATGAATTATGAAGGATGAAGTTCGGATTGCCGGGCAACGGCTTTTGCCCCGTTTCATCATTCATAATTCTTCCTTCATCCTTGCCTGCCGCCCGCCCGTCCGCCTTCAACAAAGCCAGATCATTGGCCGCATTTCAGCCAGCTTCAACTTCAAACGTGTCAATGCTGAGTTTAGCCCGAACAACGCGCACATTCTCAAAGCCGTTTTGTTTCAAGGTCTGTTCAATGTAATTCTTGTCGAATAAACATCGGCAACCAAGAATGACTTCCGCAAGTTCACGGGCATCGTCAGTTAACGGGACGAAGTAATTGCCGTTCTCAAATCGGCAATCAGAACAGGCAAAATGCACAAACTCGCGCCATTCGCATTCTGGTTTCCATCCCAGCGCCTTTGTCGTTATGGTTTTCTTGACAAATTCCACAAAAGCAGACTCATCAGGATTGCCTGGGTGATATACAGGGCGTTTTGATGGGTCTGGGTAGCTGACTGGATCAAGCACTTTTGAATTGCGTAATATGTCAAAACATAAAGCGATGCCTTTATGAGATTCGGCATAGTGGCTCCACAATGTAGGTTCGCGGCAACTTGCAGCAAAACTTAGCAGTCCGAGTGTGGAATTCAGGTCTGGTTGGGTTTTCGCCAATTGTTCCCGCACATAATCTTTGGGGGCATCGTCTCGGAGACCGGTGATTCCGGGCACAAATTCAAACGGGTCGTTGAGTTCAGCCAAGCGTCCAACGCGCAATTCTCGCGTCTCAATGGACGTTATTGCCCATTTCGCTTTCATGAACCGGTAGAGTCGGATGCGTTCTGGTTCGGGTTGTTCCGCTGGCCGGTTCATGGAGTGGTCGAGTCCTGCTGTTCAATAAAATCTTTCTCCGCTGCCGTTTCGATGATTTCAACTTTATAAATGAAAAATCTCCACCCCTCGTTAGAAACACCTAAATACAAATCTTCTCTTCTCCCAATCAATCTTATTTTATCGCCGCGTTTCACTTGGCTAATTTGGTCAATGGCGGGGTTTGGAATATGAACGAGGGGCACTGCATTGGGGTCTACGAGAACATTTTTCTCCACGACGCATTTCCCAAAATAATTACCATTTTTATCTCGGACACCAAACCCCAAGTAACTTTCTGCATAAAAATCGCCGAGGTCGTAAGAACTGCCAAGTTCGTCAAATTCCACATCCATCCATCCGGTTTTATCTTTGGTTTTTTCTGGAAAATTTTCCAGAGATTGAGCCGTAACTTCAATCCACCCGGCATTCCCCATTTGCTTTGCTTCCGCGTCCAGCCGCGCTTGCCTTTGTGCGACCTGCATTTTGAAAGTGTAAGCTTGGTCTTTGATTGAAAGGCTGGAAATTTTCAGGAAACAATTTGTGCCGCCGGTTTTGACGACGAGTGTAGTTGTGCCGGAAGAAACATAATCGCCGGTGACCGTTTCGCCCGTTTTCAAAATCCAAGTGTGCGGCTCAGCGATTGCCAGCGTCACAAACGCGAAGATTCCGAAAAGACAAATTTTTGTTTTCATGGTTTTGCCTTTGCATTGGGAATTCAAACGCCAATTGCCCCAATCGTCCATCCCAAAATGAATATGGAAAAGAGAGTTCAAGAGCGGAATGCGCCCGTCTTCGCTCCCGTCTTCACTTCCGCCTGCGTCTGACTTCGGCGAGACAAGTCGTTACGACGCGGCGAGCGTCCCGGAAGGTTCGGGGAGCAGCCGGCAGCCTCCGGGATTTCCGCGCCGCCATCGCGGAGGGTGGATGCCAGATGTTTCATGGTGCGCTGAATCGAGCTGGTGACGACCCTAGCAGGACTGGTGGCGCGGACGAGAAGTGATTTTCAACTTAAAGTTGAACGGGACGGACGACGGGATGGCGCTCAACTTTGCGGAGTTTTTTTCAGGAGGCAAAGACGCCGCGTGCATTTTGAGGCCATGATGCAGAAAAGCCGGCAGGGCGGCAGGCCGGTGTATTGGGCGAGCGCCTCGATATTTTTGCCGGTGGGAAAGCGCCGACCCATTTCCCATAAGTTCACGGTGTTGATCGAGACGCCAAGTTCGGCGGCGATTTGTTTCAACAGGAGGCTGTTCCGCTGCCGCCACGTTTTGAAGGCAATGGCAAAGCTGCTGCGAATATCACACCCAAATCCCTTTTTCCCGGCCACGGGAAAATTTCACCACAACCGCGGCGTCAGGGAAAGCGTGAAAACAGCCGGGGCGAGACGACTGCCCCGCGCGTTCGCCGCCGGCGCCGCACGATACAAATCACGGAATCAAATCTCAACTACCGTGATTTCCGGCCGGCAATTGAAGCGGAAGTTGTAACTGGAAAGATAGCCAATCCCGGGGTTGACGTAGAGCGGGCCGGTCCTGGTTTGGAACAGGCCAAGGTCGTATTCATCCACGCCAAAAGGCAGAAAAACCGCGCCGTAAAATGGAATGCGGACTTGTCCTCCGTGCGAGTGACCGGCAAGCAACAGATCAAATTTCCGTCCGCCAAGTTTCTTCGCCCACATGGGATAATGGAAGAGCACAATGTTTTTCATCGAGGGATTCAGCGGCATCAGGGCTTGAGGCGCGTGATGGCAGGAGGCGCCGATGATGTTGATATTGCCATCGGCGGTGGTGTGCGCTTCATCCAGGAGCCACGCGCCGCCGGTCGCGGCAAAGCATTTGAAAACGGGTTCAAATGAGATTTTGCTCCAATAATCGTGGTTGCCGGGCACGCCAAACATCGGCGATTTGACACGGGACAAACATGCCAGCGCCTCCGGCAGAAAAATCGGCTCCTCGACGATGTCGCCGGTGAAACAGACAAAATCCGGCGCGAGCGAATTGATTGTATTCACAACTGTCTGCAGGTATTTCAGGTCGCCCTTGTGGTGCAAATCGGAAAAATGAACCAACCGGTGCGTGGGCTTGCCATCGCCAATCCGCAGCCGCCGGATTTTCAGCCAGGTCGGTTCGATCAATTTCGTGTCAGCGGCAATGGCAACCGGCGCGCAGGCGAGCGCCGCGCCAAGAATGGCGAGAAACCGGCGGCGGCTCAAATTTTTCAGTTTCATCACAATTACCAATCCGGGTGCGACAAGAATTGCACGCAATCATATTTGACGCTAATTTCGACGAGATGCCAGTAAATTCCTCTCAATCACTGCCTTCGCCGCTCTGGCTGCTTGTGCGCGTGAACGCGCTGCACAGTTGGCGGCGGCTGCTGGCCGTGCGCGAGCAGTCGCGGCTGTTGACGGCCATCATCGCGCTGTTCATCGCTGGCTATCTCGGCCTGTCGTTCTGGCTGTTTTACGGCGGGCTGCGGTTCATTGCGAAATTTCCCGGCCTCGGCGCGGTGCTGACGGAGCGATTGCTTTACACGCTCTTCGCGTTCCTGTTCGCACTGCTGCTGTTGAGCAACCTCGTCATCAGCTACACCAACCTGTTCCGCAACCGCGAGACGATTTTTTTGCTGTCGCTGCCGGTTCCGGCGCAGACCATTTTCCGCTGGAAATTCATCGAATCCACGCTGCTGGCGTCGTGGGCGTTTCTGTTTTTGATCGCGCCGCTGCTGGCGGCGTTCGGCCTGGTGCGCGGCGTGCCGTGGCATTTTTATGTGGTGACGCCGGCATTGATCGCGATGTTCATCGTGCTGCCGGCGGTGCTGGGCGCGGCCGTGGCGATTGTCGTGGGACGATTTCTGGACCGGCGCAGTTTTCAAATCGCGCTGGTGACGACCGGGCTGCTGTTGCTCGCGCTGGTGGCGTTCTGGTGGAAGGCGCAGCCGGTGGACAACGATCTGCTCGACAAGCGGACGCTCCAGGCGCTCGACCAGTTGCTCGCCAAGACGCGCTTCACCATGTTTCCTTTTCTGCCCAGCTACTGGCTGTCGTCGGCCGTGCTGCAATGGGCCGAGGGCATCCTGCGCGGCGCGGCTTTCTTCGCGCTGGTGATGTTGAGCTACACGCTGTTTTTCGGCAGCCTCGCCTTCACGCGCTTCGGCCCGCTGTTTTACGACACCGCGTCGGCGGTGCAAAGCCGCGGCGGCAGCGGACTCAAGTTGGGCTGGTTCCGCGCCATCCGACAAAAACAAAACACCTCCGGCTTCCTCGAAACCATTTTTTCAAAATTTTTCTGGTTGGACCGCGACCTGCGCGCGCTGGCGGTGAAGGATTTGCGGATGTTCTGGCGCGACACGACGCAATGGGGGCAATCCGTCATGCTCTTCGGCCTGCTCGGCGTTTACATCATCAACCTGCGGAACTTCACGCACCAGTTGACCAGCCCGTTCTGGATCAACCTCGTCGCGTATCTCAACCTCACCGCCTGTTCGCTGAACCTCGCCACGGTGACGACGCGGTTTGTGTTCCCGCAATTTTCGCTCGAAGGGCAGCGGCTGTGGATTGTCGGCATGGCGCCGATGGGGCTGGCGCGCGTCGTCAAAACCAAATACTGGCTGGCCA
>Ga0224534_1000908_pt1 | contig 16910 bp, 11 predicted proteins | sample 714E12024metaG_FD_172012 | JGI IMG/M metagenome (GOLD analysis project Ga0224534, IMG submission 172012) | Peat soil microbial communities from Stordalen Mire, Sweden - 717 E1 20-24 | ecosystem: Environmental > Terrestrial > Soil > Wetlands > Peat | place: Sweden: Norrbotten County, Stordalen... | reverse complement strand
ACCCCGCCACGCCAAAGCTGAGTTTTGCGCAGCGCCTCGCCATCGCCCTGGTCCCGCCCGTAGCCGCGCTGCTGATCCGCCTGCTCGGCCTCACCCTGCGCTACCAGGACCGCGCCGACCCCGGCGTCACACCCGGCCATCTCATCCCCGGCGCCTCCGTCTTCGCCTTCTGGCATCGCAGCATGATCGCCTGCGCGCACCGCTTCCGCAATCTGAAGATCGCGATTCTCATCAGCCCCAGCTTCGACGGCGAACTGATCGCGCGCACCTTGAAGCTGCTTGGCTTCCTGCCCGTCCGCGGCTCCAGCTCGCGCGGCGGAGCTATCGGCCTGCGCAACATGCAGCTTGCCTACGCCGACGGACACTGCTGCGCCATCACCGCCGACGGCCCGCGCGGCCCCGTCTACGTCGCCAAGCCGGGAACGGCCCGGCTCGCCAACTCGGTCGGTGCGCAGCCCTCCGCCAGCAATCAGCCCTCCGCCAGCCAGCCCGCCGGAACCTGGGTCGGCTGCTTCCACAACCAGCCCGAGCGCGCCTGGGAGCTTCATTCCTGGGACCGCTTCCTCATCCCCAAGCCCTTCTCGCGCGTAGTCTTCACCTGGCCCGCCCACGTCCCCGCCGGCCAGGTCACCAGCGCCACCGTCCAGGCCGCCCTCGACCGCGCCGTCCACATGGCCTCCGAAGGCAGCTAAACTAAGATCCAGTCGGGATACTGTTCTCCCCCATTGATCGTTTTACGTCGTCATTCTGGCCTGAGCGAAGTCGAAGGCCAGAATCTCCGTATTTGTCTTGCTTAAGGGCACGGGTTCACCCGTCTTCACGCCGTCATTCTGGCGCAGCCAGAATCTCCGTATTTGTCTTGCTTAAGGGCACGGCTTCAGCCGTGCCGTAAGAGCCGCATAGTCAATGGGGCTTTAGCCCCTGAGGTACGCTTTGCACCCCATTCATCGCAGTCTCATCGCGATAAGTGGGGTGCAAAGCTAAACTCAATCTTGATGCCCGTCTCCGACCCCACCCCAATGCTCGTCTCCGACTTCCATTACGACCTGCCGGTAGAACTCATCGCCCAGCACCCGCCCGCCCAGCGCGGCTCCAGCCGCATGATGGTCCTCAACCGCGCCACCGGCGCACTCCGCGACGACCTCTTCGCCAACCTCCCGCAGCTCCTTCAGCCCGGCGATCTCCTCATCCTGAACGACTCCCGCGTCCTGCCCGCGCGTCTCTTCGCCACCCGCGGCGGCGCGCGCACGCAAGCCCGCTCGCCCCAGCCCTCCGGCCTCATCGAAGTCCTCCTCACCGAACAGATTGAAGCCCAAATTGAAACCCAGCCCGAAACCCAGCCCGAAGCCTCCGCCGCTCACCCCGCCGAAAATCTCTGGCGCGCCCTCGTCCGCCCCGCCCGCAAGGTCCGCCCCGGCGAAACCCTCCTCTTCTTTGACCGCAGCCCGGAAGCCAGCTCCGCCCAGCCCCTCCTCACCGCCGAAGTCCTCGCCGCCGGCCCCTTCGGCGAGCGCACCCTCCGCTTCGCCCCGCTCCCCGACTTCCACGCCGCGCTCTCCCGCATCGGCCACATGCCCCTTCCCCCCTACATCCACCGCCGCCAGTCCTCCCAGCCCGATTCAGAGGAAGATCGTGCCCGATACCAGACCGTCTACAGCCATCCGCCCGGCTCCGCCGCCGCCCCCACCGCCGGCCTCCACTTCACACCCGAGATCCTCGCCGCCCTCCGCGCCCGCGGCGTGGAGATCGCAACCCTCACCCTCCACGTCGGCCTGGGCACCTTCCAGCCCGTCCGCGTCTCCCGCCTCGCCGACATCCGCCTCCACGCCGAGCGTTACACTCTCCCCGCCGCCACCGCCGAAGCCCTCAACCGCGCCCTCGCCGAAGGCCGCCGCATCGTCGCCGCCGGAACCACCACCACCCGCGCCCTGGAGCACATCGCCGCGCAAGCCTCGGGTGCCCCATCCATGACGGTCCCATCGTCATGGGTGGGATCGAATGAACCGGGTGCCCCATCCATGACGGTCTCATCCGGGGCCCCCTGCGAGCGGTCTTTGCTCGCTGGGGTGGAATCGTCATGGGTGGGATCGAATGAGCCGCAACAACCACCCCTTCACCTCGAACCCCACTCCGGCTCGACCAGCATCTTCCTCGCCCCCGGCCACCGCTTCCGCATCGTCGGCGGCCTGCTCACCAACTTCCACCTCCCCGAATCCACCCTCCTCATGCTGGTCGCCGCCTTCGCCGCCTGCACGGACAACGGGGAACGGACAACGGAGAACGCCCCCGCCCCCGGCCTCCACACCATCCTCGCCGCCTACGACCACGCCATCCGCCTCCGTTACCGCTTCTACTCCTACGGAGACTGCATGTTGCTCCTCTGAGCGGGCCGGAACCCCTTTTCACCCTGGGATTGCACGATTTTTCCCCATTTCCAGCGGTTTTTCCACTTTCCAGAGCCTTTTCCACTTTCCAGCGCCTTTTCCACATTTGCACCCCGCGTCCACACTTTCTGCACCACTTCTGCGCCTTGCCCCGCCTTTCCTCGCGCCCTACTCTCAACTCATGCCCTCGCCGCAAAGATTCCGCCCGCCCATCCCCTCTCCGCGGCAGCACGTCTCCCGCCCGGCCCCGGAGTCTTGATGCCGGGCCCTCCCACCCCACTCGCGGCAACGCCGTCAAACCCGCTAATAACGCCTGGTTTCAGAGAATTCCACAGCAATTTCCCTTGTTTTTCCCGTTAACCTGCCGTCAACAATCCCAAAATAGGAGTATTCGCAGAGCCAACACAATATCTTGTGCTTTATACTTGACACACCCCACTGGGGGCGGTACTTTCACGAATGCATCTTAGGTACCGTCGTTTCGTAAAGTAACCAGGCAACTCCGGTTCCCTATCCCCTCAATCGTTCCCGCAGTCGGGCCGCAGGGCTCCCCGCTGGCACAGAGGCCGAGGCAGACCCCTTTCGCACGCACCGGGAACCGAAGGAACCGCAAGGGCCACGCCACCACCGGCCAGTACGCGCCGTCCCCGCATTCAGAACCACGGATTCAGCACCAATGGAGTAGAAGCACCACGGCAGAGGAGTCATCCAGCAGCATTGCAGCACTCGATTCAGCACCACTGCCGAGAAGCAATCAAGCCCCATTGCAGCACTCGTTTCGGCGCCGCCAGAAGCGCCCATTAGATAATGAAGGAGATGTACCTCCCATGAACTCGACCCAGAGCCACACCGACGCGATCAACCTCACCGCGGCCCCGTCCCCCGCCGCCGCCCGCCCCGCCGCCCGCGCCGCCGGCCTCTCTTTCTCGCGCCACTTCACCCGCCCCGGCATCTCGCCCTTCGACGAGATCACATGGGAGCTGCGCGACGCCATCATTCAGGACTACAAGGGCCGCACCATCTTCGAGCAGAAGAACGTCGAAGTCCCCTCCGACTGGTCCATGACCGCCACCAACATCGTCGCCTCCAAGTACCTGCACGGCCAGGTCGGCACCCCCCAGCGCGAGAGTGGTGTCCGCGCCCTCATCACCCGCGTCGCAGAGTCCATCCGCGACTGGGGCCTCCGCGACGGATACTTCGCCACGCCCGCCGACGCCGCCACCTTCCACGCCGAGCTCTCCCACCTCCTGCTCAACCAGAAGGTCGCCTTCAACTCCCCGGTCTGGTTCAACGTCGGCTGCGATCGTCTCGAGCCCAACTCCGACGCGCAGAACTGGCACTGGAACCCAGCCACCGGCCGCGTCGAGTTCTCCGTCACCGGATACACCAAGCCCCAGTGCTCCGCCTGCTTCATCAACTCCGTCAACGACTCGCTCGACTCCATCCTCACCCTCGCCAAGACCGAGGGAATGCTCTTCAAGTGGGGCTCCGGCGCAGGCTCCAACCTCTCCAACATCCGCGGCTCCATGGAGACCCTCTCCGGCGGTGGCACCGCCAGCGGCCCGCTCTCCTTCATGCGCGGGTTCGACGCCTTCGCCGGCGTCATCAAATCCGGCGGCAAGACCCGCCGCGCAGCCAAGATGGTCATCCTCAACATCGACCACCCCGACATCGAGGAGTTCATCGAGTGCAAGGTCAAGGAGGAGGCCAAGGCATGGCACCTCGTCCAGGCCGGCTACGACGGCTCCGGCCCCGACTCCGAGGCCTACAGCTCCATCTTCTTCCAGAACGCCAACAACAGCGTCCGCGTCACCGACGAGTTCATGCAGGCCGTCGAGTCCGACACCAGCTTCTCCACCCGCACCGTCAAGGACCGCGAGCCCGTCCGCGAGTACCGCGCGCGCGACCTCATGCACAAGATCGCCGACGCCACATGGAAGTGCGGCGATCCCGGAATGCAGTACGACACCACCATCAACAAGTGGCACACCAGCAAGAACACAGCCCGCATCAACGCCTCCAACCCATGCAGCGAGTATATGTTCCTGGACGACTCCGCCTGCAACCTCGCCAGCTTCAACCTGCTCAAGTTCCTCACTCCCGGCGGACAGTTCGACATCGCCTCCTACCGCTATGCCATCGCCATCGTCACCACCGCGATGGAGATCATCGTCGACGCCGCCGGCTATCCCACCGAGATGATCGCCCGCAACTCGCACGACTATCGCCCGCTCGGCCTCGGCTACGCCAATCTCGGCGCGCTGCTCATGGCCTTCGGCCTGCCCTACGACTCCGACGCCGGCCGCGACCTCAGTGCAACCCTCACCGCCATCCTCTGCGGCGACGCCTACTGGCAGTCCGCGCGCATCGCCGAAACCTGCGCCCCGCTCGGCGCGGCCACCTCCATCACCCAGCAGTCCGAGATCACTGGCGGTGCCTGCCCCGGCTTTTACGTCAACCGCGAACCTTTCCTCGACGTCATCCGCATGCATCGCGCCGAGGTCAACAACATCGGCAAGCCCACCATCACCAGCCCGCGCACCACGCAAGAGCCGTTCCACGTTCCCCAGCTCGAGCAGCTCGTCGCGGCCAGCCGCCACGCCTGGGACGGCGCGCTCGCCCACGGCGAAAAGCACGGCTTCCGCAACTCCCAGGTCACCGTCCTCGCCCCCACCGGCACCATCGGCTTTATGATGGACTGCGACACCACCGGCATCGAGCCCGAGCTCGCCCTCGTCAAGTACAAGAAGCTGGTCGGCGGCGGAATGATTAAGATCGTCAACTCCACCGTCCCCTCCGCCCTCATCAAGCTCGGCTACAACGAGGCCCAGGTCAACGCCATCGTCAGCTACATCGACGCCACCGGCACCATCGAGGGCGCGCCCGGTATCAAGCCGGAGCACCTCGCCGTCTTCGATTGCTCCTTCAAGCCCGCCAAGGGAACACGCTCCATCCACTACATGGGCCACATCAAGATGATGGCCGCAACCCAGCCCTTCCTCTCCGGCGCAATCTCCAAGACCGTCAACCTGCCCCAGGACTGCTCCGTCGAAGACATCGCCGAGGCCTACATGCAGGCATGGCGTCAGGGCATCAAGGCCGTCGCCATCTACCGCGACAACTCCAAGGGAGCGCAGCCCCTCAACGTCCAGGCCCAGACCGACGCCGATCGCAAGGGCACGCGCGCCGTCGCTGCCAGCGAGCTCGCCATATCGGAACAGAACCTTTTGACCGCCGCCGACCGCATCACCGCGCTGGAGGCTGCCAACGCCGCCCTCGCCCACGAACTCAACCAGGTCCTCGCCGCCAGCACCCAGAACGTTGACGCGCTGGACGCCCAGGCCCCCCCGCGCGCCAGCCGCCATCGCCTCCCCGCCGAGCGCGCCTCCGTCACCCACAAGTTCGCCATCGCAGGCCACGAGGGATACATCACCGTCGGCCTCTATCCCAACGGCTACCCCGGCGAGATCTTCATCCGCATGGCAAAAGAAGGTTCCACCGTCTCCGGCCTCATGGACAGCTTCGCCACCGCCATCAGCATCTCGCTGCAGCACGGCGTCCCCCTGCGCGTGCTCTGCGAGAAGTTCGCCCACACCCGCTTCGAGCCCTCCGGCTGGACCGGCAATCCCGAGATCGGCTTCGCCAAGTCCATCATGGATTACATCTTCCGCTGGATTAATATCCGCTTCCTCTCCGGCCACCAGCTCGACCTCTTCGCCAACATGGGCCCCGCCGCCGGCGAAGCCGCCCCCTCCGAAGCCGTCCTCCCCAGCGGCGCGTTCGACAACCTCGCCCCCACAGCCGACGATGCCAGCCCCCAGGCCATCCTCCAGCGCGAGACCCGAACCCCTCGCGCCCTCTCCGACGAAGAGATCTTCGACAACGGAGCAGACAGCCAGTACGGTGCCCACAGCCAGTTTGATGACCGCACCCCGCCCCGCCACGGCATCGCCCCCGAACCCGCCGCCGGCGGCCAACCAACAACCGGCAACCAGCAACCAACAACCGCCTTCGAGGACCGCGGCCTCTACCACCCCGCCGACGCCATGCGCGCCATGTATGACATGGGCGACGCCCCCTCCTGCGCCACCTGCGGTGCCATCATGACCCGCTCCGGCTCCTGCTACCGCTGCATGAGCTGCGGCAGCACCTCCGGCTGCAGCTAAGAGCCTGTACAGAAACTGATTTTTCTCGTTATCGTTGTATGTCGTCATTCTGGCGAAGCCAGAATCTCCGTATTTCGTCGTTGCCGGGTGCCCCATTCATGCAGCTTCATCGCATGAGTGGGAAGACAAATCGATTCACTGAAAGGAACACAATGAACGCACTACAAGAAGCGCCTGCGCAGGCCGCGCGCCCCACCTCCGCGGAGCCCGAGATCTACCAGGAGGGCGACTGTTGGCGCTTCCGCTGGGCCGGCCAGGATCACGGTTCCTTCGACTCCGAGCAGAGCGCAATCTCCGCCGCCCTCCGATGCAAGCGCCTCTCCATCCTGCACCGCGCCGCCTCCCTCAACCTCGACTGAGGCTCCTTCGCACCGCCTTCCACCCTTCACGCCGCCACCGTAAACGTGTCCTCCCCGCGCGTCACCGCGCGATACATCGTGTCGCGCTCGAGCTGAATCCCCCTCCAACCACATGCGCGCAGCAAAAAAGGCCCGGCAGACCACCGGGCCTCTCCCGCAAATCCAGATTCAGCCCCAGAACTGGACCCATCTGGGTTCAGCCCACGGAGACTGTTCCCCTATCTCTTGCCCGATAAGTGGCCGCGTCCATCGCGCTCTTCGTTGCCTTTGAAGGCCGCTCTGGTCGGACCAGCTTTATCGCCGGCCTTGGGCATATCGCCCTTGTACCCATGCTGCGGGTCGTATTGGTTGTTCACGGTGCCATGGAACTCGCTCGCGCCATGGAACCACGGCCCCACCCCGATGAAGGCCCCGCTATTGAAGTACTGCGGCCCATAGTAGCCGTCGGGGCTGCAGCTGTACGGCGCGTAGTCGTAGTAGCCATAGGGACACGATGGCTCGGCTCCAACGCTGATGATGACCTGCGCCCGCGCCATGGGCGCCGCCGCTAAAGCGATGCCTGCAACGGCAGCCAGCGCAAACGATGTGATTGTACGCATGAAATTGATACCTCTACCGGGTTTGATTCGGTCGAGGTAGATTACGTTGTATTGCCGGGTGCCCCATTCATGCGCGTCCTGTACGCATGGGTGGGCGCTCGCGAAGCGGACCGCTTCCCCTGCAGACCGCGCTATACTCAACCCATGAGCCTCGCCCTCGATCCCGCCACCGAGCAGCGCATCCAGCGTGAGATTGCCCGCGGCGCCTACCGCGAGCCCGCCGAACTCATCAACCGCGCCCTCGACCTCCTCGAATCGCAGGAGAACTGGCTCCTGTGCAACAAGGACGCCATCCACCAGCGCCTCGCCGAGAGCATGGCCCAGGCCGAACGCGGCGAACTCCACACCCCCGATGAGGTCCGCGCCCTGCTCGCCCAGGACCGCCAGGGTCGAGCTAGCCGCCCTCAATGAACCGTTATCAACTCACCGAATCAGCCTCGGACGACCTGCGCGAGATCGGCGCCTATCTCTCCGATCAAGCCGGAGAAGACACCGCGCTGCGCATTGAAGACGAGCTCTTCGCAAAGTTCGCATCGCTTGCCGACTATCCAGGCCAGGGACATCGCCGCTCCGACCTCACATCGCTCCCGCTTGTCTTCTTCACCGTCGACCCATTCCTGATCGTCTACCAGCGCGACATCTCGCCCATCGTCATCCATGCCATCTTCCACGGCGCACGCGATGTAAAGCGACACCTCAGAAGCCGCGCCATTTAGTCCATCAGTCACTTGAAAACAGTAGAAGCTCTAACGCTACTTACACTGCCACCGTAAACGTGTCTTCGCTCCGCGTCACTGCGCGATACATCGTGTCGCGCTCGAACGGCACCCGCCCGGCCTCGGTAATCAGCCGCACCAGCCCCTCCCGCCGCATCCCCTGCGGGGTCGTCGCCCCCGCGTCGTGGTAGATCTTCTCCTCGATCACCGTCCCATCAATATCGTCCGCCCCGAACCGCAGCGAGATCTGCGCCATCTCCGGCGACACCATCTGCCAGTAGCTCTTGATGTGCGCGAAGTTGTCCAGCAGCAGCCGCCCCACTGCAATCTGCCGCAGGTCCATCATCCCGGTCGTCTTCGCAATGTGCGCCAGAGCCGTGTTATCGGGATGGAACGCCAGCGGAATAAATGTCTGGAACCCGCCCGTCTCGTCCTGCAACTCGCGCAGCCGCAGCATGTGGTCTACCCTGTCCTCGTCGTTCTCGATGTGGCCGTAGAGCATCGTCGCGTTCGACCGCAGCCCGATCTTGTGCGCCGCGCGCGCCGTCTCCAGCCATTCCGATCCGTCAATTTTGTGGTCGCAGATGATGTGCCGCACGCGGTCCGCAAAGATCTCCGCCCCACCCCCCGGCAGCGAATCCACACCCGCCGCCTTCAGCCGCACCAGCGTCTCCTCCACCGTCATCTTGTACAGCTTGGCGAAGAACGCAATCTCCACCATGGTGAACGCCTTCACATGCACCTTGGGAAACCGCTCCTTCAGCCCGCGCACCAGCTCCTCGAAGTACTCAAACGGCAGATCGGCATGGAGTCCGCCCACAATGTGGAACTCCGTCACCGCCTCGGTCAGCCCCGTGCCCGCCGTCGCCCACGCCTCCTCCAGCGCCATGGTGTACGTCCCGGCCGCGCCCTTCTTCCTTCCGAACGCGCACAGCCGGCAGCTCGCCACGCACACGTTCGTCGGATTGATGTGCCGGTTCACGTTGAAGTACGCAATGTCGCCGTGCATCCGCTCGCGCACGGCGTTGGCCATCCACCCCACCGCCAGGATGTCGTCCGAACGATAGAGCGCGACTCCATCGTCGAAGCCCAGCCGCTCGCCCGCCTCCACCCTGGCCGCAATCGCCCGCAGCCGCGCGTCGCCGGTCATGAACCCGTGCCGCAATCCCGGCTTGGAAGCGAGTGAACTCACGTTGATTTCATTCTATCCCGCCACGGAATTGGGTGCCCCATTCATGCGGTCTCATCGCATGAGTGGGTTTACGGGTGCCCCATTCATGCGCGCTCTTTGCCTCAGTGCTTGGCAAGCTCCGCCGAATCCACCATTCGCGGCTGCACCACGATCCCGTCGAACAGCGTCGCCCCCACCAGATAGTCCCCCACCGGACGCACAAATCGCAGGTTCCAGCCCGTGTCCCACCAGCTCACCCGCATCGACGGAAGCTCCACCGCGAACGCATCCGTCGCCGGCCCGTTGGAGGTCACCAGCATCCGGTTGGCCGCCTCATCGTAGAAGATGCTGTTGCCGTCGCGCAGAAACAGTCCCTTCACCGTCTGCCAGCTCGCGCCCCGGTTCGCCGAGTAGTACACCCCGTCCCTGTCCGCCACCCACAGCTCCCCTTCGCCGTCCAACGCCAGCGCCGAAAGCTGCCTCTCCCGGCTCGGCACAGCCGCCGCGCGCCACGTCTTGCCGCCGTCCCACGACATCTCGATCGCATTCAGGCTGGCCACAGCCACCACCGCCTTATAAGCCGCCACAAAGCGCCACTCGTCCATGGGAATCGATGCCACCTGCGCCCATGCCGTCCCGCTCGTCACGCTGCGCAGCAACCCCTGCGAGGTCGCCGCAAACAGCGTCTCGCCCGACACCGCAAATCCATAGACGCTCGCCTCGAATCCCTTCCCTGCCCCCGCCGCAATCGCAACCCGCGCCGCCGCCTGCCGCTTCCCCGCCGGCCGTTTTCCCGCCGAAGTCTTTCCCGCCACCACCGCCGTCTTGCCCGCCGCCGCAGGCGCGGTCTTTGCCGCCACTGCAATCTTCGTGTCGTCGCCCACGCGCTGCCACACCGCGTCCGTCAGAAGGTAGATCCCATGCTCCGTGCCTGCCAGGATCGACCCGTCCGGCGCCTGCCCCAGGCTGAACACATCGTGCCCATCCAGCCCGCCGCTCAACTGCGACCAGCTCAGTCCGCCCGTATGGCTCACAAACACGCCGCCAGACTCCTTATCGTTCACCACCCCCACATACAGCGTCGCCGCGTGCTGCGCGTCCGCGCTGTACGCCGTCACCTGCCGCGCCGAGAACCCCTGGTTTGAAGGCAGAAAGCTGTCGCCCCCGTCGTCGCTGGCCAGCACGCCCTGGCGGTCGGTCGCCAACAGAACATGCTGCGAGTTTGCCGGGTCCACATACACGTCGTTCACAACCACATCTGCCCCGGTCGTCTGCATCCAGTACTTGCCTGCATCATAGGTGCGATACAGGCCTTCCGTCGTCCCCGCGAACACCGTGTCCAGGTGGTTGGGGTCCTGCATCAGCACCCGGGTCCGCCGCGCCGTCGTCGGAATGCCCTGGGCTGTATTCACGCCAACCCCGCCCGTGAACTTCGCCCCCCCGTCCACGCTCTTGTAGATCCCCGAGCACGCGCTCAGGTACACCACCAGCGGCTGCTGCGGGTCCACCAGGATCGAGAACACGTCCGAGTCCTCGATGATCCCCTGTTTGATGCTCGTCCAGTTCGCTCCGCCGTCCGTCGTCTTCCACGCCAGGTGCCATGTGCCCGCGTAGATGGTATCGGGGTCCGCCGGGTCCACCGCCAGCGACTCGATCTCGTGGATCTCCATGCTGCCTGCGGGGCTGATCCTCGCCCAGTGCGCCCCGCTGTCCATCGAGCGGAAGACCCCCTCCAGCGTCCCCGCCACCAGGACCTTCGCGTCCGATGGCGCCACCGTCAGCGCGCGCACCGACTGTCCGCGCATCTCCGGCTGGCTCGCCCAGGTCGCTCCGCCGTCGTTGCTGATAAACAGCCCGCCGTCGGGGTGGTCACCCAGCGCATAGGCCGCCGTCAGCAGATGCTTCGGGTCCGCCGCGTCCACCAGTATTTTTTTTATGACCAGATCGTCGCGGTTGTCCATCCGCGCCAGCCGCTTCCAGCTCTTGCCGCCGTCCCGCGACTCATACACCCACCCGTTGGCCGCCCCCAGATACAGATGCGCATGGTCCAGCGGGTCCGCCGCAAAGGCGCGCGCGCTCCCGCCGTCCGGCCCAAACGGAAACCATGAGACAGCGCGGGCCGCAGGGCAAACCAGACCCACGGCCAGGGCAATCCAAAATGTGTATGTCCGGCTAAGTCTGCAATTCAATGTTGCTGTCCCATCCCGTCGCGATAGCAATTGTACTTTTGACGTGGAGTCCGGCCGAACACGTCGTCATTCTGGCGCAGCCAGAATCTCCGTATTTGTCGTTCGGTTTGAACACGTCGTCATTCTGAGCGCAGCGAAGAATCCCCGTATTTGTCGTTCGGTTTGAACACGTCGTCATTCTGGCGCAGCCAGAATCTCCGTATTTGTCTTGCTTAAGGGCACGGCTTCAGCCGTGCCGTAAACACTGCATCTGCAATGGGGGCTTTAGCCCCTGAGGGAATGTCGAACGCAGGTTCATACCTTCCCTGGCTCATTCCAGAATACAGAGTCCCGAAGACAACTTCGCACCCTATCCCAGCACAAAGGCTGACTGGGAACCAACCCAGTCAGCCTTCTGTGCTTCTACTTTCTTCCGTTGACGAAGGCTACTTCTTCGCCGCGGCCTTCTTTGCCGCCTTCTTCACCGGCGTCCGGGGCACAGCCTTCACTGCGCTCTCGTCCACCGCCGTGTCGCTGGCCACCGGGTTGACTGCGCCCGCCGGAATCAGCGTCGTCGTCACCGTCTTGCCGTCGTCGGTCCCGGTGTACACCAGGACGCGCGACGGATCGATGCCCTTCTCCGTCACCAGGTAGTCCTTGGTGTTCACGGCGCGTTCCGCTGCGTCGCTCGGCTCCACGACAGGATGCTTCCTCTTCGCTTGCCTGGCCGCTTCCTTGGCATCAGCCGCCTGCTCCTTGGCGTCCTCGTTGCCCACCAGCGCCAGCTTGGCGTCCGTGGAGCGCTGCATGCTGAGGGCGACATCGTCCAGGCAGGCCTTGGCTTCGTTGTCCACGCGTTCCGGGCGCTTGACATCGCGCTCGAAGCTCACCGGGCACAGGCTCGAGGCCAGAGGCGCCGGTGGTGGCGGCGGCGGCGGCGGCGCAATCACATTCACGCTGGTCGTCGCCTCGACTGTGTGTCCCACATCGTCGGACGCTCGGCACGTCACCACAATCGGTCCCGGTGCCGCGCCCACTGTCGACAGCGTCGCCGAAGCAGTCGTGCTGCTGATCGATCCCGCTGCTGCGTTGTAGCTGTAGGTCAGCGGACGGTTCTGCGGGCTCATCGCGCTCGCCGTAATTGTCGAGCTCTCGCCCGGGTTCACCGACGATGGGTTCGCCGAGCAGTTGATCGTCGGCGCATCGAACGCCTTCACCGTGAACGTCGCCGAGCAGTCCGCCATCTGGCCGGGCTTCACGCCCTCTGCCACATGGCCCTTCACCGTGTAGGTCCCCGGCGCCGCGGCCTTGGTGTCCACGTTCGCCGTCGCCGACGTTCCCGAGATCACGCCGCCATCGGTCGTCCAGGTATAGGTCGCCGTCTTCTTCGGGTTCAGGTTCAACGCCACGCCCGTCACCGTGATCGGGTCGCCCGGATAGACGCTCGCCGGCGCAACCGAGCAGCTGTACGTCACCGGTGGCGGCGGGATGATGTGGCCAAAGTGCGTCACAATCCCGGTGCTCAGTTCCATCGCATTCAGATTGGCGCGCCCGCCCAGGACTCCGCCCGTCGGGACCCCAACATAAGGACCGAAATCGGCGTGAATATAGCGATAGTCGGCCTCGAAGACACGCCAGCTGAAGCGGTTGTCCCAGAACGGCAGGTCCATGTCCATGCCGCCGCCGGCCGTCAGCCCAACCCCCCACTTGTAGGGTTCATGCTCGAGCGTGGGAATGCTGCACGGCGAAACGCCCTCGCCACAGTCCGTGTTCGGCCCGCCCAGTCTCGCGGTACCGATCAACCCATGTCCGAACAGAGTGAAGTTATCCACGGGATAGCGGAAGATCGGGCCCACCGAAATCCCGGACACGCCATCGTTCACGCCGCTCGGGTGGTCGGTATAGATGGCCTCTCCGCCAATGTACCGGTTGGCGTAGTACGCGCCGCTGGCGATGACGCCTCCGGTGATGGAGGAGTACGAGATCCCCGCGGGACTGACCTTGCTCGCCGTACCAAAGTACGAGTAGCCCAGGAAGATATCCACGCGTGACGGGTTTGTCCCCGATGTGGCTGCGGGTGCGGCAGGTGTCTGCGCACTCAGGCTTGCTGCAACAAGGCCGACTGCACATGCAGCCATCAAATACCGGCCAAGACTGCGTAACGTGTGATCTACCATTCGACTTCCTCCACTGAATTCTCTTGTTGGTGAGCGAACTGTGCTTCTTCGCTTTGAAACTGTTGGTACCGGGTCAACCAAAGTTTACCGCAGTTGCCCATCCTGTCCAGTGCAAAATACGCCCTGGTTCAAACTTTAGAACGATTTACCGCCAACCAACCCATCCATCCTCAACCCGCAAACTGCGCCTCCCGCAAATCGAACGACCCAAAACCGCGTCCCTCTCCGTCCCCTCCCAATGCCGCATCCGTCATGCCAGATTCAACACCTTGCGCAGCGATCCCCGCTCCGCCTGGATCTTCTCCTGCAGCAGCGTAATCGCATACAGCAGTTGCTCCGGCCGCGGAGGGCACCCGGGAACATAGATGTCCACCGGAACGATTTGGTTGACTCCCTGCACCACCGCATAGTTATTAAAGACCCCGCCCGAGGTCGCGCACGCCCCCATCGAGATCACCCACTTCGGCTCAGGCATCTGCTCGTACAGCCGGCGCACCACCGGAGCCATCTTCTGCGACACCCGCCCCGCCACGATCATCAGGTCGCTCTGCCGCGGAGATGGCCGGAAGACCTCCGCCCCAAACCGCGCAATGTCGTACCGCGCCCCGCCCATCGACATCATCTCGATGGCGCAGCACGCCAGCCCGAACGTCAACGGCCAGATCGAGTTCTTCCGCACCCAGTTGATCGCCCCATCCAGCGACGCCAGCACAATCCCCTCTGGCTGCTCGTCCCCCCAGTTCACCTCGCGCAGCTTCTCCCGGTTCCTCGCGGAGCTGTCCAGCGACCCAAAAAAATATCGGTCGTCCGCCTGGGGCCCCGTCGCCGGGGGCACAATCTTGAGCTTCTGATCTGAGTTCGAATTCATATCTCTCTGCTTAATAATATAAACCGCTTCCCATCCGGGTGCCCCATTCATGCGCGTTCTCTGCGCATGAGTGGAAATCAAAGCCACGGAAACAATCCTTCACGCCGTCATTCTGGCGTAGCCAGAATCTCCGTATTTGTCTTGCTTAAGGGCACGGCTTCAGCCGTGCCGTAAACACTGCATCTGCAATGGGGGCTTTAGCCCCTGAGGTCAGCGGCTCCCCCATCCTCGCGCGTTCATCCGAAGCTCGACCGCTTTCCTCCGACCGCCTCTCAAACTGAAAAGGCTGGCAGGAGCATTCCCCCCTGCCAGCCTCTTCGATCGTGCCATGCCATCCGTTACTGGATCGGCTTGCGCCTCTCCACCTTCACCTTGCTTTCATCCACTGGCGTCAGTCCGGTGGGGTCCAGCGTTGCGCCCAATGGAACCAGAGTGGTGGTAACCGTCTCTGAATCCGCCGTGCTGGTGTAGAGCATGATCCGCGATGCATCGATGCCCTTGTCCGTCACCAGGTAGTCCTTGGTATCGGCGGCGCGTTGTGCGGCCACCCTTCCCTTGGACCGGCGGGCCTCTTTGGCGTCTTCCGTCCCAACCAGCGCCAGCTTGGCATTCGGGTTCTGCTGCAGACTCATCGTGACGTCATCCAGGCAGGCCTTGGCTTCATTGTCCACGCGCACCGGCCGCGCCTTGTCGCGCTCGAAGCTGGTGGTGCACAGCGAACTGGTTATCGGCAGCGCGGCAGCCGGTGGAGGAGGCGGTGGCGGCGGTGCCAGAACGCTCACCGTCGTCGTTGCCGTTGCCTGCTTGCCGGTGTCATCCACCACGCCGCAGGTCACCGTAATCGGTCCCGGTGCCGCGCCCGTCGTCGACAGAATCGCCGAAGGAGTGACGCCGCTGATTGAACCGGCCGTTGCGTTGTAGCTGTAGGTCAGAGGACGGTTCTGCGGGCTCACTGCGCTCGCCGTAATCGTCGAACTGTCGCCCGGGTTCACCGTCGTCGGGTTCGCCGAGCAGCTGATCGTTGGCGGCGCAAAGTCCTGCACCGTGTAGGATGCCGTGCAGTCGGCCGACTGTCCAACCCTCGAGCCTTCGGTTACATGGCCATTGACCGTATAACTTCCGGCTGTCTTGTTGCTCACCGTCACCGTGCTGCTGCTTCCGTTCACCGCGCCCGCGCTGGAGGTCCAGCTATAGACCGCCGTCTTCTTCGGGTTCAGGTTCAGCGCCACGCCCGTTACCGTGACCGGGTCGCCCGGAAATACCGTCGCCGGGTTCGCCGAGCAGCTATACGTCACTGGCGGAGGAGGAGTGATGCTTCCAGCGTGCCACACCAGCCCGATGCTGGCCTGTAGGCCGGGAAGGTGCGCGCGTCCGCCCAGTGGATAGACATTTCTGATGCCGCCCCACGGTCCGAAGTCCACATTGTTGTAGGTATAGTCGATCTGCACCAGGCGCAACGACACCGCCCGGATCAGATTGATGTCCAGTCCGCCGCCCGCGGTATATGACGGCCCGCCCCACGTCCAGGGATTGTGATAGCTATACCCGATGGGATGGCTGACCCTGGTATTCGGTCCGGCCAGATCGGCGACACCAATCAGTCCGTGCGCGAAGACGCTGAAGTGGTTGAAATTGTCGCGCACAATGGGGCCGGCCTGAATATCAAAGAGACCGTCGTTGTTGCCATCCGGATGCGCTTCAAAGGCCGCTTCCAGGCCAAGGTGCCGGTTGAAGTAGTAGCTGCCGCTGGCATACGCGCCCAGACGAATGTCGTTGTAGGAGATGCCTACATCGGCGTCCGCGCCATGCGCCTGAAAGTAGGAGTAGAGCGTGGCGAAATCGAATCGCGAGTTGTACACCACACCGCTGTTTTTTGCTGCCGGTGCGCTCTGGGCAGGAAGACTCAACGAGGCCAGGGGCATGACGCAAGCTCCAGCCAGCGCAATGCGTGCCAGTAAACGGGAAAATTTCTCAATCTTGTTCATGGTCCCAGTACCTCCAAATTTGGCCGTTTGGCCGTTAGTTCTTACTTAGGCCGGATGGCCCAGAATCCTTACAGATAAAAAATCACGCAACTCGCATGCACAATGTCGATCGTTTCTCTTTTGGCGAATAAAAAAAATAAAGAGCCAACAGACGTACATAACGCAAATGCGTGAACTCTTGGCCAACATCCGGCCAGGAGCGCGGCAATTGCAGGCAGCAACTTCCAAAGAAAATTGAGAAATTGCCTGCTATTTCCGTTGGGATGCGCTTACGCAGTCAAAAGGTTGCCACCCGTTGCTTTTATTTGCCGTCAACC